>Ga0315283_10001344_pt1 | contig 19673 bp, 17 predicted proteins | sample YL17G09_0_MG_FD_204541 | JGI IMG/M metagenome (GOLD analysis project Ga0315283, IMG submission 204541) | Sediment microbial communities from Yellowstone Lake, YNP, Wyoming, USA - YL17G09_0 | ecosystem: Environmental > Aquatic > Freshwater > Lake > Sediment | place: USA: Wyoming | collected... | reverse complement strand
CAGCGCCGCTCTCTGGCACTGACCGGCCGACGTTGCCTTCGGACCACCAATCCGACCGCGTATCAATTGTTGGACCCGAATGCCTTTCGGCGAGGTCACTTGAACGTCCCTGCAGCAGAAACCGTGCGTCGGGGGCTCCGAGGCCCTGGCACCGAGGACCTGGGCAACGCGGTGATGGACAAAGCGGGCGAAGGGGAACGCGGTGACACAGGCGATGACCGTGGCCCGGCGGAGCGAACCGATCACCCGCAGCTACTCCTCCACGCTGAGCTGGGCGTAGTAGCCATCGAGCATGTGGGGGCGAGGGTCTCGAGGATCGGGCATGAAGTCCACCGCGAGGTACTGGCCGGGGGTGAGGTCGAGATAGAGGTACCCGTCGAATCCCGCAGAGATCGCGCCCATGCCACCGACTGCGTCGAGCCCCACGGTCGGTGTGATGTTGCGCGCGAGGTCGGCCACAACGCGGTCGATCCCGCCGGGCCCGACAGGGCCGTCCAGCCGCAACAGGGACAGCTCGTGAAGCCCTCCGCCGTTGTCGCCGACATCGGTGTTCACGACGTGGTACCAGCCAGGCGCCGGGTTGTCGGGGATGCGATACCCGTCAGCGGACAGCTCGATGGTGCCGAGTACGTCTCGTGCCCCGAGCTCCGGGCCCGGCATCGACCCCGTGTCTCCGGACGTAGGTGCATCACCCGCGGAAGTCGTCGTGGGCGGCGAGGCGGGCGGTGACACAGCGAGAACCGTCGACATCCCCAGGAGCGCGTGGGCCACCCCATCGGGGTTCGGTACGTAACACATCGCCAGCACCGTGCCCTCGGAGAGATCGACCAACGCGGAGGTGTCCCGCTCCGGGTCGATGTAGCTGACCCCGCCGATCATGTCGACGAACTCGATGGCGGCAGCGCCGGATGAGTCGCCACCTCCGGCCGCGGCCAGCTCGGCGATGTCGACCCCGTCCTTGAGGCGAGCGAACATCACCTGATGGGCTTCACTTCCGACATTGTGGAATCTCACCAACGTCCAACCGGCGCGGAGACCGCTCGACGGATCGGGGCTGACGGTAAACGTGTACTCGGCGCCGTCGATGTCGAGCTGCTGCACCGGCTCGGGGATCTGTGCATCGGCGCTCAACCCAGAGGTGGAGGAGTCATCCGGCGCCGTCGAACTCCCCAAGGCATCCGAGGTCGCCTCACCACTGTTGCCGCTCCCGCATGCACCCACGAGAAACGCCAGGACCACCGTCGCCCACAGGCCGGCCCGCGGTCTCGCCAGGGAACGGTGTGTTCGCACGTGGTCCTCCGTCCTTGGCACCCTGAGCGCGGAGCGTAGTGCCGCCCTCGCGCCGGACCGTCGCCGCCGAGGGCGTCGCCGAGCGACTGCCCACGACGAAACACCGACGCCACCGCCGGATGACGGATGCGAGGTCCACCGCTCATGCTCGGCGCATCGGTCGTCGGCACCCTCTCGGCCATGTTCATCGTGGGGATCCTGAGGGAGCCGACCTCGCCGTCGTCCGAGCCTCCATGCCCTGACCTGTCCCCCTCGGACGAGTAACCCGAAGGCCGAAGGTTCAACCCTTCCCCCGCCACCAAGTCGACACAGGTCGGACCCCGCCCCAGCGGCCGGTCCTTCTTGCGGTCATGGGACGAAGCCGCGAGCTCACGGCTGGGGGGCCAGGCTCGGGCCGGGCGTCACGAGCTGGTGCAGCTGGTGCTCCCTGCATCGGTGAAGGTCTGTCCGGCGATGGGCACGAACTGCCAGTCGTAGCTGGTCGGATGCAGCGTCAGCTTCAGGACGCCATGGGTGCGGTCGTTCCTGACCTCGCTGTTGGCGGCGATCGTGGAGCCGAAGGAACTCAGACTCGCGCCACCGGTGCCCACGACGAACTGACGGATGCCACGAACGGGATCGGCCACCCCAGTGGGAGTTTGTCGTGCGAAGCGCTCGTAGTTGTGGCGATGACCGCTCAGGACAACGTCTGCACCTGCTGCGTACAGCGGGTTCCAGAAATCTCGCAGACTCGAGCGGCCACCTCTCGAGCTGAACAGCGGTTCGTGATGGAGGGCCAGGATGCAGGCCCTCGGGTTGGCGGCCAGGTCGGCCGCCAACCACTGCCCCTGAGGAGAAGACGGGCTGCAGCCGCCCACCGAGGAGCACTCGGCGTTGAGGTGGATGATGTGCCAGGTGCCGAGGTCATAGCTGTAGTACCCGCGGCTCGGGTCACCGGCCGCAGCACCGAAGTAGCTGTAGTACCCCGCGGCCCCCGCCGTGTCGTAGTCGTTGTCGCCGACGGTCGGATGGGTGCGACTCCGGTGACGACCCCACGTCGGCCCGTAGCAGTTGGTCATGTCGGCGGTCGAGCTGGCCGGGTAGGCGTTGTCGCCGATGGTGAAGACCGTGCCCGGGATGTTGTCCAGCAGCCGCGCGGTCGCCTCGTCGGTGGAGCGGCTGCAGCTCGCGATGTCCGCCGCGCCCACGAACACCTCTGAACCGGTGCCGGGCAGGGTGGTGGTGATGGTCACGAGGGCGGTGTCACAGGACGCGAGGGTGTCGCAGATCTGGTAGGTGAAGCTGTCGGGACCGGTGAAGGCGGCGTTGGGCGTGTAGCGGAAGGTGCCGTTTCCGTTGTTGAGGAGGACCCCGTTGCCCGGCGTGGTGCACGTCGTGCAGTCGGTGGTGGTCGACGCGAGGTCGAGGACGCCGTCGGGATCGCGGTCGTTGGCAGCGACGTTGATGTCGACCGCCGTGTCGGCCACCGTGGTGGCCGTGTCGTCAGCGGCCACCGGCGGCGCGTTGACCGAGCCACCGTCGCCGACCGTCAACACGAGCTGCGGCGGTGATGCGCCCTCGCGGGAGTCGAACTGGACCCCGTCGGTGCTGTCGGGCAGCAGGACGAAGTCATAGGTGCCGTCGCCGGTGAGATTTCCGGTGAGGTCGTACTCGGACCAGGTACCCGAGGTCGCGGTGCCCAAATTGGCGATCGCGCCGCTGGTCGGCGCGGGCCGGTTGTTCCAGGTGATGGCGGCTTCGGCCCAGGTGGCACTCGTCCGGTAGAGCGAGGGCCCGTTCGAGGATCCGTTGCGGACGAAGAACCGCAACGTGGCGCGCTGCACGGTCCCCGACACGCCGTTCACGTCGAAGCGCAGGTAGCTCTGCTCGCCGGGGCTGTCCACGTCCAGCCTCGACAGCGACCCGTAGTTCGTTGTCGGGCTCGCCTCCAGCACACGCGCATCAGCCACCGCAGCAACGGTCACCTCGGTCGCGTTCAGTGCGGCGCCGGCAGCCGTGTTCAGCTCGACGTGCGCCAGCACCGGCAGTGCGGTCAGCGCCACGACGAGCGACGACAGATACCGGCGGCGACCCCGACGGGCCTTCAGCGGGCTCCCGGCGGGGATGGACGGCTGAGGCATCGGAGTTCCCTCCCCTTCTCGATGGGCCGGTGAAACCTCACACGGATCCCGGCCAGTGCTTACCACACTGAGAGCAGCACACGCGACCACAGTCTGTGAGAAATCGGTGAGGAGGCCAGGGCGATACGGGGCCGGCAACCGACGAGGCGTCCCTTCCCGCTTCGGTTGCCAGGTCGAGGCCGCCGCCGCGGCCGATCCGACGCGCCAAAGGCCGCGCACGCCAGGGGCCCGCCACCAAGCGCCCATGGTGCCCCGCCCATGGCCCCGACCTGTCGGCCCGAAGCACGCGGACAATGAGCGCGTCCCGTCAGGTCAGCGTCCGGGGTCGTTCGACTCGCGGACCCTAGCGTTGGTCGAGGCGGGCGACACGCCGGGTGGTTCTGCCAGAATCCGAACATGAGTGCGCCCTTGGAGCCGCCAGCCGCCGTGCCGCCCCAGGACCCCACCGAGCTCCTCCGCTCCCGCAGCTACCTCGTCCTCCTGGTGTTCGGTGCGCTCATCGGCATACCCGTGGCGTCGATCGCGTTCGGGTTCCTGAAGCTCGTGGACATCGGACAGGAGTGGGCCTTCACCACCCTGCCCGACGCCCTAGGTTTCGCCGACCCGCCGACGTGGTGGCCCCTGCCCGTCCTCGTCGTGGCCGGGCTCGCGGTCGGCCTCACCATCCGGTACCTACCGGGCGGCGGAGGCCACGAGCCCTCGACGGGCCTGTCGGCCACCGGCGTGGCCGCGCCAAACGCGCTGCCCGGCATCGCGCTGGCCGCGTTCGTCTCCCTCGCCCTGGGCGGTGTCGTCGGCCCGGAGGCGCCGCTGATCGCCATCGGCGGCGGGATCGCCGCCTTGGTCGTGCACCTGGTGAAGCGAGATGCACCGGCCCAGGCCACGGTGGTGATCGGCGCCGCGGGCAGCTTCGCCGCCATAAGCACCCTGCTCGGCTCGCCGATCCTGGGCGCCTTCCTCCTGATGGAGGTCGCCGGGATCGCCGGACCGATGATCGGGGTCGTCTTCCTGCCGGGCCTGCTGGCGGCGGGCATCGGCTCCCTGGTGTTCCTCGGGCTGAACGACCTGACGGGCTGGGGCACCTTCTCCCTCGCCATCCCCGATCTCCCCTCCTTCGACACCGTCGACGGCTACGAGTTCCTCTGGGCAATCGTCATCGGTGTGCTCGGCGCCGTGCTGGGCACCGCTATCCACCGCGGGTCCCAGCAACTGCTGCCGATCGTCGCCCCGAGACGGGTCCTGCTGACCCCGCTGTTCGGCGCCGGCGTCGCCGTGGCCGCGATCGTGTTCGCCGAGCTGACCGATCGGGGCGCCGATCAGGTGCTGTTCTCCGGCGAGAACGCACTGGCCCCGCTCATCCAGGAGGCGAGCTCGTGGACCGTCGGCGCCCTGGTCCTGCTCATCGCCTGCAAGGGCGTGGCGTACACGCTGTCGCTCGCCGGCTTCCGAGGCGGCCCCACCTTCCCGGCGATGTTCATCGGTGCGGCGGGAGGCATCGCGCTCTCCCACCTACCGGGGCTACCGCCGATCGCCGGGGTGGCCATGGGGATCGGGGCCATGGCGGTCGCCATGCTCCGCCTTCCGCTGACATCGGTGCTGCTCACCGCGCTGTTCCTCCAGGCCGACGGCGTGGAGCTGATGCCGCTCATCATCGTCTCGGTGGTCGTGGCCCACGTCGCCACGGCCCGCCTCAGCCCATCGGCGGTCGGCGACGGGTCGGGTCGAGCCGACGGGACCGACTAGTTGCGCCAGTGCGCGAAGGACGAAGCGACATCGTCGGTCTCCTCTCGGCCATGTTCATCCTGGGGATCCTGAGTGAACCCGACACGTGGGCGACGTTGCGGCATCCCCCCGCCGACCCGGTCTCGACGGCGTGCGTGACCCTGGAGATCGCGCTCCCCGCCATGGTGCTGCGCGAGAGCCTGCGAGCCCGCGCCGGCCGCAGCTAGGCAGAGGTCACCCGAACCCTCGCCGAGTTCGTCGGCCCGGTGACCGACACGTCCGGAACCCGCCGGGACACCCCGCACGCCCCGTTTGGCTACGGTCGGGCCAGGGGCGCGTCGCATGCAGGTGACCTTCTGGGGAACACGTGGATCGATCGCCAAGGCGGGACCCTCCACGCTCCGCTTCGGCGGGAACACGTCCTGTGTCGAGGTCCGCTCCGACGCCGGGACCATCGTGGTCCTCGACTGCGGCACCGGCGCCCATGGTCTCGGCGAGGACCTCGTCGCCCGTCGTGGCGGTGCGCCGATCGAGGGTCACCTCCTCATCGGCCACACCCACTGGGACCACATCCAGGGCCTGCCGTTCTTCGCCCCGCTGTTCCAGCCCGGCAGTTCGTGGCACATCTACGGGCCCCGGGGCCTGGACGGGTCGCTCAGCGAGACCCTCGCCGGGCAGATGCAGTACTCCTACTTCCCCGTCTCGATCGAACAGCTCACGGCCACCGTTCGGTACCACGACCTGGTCGAGTGCACCTTCGACATCGACGACATCACGGTCACCAGCCGCTACCTGAACCACCCCGCGCTCACCCTCGGCTACCGCCTCGAGGTCGATGGGGCCACGGTCGTCTACTCCACGGACCACGAGCCCCACGACCGGCGCCTCGCCGCCGGCGGCGACCCGGCGACGAGCCGCCACGACCTCGACCACGTAGGCCTCTTCGAAGGTGCCGACCTTCTGATCCACGACGCCCAGTACCTCGCCGAGGAGTACCCCGGCAAGGTGGGCTGGGGCCACAGCACCGTGGAGTACGTCGTCTCGGTCGCCCACCTGGCGGGCGTGAAACAGGTGGCCCTCTTCCACCACGACCCATCCCGTACCGACGAGGACGTCGATGACGTCGTCGCCAAGTCCAGGGCCTTCGCCTCGGAGCTGGGCTTCGCCGGTGAGGTCATCGCCGCCGCCGAGGGGGAGACGATCGAGCTGCGGGGTACCTCGAGCGGCGTCCAGCGCGCTGCCCGGCCGATCCCCAACCCGCTGCTCGAGCACATGGCCCGCAGCGTCCTGCTCGCCGTACGCAGCCCCGAGATCGCCAAGATCCTGCGGGAAGCGGCGGAGGAGGAGGACCTCGAGGTCTGGGAGACCACCGACCACGCCGAGGCGGTCGAGATCGCCCAGCGGGAGCGCCCGGCGATCGTCGTCCTCGAGGACCAGGACGACGGTGAGGTGTTGGCCGACTTCGCCCACGCCATCGGCGACCTGCAGAAGCGGTCGGGCGGCGACATCAGCCTGATCGCCGTCACCGCAACCGGCCACCCCCCGACCGGGGGTGACGACGTCGCCGTCACCGACTCGCTGGAGTGGCCCGCCAGCGCCGGGTATGTGCGCACCAAGCTGCGGGCCTGGCTGCTGCGTCGGGCCTGCCGGTGGCAGACCGCACCCCTCCCCCACGACGAGTCGGCCCGCCTGCAGGCCCTGCACGATCTCGAGGTGCTCGACACCGACCCCGAGCCCCGATTCGATCGCTACACCGACCTGGCCAGTTCGACCTTCGACGTCCCCATCGCCCTGATCACCCTGGTCGACGAAAACCGCCAGTGGTTCAAGTCGAGGCACGGCGTCGACGTCGCCGAGACCCCCCGCGACATGGCCGTCTGCGCCTACACGATCCTCGGCGACGACGTGTTCCAGGTCCCCGATGCGTTCGCGGATCCCCGCTTCGCCGACAACCCCCTCGTGGCGGCCGGCCCCCGCTTCCGCTTCTACGCGGGCGCCCCCCTGACCCTGTCGAACGGCACCCGGGCCGGGACCCTCTGCGTCGTCGATCACCGTCCCCGGGTGCTCGACGACAACCAGCTGGCTGAGCTGCGGCGCCTCGCCGCCCTCGTCACCGCCGAGCTCGAAGCTCGTGGGGTGGGTCGGACTGACCGCTGATGAACGTGACGCGGGGGCGAATGGCGGCAACCCCAGAACGACGGAGCCAGCAGGGCAATGGGTGGGGATCGGCTATGCAGGGGCGATGAGGAGACGTCAGCTGGTGGCGGCGCTCGTCGCGCTCGCACTCATGGGTGCGGCGTGCAGTGGGGACGATGGTGGGGATGACGGCGGCGATACCGCGGCCGCTGGGCAGTACGAGGCAACGATCCGGCGCACGACGCACGGCGTGCCCCACATCGTCGCCGAGGACCTCGGCAGCCTCGGATTCGGCCAGGGCTACGCCTTCGCCGAGGACCACCTCTGCACCCTGGCCGACCAGATCGTCAAGGTCCGCGGCGAACGGGCCCGGTGGTTCGGCGTTGGCGAGGAGGACGAGTACCTCAACAGCGACTTCGCCTATCGGCAGCTGGACCTCGTCGGCCTAGCCGAGGCTTCACTGCCCGAGATCGATCCCGAAGCCCGGACCGTCATCCAGGGTTACGCCGCGGGCTACAACGCCTATCTCGAGGACGCCGGAGTCGAGAACCTGAACGGCTGGTGTGCCGGCGAGGAGTGGGTCCGCCCACTCACCGAGGTGGACCTGGTTGCCTACTACAAGGACCTCGGTTTGTTGGCCAGCGGCCGCAACTTCCTCGACTTCGCCGCCGTCGCCCAACCGCCGGCGTCGGCGGGGGGCGGTCCCGACGCCGACCCCGGCGAGGGCGAGGACGCCCTTGGTCTGTCCGAGACGGAGGGCACCGGGAGCAACGGTTGGGCCATCGGCGCCGATCGAACCGAGACCGGTGGGGGCATCCTGCTGGCCAACCCCCACTTCCCGTGGACCGGCGAACTCCGGCTCTGGGAGAGCCATCTGACCATCCCGGGCGAGATGGACGTCTACGGTGCCGGCCTGCTCGGGACGCCCGGAGTCCTCATCGGCTTCAACGAGGCTGTGGCCTGGACCCACACGGTGTCCGCCGGTCACCGCTTCACCGCCTACACGTTGGACCTCGTCCCTGGTGACCCGACCAGCTACGTCTACGGCGACGACGAGCGGGAGATGACCTCCGCAGACCTCACCGTCGAGGTGCTCGGCCGCAACGGCCAGGTCCGTGAGGAGACCCGCACCCTGTGGTCCAGCCACTACGGCCCGATCATCGACTTCCCGGGCGTGGGGTGGTCCGAGGAGACGACCATCACCTACCGCGACGCCAACATCGACAACGACGTGCTCATCGAGCAGTTCTTGGCCATGGACCGGGCCGAGAGCATGGACGAGTTCCAGACCGCCCATGAGGAGATCACCGGCATCCCTTGGGTGAACACCATGGCCGTCTCGGCCGATGGCACGGCTTGGTACGCCGACACGGCGGCCACGCCGAACCTCAGCGAGGACGCCATAGACGCCTGGCTCGAGGCCCGTGAGTCCGACCCGCTCACATCAGTCGCCTGGGACAACGGTGCGGTGCTGCTCGACGGCAGCGACCCGGCCAATGAATGGCAGGACGTCGACGGTGCGGCGTGGCCGGGCGTCGTGCCCTTCGCCGACATGCCGCAACTGGAGCGCTCGGACTTCGTGTTCAACGCCAACGACTCCTACTGGCTGTCCAACCCCGACGAGCCACTCACCGGGTTCTCCCCGATGCACGGCGAGGCCGACGTGCCTCAGGACCCCCGGACCCAGCAGAACGCGCTGACCCTTCAGGGCGCGCCCGAAGCCGGCCTCGACGACCTCGATCTCGAAACCTTCACCCTGGAGGAGGTTCAGGAGGCATTGCTCGGCAACGTCGGCCGGACGGCTGCCGTGTTGCGGGACCAGGTGGTGGCCCGTTGCGTCGGTGAGGCCTCGGTGACCGAGGCGTGCGCGGCGCTCGAGGCCTGGGACGGTCGCTACGACGTCGACAGTGCCGGCGCCCCGCTGTGGCGGGAGTTCCTCAGCCAGTTCAGCAGCGACCAGATCCTCGACGCCGGTGAGGTCTTCGCCGAGCCCTTCGATCCCGAACGCCCGCTCGAGACGCCCTCCGGGCTCGTGCCCGCACCCGCGAACGGCTCGGACCCGATCCTGGAGGCCCTGGCCGCGGCCGCCACCAGCCTCGAGGACCGGGGCTTCGCCGTCGATTCCGAGCTGGGCGAGCTCCAGTTCTCCGCCCCGAAGCCCGGGCGCATCCCGGTGCCCGGCGGCAACTTCCGGGACGGCACGATGAACATCGTCTCCGCCGGCTACGGCACCAGTACCTCCACCGAGCCGACCTTCGAGTTCGGTGAGACCGCCGGGGACTACTCCGAGCTCAACGACGAGGGTTACCAGATCGGCTACGGCTCCAGCTTCGTGATGGTGGTCGAGTACGACGAGGACGGCCCCCGGGCCGAGGCAGTGCTCACCTACAGCGAGTCGGGTGACCCGGACGCTCCCCGGTTCTTCGACCAGACCGAGCTGTTCTCCGCCGAAGAGTGGCACCCGGTGCTCTTCACCGAGGACGCCATCGCGGCCGACCCCGAGCTCGACGAGTACACGGTCAACGGCAGCCGGTAGGGAAGTCAACGGCCCGGCGAGCCGCTGTCGGGGACCACCCACCCGACGACCGCCCGAAAGGGGAGCTGTGGTAGGTCAGGCCAGTGACCGACCGTCGAGTTGAGGCGAGACCGATGCGGGACCGGACGAGACCCATCTTCGACGGGCGCTGGCCGGTAGCTGCGAGTAGGACCCTGAACAGGCGAAACGCCTGGTGGGCGATACTGGTCTCAAACCAGTGGCCCCTGCCGCGTGAAGGCAGCCGCCCGCCTCTCTACGCTCGGCGCTCGACGGCGTCGAGGTCACCTGACCGCTGAGGTCAGGCCGGTGGGTCGCCGAAGTGCCGACGCATCTCCGCCTCGATGTCCGACTCGGTTATGGAGCGCTGACCGAAGACCGTCCGGGCGTGGTCCGAAGATGAGTCGGAGCCGGCATTCGATTTCAGGCGCCCGCCAGAGGCGACATGGTCAAGCGCGTCCCCGGCTCCCCGGTGAGCTCAGCTCGTCAGAGCAGTTCGACCTCGACACCGAGAACGGCGTAGGTCGACGCCGCCCGTCGGTCACGGGTGGCCAACGGCACGTCGGCGCGTGCGGCGGCCAGACCGACGAGGGCGTCGTAGACCGCGGCCCCGGCGATACCGAGTGGGGCGAGGACCGACGGGAGGGTCGCGGCGACGCCGGGATCGAGGAGCACGGGATCCGCGAAGTTGGCCTTCATGAGGGCCGCGGCGTCGCCGGGCGCCACTCGGGCGTCACCAGGGAGGCGGGTCAGCACCGAGTAGGTCTCGGCGAGCGAGTGCCCGGTCAGGGTCGGCCGTCGGGCACCGACGTGGTCTCGAGCGTGCTCGTGGGCGATGTGCGAACGAACGACGAAGGCGATGGCGACGCTGGTGTCGAGGGCGAGGTCGCTCACCGGCGGCCGGCGTCGACGAGGGCCAGCACGTCATCATCGGTCACGACGGTTTCGGCGTCGGCGACGAGTGACCCGTCCACCTCGACCAGTCGGGCCGTGCGCCCGCCCGGGAGGAGCTGCAGGCCGGTCCCGTAGAGCGAGATGTCGACCGTGGTACCCGGCACGAGCCCCAAGGCATCACGGAGCGCCTTGGGAACGACCACCCGACCGACGGAATCGACGGTTGCTTCCATTCCCAGAACGCTACCAACAGATTCCCACTCAATCGGCGTCGGCGTTTCCGATGGTGGGCCGGCACCGCCGAGCCCCGTTCCACCCAGCACATCGACCTCATGATCGCCCCGGTGGCGAAAGTCGACAGTGAGGCACTGACCAGCCGTCGTCCATCTGACCAGGACAGCCGTCCTCGCCTGGTGTCAAGCGGTCCCGTGGCGCGGTTCGAAGACGATCACGGGCGTCTCGGTCGACCGCTGGCCGGCATAGCCGTCGAGCTGTGGTTCGACCGCGACCCAGCGCTGCCACAGTCGATCACGCTCCTCGCCCGCGACCCGGAGCGCGCGCACCGGGCGCGCCTGCTCGCCCGCCAGGCGGACGACGGCATCCGGGTGCGCCTCGAGATTGAGCCACCACGAGGGATGGCCCTCGCCCCAGCCGTTCATCGCGAGCACGACGAGATTCGGGCCGTCCTCGACGTAGCCGACGATGACGCTGCGTTCTTGCCCGGACTTCCGCCCGACGGTCGTGAGGCGCAGCGCGCCCCAGCCGCGCTTGTTCGACGTGGTCCACAGGAAGCGGCCGCCACTGAGCCTGTAGAGCGCTCGATGAACGCGCCAAGCCACGTGCGCTAACCACGGCGGCGGGACTTTCGGCGGTCGGGTTGTCTCGGTGCCCATGGCCGATTCCTCCCGGGACTGGCGCCTCCGTCACCATACGCCCGCGTCCGCCCGCCGCCTTCCCCCGCGTGTCGGGGCCGGGCCAGCGGGCGGAACGGCGTCTCGTGAGCGTCAAGCTCCAGGTCGCCGCCATGGGCCTGCTGCTGGCCTCGATGACCCTCGTCGCCTTCGTGGTCGTGCGCTTGATCTTCGACGACACGGTGGTGGCGGCCCTGTTCGGCGGGGTCACCGTGGCCGCCGGCATCGGGCTCTGGTACCGCCTGCCCCGGGCAGGGCCGCACCGAAGCTGGGGCGCGCACCGGTCGGCAGGTTGATCCCCGGCCACCGTTCGGTCACCAACCGCAGGACCTCGCCGACCGGGGTCCTCTTTCCCCGATCGGGGGCTAGCGGTCGCAACGCTTTAGGAACATGATGGGTTCGTGCCAGATCACGAACCAGCAGCCGTCCGGCCTGGGGACCACGTGCAGGTCTGGAACCGGTACGTGGACGCCTGGGCCGGCGACTTCGAGGTCGTCGAGTCGCGACCCGACGGCGTGCGGGTCCGGCCCCGGTCCGGCTACTCAACGGTTCTGCCACGGGTCCTGCGCCGGAACCGGGTCCGGGCAGCCGAGCCGGGGCGAGACACCTGAGCCTCGACGTCAGGGTCCATCCACCGCCTTCAGCCGCCGAGGCGGCGCCCGACCGACTCGACCTTCGCCTCGAGTAGATCGGCGTGCCCGGGTCGGTGATCGACCTTGAGGGCCACACTCACCCGCTGGGCCTGCCGGGCGGCCCGGTCCACGCACCGGCCGGCCTTCGGACGATGGATGGGGCCGTCCGGTGTGGTCATCGGGATGCCCGTCGACGCCGACATTCGGAGAGGACGGCCGGTCCGACAGGACGGCGCCTCGGGGCTCGGGGCCGTCGGCTCGCCGGCAAGTCCTCCGCGCCGCCGTCACAGTCGTCGGGTCGTCCCTCTGGCTCGACCTGACTCGGGCAACGCTGCCGAGTGCCGACCCATCGGCGGTCATGAGGCCGCCGAACACCTCGCCCGCCGCTACCCGTCCTCGTCGACCCGGCCGGCTCCCATCAGGCGTTGGTCGGCGCCCGCATGGCGTCGCTCTGGGTGAAGAACAGGTAGGCGACGCGGTCGACCATCGCGACGTCGAGCACCCGGTCCATGTCCTCGTAGTCACTGATCGAGCACACCAGTTCACAGACCACGGCGGGAACGTAGGGGCGCAGGTCACCGTCACCCTTCTCACGGCTGACCGCACGGAGGTGTTCCGCCGCGCCGGGGCCGACGGCGACGCCGGCCGCGGCGGCGACCGCGTGGAGGATCTGGTCGAACTGGTCGTCGTTGATCGCCGGGATGAGCACCTTGCTGCGGATGCGTCGGAAGAAGGCCTCGTCGGCGAGGTTCGACGGCTCCATGTTCGTGGAGAAGACGATCTTGGTGAGGCAGGGGAGCTCGAACTTCAAACCGTTGTCGAGGGTGAGATAGTCGATGCCGCGGTCGAGCGGGACGATCCAACGGTTCAGGAGCTCCTCCGGGGTGAGCGACTGTCGGCCGAAGTCGTCGATCACGAGGATCCCGTTGTTCGCCTGTATCTGCAGCGGAGCGGCATAGATCCCCGTACTCGCGTCGTAACTCAGATCGAGCTGGGATGCCTGGAGCTCACCACCGACGATCACGCTCGGCCGCCTGCAGAGGACCCAGCGCGGATCCAGGCCCTTGGGCTGGGGATCGACCGGCCGGTGGAGGACCGGATCGAACACCGTCATGATCTGGCCATCGACCTCGACGGCCCTGGGGATGACGACCTGGTCGTCGTGGACCCGGATCAGACGCTCGGCGATCGAGGACTTGCCCGTCCCCGGGTGGCCGTACAGGAAGATCGCGCCCTTGGCCAGGATCGCAGGACCGAGCTCATCGAGGAGGCGGTCGCTGATGACCAGGTCGGCGAACGCAGCGCGAATCGTGTCGTGGTGGATCTTCGGCTGGCGGTGTTGCCCCCGGACCACCTGGGCGTAGTCCGCGAGGCTCACGGGCACCGCGCCGGCATACCGGCAGAGCTTCATGCGATCGATCGCCTGCGCCCGGCCGAGCTCGGTGACGCCCAGCTTCAGGTTGCGGCCTTCGAGGCCACTGACCTCCAGCAGGCTCTCGCGACGCAGGCACTCGACTGCCGTCTCCATGAGCAACGGCGTGACGGCGAGGCCGGTCGCCAGTTGCATCGTCGACGTGTGGCCGTCGAGCAGGGCGCGGCGCAACACGATGTCGAGGGTCATCGACTCGGGCACCCCGAGCGCGGTGACGTGCTTGGGTGCCTGGAAGTCGACCACCGTCACCGTCGCCCGCTCCGGGGCCATGTGCCGGTCGCCGTTCTGCCCGGCAAAGGCGTTGGTTGGCGAGCGCTCCAGTGCACCATCTCGCTGGCTCCTTCGACAGGTTCGCGCCCGAGGTGAAGCGATCCCGGAGATTCGGGTCGTCCGACCTAGCTCGCAGGAACCTCGAGTGGGCGATACGGGGTTCGAACCAGTGGCCGCTGCCGTGTGAAGGCCCGCTCCTGTTGTGATGGGCTGCTTCGCCTACAGCGACATCTCGTCGACAACGATCAGGTCGACGAACTCTGGAACACCGTCGAAGACCTCCGCCATCGTCGCCCTCGCGGCCTGCAGCGCCTCCTGGCGTCGCGGATCGTCCTCGCGGGCGCGGGCCTTCTCCTCGCTCTCGAAGACGACGAGCATGTAGGCCCGGCTCGGATCATTCTGATCCCGCATGGCCAGCGAGCGGATGAGCCCTGAATCTCCTTGTTCGGCCTCCCGCAACTGGTCGACCAACCCCTGCAGGTCGTCTTCCCTGCCCGCCTTCAGCCGTGTCGTAATGAGCTGTGCCCACATACCAGACTCCCTCTGTTCTCACCTGATGCCGAACCTAGTCGGCATCTCGCGTGGGCCTGTGCGCCGGACGGACACTCGTCCGATGCCTTCGGATAGCCGGTCGCTCTGCCTCCCGCGCCGACAACTCTGGCCTCACCCAGGTCTCATTCGTCAAGGCCAACCAGTCCCTGGAATCCGAGTCCGTCGCCACGTCGAAGATCGAGCGCATCAACGCCGGTCTCGAAGACATCGAGTCGATTCACCCGTTCACGGACGGCAACGGACGAATCGGCAGGGCCCTGATCAACGCGGTGCTCCGCTTCAGGGGCCTCACCCGACGAGTCGCCGTGCCCATCGCCTCGGTGATGCTCGCTGATATCGACGCCTAGTTCGACCGCCTCACCGACTACCGAGAAGGAGATGCCGACGGCATGGCCCGCTACCTCGCCGACGCTGCGGTGACAGCCCGCGAGGAAGCCGAGACCAGCGCGGTTGCCCTCAGCGAGATGCCCAGCCAGTGGCGATCTGCCACAGGTCACCCACGCAAGGGCTCGGCGCCGGCATCGATCATCGGCCAACTCCTCGTCTCACCGGTCCTCACCTACAAGACCGCGGCCGGTATGGCGGGCACCTCAGACCGGTCCGCTTTCAGTGCCCTCGATCGTCTCACCGACGCAGAGATCCTCAGCGAGATCACCGGCAATCGACGCGACAGAGTCTGGATCGCCACCGACGTCTTCGACGAGCTCGACCGGCTCCAGGAACGCATCGGACGGCGGACCGTCCGCCCACGCCGCTGACCGTCGCTCGGAGCGACACGTCGGAACTGGTCATCGGAATGGCGATGGCGTGCCGTACCCGAGTGTGGGAGCTATCCAGCGACGACCCCTGCCGTGTGAAGGCCAATACAGAGACATCCGGCTGCCACTGGCAGCTGCTGACTACGTCCGGATACTGCAAGAAGCGGCCTTGGGCGATGCTGGGGCGATGCGGATCGTCATCGACACCGACCCGGGGATGGGCACGCCGGGCGCGGACCCCGAAGACGGAATGGCGATCCTCTATGCCCTCCGCTCGCCCGGAGTCACCGTCGACGGCATCACCCTGGTGGCCGGCAACGTCCCGGTGTCGCACGCGTGGCCCAACGCCCGGCGGCTCTTGGACCTCGCCGGCCGTCCCGAGGTGCCGCTGCACGCGGGGGCGGCCGGGCCCCGCGAGCCCGCGCGGCGCCCGCTCCAGACGGGCTGGCTCGCCCACCGGGGGACACCGCCGCCCGACCGCGGCGTAGCGCCATCAGAGGACACCGCCGGGGCCTTCCTCGCTGAGACCGTCATTGCCGCACCCGGCGAGATCACGGTCGTGGCCATCGGCCCTCTTACCAACATCGCCGCCGCCCTGGAGGCCGACCCGGGCGTGGCCGCCGCACTCGGCGGACTGGTCATAATGGGCGGCACCGTCGCGGTGCCCGGCAACATCACCCCTGCAGCCGAGTTCAACCTCTGGATGGACCCCGAGGCAGCCGCGATCGTGTTCGCCAGCGGGGTCCCAATCACGATGATCGGCCTCGACGTCTGCCACCGGACGGAGTTCGGCCGCGCCGCCGCCCAGCGCCTGCGGGCTTCGGGCACGCCGCTGGCCGAGTACTTGGCGGACGCGGCCGAGGCGTGGATCACGGTGCGAGCGGGGCTCTTCGCCGATCACGAGAACCTCCACCTCTACGACACGCTGGCCATGGCCGCCGCCATCGAGCCCGACCTGATCGAGACCCGCCCGGCGCTGGTCGAGATCGAGACCTCGACCGGCCCGGCCCAGGGCATGACCGTCACCCACCTCAACGACACCCTTCGCCAGCTGCTCACCGGCCGGGACCACAACGCCCTCGTCGCCATCGACGTGGATCTCGACCGCTTCCATGCCCGATTCACCGATCGGGTGCTCCCGCCAGAACCTGCCTAGGCGCGTCCCGCCGACCGCCATCAGGTTCGGAGTCGGTGGGCGGCCGCTCTCAGCGTGGCGACGGCCAGCTGGATCGCCCTTTCCACGGGCCGGGCTGCCCCCGCCTCGGTCACCCCTGCCGTGTCCGGGCCGATGAGCGACGGCACCGTCACCGAGATCGGCTTCGAGGTGGTTCAGGAGGACCTGACCCGGACCCGGCGAGGGCGGGCAGGTCCCGCTGCAGGAGGGTCAGGCGCTGACCGCGTTAGCGTCTGGCGATGCGGCGGAGCCTGCTCGTGCTCTGCCTGGCGAGCTCGTTGCTCGTTGCCTGTGGCGGCGGGGACGACGAGGGCGACGGCGAGAGTGGTTTCGACGCCCCGAGCGACTCGACGGCGCCCGACGACGGGACGACGGCTGATGCCCCGGAGGACACCAGCTCCTCGGATGTGACCATGGAAGGCCTCGTCGGCCTCATCCCCGACCAGCCGGGCGCCAGCGACCTGGTCATCGTGAACGAGTACGGCCCGGCCACCGAGGCGGCCGGCGTCGAGCAGCCCGAGGCCGGGGCCGACGAGGGGACCATCAACGACTGGTTCGTGGCGATCGGCCGCGGACGAGAGGGCCAGCCCGGCCTTGGCCTGTCGACCAACGGGTTCTTCGGTTCCCGGCCCACCGACGATGCCGGTTGGCGCCAGGAGCTCGGCTGGGCACCGATCGACGTCACCGGCGCCGTGGAGTCCCTGGTGGGGGACGACTTCCCCGGGCTCTACGCCTTCACCGGCGATTTCGACCCGGAAGCGATCGACGAGGCGGTGCACGAGGACCCGGTCTGGGGCGACCAGCTCGAGATCGTGGAGCACAGCGGCGTCGAGTACTACTCGTGGGGCGAGGACAACGCGACGTCCATGGACGTGACCGTCGTCCGCGAGTTCGGACGCGGCGGCCGCATGGCCGTGCTGGACGACCACACCATCCTCTGGTCATGGGCGACCGCCCCCCTCGAAGGCGGCATCGACGCCGCCCTCGGCGAGACCGACTCCTTGGCCGACAACGCCGAGATCGGACCGCTGGCCCAGACGATGGACGCCGCGGGTGCCCTGGCGGCGATCCTCACCGCCGACGGCGACGCCTACCGGGGAACGGGATCGGACACGCCCACGCTCGTGCCCTACACGGCGCTGGCCTCCGGCACCGGCTCGGGCGATGACGGCGCCGAGCTACACCTGGCCTTCCTGCACGACGACGCCGGTGCGGCCGAGGAGAACGCCGGCCGCATCGAGACCATCGTTGACGAGGGCACCACACTCGATGGACAACCCTGGTCGGAGATCGTGGCCCTGGACAACGTGCAGACCACCGACGACATCCTCCTCGTCACCCTCCAGATCACCGATCCCGAGGATGTCGGCCTGTGGAACCTGATCGTCTTCGAGCGGGACCCCCTCCTGGCCAGCGCCTGATGGCCGACCCTCGTCGGCAGCGCCGTACGGCCGGAGCCAGAGACCTTGGTCATGAAGCCGACGTCGAGAAGAAGCTCAACGGAGATCGCTAGGCGTCTCGAGGGGACCCGACCCAGACAAAGGACGAGATTCGGTTACCGCCCCACCTCACCTGAGTGGTGATTCCCTGACCGGTCGGGGCGGCCATCGAACCGCCGGTCAGGTCGTCGGCCGAAGGGGCATTCGGATCGTTCATCAGACGATGCGGGCCTCCCGTACATTTCGTCAACCGTCCAAACGGGTCGTTCAGGGTGGGGGGTTGGGGGCGGTGGTGGGGGGCGGTGGTGGAGGTGGAGGTGGGGGCGGTGGGGGCGGAGGTGGAGGTGGGGGCGGTGGGGGCGGAGGTGGAGGTGGGGGCGGTGGCGGTGGTGGGGCCGGGGGTGGGCGCGGGGCTGGGCTGCTGCTGCCGCCACCACTACTACCGAAACTACCTGACGAGGTGCCGACCCAGCAGGGCGTCCAGGAGCACCACCAGCCCACGGTCGTGGTGGTCGAGGTGGTCGAGGTGGTCGTGGTGGTCGAGGTGGTCGAGGTGGTCGAGGTGGTCGTAGTTGGCGGGGCGTCGACGCCCTCGGCGTTCTTGTTGAGCCGGGCGACGTCACCGTCGGGTGAGATCACCCCGGCGCGGGGGCCACCTTCGTCGTCGAAGACCACGTAACCGTCACTGGCACGGAGGACGAACCGGCCGCCCCCGGGCACGATGCTGACTTCGTCCCGTGGCCCGCCACCGACCGCCGCGTCCACGAGGACGGCCACACCCCTCGACAGGTTGGTGACATAGACGGTGCCGTCCACGACGAGGGGCCGACCGAGGCGATCGTCGGGATCTCCGAGATCGACGGGCGGCAGGACCGAGCCGTCGGCGAGGTCGACGCCGAACAGCGTGCCGGTGGTCGGGGAGGCGACCCAGGCGACGGATCCGGAATCCGCCACCAGCGCCGGGAGCAAGCGGGCCCCGGGATCGACCGGTAGCGGTTGTCGGGCCCCCCACTCGTCGATCAGTTCCGCTCCCTCGCTGTCGACCACGAAGGGGGCGTTCCCCGTGAGGCCCACCGTCAGGCCGGGATCCTGCGAGCCCAACTGGGTACGCGAGAGGAGGTCGCCGTCGTCGACCTCGACCAGCTCACCGCTGCCGAGGTCGACGACCCACAACGTGCCGTCGTCGTCGACCACGGCACCGGTCAGCTCAGACGACAGGGTCAACTCGTCGGTGACCTCCCGGCCATCCTCGCTCAGGAGGCCGATGGCACCGTCGGGCTCGATGACGTAGGCCTGCCCGCCGCCGGCCATGACCTCGGAATCCGCCGCTACCCGAGCGCCGTCCCGGATGTCGGTCCCCGACGGGCTGACGGTCTGGATCGTGCCGGTGTCACGATTGTGCACGAGTGCGCCCTCACCGTGCTGCACGAGCACGAGATCATCGCCGGCGCCCTCGAGCGGCGCCCTCGCGTCGACCGTCGCCGCCGCGGCCGTCGCCTTCACCACGGCGCCGCGGTCCTTGATCAGCAGGAACACCGTGCCGTCACCGGCCACGACAGCGCCGGTCGGGGTGTCGTCGACGCCGTCAGACGAACTGCCGGCCACCACCGCTCCGGCACCGGCGAAAACGGCGAGGAGGAGCACCAATCCAACAACGTGCACGCCTCGTCCCATGCGACCTCTCACACCGTAGCCCGTGAGGTTGCGCACGGCCCGTTCGACGACGTCATCGTCGAGGGGCACGGGGCGACGACCTTGCCGGTGCTCGGCGTTCCAGGCGTCGACGGCCTCGACGACGAGGCGCTGGAGG
>Ga0315283_10001342_pt1 | contig 19678 bp, 25 predicted proteins | sample YL17G09_0_MG_FD_204541 | JGI IMG/M metagenome (GOLD analysis project Ga0315283, IMG submission 204541) | Sediment microbial communities from Yellowstone Lake, YNP, Wyoming, USA - YL17G09_0 | ecosystem: Environmental > Aquatic > Freshwater > Lake > Sediment | place: USA: Wyoming | collected... | reverse complement strand
CGCGTTGCTGCGGCTTGAAGGCGCCGAGACCGTGGTCGACTACGGCGCCGGCACGGGCATCTACACCGTGGCTGTCGCCGAAGCTGTGCCGCGGGGTCGCGTGATCGCCGTCGAGGCGCTGCCGCGGCTCGCACAGATGTTGCGCGACAAGGTCACGCCGGAGCTGGCCGAGAGGCTCGAGATCGTGGAGACGGACGCGAATACCGTCCCGGCGGCCGATGCTGTGGCCGACCGCGTCCTCATGGTCGACGTGCTGCACCACCTGTACGACCAGCCCAGGGCGCTGGCTGAAGTGGTTCGACTCTTGCGCCCCGGCGGGCTGTTCGTCCTCGTGGACTGGGGCGACCACGAGCGGCCGGTCGGTCCACCGCTCGATCACGTGCTGGGTCTCGCCGCGGTGCGCGACATCATCCGCGAGATGGGTCTCGAAGAGGTCGAGGCCCATGAGCCCGGCACTCTGCTCCCCTGGCATCTCGCAGTCGTGGCCGCGAAGAAGTAGGACGGGCTTCCAAGTCGTCTGCCGCGCTCCGGCCGTCAGGCGAGAGCGCTCAGTGCTGGCAGGCGCCCTCGAGCCCTACCACCGGCAGGGAACCCTGGATGTAAGCCGCCACGGCCGTCTGGACGTCCGGCCCCAGCCCGGCATGCACGGCGACGCCGACCTGGTTGAACCCCATCAGCGGGCGCCCGCCGATGCCGTCGACGACGATGGCGTTGACGTTGTGCTCGGCGAGCAGGAGCACGGGAGCCATGCAGCCGCCCTCCGTGTGCGGGGCGTTCTGCAAGATCTGCACCTCGTCCACCTCGCCGTCGATCACGTCGACCATGGTGAAGCAGTCGCAGCGTCCGAAGTGGCCGGAGCGACGGGCCTGGAGGCCGCCGGGTAGTTCGGAGGGAATGGCGATACGCGTTGTCGTGGCGATTTCGTCGGTCATGACTCTCTCACTCTCGTTCGTTGGTTCATCGGTACGTCCACCTATGTGTGGTCGCCGCCATGGCGGCCTTTTCCGTGCCTGCCGCCGTCTTCGCAGCCCCGGCCTCGGCCGCCACCTCGGCCTCGCTGACCCATTCCGCAGCGCCCTCCCGGATCCCAGCAGGTGCCCACGTCACCCGATCCGCAGGACGGGCATGCGGCAGGAAGTGGCGAGTCCGTGGCTGCGGCGGCCCAGAGGGCTCCGCAGACCGAGCAGCACAGCTGCCGCGGCTCGACGCGGTACTGGCCGCCGCCGATAAGGATGGCTTTGCCGCCGACGAGGGCTTCGGCGACCTTGGCGCGACCACGCTCAAGCACGCGGCCGACGGTCTGCCGAGACACGCCCATCGCTGCAGCCGCCTGTTCGTGACTGAGGCCCTCGAGATCGACGAGGCGGATGGCCTCGAGCTCGTCGACGGCCAGCGGTAGCTGCTCGAGATCGCGGCCGGGGACGCCGGCCGGCTTGAACAGGGTCACACGCGGCACGCCGCCTACGGCACGCTCAATCGGCGGGCGCGGCATGCTCGTCCTTGAGGGTTATTAGCATATGCTCATCGTAGACGCGATGCGGCTTCGCTTCAACACGACGGCGCCCTGCCGCCCTCCCCAAGGTCCGCTGTGGCGGGCGCCGCCGGAAGCGCCCGGGAAGGGGAGGAAGATCCCCTGGCTTCGATCGCGTCACCTTTTTGTCGCACCTCGCCCGGTGCCGGCGGGTCCAGCCGCAGGTACGCGCTGCCCAGCCGCCGCGCAGGCTCGCGCCGGCTCAGCGCCAAACGAAGCGCGGCCCGACGAAGCATCGGCCGCGTCAGCCCCTCGGCATCGCGAAGGTCCTGCGCCACATATGCGCCGACCGCGACCAGCGCACGGGTCGCGGTGCGCCCGCTCAAGCTGCCTTGGCTTCCCCGGGCGTTGTCCTTGCGACGGCCGCGGCCCGGCCCGGCGCCGTCACAGGCCGGCCCCCCTCGCCGCTGCCGGCGCGTCCTGGGCCTTCCGTCTCCGTTCATGGCTGCTCCATTCCTCCTCAGGCCCAGTGACCGCTCACGGTGGGAGCCGCCACTGCTGTCAGTTCGCCGCGCTTGAGAGCGGCCAGCGCATCGCTCACGCTGAGCCCGTTGCCCGCCTGGTAGATGGCGATGTTCGCGGCCGCAAGGACCTTGTGCGCGTTGGGCCCGACATTGCCGGTGATGACCACCTCGGCACCCTGCGACGCCACGGTGCTGCCTGCCTGCACGCCGGCGCCGCCGCTGGCGTCCACGTTGGTCGCGTTGTCGTGTGCCTGCCACCGGCCGGTCTTGGTGTCGGCGATGATGAACCAGCGGGCGCGGCCGAACCGTGGGTCGACCAGGGAATCGATATCGTTGCTCTGCGCGCTGATGGCTACCTTCATGATCTCTCCTCTTGTCGATTCTCCGCAGTAGCGGTCACCACCACGTAGAACGATCGATCTTCGTGGGTGTGCAGCTCCAGGGCGCCTTTGGCGACGAGTGCTGTGACCGCCTTGAGCGCTTCGCCGTGGTGGATCCCCAGCCCGGTGGCGATGTCGGCCACCGTACAGGGGCGGCGTGAGAGCAGTGCCAGGATGTCCGCGCCGCCCGCGATCCGGTCGCCGCTGGCAGGTGCCGTGTCGGCGATCACCTCGGCGTGGGGTGTGAACAGACCGGCGAACTCCTGCAGAGAGCCCTCCGCGACCGGCGCCACGAACGACTCCGCCGGGGGACGCACCGCCGTGTTCAACTGGATACGGTCGGGGGAGATGCGCGCCGCCAGTTCCGCGAGCCGCTCCACTTCGGCCACCATCCCCGTGACGCCGGCGAGCAACATGACCTCGAGCCACATCTGGCCTCGGTAGCCCTGGCGAAACGCGATCATCTCGCCGAGCACGTCGGCGAAGCGGAGCGCCTTGTGGGGGCGGTTGACGAGCTGGAACAGGCCGTCACCCGGGGCGTCGAGTGACGGCAATACGATGTCGGCGGCTGCCAGCCCACGGCGTACTGCCGGGCGGCCGAGCAGCGATCCGTTGGTGATCACTGCCACCGGCACGTTCGTGAGCCGCTTGACCCCGGCGATCACGTCACCGATCCCCGCATGCAGGGTCGGTTCTCCCGACCCGGCGAGGGCGATGACGTCGGGCTCGGACTCGAGCCTGGCGCGCACCTGAGCCACGACGTCCGACGGGTCGACCCAGCGCTGCCGTCGCACAGTCTTGCGCGTGGTCCGACCGAGCTGGCAGTAGACGCAGTCATAGGTGCACGTCTTCAGAGGGACGAGGTCCACGCCGAGGGACCGTCCCAAACGGCGGGACGGCACGGGCCCATAGACGAGCTGCTGTGCGCCGGCGGCGGGTGGCATCGCGTCTCAGCCCTCCTCGGTGGCGACGACGCGATGACCGGGACGCTCCGTCAGTGTGAGCAGCGGTTCGATCGCGGCCGCGAACGCCGCCGCCGTCGGCGAGCCGGCGAAGGCCTGCACGTGAGGTACGCCTCGCTCCCCGGCCTCGACGACCGCCGGATCCATGGGAATGCGGCCGAGGAAGGGGACGCCGGCATCGGCGGCCATGGCTTCGGCGCCGCCGCTCAGGAAGATGTCGGTGGTCTCACCGCAGTGCGGGCAGACAAAGCCGCTCATGTTCTCGATCACGCCCAGCACCGGCAGCTCGAGTGTCTTGCAGAAGGCCAGCGCCTTGCGCACGTCGCTCACAGCGACCTGCTGAGGCGTGGAGACCACTACGGCGCCGGCTCCCGCGCCCAAGAGTTCGACCAGGGCCAGCGCTTCGTCGCCGGTGCCAGGAGGCGCGTCGACGACGAGGCAGTCGAGATGACCCCAGTCCACGCCGGCGAGCATCTCGCGGATCGCCGAATACTTGCGCGGACCGCGCCAGATAACGGCGGCGTCGCCCTCGGGCAGGAAGAACTGGATCGACATGGCCCACAGGTTCTCGCTCACCTTTGCCGGGGCGATGCCGCCGGCGCGCCCCGGCTGCGGTGCGTACTCGAGCCCCAGGAGGCCCGGCACGCTGGGACCGTGCAGGTCGACGTCGAGCAGACCGACGCGCCGTCCGGCGTCCGCCAGAGCCGTAGCCAGGTTCACGGCCACGGTGCTCTTGCCCACCCCGCCTTTGCCCGACAGTACGAGCAGCTTGTGGCGGATAAGCAGCATACGGACCTCGAGCTCGTCCTGCTGCCGGCGGGAGTCGCCCTCCATCTGGCTGCAGCCGTGGCCGTCGCCGCCGGCGGCCGGCCTGTTCTTCTCGTGACCTTCACCCATCGAGTACCTGTCCTTCCGGGGACGGCGAGAGCGAGGTGCTCGCGGCTTCCCACAGCTTCGTGATCTCGGCCGCGGCGCGGCCGCCATAGTTGATGATGTCGGTTCCTGCCACCTGGGCGTATGTCACCGCGGGGTCGTAGTCGACGGTGGCCACGAACGCTGCGCCGGCGGCGGACGCTTCGGCGGCGATCTGCGCGCTGAGCTCCGGGTTGAGGTCCGCCTTGTTGATGCAGATGGCGAACGGCAGGCGGAACTGCCTCACCACCTGCAGTACGCGATCGAGGTCGTGACGCCCCGAGACGGTCGGTTCGGTGACCGCGAGCACCAGATCGGCGCCGGCAAGCGAGGCGATCACGGGGCAGCCGATGCCCGGTGAGCCGTCGACGATGACGAGGGGCAATCCTTGTTCCTCGGCTACCCGGCGGGCCTCGTTGCGTACCAGCGTCACGAGCTTGCCCGAGTTGTCTTCCGCGACCCCGAGTCGCGCGTGTACCAGCGGTCCGAAGCGCGTCTCGGAGACCATCCAGGCGCCGTTGACGACCGGCTCCATCTGGATGGCGTCGGCAGGGCACACCCGGCGGCAGAGCTCGCAGCCTTCGCAGGCGATGGAATCGATCGAGTAATCATCATCGGCGGCGCCGAGAACGGCCGCGAAGCGGCAGACTCCGGCGCAGCGCCCGCAGGCGGTGCACGCCGCGGCATCGATGACCGCTTGCCGGCGGCCGCTGAACTCGTGCTCGCTCCCAAACGTGGGGTCGAGCACCAGATGCAGATCGGCGGCGTCGACGTCACAGTCGGCGAGTACGGCGCCTCCGGCCAGAGCGGCGAAGGCGGCTACGACGCTCGTCTTGCCGGTGCCGCCCTTGCCGCTGATCACGACCAGTTCGCGGATCTGCTTCATGAGACCACCTCGTGCTTCTGCGCGGCGGCGCTGATGCGGTCCCACGCCGCGCTCAGCCTCTGTTCCAGGCCGTCGACCGCGTCGAGCAGCAGCTCACCGCGCGAATACGCCTCGGCGATGCGCCGGTCATTGGGAAGCTCGAGCACGATCTCGATGCCTTCGGCGGCGCAGAAGGACTGCACGCGGTCATCGCCAAGGTCGGCGCGGTTCAGGGCGACGACGCAGCGCAGGTCGAGAGCGCGTACCATCGCCACCGCGAGCACGAGATCGTGCAGGCCGAAGGGCGTCGGCTCCGTGACCAGCACCACGAGGTCGGAGCCGCGCACCGCCTCGATGACCGGGCACGAGGTGCCGGGCGGAGCGTCGATCAGGACGACCTCGACGCTGTCGTCGGCCGCCGCCATCGTTGCCCGGGTCGTGGGCACGGCTTTCGCCTCGCCGACCGTGAGGACTCCGGTGACCAGCGGGAACGCCGGCCGGCCGGGGAGCGTCACCGTCCCGTGCTCGACCACGCCGGTATCACGGCCCTCTTCGTGGATGGCTTTCTCCGGACAGAGCAGCTCACATGCCCCGCAGGAATGGCACAGCTCGGGGAACACCAGGACCGTCGAACCGATGACGGTGATGGCGTGAAAGGCGCACACCTCAGCGCACACGCCACAAGCGGTGCAGCGCCCTTCGTCGACCTCGGGCACCAAGACACGCACCGGTTCCCGGCGCTCGATAGCGGGATGCAGGAAGAGGTGGCAGTCCGGCTCCTCGACGTCGGCGTCGAGGAGCCGGACTGACACGCCGCGAGCGGCAAGCAGCGCCGCGAGGTTGGTCGCGAGCGTCGTCTTGCCCGTGCCACCCTTGCCGCTGGCGATAGCGACGCGCATCGCTTCAGGCCTCCGCAAGCGCGAGTGCGCCATATGCACAGTCGTTGACACACAAGCCGCAACCGTTGCAGAGCTGCGCGTCGATCACCGCCGTCTCTTGGAGGGTGATCGCGCCTCGCAGGCACGTATCGACGCACGTGCCGCAGGCGATGCAGGAGCCGGGTTTGGCTACGACAGCCACGGTGCGCACTCGGGCGATCACGGCCGGCGCGCCCACGTGCACATCCGCTACGGGCGCCGGCGCAATAGTGGCGGCGGCCACACCGTTCGTGACGTCGGCGCCGCAGCCGGGGCCGGCGCCCGCGCCGCGCCCGCTGCCGTCGCGGCGGCGTTGGCGCATGCCTTGGCCGCTCCCTTGACCGCGGCCGCCTCGGCGACCGTCGTCTGCTCCTCGTCCGCCCACGTCAGTCCCGTGTCGCCGACTCAAGGCGATCCAGACGCTCAAGTACCTGAGCGAGTTTCTCTTCAACGTGCGCGAACGGGTCCGGCGCGTCGCCCATTGGGGCCGCGGCCTGAGCGTCGGCCCGCGCGAATCGCTGCCACCCGGTGAGCCCGGTAGCATAGAACTGGCTTCTCTGGCCACGACCGCCGCCGCGGCCCGCAAATGTGGCCGCGCCGCCGCAGAAGCCGCGCCGGCCGCCTGTCATCGCGCCATGGCCCGTCGGCCCTGTGCCGTCTCTACCTGGCATGTCTCCTCCTTAGGAGCTAGGCGGCAGAGTAGCCGCCACTTGTTTGTTATGAGCATATGCCCATATTATACCCGGGACTGGAGAATGCAAGCGCCTGCTCCTGGACTACGATCAGCAGAACAGGGAGGTGAGGTCATGAGCACTGCCAAGGCCGACGATCGGATCCACGAGGTGCATGCCCGGCCCGCGTCCGCCGCGATCGGCATGATCGTTGCTCACCAAGGAATCGTGCGCGGTACATCGAGGTCCCGCGGGCCCGTGCACGGAATGCCGTTCCGCGCCGACAGGGGCTGGCTTGAGGATGTGCTCGCCGAAGTAGGGACATGGCCGAGCGTCTACGGCGTGCGCGGATGGGTCAACGAGGAGCGCTCTCCGTTGGCGACGACATCATGAGGGTGCTGGTGGCCGGAGTCATCCGTGAGGAAGTGTTCGCGGCTTCAACGGCTCGTTTCGTTGATCAAGAACGAGGTGCCGTCGGAGTCGGAGTTGCACTGACCCGTGGGCCCGGGACGGAGTAAGCTCAACCGATGGCCAAGACCCCGGACACTCCCGTCATTGCGCCCAGCGACGACCACGCGGCCGCCTTGGCTCTCGCGGAGGCCGCGCATCTCGAGATAACGGAGTTCCCAGAGCCGCCCCTGGCCATGTGGGGGGCGTTCGACGGCGACCGCATGGTGGGGACGGTTTCGCTCGAAGACAACAGGGGGCTGCCGGTCGTGGGCCGTATCGCGGTGTCGCAGGCGTATCGCGGGAGCGGCCTCGGCGGGCGCCTCCTGATCACCCTCGAAGGGCAGGCGCGCCGGCGCCGTCTCAAAGAGCTTTGGGCGACGGCGCGCGCGCCGGGCTTCTTCGTGGCAATGGGCTACTCGGTGGTCGCCACAGGCGAGGAGCGAGACCTGCTGCTGTCGGAATGCTTCACCTGTGGCCAGTACGGCAGGGAGTGTCATCCGCAGGCGGTGCGTAAGACGTTCGTGCCGTAGTCGCCGTGCCGGCGGGCAAACGACCAGCCGGCTCTGAAGGATCGGAGTGTCGATGGGAATCCTCGAACTGCACGACGTCACGCTGGAGCTGGGCGGCAAGCCCATCCTCAACAACCTCAGCGTCGACTTCTGGGAGGGCCACGTGCACGCCCTCATCGGCCCCAACGGGGCCGGGAAGTCGACGCTGGCGAACACCATCATGGGCCTGCCCGGCTACACCCACCACAGCGGCGATATCCTGCTCGACGGCGAGTCGCTGCGCGGCGTGCCCGTCGACGAGCGCGCGCGGCGCGGCATCACGCTCGCCTGGCAGGAGCCGGCCCGTTTCGAGGGCCTGCGCATGGACCGCTTCATCGCTGCCGGCGCCAAGGTGAAGTCGCGCGAGAACGTCGAGGACATGCTGACCCGCGTCGGGCTCGACCCGCAGCGCTACATCGGGCGCAAGGTCGACAAGACGCTCTCGGGCGGCGAGCGCAAACGCGTCGAGCTGGCCTCGATCCTGGCCATGGAACCGCGCCTCGTCCTTATGGACGAGCCCGACTCGGGCATCGACGTCGAGGCCCTGCAGCGCATCTTCGACGCCCTCGCCGACTTCAAGGCGATGGGCACCACGGTGATTATGATCACGCACAGCATGGCGGTGCTCGAGCACGCCGAGCACGCCTTCCTGCTGTGCAACGGCCGCATCCTCGACAAGGGTTCGGTCGGCAAGATCAGCGGCTATTTCGCCAACAACTGCATCCCCTGCGACCACGAGAACGTGCCGCGGCCGGAAGAGGAGATGCTGCCGGCATGAGCAACGTCGCCACGGCACGCGCGCTGCTCGAGTCGCTGGGCGCCTACGGCTCGCATTTCAGCGGCGACGACGTCGCCCACCTCGAAGTCAACGGCAACGAAGTCGTGGGCTCGCATCTCGTCCCCGGCCTGGACGTGGATGTTGAGCAGATCGACGACGGCATCGAGGCCCACATCCGCTTGCACGAGGGCGTCAGGATCGCCAATCCCGTGCACCTGTGCTTCGGGATGCTGCCCACCGACGGCCTGCAGCACATCGTCATGAAGGTCGACGTGGAGGCCGACTCGTTCGCCTCGGTCCAGGCCCATTGCACCTTCCCCAACGCCATCGACATCACCCACAAGATGGACGCCGTCGTGAACATCGCGCCGGGAGCGACCTACGAGTACTTCGAGCGCCACCTGCACGGCGCCGAGGGCGGCGTGCTGGTCGTGCCCAAGACGCTGGTGCACATCGGCGAGGGCGCGCGCTTCAAGACCGAGTTCGAGCTAGTCAAGGGGCAAGCGGGCGTCGTCGACTTCGACTACGACGCCGACTGCGACGCGCAGAGCGTCCTCGAGATGATCACCCGCATCATCGCTCGCGGCCACGACACGGTGACCATCCGCGAGACCGGGCGCCTGAGCGGCGAGGGCGCCCGCGCCGTGCTCAATTCCTACCTGGCGCTCCGCGACGACGCCCGCGCCGAGGTGTACAACACACTCTCAGCCACGGCGCCCTACGCGCGCGGGCATGTGGACTGCAAGGAGATCGTGCAGCACCGGGCCTTCGCCAAGGCCGTGCCCGTCGTCGAAGTGAGCCACCCGCTGGCCCACATCACCCACGAGGCCGCGATCGGCTCGGTCGACTCCAACCAGCTCCAGACGCTGATGAGCCGCGGGCTCACCGAAGACGAAGCCACCGACCTCATCATCGAAGGGCTGTTGAGTTAGAGGCTTGATGCGGGTTCAGCGCCCGTCGTAAGCGGCGAGGGCGCGAGCTGGGCGCCCGAGGAGGGTGTTGAGATACATGCCGAGAGTCAGGGCCAAGAGGCGTTGCACGATTCTCTGCGCAAGCCCTGGAAGGGTCTTGGCGAGGTGGTCTTCCATGCGCATCTGGCGCTTGAGCGTGGCGAACACCGACTCGATGACGAGGCGGATGCGCGCCTTCGTGACCTCCGCGGGCGGGCGCTCCCCGAGCCTGTGCTTGTCGGGCACGATGAGCTCGACGCCGACCAGATGGAGGCTCTCATGATGCTCGCGGTCGCGTTGACCGGCGTCGGCGAAGAGCAGGCTGCCGGGATGCGCGCAGGCAAGCTGGAAGACGCCCTCACGCTCGTTCTCGCCCGCCGGCCGCAGGTCGTAGCCCAGCGGCGTCCCGCGGCGGTCGCTGACGAGCAGCAGGCGCACGCCCCAGTACCAGCGGCTCTTGGCGGCGCAGTAGCCGTAGGCGGCCTCGCCGGGGAAGGCGCTCCTTCCGCGCAGCCGGCGTAGTTGGCGCAGGAGAGCAGGGTGCCGTCCACGAGGCGCACGCGGCCCATCGCGACGAGCTCGGCGAGGCCCAGCTGCACGCGCGTGATCTGCGGCGTCAGGCGCCGCAGGCGGCGGTTGAACTGCGACTGGCCGGGAAGATCCGGGAAGCAGCCCGGCAGCAGGCGCCCGATTGTCCCGAGGAACTGGCGGTCCGAGACCAGGCCGGTGACCGCCTGGGCGACCGCCAGGGCGATGAGCTCCTGATCCGTGGCCTTGCCTCGCGGCCCGCAACGAGGGATAGACAGCGAGCAGGCGAACACATACGCTGCGGTGACGAGGGTCTCCAGGGAAGCGTCCATCTCGTGCTCCAATCACGAGGGGGTTGCCGAGCTGGAGACCCTCTTCTCATCTCGATGCCCGCCTCCTGCTTGGGCGGACAACCCGCATCAAGCCTCTAGATGAAGAGGTTGACGTTGGCCTCGTCTGCATGACCGAGGTAGGCGGCGACGCCCTCGAACTCGACGTCGTCGATGAGCTCCTCCTTCGTGAAGCCGAGGATGTCCATGGAGAGCGTGCAGGCGACGAACTTCACGCCCTGCTCCCGGGCGCTGTCGAAGAGCTCCTCGAGCGACATGCCGCCGGCGTCCTTCGTGGCCCTCCTCATCATGGGGCTGCCGGCACCGGCGAAGTTCATCTTGGAGAGGCCGAGCTTCTTCGTGCCCTTGGGCATCATCCTGCCGAACATCGACTGCAGGGTGGTCTTCTTGTCCTTCGTCTCTACCTTCTCGGTCTTGCGCAGAATGTTGAGGCCCCAGAAGGTGCAGAAGATCGTCACCTCGTCGCCCATGGCGGCGGCGCCGTTGCCGATGATCAGGGCCGCCATGACTTTGTCGAACTCGCCGCTGAACAAGATGATCGTCTTCTTGGTCGTATCCACTCCAGCACCTCCAGTGCTGTTCGGTTCCGGGTCGGCAGTGCCGGCCTCAGGACGCGTGGGCCTCGCGCAGGTACTGCGAGATGTCCTTGAAACGCATGGTGTCGCCGGCCGCGGTGCTCAAGTTGACGAAGCACATCGGGCACATGGTGACGCAGTCGGTTGCCGCGGCCCGCAGCTGCGCGACGCGATTGGCCGCGTTGGCAGCTGCCTTGATCGGGTAGAGCGACTCAACGGGGCCGCCGCAGCACCATGTCTGGCGACCCGTGTTCTCCGGGTCGCGGATGGTGACGCCGGCGGCCGCCAGCAGCTCGCGCGGCTCGTCGACTACGCCCTCGTAGCGGGCGAAGACGCAGGAGTCGTGAATGACGACCTCGCCGGAGGGGGCCTTCGCGGCATGGCCGTTGGTCCCGAAGCCCCTCTCGGCCAGCACCTCGAGATAACTGCGCACTTCGACGTCATAGCCCTTCAGGATCTTGGGGTAGACGGTGTGTAGCATGGTCGTGGTATGCGGGTCGATGGTGATCACGCTCTTCACGCCGCGCTTCTTGAAGACCGCGTGGACGCGCCGAGCATGCTCGACGAGCACTTCGTCGGCGCCCAGGTCGTAGGCCAGGGCGCCCGAATACAGGTCGTCCTCAAACAAGGCGCCGAACTCGACGCCGGCCTTGCGCAGCAGGTGCACGACGTTGATCGGCACCTGGTCGTAGACGGCGCGCTCCGCTGCCGAGGGGCGCGCCATGAACGCCGAGATGTTGACGACGCGGTTCACCCTGCGGCCGAGGCCGGTGTACTTGGCGAGCCACGAGTCGCCGAACTTCATCTCGGCCTTCACGAGGCCTTCGATGTACGGGATGAGCTGGTACATCATGCCGGTGTAGAGCACCGTGTCGCCGCCGTGCCGCAGGCCGAGGCTCTCGGTCCACCTGGTCGCCACCTTGGCGGACAGCGGCAGCACGGAGCGCCTGAGGCGCAGGTTGTCGGCAAGGATGCCGATGACGTCGCCGGTCGGGAGAGCCATGGTCATCCCCTCCCGATGCCGAAGACGGTGCGGACGATGTGATGGCGCAAGGTGCGCACGTTCTCGGCGATGTGCACACCCGACGGGCAGTTCTCCTCGCACATCTTGCACAGCAGGCACGAGAAGACAAGCTCGACCTCGGCCTTCACGCGGTCGTCCATGCCGAGGAGCACGTAGCGGAACAGCTTGCGCGGCTGGACGTCGACGCCCATCGGGCAGATGGCGGAGCACACCCCGCAGTTCATGCAGGCGTCGGCGTTGAACTCATCGGAGCGTTCGAGCTCCGCCGCCAGCCCGGGGTTCACGAGTGCCGTCATGAGCCCTCCCTCTCCACCACTTGGTAGCGGAAGTAGCCTTCATCGGTGACTTCTTTGATCTCGCCGAGCCAGCCGTACTTGCGCAGGCCCATCACCCAGAACATCACTTCGTGGGACGGGCGCCCAACGGCCACCGCGATCTCGGGCACGGTCAGCGGTCCGTCCGCCAGCGCCGCCAGGATGCGACGGCGCATGACCTGTTCGTCGCGGATGATCTCGCGCACGCTACGATTCTGTGGGGTGGCATCCTTGATCGTCGTGCCGCCGGTGGTCGGTGTCATGAGCAGCTCACCTCCAGGAGGCCGTCGATCATGGATTTGATCTGAGCGTCGGTGTAGCCCTGCAGGTCGACGGCATCGGTGGGACACAGCGGTACGCAGCCGCCGCAGCCCTTACAGGCGGTCTTGATGACACGGGCGACTGCCTCGCCGCCCTCCTCGACCTGCTCGATGGCCGCGTAGGGGCAGGCGTCGAAGCACTTGCCGCACCAGGTGCAGGCGTCGGCGCTGACCAGCGCCACCATGGGGTCGAGCTCGGCGAAGCCGCGCTTGAGCATGGCGCCGCTCTGTGTCACGGCCGCGAGGCCGCTGGCGACGGCCTCGGCCGAGTTCTTGGGCGACTGGCAGGCGCCGCAGATGAGGACGCCATCCACGATCGTCTCGACGGGGCGGAGCTTGGGGTGGATCTCGTTGAAGAAGCCGTCGTTGCCCACAGGGAGCTTGAGCACGCTGACCAGCTCGCCGTTCTCGCGCGGCACCATGCCGGTGACGAGCACGACGAGGTCGGCCGGGATGGCCACTTCTTCGCCGCTGGTGAGCAGATCCTTGGTCGTGATCTTGAGGCCGCCGGAAGCGCGTTTCTCGACCGCCGGCGGCTCGTCGTCGGGCACGCGCAGGTAGAGCGAGCCCTTCTCGCGCGACTCGTTCCACAGCAGCTCGTACTTGCCGTAGGTGCGCATGTCGCGGTAGAGGTGGTACTGGCGCAGCGATGGGTCGCCCTTGGCGGCCGCCTCGAGCGCCGCGTCCACGGCGGCTGTGCAGCAGTAGCGCGAGCAGTAGGTGTGGCCGCCTTCGACGTCCTCGCCTTGGCGGCTGCCGACGCAGTAGATGTAAGCGATGGTCTTGACCGGCCGGCCGTTGTGCTCCAGGGGTCCGGCCGACGCGTCCAACATCTTCTTGAACTCGGGCAGCGTGACGACGCCGTCGATGCCGTAGCCGAGTTCGCCGTTCGCCGGCTCGTAGGTGTCGAAGCCCGTGGCGACGACGATCGAACCGACGTCGACGGTGATGGTCTCCAGCCGTTCGCCGTGCACCGCGATCGTCGCCTGGAGATTGCCGAAGCTGCCGGACTTGTTCATCACTTCAGCGTTCGTGAACACCGTGATGGCGGGGTGAGCGCGCACTGCCTCCTCGAGCTTGGCGACCAGGTCGGCGCCGTTGCGGCCATGCGGGTACATGTGGCCGAAGCCGGTGACCCAGCCGCCGAGCTGAGGCTCTTTCTCCACGAGGTAGACGGAGAGCCCGATCTCGGCCAGCCCGAGGGCCGCGCGCAGGCCGGCGATGCCGCCGCCGACGACGAGGCTCCTCGGCGTCGTCTCGACGACGATCGGCTCGAGCGGCTCGGTGAGGCGCGTCCGGTTGATGCCGGCACGCACCAGGCGCACCGCTTTCTCGGTCGCGCCGTCATGGTCGTCGGTGTGCGTCCACGAGCACTGCTCACGGACGTTCACCTGGGTGTACTGGAAGGGGTTCATCCCGGCGCGCTTGGCGACGTCGCGAAAGGTGACCGTGTGCAGCTTGGGAGAGCAGGAGGCCACGACGAGCGCGTCCAGGCCCTTCTCGTGCGCGTCCTCGATGATCTCCTGCTGGGTCGAGTCCGAGCAGGTGAACATCGCCGAGCGCGCGACCACCACGTCCGGATCGTGCTCCACGGCGGCGACGACCTTGTCGACGTCGACGTAGTCGCTGATGTTGCCGCCGCACTGGCAGACGTACACGCCGATCTTGCGGCCGCTCATATCGTCACCTTCACGTGCGCTCGTTCCAGGTGAGCGGCGGCCTGTGCGACCGCGGCGCCCGCGTGGAGGATGGAATCGGGGATGTCCTTGGCCCCGGCGGCCGAGCCGGCAACGAACACGCCGGGCAGATTGGTGCGGCCGGGGTCGAGGTCTTCGTCGGCCTCGCCGACGTAGTAGTAGTCGTCGAGCGCCAGGGCGCCATCCTCGAAGAGGTGCTGCGCCTCGGCGTTGGGCTGCACGCCGACGGCAAGCACGACCATGTCGTGCTCGGCCTCGGCGAGCGTGCTGCCGTTCTCGATGTCTTCGTAGCGGAGCACGAGGTTGCCCTCGTCGGTCTCGGTGATGCCCGAGATGCGGCCCTTCACGAAGTTGGCGCCCATGTCCTTGGCCTGCTGGTAGAACTCGTCGTAGCCCTTGCCCACCGAGCGCACGTCGATGTAGTAGACGGTGACGTCGGCGAGCGGCAGGGCGCCCATGATGAGCTGGTTCTGCTTGACCGAGTACATGCAGCAGATCTTGGAGCAGAGCGGGTTGCCGACGGTATCGTCGCGCGAGCCGGTGCACATGACGTAAGCGATGTTGTCCGGGACCCTGCCGTCGCTGGGGCGGAGCACGGCGTTGTAGGGCCGCGTCGGCGCCAGCAGACGGTCCATCTGCATGCCGGTGATGACGTTCTTGAAGCGGCCGTAGCCGTACTGCGGCTTGGCGTCGGCCGGGAAGAGCTTGAAGCCGGTGGCGAGGACAACGCTGCCGATCTCAGCCTCGATCTCCTCACCCTGCATGTCGAGCTTGATCGCGTCGGCAGGGCAGGCGTCGACGCAGGCGTGGCATTCGGAGCACACGCCGCAGTCGAGGCAGCGGGCGGCGCCGAGGAACGCTTCGTCCTCGGTCATCGGGCCTTCGGTCTCGCCGAAGTCGGTCGGCGCCGCGCTCATGACGGCGCTCGATTCGAACGGCTCGCGACGGTCGTACACGTCCTGCCGCCCGAGCACCTCGGCCTTGTCCGCGACGGGCAGCATCTCGTCGAAGCCTTGGGTGTCGAGCTCGGCGCCCTGGAGGTAGCGGTCGATCATGAAGGCGGCGCGGCGGCCTTGGCCGACCGCGGTGGTGATCATCGTCGGGCCGGTGACGACGTCGCCGGCGGCGAAGACGTGCGGCACCGCGGTCTGCAGCGTCGCGGGGTCGGCCTTGAGCGTGCGGTTCGCGTTGGTCTCGAGGCCGAACGCCTCGGTGTCGGCGCCCATGCCCGCCGCGACGATGACGACGTCGCACTCGAGGCTCATACGCTGGCTCTCGTCGTACTCGGGGTGGAAACGGCCGTCGGGGTCGAACACGCAGGTGCACACCTTGAGCTCGGCGCCCTGCACGCGGCCCTCGCCGATGAAGTGGTCGATGCCCCAACCGTCGTGTAGCGTGATGCCCTCGGCCCGAGCCTCTTCGACCTCGAAGTCGTGGGCCGGCATCTCCTCGCAGGGCTCGAGGCTTGCCTGGGCGACGGAGGCGGCGCCGAGGCGGCGCGCCGTGCGCGCCGCGTCGATAGCGACGTTGCCGCCGCCGACCACGAGTACGCGCTTGCCGGCCAGGTCGACGCCTTCGTCGAGCTTGACGGCGCGGAGGAAGTCGAGCGCGCTCTGGACGCCGTCCAGATCGTCGCCGGGCACGCGCAGACCGACAGACTTGTGCGTGCCCGTCGCCAGCAGGACGGCGTCGTAGCCGTCGCGCTTGAGCCCTTCGACGTCGTCGACGCGCGTGTCGGTCGCGATCTCGACGCCGATGGCGGTGACGTTGGCGACGTCGTCGGCGACGACGTCGTTGGGCAGGCGGTACGCCGGGATGCCGAGGCTGAGCATGCCGCCCGGCGTGGGCGCCGCCTCAAAGATCTTGACGCCGTAGCCTTTGCGCGCGAGCTGCCAGGCGGCCGTGAGACCGGCGGGCCCCGAGCCCACGACGGCGACCTTCTTGCCGTTCTGCTCGGGCTTCTCGACGGTCTTGGGCTCCGCCTGGCCGTACCGCTGGTCGGCGATGAAACGCTTCAGGCGGCGGATCGGCAACGGGCCTTCGAGCTCGCCGCGCGTGCATTCGTCCTCGCAGGGCGCGTAGCAGGCGCGTCCGAGGCTGCCGACGAGCGGCGTCGCCTCGAGCACTAGGTCGAAGGCCTGATCGTACTCGCCGCTGCGCACCCGGGCCACGTAGCCGTGCGCCTTGATGCCCGCCGGACACTCGTAGGTGCACGGCGAGACGCCGGCGCGCTCGATGACCGCCTTCTTCGGGACAGCTTGGGGAAAGGCGATGTACGCCGCGCGCCGCGACACCATGTCGGCGTTGAACTCGTCGGGCACCGCCACGTTGCAGGCCATCTCGCATTGGCGGCAGCCGGTGCAGGCGACCTCGTCGATGAACTTCGGCTTCTGCGTGATCTTGGCGTGGTAGGTGCCGTCGCCGTTGGCGCGGATGCCCTCGACCTGAGCGTACGTGAGCACGTCGATGTTGGGGTGGTGGATGGTGGCAGCCATCTTGGGAGTGGAGATGCAGCTGGCGCAGTCCAGGGTGGGGAAGACCTTGCTGAGCAGGATCATCTTGCCGCCCACGCTGGCATCCTTCTCGACGACGAGCACCTTGTAGCCCATGTCGCCGAGCTTGAGTGCCGACTCCATCCCCCCGATGCCGCTGCCGACCACCAGAGCGTCGTACTTCATGCGGTCGCCTTCCGGGACGGTCCCAGATCGGCCAGGGACCTCGAGTACTCGTGCATGTAATTGGTGAACGGCTCGGCGCAGACCGAGCAGATCGCGGCCATACGCACGCGCTGCGGCTCAAAGCCGTTCTCGATGAGCAGCGCCTGCGCATCTTCCATGATCTTGGCCGTGCGCTCGCTGCAGTCGGTCAGGTAGGCGCACTCGTCGCCGTCGGCGGCGATGAACACGCCGTCGAAGCCCTGCTCCACGGCGTACAGCAACCAGCTCGGCTTGATGCCGCTCGTGCAAGGCAGGCTGACCACCGTGACGTTCGGCGAGTAGTGCATGTGCGAGCTGCCGGCCAGGTCGATGCCGGGGTCCGAGATGTTGTTGGTGGAGAAGACCAGGATCCGCGGAGCGGGCGCCTGGTCCTCCTGTGCCTGAGCCTCTGCCGTCATTACTTCATCTTCTTGACGTACAGCTTCATGAAGCCGGGCTCTTCGATGATGCCCAAGTACTCGTGACCCATCTTCTTGCACCAGGCGGGGATGTCTTTCTGGGTGCCGGAGTCGGTGGCCATGACCTCCATGATGCCGCCCACGGAGACGCTGGGGATGCCCTTCTTGGCGGCCAGGATGGGGCCGGGGCAAGAAGTGCCGCGCGCGTCCACTACCTTCTCTACCTGGATGGTGCTGAGGTCTTCTGACATGATCCTCTCCTTCGTGACGACGCTTGTGCTTGTGTTCCTTTTCGCAAGCTCGGGCCTGCTGAAGGCCGCTCGCTTGGTTCGTACCGTTAGGCTGTTGTCTCCCCTTGGCTCGGCGAAGCGGTTGCTTACGGCGACGCGAGCGCCGTGGTCGTCGATGCCGAGGTTGGCGGTGCTGAGCTGGCCGTCGTCGTCGGCTGCTGCCTGGCGGCGTCGAGGAGCTCGGCCGCCTGCAGCGACTCGCCCTGAGCGAGGTGCTGCTCCACCAGCGCCTCACGGATCAGGGCACACGCCTGGATGAATTTCATGTTGGTGACGCGGTAGTAGACGGTCTGACCGTCCTTGCGCGAGGCCACGAGCCGGCGTTCCTTGAGAACGCGCAGGTGCTGCGACACGTTGTGCACCGAGATACCGATCTCGGCAGCGAGGTCGCCGACGCACTTCTCGCCGCTGCCGATCGCGTGCAGGATCGCCTGGCGATGCTCGTTGGCGAGCGCCTTGCACAGCTCGGCGTGCATGCGGTAGACGGCCTTGAGGTCGGCAGATGGGGGGGCTAGTATGTTGTCCTGTATTTGCATACTTGCTTATATACGACATCTGAGGAGCTGGGTCAAGTGCTGGCGTTCGCAAGCGACGGCGAGCCGAGGGCATGCGGTAGTGTTGGCGCCATGACCGTGACGAGCTTCGAAGGCAAGACGCCGGTGATCGGCGAGGGGTGCTGGGTTCATCCTTCAGCGGATGTGATCGGCGACGTGAGTCTGGGCGCCCGCTGCTGGATCGGGCCGGGCGCCCGCCTGCGCGGCGACTACGGCACCATCGTCTTGGGCGACTGCTGCGCCGTGGAGGACAACTGCGCCGTCCACGCGCGCCCCGGCGAGACCTGCGCCATCGGCTCGTGGGTGACGCTGGGCCACGGCTGCGTGGTGCACAACGTGGCCCTGCTCGGCGACTACGCCGTGGTCGGCATGGGCGCCGTGGTGAGCGACTGGGCCGAGGTCGGCGAGTGGGGCGTGATCGCGGAGGGTGCGGTTGTACCGCAGCGCGGCGTGGTGCCGGCGGCGAGGATCGCCGCCGGCGTGCCGGCGCGCCTCCTCGAGCGCGCCGTCGACGACGAGTATCGCGCCGCCTGGCGCGGGTTCAAGCAGATCTACGTCGGACTTTGCGAGCGGTATCGCACGGGTCTGGGCGCGTAGCGGCCGGAATCCGCGGCCGCCCGACCAGCGTCAGTCGTAGGCCAGCCGCGTCTCCTCATCGGTCAGCACGTGCTGGATGCGGCGCTGCCAGTCCGCCGAGTCCCACGTCCCCAACGCTTGATGGGTCTGATAGTAGTTCTCGGGGATCGGGTGGGTGCCCATCACGACCTCCAGACCGTACTTGGCGGGCAGGAGCTCGCTGAACGCGTCGATACTGGCGCAGGGCGGATAGCCGACCACCAGACCGGTGGCAAGGTGAACCACATCGGCACCGTTCTTCTTCATCTCCGCCGGAGCGTATTCCACGTTGCCGCCGGGGCACCCGCCGCAGGTGGTGAAGCCGACCAGCTCGATCCCCACGTTCCCGTACAAGGCGAAGGCGCCGTCCCGGTTGCGCATCGCCCGCAGGCATTTCCCGCCGGCACAGTTGTGATAGCGGTCGCAGATGATGATGCCTATCTTCTTCATGCCCGTCGCCTCTCGTCCGGGATGGGCGGCACACGCGGACGCTCGGCGTGAATGCCACAGAGACCTTCGATCACACATGAAGCTTACAGCGCCGCATCAGACCAGGGAATCGCGGGTGGCCCGCCGGTGGGAACGGGGGTCCGCTGTGAACCCGGATCCTGGGCAACTGGGACTGAGGGGCGTGCAAACAGGGGATCAACGGCGGAAAGCTGGCGGTTTGGAGAGACGACGATGACGAGCTTCGTGGCACTTCTGCGCGCGGTGAATGTCTCGGGCCAGAACAGGGTCCCCATGGCTGAGCTGCGGCGCGCCCTGGGCGGCCTGGGGCTGACCGGGGTGGAGACGTACTTGCAGAGCGGCAACGCGGTGTTCGACGCTGACGGTGACGATGCGGCGGAGCACGCTGCCGCGATCCACG
>Ga0315283_10001339_pt1 | contig 19707 bp, 17 predicted proteins | sample YL17G09_0_MG_FD_204541 | JGI IMG/M metagenome (GOLD analysis project Ga0315283, IMG submission 204541) | Sediment microbial communities from Yellowstone Lake, YNP, Wyoming, USA - YL17G09_0 | ecosystem: Environmental > Aquatic > Freshwater > Lake > Sediment | place: USA: Wyoming | collected... | reverse complement strand
CGAGCACTGCCACCAACAGGAGGTAGAGCCCCCAGCCGCGCGCGAGCACGTGCCCCCGCGCTGGCCCGCTAAGCGCCTCCGACATCGCGGGCGCCGTGGGTCCTTCCCTCACGGCGTCGTTCCTCCGGACTGCAGTTGGAGATCTCCTCCAGCATCTGCGCCAGCTCGGCCGCGGGGGGCACACCGACCCGGTCGGCCGCGTTCCGGATGAGCCCCGCCAACCGCTTCATCTCCGTGGCTTGCATGGTATCCGGGTGGCCCTGGCCGGCTCCGTTCTCGCTCACGCTGCCGTCCCCGTTCCCGCTCCCGCTGCGCTCGACCGCACCGGCCGTCTCCACGGCCACGAGGATCCTGGGGTGCCTGGTCTTGGAGCGGACGAGGATGACGTCCGCCCCGGCGATCCGCCCGGCGTCGTCGAACACCTCACCGAACTTCTCGAGACGCTCGGGCAGCCCCTTGTTGAAGGCATCAGCGATCAGGATCTTCACGGCTCTCTCCCCCCTGGACGGCATCTTCGATTCGCGTCAGATCTGGTGGAATCTACTGAGTGCGGAGCGGGATGACAACCTCCCCACCGCAGCCGAGGCGCGGCCGGGAACGCGGGCGTGGGATGGCGGGCTCTCGACAGGCCGAGGGCGGCGCGCCCAATAGGCAACGGCCGTTGTGCGGAGCGGCCCGCCCCTCGTCAGCACAGCCGTGGAGAACCCGGCCCGGTGCAGGCGGGTGGTGCGCATCCTCCCCGTCCAGGCAGGCGGTGACTGCGCTGTCGGCCAGCATGCCGGTGTGGCGCCTCGTTGCAGCACGCGCCGTTCCGGAACGCGGCCGGATGCAGTCTCCAATACTGCAATCCAGGCCGGCCCGGGGTGACCGGGTCGCGGCGCAATGCAATGACACGCGCAGCGGGCGGCCCTGCGTGACGTTCGGCGAATGGCTCGAGCGGCCTCCCGGTTGCCGGCCGCACACCTGTGCAGGGCACGGTTCGTGCGCATCTGCAGCGCGGTTCTCGGAGCCCGGGCCACACCCGGTTTCGAATTGGGCGGGCAGCCGTGGCCAGGCCCGATCCCTCGATGCGGAGGACCGGGCCGGCACGAACTCAGCATGGAACCGGGACGAGTCCCCGTACCAAGGGCCCAGTGGGTCTGGTTACGAAAGGCACAACCGCGGACACCAAGCGCGAGCAACCAAGGGAATCCCTGGATGAGATCGCTCCAGACAGACAGGTCTTCGCATTCTGCAGGCGCGGTCCGTGACCACGCTCCTGGCCGGATTCGCCATCTAGCCCGCTGCGGGCACTTCCCCCCATCGCTGCCTTCCATCGGCATGATGCTGCAGACCCGGACGTTTCCGCCTTCATCGCGCACCCCGGACAAGGCCGGCGCGGTTACCCATCCGGCGAAACTCCTCATCATCCCGAGTATCGGGTATTCTGGAGCTTGAACCACCCCGCGAGGGACAGCCCGACTTCGACGATGCCGCACGTGCGCTGACAGGAAATCCTGACATGCTGCCGCGTTCGATCTCGGACCGTTGCATCCGGCCCCTGGGGTCGTGCGCGCTGCTGGCCCTCCCGCTGGCGTTCGCGGCCTGGACCGTCGCCGGCGCCCAGTCCATGCCGATCGCGCCCGACACGGCCTCCTAGACAAGCAACGCTACGCGCCGGCGACGGCGTCCAGTGCCGCCGCGGAGAACTTGACGGACTCATCAAGAGTCTTCAGCGTCCCGCCGGCACCTAGGCCAGCATACCTCTCGCCCATCCTCGATCCGGCCTTCGGGTCGGAGGTCGTGCGCATCGCCAACAACGCCACCGCCTCCACGACCCCCGTCTCCGGCACCTGGGGCACCGATGCCCGGCACATCTACTCCAAACAGCAGGCGTGGAGCAGTGACCAGAGCCTCTTCCTCCTGGACAATCCGGTGGGGGCTCTCCCAGTACTCTCGTGCTCGACGGCAGCAACTTCCGCGCGGCCTACGGCCGCTGCTCGAGCTTCCCGGGCTGGGATCATCGCTGGCACCCCTGACCCGGCCCATCCGCACGAACTGATCGGCGTTCCGTCGAGCGGCAGGGAGCTGTACTGGTACGGCGTCACCGCCTGCACCAAGACCCGCTCCTGGACCCTGCCCATCACCGTGTCCGGCTTCGACTCCGGCGAGGGCAACCCCTCCGAGAGCGGGAGATTCATCGCCCTCGGCCATGCGGACTCGATGTTCGTACTCGGCATGAACTCCTACCCGACCACCCGCGTGGGCCGCCGATGTGCCATCCCGCCCTGCAGCCTGAACGTCGTCCAGCCTACAACCAGCCGTGACATCGACTGGGTGTCGATTCCTCCCTCCGGCAGGTACGTAGTCATCCAGTACGTCGGCACGAGCTCGGCTGACTATGGCATGGTGGGCGTATTCGACGTGGACACGACCACGCTCACGATCACTGGTCCCCACACCATGGCCCCCAGCTCGCCACGCGCCTCGGGCTACGCCGCCCGCTCCAACGGCTGGATCCTGAACTTCAACCACATGGACATGGCCGCCAATCCCTACAGCGGCACGGATGTCCGTGTGGGCGGAGCCGAAGGCGGGACGTACAGCGGTCGCCCCGTCAGGATCCCTCTTGACACCGGCGCGCTCGCGCCCCTCACGAAGGGATCCCACGAGGCGTACCTGTGGCACGCCTCCTGCCGAAACGTCAGCCGCCCCGGCTGGGCCTACCTGACGTATTACAAGGAAGATGGCAAGACCCTCAGCGACGAGGTCGTCGCCGTCAGACTGGACGGCAGCGGGTCGGTCGAGCGCCTCTGCCACACCCACTCCGCAGCCAGCAGCTGCTACCGCTGCCAGGCGCACGCCAGCCCGAGCCCCGACGGGCAGCACGTGGTCTTCGCGAGCAACTGGGCACAGGACTGTGGCTCCGGCTGCGGCTCCGCCACCGACATCAAGGACTACATCGTGAGGGTTTCCCCACAGAGCGACGTCACTCCGCCGGCCCGGATCCAGGATCTCCGATCAGTGGAGTGACGCCTTCCTCTTCCGCCGCCACTGTTGCTTCCGTGGCCGGCCGCCGCGGGCGCCACACACGCGGCCCCCGGGGAATCAAGTTCGTGGGCCGGGGAGCTCATCCACTTGTCCGCCCGCGGTGCCGGTCCATCCACGCCTGGAACATCAGGACCGCCCAGAGGTGATACTGCCACTTCCGCTTGCCACTGACGTGATCCCGCCATCGTTTCACGATCGGATCGGGGTCGAGGTAGCCGTCGCTGGACAGCCGCCCGGGGGACAGAAGATCCTCGGCCCAATCTCGCAGCGGGCCCCTAAGCCACTCGTCGATCGGGGCATCAAACCCGGACTTGGGCCGCTCGACCATCTTGCGCGGCACCCGCCGATAGAGCACCTCCCTGAGGATCCACTTGCCCACACCGTCGCGCACCTTGAAACGGAATGGCAGACGCCATGAAAACTCGACGATCCGGTGATCCAGCATGGGCACTCGCGTCTCCAGACTCGCCCCCATCGCCGCCCGATCGAGCTTGACCATCATGTTGTCCGGGAGTGACGTCATCGCCTCAACGTACATGAGCCGGTCCATCACGCCGGGCAGGTCCGGCCAGCCGCGCCGGTCGGTGACCAGCATCGGCTGCGCGGTCGCGTCGCGCACGATCCGCTCCGGCTGATCCCACAGCACGGCGAGGCGCTGGTACATCTCCTCGGGCCCACCCAACGGCAGGATCGCGGCCAGCTTCTGAACCTGGTCCGCAAGGACTCCGTGCTTTCGGTCTTCGAGCGCAGACTGGTAGATGCTGGAGGGGGCGGCTTTCAGCAGTGCTGCCATGCCTCGGCGCATCAGGCGCGGGAGCGGGCCCACGGCCGACCAGAGCCTGAGGAGCTGCAAGTGCCGGTTGTAGCCGCAGAACAACTCGTCGCCCCCATCGCCCGACAGGCATACCGTCACGTGGTGGCGCGCCAGCTGGGCCACCAGGCAGGTCGGAATCTGCGACTGGTCGGCGAAAGGCTCATCGTAGAAGGACGGCATCTTCGGGACCACCGTCATCGCGTCCGCGGGCGTCACGCGAATCTCGGTGTGGTCCGTGGAAAGATGCCGCGCGATTCGCGCGGCGAATCGCGACTCGTCGTAGGCCCCGGAGTCGAAGCCGATGGTGAACGTCCTCACCGGGCGTTGACTCTGCGCCTGCATGAGCGCGACAATCGCCGAGGAATCAACCCCTCCCGAAAGCAGCGCCCCCAGCGGCACGTCCGAGAGCATCTGACCGGCGACCGACTGCTTGAGCAGGGTCTCGAGGTGGTCGATCGCGTCGGAGTCGGTGCCCTGGAACGGATCCGCGCACCCGCGCTCGGCTACCTGCCGCAGCGACCAATAGTCAGCCGGATCGGGCAGTTGCCCCGGCCGCAGGTCTCGGAGCCGCAGCCGCAGGAAGGTCGCAGGCGGAAGCTTGCGGATGCCCCGATAGATCGACCACGGACAGGGGACGTATTGCAGCTGGAAATACAGGGCCAGAGCGTCCCGGTCGATTTCACCACGCCAGTCGGGGTGGGCCGCCAGAGCCGCCAGCGTCGAGCCAAAGACCAGGGCGGACCCGGTCCACCCGTAATATAGCGGTTTCTCGCCAAGCCGGTCGCGGGCCAGCGTGAGTTCCCGCTCCTGGCAGTCCCACAGAGCGAAGGCGAACATGCCGACGGAGCGTTCAAGAGCCCCGCGGATCCCCCACTGTTCAAACGACTCCAGCAACACCTCGGTGTCCGATGTGCTGCGGAACCGTGCACCGCGGCCCTCCAACTCCCGACGGATCTCGGGGAAGTTGTAGATCTCTCCATTGTAGGTGATTACATAGCGCCCGCTGCAGGAGACCATGGGCTGCGCGCCTGTATCGGTCAGGTCGATGATGGCCAATCGGCGGTGCCCAAGCGCTACCCCCGCGCCCGGATCAACCCACTCGCCCGAGCCATCCGGCCCCCGGGGAATCATCCGGTCGCACATCCGGACTACGGTCTCCTTCAAACCGTCTGCGCTCGCCGTCCCGGCCCCGTCAATCCAGCCAGCCACACCGCACACAGGGATTGCCTTTCGTCGGACGTTCGACTCGACCGCGGGCCGCCGTGCCCCCTACCAGCTCACGCGTACCAGCATGCCCGCTGCCAGCCACCGCAACACCCAGCGGGCCTCGTCCAGGTGCATCCCCGCCGCCGCCAGATCGTCTCGCAAGCATCGCGTGCTCATCGGAAACGGATCGCTTACGGCTCCATGGATCACGTGCCCGCGGATGATACGGCGCAGGACGAGGCAGGGGCTTGTCATGCCAAAGTACAGGACCGCCCATCTCCTGCCGACACGCTTCACTTCACGCAGCATCCTCCGGCGCTCATCAGGCGGCACAAGATGATACAAGCGCATGCAGGTGACCCCGTTCGAACCCGCCGTCCGGATGCGGCACAGACGCAGCATCAGCGACCTCGAGGAACAGCAGGTTCGGATGCTGGCCCACCCGTCGCTGCGCCACCCGAAGCATCTCCGCGGAGATGTCGGCACCGCCGACCTGGTGGCCACGATCCAACAAGTGCTTCACGTACCTCCCGTCCCCACCGGAATGTCCAGCACTGTACCCCCTTGCGGAGCCCCACGCAGCAGGTGCAAGAACGCCCGCTCCTCACACCAGCCAAACAGCCGCACTCCTCAGGTTCCATAGCCGGAGCGGAGCGTTGTACTGGGCGTCGTAGGACTCCATAACGCTTTCCTCCTGATAGTGCTCGCTTGCCTCATGCTTAGTCGTCATGTCCCCTCCCGATGCGGAACCGGGGATTCCAGCAGACAAGCCGTCAGTTCTGGTTCGATCCGACTTCTCCAGATCAGGTCCGCGACGACCCGGGGAACATCGGACTTCAGCACTCTCGAAGCCTCCTGCCATCGGCGGGCAAGTGCATGGATACAATGGAGCTTTAGGACGTCTGGGGAATAGGAACCCTCGCTCGAGTAGCCCTGCAGAAACGCCGCTTGAACGCGCTTCAGCACCGTCACGCGGACCCCGGCGCGCCCCAGGAGCAGTCGGGGCTTGAGTGTATCCACGCCGACGAGGAACTTTGCGATGTCCGCTTCGACCGCCCCCAAATGGCTGGAGGTCGTGTCAATCGTATAGAGCCGTCCCTCAGGCACGAGCACTAGATTGTCGGGGTACAGATCACCGTGCAGGTAGGTGACGTTGGTGCGGGGTGCGCGATCAGCGAGTGAGGCCAGCGACTCCTGCATCGAAAGAAGTCTCTTCCCGATCTCCGGACTCGAGGTCGTCTCGGCCAGTTGCGCAAGGCTCTCCGACACGGCATTGGCGAAGGCGCCCCACTGGAATACCTCGGCCCGAGGGTACGGATCACGGCGCAGGTTATGAAGAAGTGCCAGAAGGCGACCTGCGGTACAGGCCATTGCAGTCGCCGCCTCGGCGGTCTCCCGCCGCGCCCAGGATCTCGTCGCCCGGGTGATGATCGAGTGAAAGTCCGTCCCGGGCCGGTATTGCATGACGAGAGCCTCGAGATCGCTGAACCACGCAAGCGGGCGAACGGCCGTGATGCCGTTGACGTGTTCGTCGCCAAGCTGAGCGTAGATCAGCGTGAGAGCCTGGTATTCCTTCTCCAGGCTCTGGACCGAAGCCCGCATTTCATCCTGCGGCAGATACTGAAGATTGTTCGTTCGCGGCTGCTTGACCATGATCACGGTCGCCTCGCGGTCATCCGCCGTCGCGAGGCGGTAGATGAGATGCCGCGACCAGACGAAGTCACGAGTGTGGACCAGCCTAGCAGAGCGATACGGGATGCCTGGATACCAGGCCGGCATCTCCGCCTGGATTCGTGACTGCAGTTCTCCCTCCGCTGTCCCCGTCGCTCCCCTCCGCGAGAGTCGGTGAAGACCGAGCAGCGGATGGGACTCCGTGCGCCACAGCAGGGCCGCGCCCGGGAGCCGGAAGGACAGGTGAAGCCGGTAGAGGATTCCCTTCTCCTCCACCGTGAACGTCTGGAGCAGGAACAGCAGCGCTGGATATGTGATGCACCCGACTGCCACACGCACGAAGACGTGCGACTCATGGAGGGTCAGGACCAGAAGACCCATGCCCACTCCCGCCGCGAGCGGCTTCAGCGTCTCGATCAGCAACTCTCGCAGGCGAACGTGCTTCGACAGCGCGCGGTGACCCACCATCAGGATGGTGGCTTCCGCTCCAAGGAAGGCCGCGCAAGCCCCGAGGTACCCAAAGAGCGGGATCAGAACCGCGCACAGGACGACGTTCGTGACCAGTCCAGCCACGATGGCGTGGAAGTACCGGCGCTGGAGGTCCAGCGCCGCGAGCACGTAGCGGTAGGAGATGTTGAGAAAGAAGATCACCATCCCCAGGCTCGTCAGCGCGAGCCCTCTCGCAGCAGGATGGAAGTCGGGCCCGCGGAGTAGAAAGGACACGGTGGGCCGCGCGAGCAGGAAGAGCCCCACCATCAGCGGCACCGAGAGGAGGACCTGCCACTTGAAGTTCTGGGTGAGATCCCGGCGCAGGACTTGCCCTCCCCCGCGCGCGTCACGTGCGAACGCGGGGAAGGCCGTGATCCCCAGGACGCTGGCGATGAAGGTGAGGGGCTGGGAAAGCATAAAGGCCACGTTGAAGTAGCCCACATCGGCGGAGGTGGCCAGGCCCTTGAGCATCAGGATGCCGACATAGCCGTAGAGCACCTTCACAAGCATGGCTGCCCCGAACGGCAACCCCGCGGCCATGAACCCGCGCAGCCTCTCACGCGCGGGGCGGAACTCAGGCCAGTACAGCCGCCGCACGACGATCACCGCCCCCAGCGTGAGGCGTACGGCGAAAGCGACGCCTGCGGCCCCCAACAGTCCGGGAAGGCCCGCCTTTGACACAGTGGCCAACAGCAGGAGGGGGAGCCAGACGGCCTGACTCAGGAGGAGCATCAGAGCCTCGAAGTGCAATAGTCCATGGGCTCTGAACACCCAGATCGCCGGATCCTGCGCAGGATCCATGAGCGCGGCCGCCACGACGAGGCTGACAAGCGTCGCGTGGGCGGGATCCAGCATCGCCCAGGCACCAGCGACCGACACGAGCAGGATCAGCCCGGAGATCATCCCCTTGATCAGGAGCCCATCGCCGAGGAGGCGCGGGCCGCTGGCGTTGTCGCGCGCAATCTCGCGCGTCACGGTGATGCCGACGCCAGCATCAGCCACGCCGGCGATCAAGGGGATGAGCGCGTAGTAGAAGGCATACTCACCGTAGCCCTCCGCGGCAAGCGTGTTCCCCAGCAGGACCATGGCCACCACGTTGCATAGCGAGTACAGGACCTGCGCGGCAAGGAGGAACGTGGCGTTGCGTCCAACCTGCAGCGGGTTCAAGGGGATCACAGTGGACTCGCTCACGCGGGGCTGCCGGGCGAGGCCGGTGCGCCGGGGCCCTGCCCACCCGCCGCGGCACCCCGGGCGCGCAGGCGCGACTCATAGAGCGACCGCAGCACGTCTACGATGCGGCGCTCGTCGAACTCCTCGCCCGCCACCCGGCGCCCTTGCCTTCCCATCCGCACGCGCAGTGCCGGGTCAGCGATCAAGCGGGCGAGGGCGTCCGCCAGGCCTGCGGCATCCCCCAATTCGACGACCAGGCCGGTCTCGTTGTGGCGCACGACCTCACGCGTACCCGGCACCCTGGTGGCAACGACGGGAATCCCCATGGCCATGGCTTCCAGCACTGCGCGCGGAAGACCTTCCTTCACGGAGGTGAGCACCGCGATGTCGGTGCGGGCAAGGATGTCCACGATGTCGTTCCGATAGCCGAGGAAATCGACCAGTCGGTCGATCCCGAGCCGCGCGCACTCGTGCTCATACTCGGCCCGCAGATTCCCGTCGCCCACCAACTGGAGGCGGAACTGCGTTGCGCGTCCTGCCAGGATCGCCACCGCCGCGAAGAGCAGGCCGTGGTTCTTGACGCGCTCCAGGCGCGCCACGCACGTCACCGTGACCGGGCCACTCACGGCCGCGGGCCGGTCCACCGGGCGAAAGTGCTGCAGGTCCACCCCGTTGCCGATATGGAGGCATCGGCCCCGCGGGCCGATCCCGAGACGCTCCGCCTGCTCGAGATCGCCCTGGGTTTGGGTGAGCAGCGTATCGGTGACGAGCCCGCTCAGCCGCTCCGCCATTAGATACGGCAGGCGGATGAGCCACGGCGTCCGCTCTTGGAAATGAAAACCGTGGACCGTGTGGATGATGACCGGCACCCCGGCGAGCCACGCGGCCAGGCGCCCCACCGTCCCGGGGATGGAGCAGTGCGTGTGCACTACATCCACGCGGCTCCTTCGCAGATGGAGGGTGAGTTCTATCAGGGAAGCGATCAGCCGGAATGGATCCAGATTGCGGGGCAAATGCACGGTGCGCACTGGGATGCCCAGGGCGCGCAGGGCTGCGATCCGGGGTCCATCGATGCACACGATCCAGTTGTCGATGCCGCTCGCCCGCATCGCCAGCACGCGCTCCTTGAGCAGCGTGTCCGCCGACGTGCTGACGTTGATGATGTCCACGACCCTCATGAAACGCGTCCCATCCCGGGGTGCCGCAGCCCGCTCGGTCATGGGCTCAGTCTTGCAAGATCGGCGCGATGCCGACCTCACTCGCCGGATCCGGGGCATGCCGGGGTGCCGGGGCGTCCGCGGCCCTTCCTGCCGCGGCCTCCTTGGCGGTCATGGCGGTGAGGATCGCCAGGCACAGCCAGAAGTGACGGAAATGGAGCTTCTCGATGACGAGCGAGTGGATGGAGGTTGCGACGAGCGCGCCGAGGAAGGCGGCCCACAGGGCCGCCACCCGCTGGGGTGTTGCCGACGAGGCCATTCAGCCGCCGACGCGATCGCAGGACCATCGTGAACACCTGTCCGATGCACAGCAGAAGCCCCAAGAATCCGAGCGGCCCCGCTCGACGACATATGCCGGGTAATCATCGTGGGCCCCCTTCCCCTGGAAGGATCCGACCCGCTCCCTTTGACCGATGGAGAGTAGTTGATCGGCGCTGCCCCCCGGGCCGATCCCCAGTGGCGATCGCTGGTAGGTCTGCATGAGCCCCCGCCAGATGCCCCCCGGGGATTCGGAACTCTGGGACCCCGTTCCGACGACGTTCTTGGTCGCGCCTCCCTCGACCTTGTGGCGCCCCCCACAGCTCAGTGACCGACCACGTGGTGACGGCCACGACCGCCAGGCCGAGGGCGAGTGCTCCTGCCAGGCGCGTCAACGCCCCCCCCGGGGCCAATGTCAGCGCGGCGGCCCAGGCCATCAGGCCGGCGATCACCGAGACCAGCCCCCCGTTCGATTTCGTCATCAGCACCGCCAGCAACAGCAGCAGGAGGGCCGGCGAGAGATAGCGCCAGCGGATCTGCCCCGCGAGTCCGAGCAGGATGAAGACGCCGAACATCAGGTAGTCGACAAACATGTTCGGGTTCAGGAACGTCCCCGCCGCGCGTCCGCGCGCGCGATCGAGAAGGTCCCCGGGGGAGAACCCCCCAGTGCCGATCGTCTGGATGACCACATACAGGGCGATGAGGACGGAGGTCCACAGCCAGGCAAGGCGGACGGCCCTGAGGTCCCCGCGCGGACGCATGAGGACCACGAGGACGAGGAACCAGAAGTAGAGGTAGGCGTCCTTGACGAGGGTCATCACACTGGTGGCGACGGAGACCGAGTTCGCGACCGCCATCACGCTGCCCACCAACATGAGGAGCACAGGCAGCGCGAAGTAGATGCGGATGGGAATGCGGTAGGCAAGAGCCGAAAACATGAATACGGCCAGGGCCGCCGCATTGAGCCAGTCCGACGGCACGACCTGACTGGGTTCCGGGTTCACGGCCTGGTTGATCGTTACGGGCGGCGCGACGAACGCCACGAGCACTGCCACCAACAGGAGGTAGAGCCCCCAGCCGCGCGCGAGCACGTGCCCCCGCGCTGGCCCGCTAAGCGCCTCCGACATCGCGGGCGCCGTGGGTCCTTCCCTCACGGCGTCGTTCCTCCGAACTGCAGTTGGAGATCTCCTCCAGCGTCTGCGCCAGCTCGGCCGCGGGGGGCACACCGACCCGGTCGGCCGCGTTCCGGATGAGCTCCGCCAACCGCTTCATCTCCGTGGCTTGCATGGTATCCGGGTGGCCCTGGCCGGCTCCGTTCTCCCTCACGCTGCCGTCCCCATTCCCGCTCCCGCCGCGCTCGACCGCACCGGCCGTCTCCACGGCCATGAGGATCCTGGGGTGCCTGGTCTTGAAGACTCCCTCGCTGTCGTTGAAGAGCTTCTCGAACAGGCGCTCGCCGGGGCGCAGGCCGGTGAAGACGATCGGCACATCCGTTCCCGGCCGGAGCCCGTACTGGCGGATCAGCGACCGGGCCAGGTCCACGATCCGCACGGGCTTGCCCATGTCGAGAACGAACACCTCTCCGCCGCGTCCGATCGTCACCGCTTCGAGGATGAGCTGCACGGCTTCTGACACGGTCATGAACCAGCGCGTCACGTCCGGGTGGGTGACCGTTACGGCCGCGCCCCGTTCGATCTGCTCCCGGAAGAGCGGGATCACGCTGCCGCTGCTCCCCAGTACGTTGCCGAAGCGCACCGTCAGGAAGCAGGTCAGGGACCGGGACGCGATCCCGCGGACCAGGAGTTCGGCCATGCGCTTCGAAGCGCCCATGACGCAGCAGATGGGCTCCACCGCCTTGTCCGTGGAGATGAGGGCGAACGTCTCGACGCCCGAACGGCTGGCGGTCTCGGCCACGATCCGGGTACCCAGCACGTTGGTCTTGAACGCCTCCCAGGGGTTGCGCTCCATCATCGAGACGTGCTTGTACGCGGCGGCGTGGAACACGACCTCCGGCCGCGTCGAAGCGAAGACATCCTCGACCCGCGACGCGTCCCGAATGTCCCCGATCACGGCATCCAGCGGCACGTCCGGATGGCTGCGCTGCAGCCGGCGCTCGAGGTCGAACAGACCCTGCTCGTGCTTCTCGAACAGCACCAGCCGCGACGGCGAACAGGCTGCGATCTGCTCGCAGATCTCGGATCCGATCGAGCCACCGGCTCCCGTGACCAGGACCCGCCGGCCCCGGAAGCGCGCGCCCACCCGTTCGAGATCCACCTGGATCGGTTCCCGGAACAGGAAATCGTCCACCCCGGACGACTCGACGCATCGCGAGCGCACGCTCCCGCTCATGACCTCCTCGAGGTCGGGGACCACCTTGACCGGCACGCCGAGGGTGCGGCACGTGCGAATCAATGCCTCGCGGCGCGCGACCGGGAAGGCGGCGGCGATCACGAGGATCTCGTCCGGCTCATGCGTCCGAACCATCTCCGGGAGTTCGTCACAGCATCCCACGATCGGTATGTTCTGAATCCTCAGCCCTTTGGCTCGCGGGTCCTCGCCCACCATCCCCAGGATCCTGAAGTCGAACCCGGGGCGGCCCGCGAAGTCGCGCAGGATCCTCACGGCGGAATCGCTCGCGCCGACCACGAGGGCCCGCCGCGTGGTCACCACCTTATTCCGCAACTCGCGGTGGATCCGCCGCAGCATCCGCACACCGCTCAGGGCCAGGACGCACAGCACCGCGTCAAGCAGGATGATCGAGCGGGGATAGCCGGAGTAACCCAGCGGCCACAGGAGGAACAGCCAGAACGTGGCCGCGCCGAGCGACACAGACGCCACGATGGCCCCGAGGTCATGAAACCCGACGTACTGCCACATGTCGCGGTGCAGGTTGAAGGCCCGCAGCCACGCGCCGCGAATCAGCAGCAGGAGCGGGAGCGCGCCCATGACCAGCCCGCGCACCTCCGCGGGAGGCGCGCCATCGAAGCGGAGCTGCATCGCCGCGAGGTTCGCGCCCGCGATCAGCACCCCCTGGAGCACCAGGGTCACCACGATGTGGCGCCGTCCGAGACGATCGAGCAGCCGGTCGATGATCCTGGCCGGATAGGCGAGCGCGATCAGCGTCCCGAACATCAACCCGAGGTCATGCCAGAACGAGGACTGCCCCACACAGAGCTTCGCCAGCCGGATCTTCTCCGGGAGAATGGTGCCGACATACCGCGACTCCGCATCTTCGTCATCATCGAGCAGCGAGGACTCCTGCCGGTAGGCGACGGAGGCCAGGTCCGTGATTCCGGGCCGCACCTGCAGGATCTCGCGGAAGTCGTCCGGGAACATCTCCACATAGCGGCTCAGCTCGGGGCGCGGACCCACGAAGCTCATCTCGCCCTTCAATACGTTGAGCAGTTGAGGCAACTCGTCCAGCTTCGTCTGCCGGAGGACCCGGCCGAGCCGGGTGATCCTCGGGTCGTCACGGGTCGTCAGGTTGGGACCCGCGCGATCGGCGCCCACCACCATCGTCCGGAACTTGTAGATGCGGAACGGCTTGAGATGGCGGCCGACTCGCTCCTGCAGGAAGAGCACCGGACCCCGGTCGTGCAGCTTGATGGCGACGGCCACCGCGAACAGCAGTGGCGAGAGCAGCACCAGGCCCGTCGCGGCGAGCACCACATCGAGCAGGCGTTTCATCGCTGATGCTCTTCCACCAGCGAGCGGACTGCGTCGATGACATCCTGCACGTCATCGTCGGTCATCTTGGGATAGATTGGCAGCGAGAGGATCCGCTGGAACGCTTCGTAGGCGTTGGGGAAATCGGTCGGCGCAAATCCGTACTTGTCCCGGTAGTACGGGTGCAGATGCAGCGGGATGAAGTGCACCGACACCCCGATGTTCATCGCCACCAGCCGGGCGATGAACGTGTCGCGGTCGATGGTGAGCGCCTCGGGCACCAGGCGCAGCACGTACAAGTGCCAGGCGTGGCCGTCTTCGTCCCAAACCTCCGGCACCTCGACCCCACGCAGGCCGGACAGCGCCTCGGTGTACAGGCGCGCGATGCGACGCCGCCGGACATAGAAGGCCTCGGCACGCCGGAGCTGGTGGATTCCGATCGAGGCCGCGATGTCGGTGAGGTTGTACTTGTAACCGGGCGCGAGGATCTCGTAGGACCACGATCCATTCTGCGTGTACCGCTTCCAGGCATCGCGGCTCATCCCGTGGAGGTGCATCAGGCGCATGCGTTCCGCGAGGTCGGCGCGATCCGTCACCGCCATCCCGCCTTCGCCGGTGGTCACGGTCTTCGTGGCGTAGAAGCTGAAGCAGGTGACATCCCCGAGCGTGCCGATCATGCGGCCCCGATAGTGCGTGGGCAGGGCGTGCGCCGCGTCCTCGACCACCGGAAGCCCATGGGCACGCGCGATGCCCAGGATGGCGTCCATCTCGCAGGACTGCCCCGCGAAGTGAACCGGCAGGATGGCCCGGGTCTGCGGGGTGATCCGCGCTTCGATCAGCGACGGATCGAGATTGAGGGTCGAGCTCTCGCAGTCCACCAGTGCCGGCCTCGCGCCCAGATGCTCGATCACGGCCGCGGTGGCGGTGAAGGTCATGGGACAGGTGATCACCTCGTCGCCCGGACCTACACCGACCGCCTCCAGTGCGAGGTGGAGGGCCGCCGTGCACGAGTTCACCGCCAGCGCGTGCTCGCACCCCACGTAGGCGGCGAAATCATGCTCGAACTCCTTGACCTTGATCCCGCTGGTCAACCACCCGGAGCGCAGGCAGTCGACGACGGCATCGATCTCCTCTTCACCCAGCAGGGGCTCCGAGAATGGCAGGAATTGAGCTCTCACAAGCAATCTCCTCCTCAGCGCGCGGCCGCGACTCGGCGGACGGCAGCACCCATAGATGCGATGTGAAGCGAACCTAGCTGCGTCTTTCGATTGCGGCCACGGCGCGAGCCGCGGGCACCCTGTTGCTCTTCGCGTCCGCCTGATTCAGGACGACGCCCAAGACGTTGCCCCCCGCGTGGCGCAGATTGTCGATGGCCTTCCGGACGCTTCCGACCTCCGGCCCGTCGGCCCTCAGAACCAGCAGCACGCCATCCGCGGCGCTCGAGAGCGCCGCCGTCGGGCTGGCCATCGAAACCGCCGGCGCATCCATCAGGATGATGTCGAAGACCCGCCTGAGGCGGTTCAGGAGAAGGCGGAATGCTTCGTTGAAGCGCTGCCCATGGAGGTCGCACGCGCGGGTCCCGGCCGTCAGCACCTTGAGGTTGGGCAGCCCCGTGTCCGAGAGATGGCTCGCGACCCGGCTGCTGAGGAACGGGTCCTTCAGATACCCGAGGAGCCGCCCGTTCACCAGCTTGTCGATGCGATGCCCCTCGGGCATCTCGGGCTGGAGGCGGCCCGCCGCCGGTAGACTGGATTCGGCCATCTCCAGGAAACGGCACTCCGGGCGCCGCAACCCGATGAGACCCAGAAGCCGCTGGTTCGTCTGCTCCTCCAGAGCATCGGCAAGATCGACCTTCGGAATGTTGCCCAACTTCTGGAGGATGTCGCCGAACGGCTTGCCGGTCTCGCGCTGGACCCGGAGAACGGCCTCCTTCTGCTGCGAGGTGATCCGCCCGTTGCGCAGCAGGACTTCGCCCAGTCGCACCTCGTCGGCAGCCACGGGGCCGGAGATGCCGCAGACCAAGCCCTTGACGATCTGGAGGGTGAAGTCCCGTTCGCCATCGGCGACGCGCAGTTCCCCGGTCCTCCGCTGGGCGCGAAGGAGTTCGAGCCAGTCCCCGATACCGAACTGGATGGGATCCTCCTTCATGAGGTCGAACTGGTAGACCTCTTCCAGGAGATCGCCGAGACCCCGCCCATTCACCAGCCCGCATTCGCGATGGAGGGCCGGATGGAACGAGTCCAAGTCCACCAGCAGGACACTCTCCGGACCCGACACGGCCAGCGCACGCCCGAGCCCGGCCACGAGCGACGTCTTCCCTTCGCCCGGCCCGGTGCTCGTCACAAGCAGCCCGCGGAGTCCCTTCGCAGCGACTTCGCGAACCGCCGCAGCGAGGGAATGTGGGCAGTTCGTTGCCGTGGCCATCGAGTCGTCCCCTTCCCTTTCAGCGCCCGGTGAGGCGGGCGATCAACCGTTCTTCGGAATCACCGCCAGGAGCGGCAGGGCCAGATGAGGTTCGACTTCCTCGGGACCCATGATTGTGCGACGCATGGAATCGCGAAGCAGGGCCAGTCCTGCGCCGGCCAGCAAGCCCGCCACGAGGCACACGATCAGGTTCAGGGCCTTACGGGGCCGTATCGGCTTCGGGTCAAGGTTGGCGGCGTCCACGATCTCCACCGGCGGGCTCTTCATCAGTCCCTCCATCCGTCCTTGCTGGACCTTGGCCAGCAGGAGCGCATAGAGATCCTGGTCCGTCTTGAAGGCGCTCTCGCCGGCGGCGTAGCGCTGGGACTGGTCTTCGACCGCGCTCAGCTCCTGCCTGCTCTGGTCGAGGCTGGCCTTGAGTGAGCGGACACGCGCGGCAAGGACGTCCGCATCGGCCCGGAGGCCGGCGATGGCCCGCACCTGCTCGCGGCGAAGCGACGTCAGGAGAGCTTCGTACTGGGATTCGAGCATCATCAGCTTGGGGTGCTTCTCCTGGTAGACCCCGCGGGCGGCGACAAGCAGGCTCCGGCTGCTCTGCAAGTCACGCTGGAGGGCTTCCAGTGCAGGGTCCCCGGTCAGCAACACGTCGGAGTCATAGGACCCGCCGGCACCCAGCGTGGCAAGTCGATCGAGTCGAGACTTGACGGCGTTGTAGTCGTCGCTGGCCTTGAGGTGCTGTGCGCTCAGCCCGACGATCGCGTCGTTCAGCTGCCGGATCCGACCCTGCACGGTGGCCGGACTGCCGAGGCCCGCACCGCTCGCCTGGTATCCGGACCCTTCGATCCTGCGTCTCATCTGCTCGAGTTGGCTCCTGAGGTAACCGAGATTGCTGGTGTCGGCATCGGCCGCCCGCCTCCACTGATCGGCGACGAACAACTGGGCCAGCTGATCGGCGATCATGACGGCCCCCTCCGGAACGCGATGCTCGACCTTGAGGTCGATGAGCCGCGTGTCCGGTACAGGCTCAACCTTGATGATGGTCCGGAGCCAGTCCACCTGCCCGTTCAAGGTGATCCGGTCCACCGGTTCCGCGCCTCCGCTCGCAGGAGAGGCGCGCCCGGACGCCTTGGTAGTCGGCATTCGCAGCCAGCGGATCAGCCTGGCGAAATCGGACTGCCCCGACGGTGCCGGGGACAGGGTCCGGATCCAACCCCGCGGGCTGAACTCGTTGGCGACCCGGCCCAGAAGCCGCCGGCTCGTGATCTGCTCGGCCGCCGTCAACATGCTGAGATTCTCGGACTGATAGCTGCCGCTCCCCAGCACCTCGCCGGTCAGCGGAGAGCGGTCCGCGGGCCGGAGGATCTCCATGCGGACGGTCGCCCGGTACGCGGGCGGGATGAAGATGTTGAGACAGAGCCCCAGCACCGTGAAAGCGGCGACGGAGATGTAGATCACGCGCTTCTGCCGCTTGAGGATGCCGACGAACGTGCGGACACCCACGGCTTCGAAACTGGCTGTGTCTTTCACTGCATTCCCCTCCCCACGCGGTTAGAACCAGCGTTGCGGGACCTCGATCCGATCGCCGTCCCGCAGAGGCAGGTCATGGGCTTTGCCTTGCTGCACCCGGATCAGATCCACCTGGATGAGTTTCGGTTTCCCGTCCACGAGACGGGTGATCTTCACGCGCCGGGGCGAGGCGAAGTCGGTGAAACCACCCGCCAGCACGCAGGCACTCAGCGCCGTGGGACCATCGCGGAGGGCAAAGACACCCGGTTTCTTCACCTCGCCAAGGACGAAGATCTTCGCCCCATGCTCCTTCACGCTGACCAGCACCTGGGGATCGAGGTAGTAGCCCTGGGCCAGGGCCGCACCCAGTCTCGCAGCGATCTCCGTCGTCCCTGCATCCACGAGCTTCCACACCCCGATCAACGGACAGGTGATCGTCCGCTCCGGCGACACCGTGGCGGTGAAATCATCCTGCTTCTCCCCGCCGGCGTAGACCGTGATCTGGAGGACGTCCCCGGGGTCCGCGACATCGGAAGTCGGTTGAGGACGGGCTTCCGGCGCGCTGGCCATCAGCCCCACCAACATCATCAGGGCGATCGATTTTCGTAAGCGCATCATTGTCTCCTCGTTGATAAGAGCGGCCAGGACACTCGCCTGATTCTGCGCACCCGGAAGATTACGGGGCGTGCACGGCGAAAGCTACCTCCCATCGGATGCGGCGGAAGACGGAAATGCTCGAAGAGCCGACTCCCGCCTGTCGCAGATACGAGCAGCCGGCGCGGCTCATCAACCAGGGACGAATGCGCCGGGCCACCCATCCCGACGCCCGGAGGACCTCCACCTGCGGGGCCACGATGTGGAGCAGTCGCGTGCGGCCGTAGCTCGCCTCGAGCGCGACCAGCGTGGCGCGGGCCACCGTGTCCTGCACCCCGACACTCAGCTCGCGCAGGAAGGTCGGATCACTGTAGATCTCGCCCTTCACATCCGCCAGCGATTTCAAGCGGAGCGACACGCGCCCGTTCCCGAGCCGGTGCCCCACCTCGGCCGTCACGTTCGTGGCGACATCCTGCCAGATGTGCACCCTCGGCGTCAGAACACCCGGATCGGCATCCACGCCATCCAGCGCGACCCCGGCGACCGGACCTCGATCGCGCATTCCGTCGCCGTATCGCACGTCACCCCCCCCGGCCTCGAGGGCAAGCCACAGCAACGGCGAAAGCCTCCGCCGATAGCCGACGACCGCAGCGCGAGAGACGACCGAAGCAGTGCCCCCCAGTCCCAGCCGGCGCTCGCGCCAACCCACGAGCCAGGCATCGTCGCGATGGCGCACCGGCAGCACCGAGGCGCTCCAACTGGTCGCCCTCGCGTCCCTCACGCCCGCCGCTGGATACGACGTATCGTAGATCCGATACGCCCCTTCCAGGCGCCACAGGCTGCCCCGCCCCCAGGCGTCCCACTCGCGAACGTCCCTGAAGATCAGCGCGGGCAAGGCGCCCAGGCCCAGATCGATGGGATCGTGCGAGCGGAGGTGCTGCCCCCCAACGTACAGGCTGTCGGACTTCGACCATGCGGTCCCGGCGCGCAGCGACACGTGATCGGAAATGAGGTCGAACGAGCGGGCTCGCGGCGAGCTGCCCGACAGCCCCGGCTCCCGGCTGTAGCCGAGGAGACCGCCCACGGACGCCTGCAAGCGAGAGATGCTCGTGCCACTGTCGAGTCCGAGTCGCGGCGCGAGGAACCCGAGGACCGTGTCCCGTCGTGCGACCGTCCCCCCCCGGTCCTGATCGACCCTCAGCCCGAAGTCGAGAGCCGGCGACAACGCCCCCGCGAGCGCACTGGAGTAAGCCAGTGCGCAGAAGACGCCGGCGGCGAAGAAGCGGGCCGGCAAGGGCTTCAGCATCCCGTGGGAGCATCTCTGCGGGAGCTGCGCCCGCTGCTCACAGGCGCAGTGGAGTCGATCCCGCAGAAGCCTGCGTCGAGCCGCGAGGGAACGTTTCGGAACGTCGTGTGCCAGGGACTCCCGATCACGATGACGGAAGAACGTCAACGGTGAAGGAAGCAGGGGACCGAAGAAGTGAGCGACGCGCATACGCCACGCTTCGACCGGTGGACCGGCCGGAGGCGCATGACGGGAAACCACCCCGTCGCTGGCAACGATGGGAGTCGGCCTGGAGCCAGACGCCGCAACAACCCTTCGTGACATGGAACACCCACGAGAGCGAACCAGATGAGACAATCCTTTCGGCCCGACAAGCA
>Ga0315283_10001335_pt1 | contig 19723 bp, 19 predicted proteins | sample YL17G09_0_MG_FD_204541 | JGI IMG/M metagenome (GOLD analysis project Ga0315283, IMG submission 204541) | Sediment microbial communities from Yellowstone Lake, YNP, Wyoming, USA - YL17G09_0 | ecosystem: Environmental > Aquatic > Freshwater > Lake > Sediment | place: USA: Wyoming | collected... | reverse complement strand
TGACCGCGGCGTAGAGGGCGATGGCGATGACCACCAGCCCGACGATCTCGGTGACGGTGCCGATGTTGTTGAAGAACGCCGTCACCTTGACGCTGTAGATGTTCAGCAGCATCGGCCCGAGGGTGAAGACCACGGCGATCCAGAGCAGCGTCGCCGTGTTGGTGGCGTCCCAGCCGAGCAGCGAGCAGACGATGGGCGCGACGCCGAAGGCCACGGCGGCGATCGTCACGAGCAGGGCGGCCGCGAACATCCAGGCGACGAACCAGCCGTACGTGCCGCCCATGAAACGCTTGGCCCACTGGTAGATGCCGCCGGCGAGCGGGTAGTGCGACGCCGCTTCGGCGAAGACGAGGGCGACCATGAGCTGGCCGAACACGATGATGGGCCATTGCCAGATGAGCCCCGCCGGTCCCCCGACAACGAGGCCGTAGTAGAAGAGCGCGTAGAAGCCGTTGGTCGCCGAGATGAAGCTGAAAGCGATGGCGAACGTGGAGAAGAAGCCGAGCGAGCGTTTCAGCTCCTGGTTGTAGCCGAACTTGGCGAGCTGCTCGGTGTCGCGCATGTGCTGCGCGTCGGGCTCATCGTGGAACAAATGGCGATGATGTTCAGGTTCGGTTGCCAAATCCCCTCCTCTCTCCTACCTCCAGTGGGGGTAGGTGACGTAGAAGAACTTGCCGTAGGAGTCGGTGCTCCAGTACACGAGGAGTCCCTTCTTCTGCGGGATGTACACGACGTCGCCGGGATGGAAGGCCTGGGACTCGCCGTTCTCGCTCAGGGTGATCTCGCCCTCGAGCATGTAGCACACGGCGGCGTCGGCGTCGTAGTCGAAGTCGACGGGGGCGCCGGGGAAGACCTCGCAGACCCCCGCGCAGAACGGGGCGCCCTGCGTGCGGTCGATGATATCGACCAGGTGGAGTTTGCTGTCTGGCCCGACGTCCAACGGCTCCGTCGCAATGTCACGGGCCGCCACGAGACATGACTCCATGCTGACCTCCGAAACGGGATGACAGAGGAGGACGAACGTCGATCGCGCGATCGACGGCGTAGTTGGCGTGCGGCGCCCCCTTTCCGGCCTCGCTGGACCGCTCACCGTTCGACATCCCGGCTAGCGGCCATTGACCTCTCTGGACATTACCGCCAGACTGGCGCAGGACAAGGCCAACATTATGACTGGGTAGTGACAGGTAATGCCTAGCATTCGTCTACCGTTCACCCGCAAGAAGCACCTCACGCCTGGCGCCGCCGAGATCGTGCTGTCGTCGGCCGGCACGGCGCCACAGCCGCCGCTCACCTACGACGACCCGCGGCTGCGGGCGTTTCTCGGCGTCACCTTCGACGTACTGTACGACTGGAACATCGCGACGGGCGCGATCTACTTCAGCGAACGCCTCGACAACATCCTCGGCCTGCCGGTGGGCGGCTTCCCCCACACCCTAGAGGGCTGGCTCGAGGGCATGCACCCCGAGGACCACGAGCGTGTCGGCGACGCGCTCTGGACGAGCGTCACGACACGCTCGCCGTTCCGCTGCGAATACCGCTTGCGCCACGGCGACGGCGCGTACCGCGTCATCGAAGACCAAGGCCTCGTCATGGCCGGCGAGGACGGCACGGCCGCCAGCATGATCGGCGCGATGCGCGACGTCACCGGCGAGCGCGAGGCACGCATCGCGGCCCGCGAGGCCACGGAGCTGCACCGCGTGCTGTTCCGTCTGCCGTTTCCGGCGGTGCAGGTCGCCCAGGACGGCTCCTACATCGACGCCGACGCGACGGCGCTCGCCTTCTTCGAGCGGACCGCCGGGGAAATGTTCGCCGCGAACGTCCGCGCCGACTTCCCGGAGGAAGTCGTCGCGGCGATGAGCGGCGCACCGGGCGACGACGCGATCGTCGAGCTCGACGTCACCTGCCTCGTGCGCGGCAAGACCAAGTCGCTGCTGCTGAACGTCATCCCGGCGGAGCTCGGCGACCAGCGCAGCTGGTTCCTGCTCGGCGCCGACATCACCGGCCAGCGCGCCATGCAGGACGAGCTGGCGCGCTCAGAACGCGCGCTGCGGCGGCAGGCGACGATCCTCGACGAGCGCAACACCGCGCTGAAGGTCTTGCTCGAGCAGCGCGAGCAGGACCGCCGGGAGCTCGAGGAGCGCATCGTGCACAACGTCGAGCAGCTCATCGAGCCGACCCTCGACCGGCTCAGCCGGGCGCTGCGCCACCAGCCCGAGCGGCTCGAGGTGGAGGCGGTGCGCGTGAACCTGCGCGAGATCGTCGGGCCGTTCGGCGAGCGGCTGGCGCGCGCCGCAGGCACGGGCCAGCCGCTCACCCGGCGCGAGACCGCGGTCGCCAACTTCGTGCGCCTCGGCAAGACCACCGACGAGATCGCGGAGACGCTGCACATCTCCCGCTCGGCGGTGTCGTTCCACCGCGCCAACGTGCGCCGCAAGATGGGCCTGCCCAAAGGCGGACCGAGGCTGAGCACGCATCTGGCCAGCCTCGGGCGCTCCTGACCGGCTCGTCGCGGGGCGGCGGGGCCGCAGGGCCCAGCCGCCGCCGGCCTCAGCCGCTCACTGGTTCTCGAGCAGCTCGTCCTCGTAGACGTCGCGCACGACGCGCGCCGGCACGCCCATCAGGACTTTGCCGGCCGGCGCGTCCTTGGTGACCACGGCGCCGGCGGCGATGAAAGCTTCCTCGCCGATCTCGATGGCCGGGCAGAGCACGACGCCGCCGCCGATGCGGGCGCCGCGGCGGATGGTCGCGCCCTTGATGAGCTGGTGGCGCTTCTCGGTGCGACCCATGAAGTCGTCGTTGGTGGTCTGCACGCACGGCGCGATGAAGCAGCGGTCCTCGATCGTCATGTACGCGGTGATGTACACATTGGTCTGGATCTTGGTGAGCTCGCCGATGTTCGTATCGTTCTCGACCACGCTGCTGCGGCCAACGACGACCCTCTCGCCGAGCGTGCAGCGCTCGCGCACGCCGGCGTAGTCGCCGAGGATGCAGCCGGCGCCGAGCGTCGTGCCGCGATAGACCACGGCGCCGGTGCCGATCACGCAGCCGGCGCCGAGCACCAGCCCGGGCAGCTCGCCGCGTCTGGCGGTGCTCGTCGGCGACAGCGACGGCACCTTGCCCAGCACGACGTTGTCCTGGATGAAGCACCCGTCCCCGATCACCGTGTCGCCGTACACCACGACGTTGGCGCCGAAGACGACGTCCGCGCCGATCTGCACGTTCTCGCCGAGCAGCAGATTGTGACCCAGCTCGGCCGGCTTGAGCGTCATCGCTACCTCCCTCAGCCCAGGTCCGACGTCTTGACCGGCCGGCCGTCGTTACGCAGGCTGCGCTCCATGGCGTCCAGCACGCGCACCACGTTGAGCGCGTCGCGGCCGTCGCTGAGCACCGGCTCGTCATTCGCGATGCAGTCCACGAAGTGCTGGGCCTCGACGCGCAGCGGCTCTTCGTTGCCGATCTTGGGGATGTGGATGTCGCCGAAGTGCAGGGTGACGAACTCCCCGTAGGTCTCGAACTTGGTGCGCGTCGTGGTGGCGCCCTTGTCGTAGATGGTGACCTTGCGGTCGGCCTCCATGTCGTCGAAGACGACCATCTTCTCGCTGCCCACCACGGTGATCTTGCGGCTCTTGTGCGGGTCGAGCCAGCTCACGTGCAGGTGGCCGACGACGCCGCTCGGGTACTTGATGTAGCCGAACACCACGTCCTCGACGCCGTCCTGCAGGTAGCACTCGCCGCGGGCGCTGACCTCCTGCGGCTCCTCGCCGATGAGGAAGTTGAGCACCGAGATGTCGTGGGGGGCGAAGCTCCAGAGGGCGTTCTCGTCGGTGCGCACCTTGCCGAGGTTGAGGCGGTTCGCATAGACGTAGTAGACCTTGCCGAGAGTGCCCCCATCGACGAGCTCCTTGAGCTTGCGCACCGCCGGATGGTACTCGAGCAGGTGACCGACCATCAGCTTGACGCCCTTGGCGTCGGCGATCGCCAGAAGGTCCGCGGCCTCGGACGCCTTGAGGGCGATGGGCTTCTCGATGAAGGTGTGCTTGCCGGCCTTGAGGGACCTCTTGCCGAGCGCGTAGTGCGTGGGCACGGACGTGGCGACCACGATGGCGTCGAGCGTCTCGTCGGCGAGCAGCCGGGCGTAGTCGTCGGTGACCACGGCGTTTGGGTACAGGCTGCGCGCCTTGGCGAGGTTCTCCTCGTCCAGGTCGCAGCAGTACGCAAGCTCGGCGCCGGGCAGACGGTCGAAGTTGCGCGCGAGGTTGGGGCCCCAGTAGCCGAGCCCGACCACGCCGACGCGGACCTTATCAGCACTCACGGGTGTGTCTCCCTGTCAGAGTTTCCAGACGTTGCCGGCGCTGGGGATGCCGGCCGTGGCGTTGCGGAGGTCGACCACCAGGTCGGCCTCCTGGACGATGGTCGGATAGTCGAGCGCCGAGTGCGCCGTGACGATGACCACGGCGTCGTAGGCGGCGATGCGCCGATACTCCTCGAGATCGACCGACTTCAGGTCGAGCTCGGGCAGCTCGGCGCAGTACGGATCGTGGTAGTCCACGTCGGCGCCGTGGGCGCGCAGCAGGCGCATGACCTTGAGCGCCGGCGACTCGCGGAGGTCGTCGATGTCGGCCTTGTAGGCGACCCCGAGCACCAGCAGCCGGGCGCCGTTCAAGCTCTTCTGGCGCGTGTTCAGCGCGCGGTGGAGCTTCTCGACGCAGAAGTACGGCATGTTCTCGTTGACCCTGCCGGCGAGCTCGATGAACTCCGTCCAGAAGTCGAACTCGCGCGCCTTCCAGCTGAGATAGAAGGGGTCGATGGGGATGCAGTGGCCGCCCAGGCCGGGGCCGGGCTGGAACTTCATGAAGCCGAACGGCTTCGTGGCGGCCGCATCGATGACCTCCCATACGTCGATGTTCATGCGGTCGCAGAGCATGGCCAGCTCGTTCATGAGCGCGATATTGACGCTGCGGAAGATATTCTCGAGCAGCTTGCTCATCTCGGCGACCTCGGGGGTGCTCACCGGCACGACGTTGTCGAGAGCCGGACCGTAGACCTCGAGGGCGCGCTCCGTGCAGGCCGGCGTGAGCCCGCCGACGACCTTGGGCGTGCTCTTGGTGGTGTAGTCGGTGCGCCCCGGGTCGACGCGCTCGGGCGAGAAGGCGAGGTGGAAGTCGACGCCTGCCGTGAGGCCGGAGCCGGCTTCGAGGATCGGCGCGAGCACCTCGCGTGTGGTGCCCGGATACGTGGTGCTCTCGAGGGTGACGAGCTGGCCGCGCCGCAGGTGCCCGGCCAGCTTCTCTGTCGCGTCCTTGACCAGCGTGAGGTCGGGCTCGCGATTGGCGCTCAGCGGCGTCGGCAGGCAGATGATGTCGGCGTCGCAGTCCTCGGTGGCAGCGTAGTCGGTGGTGGCGTGGATGAGGCCCTTGTCGACCATCTTCCTAAGGGCCTCACTGGTGACGTCCTGGATGTAGCTGCGGCCGGCGTTGACCTGGTCGCAGCGCTCGGCGACGGCCTCGACGCCGACGACTTCGAGGCCAGCCTCGGCGAACACCACGGCCAGCGGCAGGCCAACGTAGCCAAGACCGATGACCGCGATCTTCACGTAAGCTCCTTTGGTCGGCTGGATCGAGCGGAGAGTGCCCGCTCCGTCGGATACGGCATTCTATCGTATCGGTAGCGGACCCGGCCGCGCCGCAGACGGTCACGCGACGGCGGCCCGCTTCATCTCCCCCGGCCGGCTGCCGATGACAAGAGCGATAGGTACAATCGGAGGATGAGCATGGCGACGAGACCTGACGTCGAGAGCATCCCGGCCGACCTCGACCGGTTTCTCGGCACGTTCTTCAACAGCCGGGGCTGGCGCTCGGAGATCAAGTTCGACCCGGCCGCGGACCGGCTCTACCTCGAGGTGCGACTCGAGAGCCTCAAGCTCTCAGCCGACGACCGCTTCCTCTCGCTGGTCGAGTACTTCGCCCGCGCCCAGAACGCCGTGCTGCGCCAGCAGGCCGGTCTGCCGCTGCAGTGCCGCCTGTACGCGAGCGACGGCAGCGAGCTGACCAGCGCGCTCCATACCCGAGGGTCCAGCTACCTCGATGACGACGCCCGCGGCTCGGGCATGCGCCGCCGCCTCGCCTGGCTCGGTTTCCGGCGACGCTTCTTCGCGCGCGTCGCCCCCGGCGCCCTCCTGTGGGCGGCGGCCCTCGTCTTCGTCGTCGGCGTCGTGGGCGTGCGTCTCAACGTCGCCATCGGGATCGCGCTGCTCGCCCTCGGCGTCCAGGCTATCGCGCTGTTCCTCCCGGCCTCGAGGGGCCGCTAGAGTGCCGGCGGCGAGCGCCCACGACGTGGACGCCCCCGGCGAGCGCGACCGCGACGCCCTCCTCGAGCTGCTCGACGACGTGACGGCCCTCGTCGGCGCCCGTAGCGAAGCCGACGTGTTGCGCGCCGGCGTCGAAGCGGCCTGCCGCGCCACCGACTCTCGCCGCGGGGTGGCCGGCCGTTTCGACGGCGAGGCAGCGACCAGCGACGCCTGGTACGAGGTCGACGCCGGCTGGACGCGCGCGCCCGGCCGCTGGGCCGCCGGCGAGGGCGCGCCCGGCGTCGTCTGTCTCACCGGGAAGCCGGTGCTGGGCGGCGCGGGCGCGAGAAAGGACGCCCGCGGCATCGCCGGCGTCCCGGGGATGGAGCGCTTCGCGTGCGTGCCGCTTCCCGGCGGCGAAGGCGTCCCGGCGCAGGGCTTCCTCGCGACGGGCGACCGGGACGACGACTTCACGGAGCGCGACGTACGGGTGCTGGCCGCGCTCGGCGAGATAGTGTCGCGGCGCCTGCGAGAGGCGGCCGCAGACGGCCGCCTCCTCGTCGCGGACTACGAGGCGCGCGCCGACATCGCCGAGCGCCTGCAGCGTCGCCTGCTGCCGCAGGAGCCGCCGCAGCTGGAGGGTCTCGACATCGCCTTCTCGTACCGCTCGGCCAGCGCCGGCGTGCTCAGCGGCGGCGACTTCGTCGACTACTACAGCCGCTCTCCGGGCACCCTCGCGTTCGCCATCGGCGACGTGGCCGGCAAGGGCGTCGAAGCGATGGCCGTGACGTTCGTCACCAAGTACATCCTGCGAGCCGCGGTGCACGGCGGCCAGCTCTCGTGGCCGACGAGCCCCGGCGAGGCACTCCAGGAGCTGCGCACGGGCCTGCTCGAGCAGCCCGATTTCGGCGCCGAGTCAGAGCGCTTCGTCACGGTGCTGTTCGGGTTGCTCGGTACACGCCGCGGCCTGCTCCAGCTCGCCAGCGCCGGGCACCCCGCACCGTTCATCGTGCGCGAGGCCGGCGTCGAGCGGCCGCTGCTGCTCACCGAGCCCGCCATCGGCGTGGAGCTCGGCGCCGCCCTGGCCCCTTATCCCACGGAGACCATAGAGTTAAGGCGCGGCGATGTCGTCGTCCTCTTCACCGACGGCATCGCCGAGCTGCGCGACGGGAGCGGAGGGTTCTTCGAGGACGAGATGGGCGGCCTGCTCGCCGCGTGCCACGACGTGCCCGCGGCCGGCGTCGTGGCGCGCCTCATGGCCGCCGCGGAGGCCTTCTCCGCGCGGCCGCCCGGCGACGACCTCGCGCTGCTCTGTATCCGGCTCGTCGCGGATCCTGGAGTACACTAGGATCGACCAGAGGCAAGGAGGCAGCGCGATGCAGAGCGCACGTCTGCGCCGGCAGGACGGCTTTATCCGCGAGGTAGTGTGGCTGGTCGTGGGCCTGACGATCTTCGCCGTCGTCGTGCTCGACGGGCTCGCCGTCTTCAGCGCCCACCAGTCGGTGAAAGGAGCTGCGACGAGGGCGGCCGTGGACGCTCACGCGGAGTACGTGCAGACAATGGACCGCGGCGCCGCCAGACTGGCCGCCCAGCAGTACCTCATCAAGGCGAACAAGAAGCTCGTCGCCTTCTCCTCCGCCACCGGCCTCGACGGCGGCACCGTGATCACGGTCAAGGCCAAAGCGCACGCCGACACGTACGCGTTCAGGCTCCTGCGCTACGTCGGCCTGAAGGAGTGGGTGAGCCAGATGACCAACCCCACCGGCACCGGCACCTCAGACTAGGAAGAGCGCCCGGCGCGTCCGTGCGGGGCGCGCGGGACGCGTCGGTCAGTGGTCGGTGCGCACCGGCCCGCGCGCGGCCTGCCGCCGCAGACCGAGCTGGACGATCTCCTCGACCAGCGCGCGGCCGTCCACGCCCGCGGCGGCCCACAGGCGCGGGAACCCGCTCATGGCCGTCATGCCGGGAATGGTGTTGATCTCGTTGACGAGCACGCGGCCGTCATCCTCGAGGAAGAAGTCGCAGCGCGCGAAGCCGCTGCCGTCGATGGCCGCGAAGGCGGTGGTGGCCAGTACCCCGACCTCGGCCTGTTTCTCGGCGCCGATGTCGGCGGGGATCACGAAGGACATCATGCCCTCCGTGTACTTGGCCTCGTAGTCGTAGTACTCGTTGGCGGGGATGACCTCCCCGGCCACCGAGGCGCGGGGAGCCTCGTTACCGAGCACCGCGCACTCGATCTCGCGACCGGCCGACGACGCCTCGACGATGACCTTGCGGTCGTAGGAGGCGGCGAGCTCGAGCGCGGGGCCGAGCTCGCCGCGGTCGTGAGCCTTGGTCATGCCCACGCTCGAGCCGAGGTTGACGGGTTTCACGAAGACCGGGTACGGCAGACGCTGTTCGACGGCCGCCACCGCGGCAGCGCCACGGGCGGCCGCATCTCGCAGCACGAGGTACTCCACCTGCGGCAGACCGCGAGCCGCGAAGACGTCCTTCATCATCTCCTTGTCCATGCCCACGGCGCTGGCGGCGACGCCGGACCCGGCGTAGGCCAGGCCGGCCATCTCGAGCAGGCCCTGGATGGTGCCGTCTTCGGCGAAGGTGCCGTGCATGATGGGGAAGGCGAAGTCCAGGGGCTGGAAGGAGCCGTCGGCGAGCTCGAGCCCGGGGCGCGCGGGGTCGACCACGAGGTGCACCGCCTGGGCAGGCGTGGCGTCCAGCCCGTCGCGCAGCGCCGCCTCGAGATCGGCGGGCTGCAGCCAGCGCCCGTCCCTGGCGATGCCCACGGGGGTGACGTCGTACTTGTGGCGGTCGAGCATCGCGGCGACGAAGCGCGCGGAGGCGAGGGAGATCTCGTGTTCGGCGGAACGGCCGCCGAAGATCAGGGCCAGCTGTAGCATGGCGGCTAGCCTATCGGCGGCCCGAGAGGGGTGCAAGCGCGCGGTGCACCTGCGGCGCCCCGCACGTTGACCCGACGGCGGCGGTGAGCGCCGGATGGCCCGCGGCGCTGCGGCGACGCCTCACGCGGCGCTGATCGTGGCGCACACCAGACGGTCGAGAAAGGCGTTCAGGACCTTCAGCTGGTCGAGGGTGTCGGCGAAGGCCGGCATCTCGTCGAGCACGAGCGCGTCGACGAGCACGTCACTGATCGCGCCACGCAAGCTGTGCAGGCTGACCACCGCGTCGAAGACCGTGAAGCCCAGCGAAAGCCTGTGCCGCGCGTCGGCCGTCGTGCGCTCCTCGACAGTCCTGAGCAGGGCAGGCCTCTCGTACTGCTCGGCCTCCGCGAAGGCGACGAGGTCATCGATCAGGGTGCGCAGCATGCGGTCGCCGAGGTGGCTGGCCACGAGCTCGCGGTAGTCGGAGCCCACCGCGTCCGCGAGCGCGTCCACCCAGCGCCGCCACAGCTCCTCGCGATGGTCGCGAAGGATGAGCGGGAGCACGTTCACGAGGCAGCCCGCCGGGCGATGAGGGCCGCGGTCGCGCCGGCGCCGATGCCGTTGTCGATGTTGACGACCACGAGGCCCGGGCTGCAGCTTTGGAGCATGCCGAGCAGGGCAGCTTCTCCTCGGCCGCCCAGGCCGTAGCCGGTGGAGGTCGGCAAGCCGATCACCGGCACCTCGACGAGACCGGCGACCACCGAAGGCAGGGCGCCCTCCATGCCGGCGGCGACCACGATGGCCGCCACGCCGGCGGCGCGCATCTCGTCGAGGGGCGTGGCAAGACGGTGCAGACCGGCCACGCCCACGTCGAAGGCGCTCACCACGGCGACGCCCATGGCGCCGCACATGGCGACCGCCTCGCCGGCGACGCCGAGATCGCTCGTGCCGGCGGCGAGGACGCCGACGGCGCCGCGCTCCGGTACGGGCGGCTCGTCCGCGCGGCGGACCACGACCACGCGACTGCGCTCGTCGTGGTCCACCTTCCCCGACACGCCGCCGGCGAGCGCCGCGGCCTGCTCGGCGCTGACGCGGCTGCAGAGCACCAGAGGGCTGTGGTCGAGAAAGCGCCCCACGATGCCGATGAGCTGCTCGGCGCTCTTGCCCTCGGCATAGACGACCTCCGGCACGCCCTTGCGGGCCGCCCGCGAGACATCGAGCCGCGCGTAGTCGCCGACGGCGGAGTAGCCGAAGCGCCTCAGCCGGTCGGCCGCGTCGGACGCGGCCAGGTGGCCCGCGGCGACGTCGGCGAGCAGCTCTTCGAGGGAGCGGTCCATGAGGCGAGATTAGGCGCGGCGCAGGCTTTTCCTGCCGCGCGCGCCAAGCCCGCCCGACGGATGCTACAGAGCGCGACTGCAGCATCGCGAGGAGAATGCCGATGTCCGAGGTATAATCGGAGTCATATCGTCTTGGAAGAGGAGTAGTGCCGGAGCCCGCATACAGAGTCTACAGGCACGAACGCAGCCGTCACCGCCGCTGGCCGTACATCGTCGTAGCGGCGGTTTGCGTGCTGGCGGCAGTGGCCGCCTGGCAGGTGCTCGCCGTCCCTCGCGTCGCGGCGGTCACGCCGGGTCCAGATTCGTACGTCAAGGATCCGTCACTCACCGTCGTGCTCAACGTCAAAGGCCTGCCCAAGCTCCAGGGCGTTCGCGTCGCGTTCGACGGCGACGACGTCATGGGCAAGGCCACGCGCAGCGGCGACAAGCTCACCTTCACCACAGGCAAGCTGTCCGATGGCCCCCACTCGGTCTCGTTCCAGGCGACCAGCTCCAACCTGTTCCGTCACGAGGTCCGCAAGGACTGGCGCTTCACGGTCGACACCAGCATCCCCACGCTCGAGCTCGCCGGCTCGGCCGACGAAGGCCGCATCAACACCTCGCCGGCCACGTTCAGTGGCACCACCGAACGGTACTCCACGGTCACGGTCTCGGGGGGCGGTGTCGAGGCCAGCGGGCAAGCCGACGCAAGGGGCAAGTACACGGTGAGCGCCAACCTGCCCGACGGGCCCTCGGCCGTCACCATCACCACCGCCGACAGGGCGGGCAACGCGACCACCAAGCAGCTGAGCGTCTTCGTCGACGCCAGCCCCCCCACGCTCAAGACGACGCAGCTGGGCAAGACCGTCAGACACTCTGGCCTCAGGATCCGCATCAAGGCCCGCGACCAGCTCGGCGAACCCAAGCTCGAGCTGGTGCTCGACGGCGAGGCGCGCGAGTACGAAGGCCCGCCTTCGCGCGCCGTGTTCAGGGTCAAGAACCTCGCCCAGGGCAAGCACACGATGGTCATCACGGCCAGCGACAAGGGCGGCAACGTCGTCACCGACAAACAGACGTTCGTCATCGACAGCACCGAGCACTTCGGCAACGCCGCGATGTGGCCGGGGGCCCGCGGCAAGGATGTCAAGGATCTGCAGAGGCGGCTGGCCGCCGCCGGCGTCTTCGACGGCCCCAAGAGCGGTGTCTACGACACTCACACTGTCACCGGGGTGAAGACGTTCCAGGCCAAGTTCGGCATGCCCGTCGACGGCCTCATCGGCGGCATGGCATTGAACGCCCTCAGCGGCCAGATCATCGTCGACCTCGGCGACCTGCATCTCTACCTCTACCGCGACGGCAAGCTCGTGCGGAGCTACTGGGTCGCAGCGGGGCAACCCGCCTACCCCACGCCCACCGGCACCTACGCCGTCGTCAACATGCAGATGAACCCCACGTGGCTTCCGCCCAACTCGGATTGGGCCAAGGACGCGAAGCCCATCCCTCCGGGGGCCACCAACCCCCTCGGGACTCGGTGGATCGGCACCAGTGCTCCTGGCGTGGGCATCCACGGCACGCCCGACGACGCCTCCATCGGCACCTACGCGTCCCACGGCTGCATCCGCATGCACATCCCCGACGTCGAAGACCTGTATGCGAGGGTCGTCATCGGGATGCCGGTCATCATCCGCCAGTAAGCTCAGCTCACTCGCCGGTATACTGGACCGCACCTGTGAGCGCGGTGGCGCCCCCTGCCGGGCACGACCCGCGAGGGCGAGGAGGACGATGGCAGAGGTCACCCCGTTCAGAGGCATCCGCTACGACGAGTCCATCGCGCTCGATGACGTGGTGGCGCCGCCGTACGACGTGATCGCGGCGGCGCAAGCCGCCGAGCTTCGGGAGCGCAGCCCGCACAACGCCGTCCACCTCGACCTCCCTATCGCGCCGGGCGAGGCGGCGCACGACGCGGCGTACGGCCGCGCCGCCGCCGCCTTCGAGCGGTGGCAGGCCGACGGCGTGCTGGTCCGTGAGGCGACGCCCAGCCTGTACCTCGTAGACCAGACCTACCGGGGCCCCGACGGCCGCGAACGCACGCGCAAGGGCTTCATCGCGCGGCTCCGCCTGGCCGACTTCGCGGAGCGCGTCGTCCTCCCGCACGAGCGCACGCATGCCGGCGCGAAGGCCGACCGCCTGCGTCTCTACCGCGCCGCGCGCGCCGACCTCAGCCAGATCTTCCTGCTGTTCCCCGACGACGACGGCGGGGTCGGCGATGCGCTCGCTGCGGCGGCGCGCGCGGCCCCCGTCGCGGCCGCCCGCGAGGCCCGCGACGGCGACGGCAATCTGCACCGCATCGTCCCCCTCGCCGGCCCCGTCGCGGCGCGCGTCGTGGCTCTGCTGCTTGCGCGGCCCCTCTACATCGCCGACGGCCACCACCGTTACGAGACGGCGCTCGCCTACCGCGACGAGCGACGCGCCGCCGGGGACCACAGCGCCGATACTCTGATGGTCTACCTGTGCAGCACGAGCGATCCCGGGCTCGCCGTGTTCCCCACGCATCGCCTGGTGCGGGACGTCGCCGCGCCGCCCCTGGGTGAGCTGCTCGACCGCCTGCAGCCCCTGTTCGAGGTCGTGGGCGTGCCCGTCCAGGGTCTTGAAGCCTGCCGCGGGGTGCTCGACAGTCTGGGCGAGCAGGCCGACCCCGGCAGAGTCTTCGGCCTGTATCTGCCGCGCGAGGACGTGTGCATCACTGTGAAGTCGCGCGAACCGGAGGCGAAGCAGCGGCTCGTCGCCTCCGGCTTCTCGCCGGACGCCGCCGGTCTCTCGGTGACAGTGTTGCACGAGCTCGTCCTCCGGGAGGCTCTCGGCATGGACCCCGGGCAAGCCGAGAGGCACATGGACTACGCCACCAGCGTACCCGACGCGCTGTCGGCGCTGGCGGGCGGCCGCTACGAGCTCGGCGCCTTCCTGAACGCGACGCTTGTAAGCCAGGTACGGGCCATCGCCGACCGCGGCGAGACGATGCCGCAGAAGTCCACGTACTTCTACCCCAAGCTGCTCACGGGACTCGTGTTCGACGCGCTCGGCACGTGAAGCGTCGGGCAAGCGCCGAGGTCAGGAAGCCGCGTCGGCGCGGCGCTGCAGATCCGCCAGCGCGGCCACCTGATCGTCGCTGAACGGCAGCGAGACCTGGTCCGCCAGCAGCTCCTCGACGCGCTCGCGGGCGGCGGCGACCGTGCTCGGCGAGCCCGCCGCCCGCCAGGCGTCCCAGCTGCCCTGCACGCCGAGGTCGCTGAGCCGCCACTCCCCGGCGCGGGCGCAGGTACGCGTCGAGCGCTCGGCGAGGAACGAGCCGCAGGGCCCGACCTTGTCGAGGACCTCGTCGAGCCACAGATCGTCGCGCACCGGGATGCCGGTGCGCGCCTGGCGGGCGAGGCGGATCATCTCGACGTCCATGACGATCTGCTCGAGGCAGAGGATCGTCGCGCCCCCCAGAAGCCCGGGACCGACCAGGACGTCGGGGCCGGACAAGGTGACGAGGAGCGCCCCGTTGGCCTTCTCCCAAGCGGTCTGCAGGTCGGGCTCGTAGGTCTGGGTGCAGAGGCCCGAGGATTCGGCCGGCAAACCGTAGTAACGGGCCATCTCGGTGCCTGCGGCGCACAGCACGGCGTGCTCGACGGCGCCGGCGGCGTAGAGCCCCGTGCGCGGGTCCATGCTGGCGACCACCGGCGCGTAGATCACCGGGGTGCCGGGCGCCGCCGCCTGGACGAGGCACAGCGTGCCGATGGTCTCGCAGTTGGCGGCGAGGAGGGTGCCGAGCCGGCTGCCGGGCGCCGTGGCGCCCTGCAGAGGCATCGGCATGATCGCCACGGGCAGCCCGTAGTCGCGCAGCTCGAGCCACGTCTGCGTGTAGTCGTGCTCGATGGTGAGCGGCGAGGCGGGCGTGATGAGGAACGACAGCGGCATCTGCGCGCGTACTGCCTCGCGGCCGCCGAACACGATGTCGAGCACCTCCTTGAGCCACGGCGCCAGCGCGGGCGTGCCGAACGAATCCTGCACGTGCTTGCCGAAGGTGGCGAACACGTCTGCGTAGTAGCGCACGAAGCCGCCCGGCTGCTCGTAGTCGAGGGCGTAGTCGATAGGGCACCAGTACAAGCCCACGTCGTCGATGGCGTCGTGGAGCCGGGTGGCGGCCAGCCAATCGGCGTGCGTCGCCGGCCGGCGTTTGCCGGCCTTGCTGTCGAAGACGGCGGTGGCGCCGCCGTCGGCGAGCAGCGTGAACTCGCCGGCATTGAGAGGGAAGCTCCAGCCCGGCCGCCGGCCGTGCAAGGTGAACTCCTTCGTCGCCAGGGCCAGCGAACGCGCGACCAGCTCGGGCGGGAAGCGGACCATGCGCGTCGCCTCGTCGACGCGGGCGCCGGCGTCGGCAAGGATCCGGCGCCCCTCGGCAGTGTCGCAGCGCATGCCCACGGTGTCGAGCACCTTGAGCGTTCGCTCGTGGACCTGCGCCTTCTCGGCGTCCGCGAGGATCTGGACCCGGGCCTGCATCAGGCGGCGGCCTCGGCCGGCGCGAGCGCCTCGTGGCCGGCTTGACGCCACGGCGTGGCCGGCCCCCGGCGGATGGCCCGCGACACGCAGTACAGCACGGGGCACGAACAGAGCGCGATGAAAAGGATCACGTCGATCACCCCGAGGTTCTGGAACGGCCCGACCATGAGGACCGCGCTGAGGACGGCCATGAGCAGGATAGCAGCGATGGGCGTGCCGATGCGGACCTGTGCCCGCTTCAGGCTCCTCACTCCGGGATCGGACGGGACTGTACTCATGCCACCTTCCAGCGTTCTCCCGGTGTCGGACGGAGGGGATCCTCCCGAGACTCGGTCGGGCGCCCCTTGGCCCCAACCGCGTACGCTCAAGTATGGACGAGCGGGGAGGGCGCGGCTACGGCCGATTTCTTGGCAGACTTCGCGCCGCGGGCTGCGCAAACCTCTGCGGTGAGCCTACGACGGCGCGCTGGCCCGCCGCCTCGGACGCCCCGGACTCGGCGCCGAGGAGCCGGGCGCGCAGCGCCCGGCGGTCGGCGGCGCCGAGCTTGCGAAGGAGCGCGCGACAGTGGGTGCGCGCCGTCGCCGGCGACACGCACAGGCGTTCCGCGAGCGCCGCGGTGCTCAGGCCGCCCAGGACGAGCACGAGGACGTCGGCCTCACGCGTCGTGAGTCGCGCCTGCTCCACGGCGCCTCCGGCCTGCAGGTAGACGAAGCACGCCCTGCCGGCGACGGCGCGCAACTCGAGGACCAGATCGCAACAGGCGTGCAGCCGGTGTGCGGCGAGCAGCTCCCGTCCGCCCGTCGCGTAGCCGACGACCAGCGGCGCGCAGGCTGCCGGCCGCCGGCCGGCGGCGGGCCCGCAACGCGGACACGCCTCGACCGTGTCGAGGCCGACGAACACGGCATCGATCGCGGCCCCCGCGCTGCGCCCGCCTGCCACCGCGTCGGCCGGCGCAAAGCCGAGCTGCCGCGCCGCCGCCACGACGTGCAGACGCAGCAGCGGATCCGCTTCGACGACGGCCGCGAGGCCCCCCGACCCGGCCGGCGCCGGGACCCGGTACGTCACCCGCCCCGGCGGAGGCTCGGGCCGCATGGTGTCGCCGAGCGCCGGGGAGACCCGGCCGGCGGCCCGCCGAGGCGGGCCGCCGGCCCCCATGGGGAGGATGGGGGTGGGGGCTTCTGGCGGCGGCGTCAGCACCGAGCCGCCGCTGTTTGACCGGGGACGTGGAAGGAGAGAGACCCGTCGAGAAGCAACGAGGCCCAAAGGAGGGCACCATGGCGACCATCGAACGCTGGATCGACGTGGACACGCAGATCAACGAAGCAGACCGCGAGTGGACAGAGTTCATGTTCCGCAGCCTCGTCGGCCACTACAAGACCTCGCTCGAGGACGTCGAGTGGTCGCTCGCCGATGACGTCGAGAAGGGCGGCCTGGTCACGCTTGCCGATCTCGGCGCCGGGCGCACGCGGGTCACTGTGAGCCTCGACTACACCGGCGGACCCGGCGCCGAGGAGGCCGTGGGGGCGCATCTCGACCGCGACCTCGCGGAGTTCAAGAGGTTCGCCGAGACCCGCGGCTGAGCCCGCCCTCCAGCACGACCATCGCGAGTCCACGTCCACGGCACCTCCGGCGGTTGCAGGCCGGGCAGTGCGCCCGGGCCCCAGAGCCCTGAGTCCGTGCGGGGCGCCCGCGGCGCCGGCATGCGTGGAGATCGTGGCCCGGGCAGCGTAGCTCGACAAAGCCGCCGGGCGCAACCACCCACGGGTGGAACTTCGCGCTACCACCACGGCGCTCGCGGGTGACGTTCGCGTGCGGCGCCGCGGCCGGCGCGATATCGTTGGCGCAGGCCGAGGGCCGCGCGCCGCATGGCGCTCGCGGCCCTGCCCTCGCGACACGCGACCGCTGAAAGGCGACAGGAGGAGACACCGTGGGCAAGACCCTTATCGAACGGCTCGCCGCGGTGCCCATCGTCGGCACCGACTATCGCCCCTTTTCTATCGCGCCCGACGGCGACACGGTGGCCTTCGAATGGCGGAACGGCGGGGATTGGCAGCTGTACACCGTCGACAGCCGCGGCGCGGCGCCCCCACGGCGACTTCTCTCCATCGACGATCCCTGCGGCTGCCCCAAGTACTCCGCCGACGGCCGCTACCTGTACTTCTCTCGCGACGACAAAGGATCGGAGTGCTTCGACGTCTACCGCTACGAAGTCGCCACCGGGACCGTGGAGAACCTGCTCGCGGACACGCCCGATCTCTCCCCGAACCCCGATCTCCAGGTCTCGCCGGACGGCACGCGCATCGCCTTGAGCGCCGACCACGGTCGGAGCTACGCCGCCGCGATCATGCCGGCGGCGGCGTGTCCGCGCGGCGCCGGCATGAGGTTCGTCGTCGACCACGCCTTCAACGACTGGACACCGCAGTGGTCGCCGGACGGCAAGCGCATCGCCTGGCACGCCGACACCTGCGGGCAGGACGGCGCCGTCTTCTTCATGGGCATCGGGGAGGGCACGCCGCAGGCGATCGGCGGCGACCAGCCCATGCTCGCCTGGTTCCCGCGCTGGTCGCACGACGGAGCGCGCATCGCCTTCCAGGGCGTGGTCGACGACGCCTCTGCGATCGGCATCTACGATACGGTGCGCGAGTCTGTGGAGTGGGCCTGGAGCGACGCGCGCGACGCCCACCACCCCGTGTGGTCGCCGGACGGCAGCGCGCTGCTTTTTCTGCGTGACGACGCGGGTCAGACGTCCCTCCTGCACCTGGACCTGCGCACGCGGGCGCTGCGCGACCTGAGCGTCGGGCCCGGAAGTCACTATCACCCGCGCTTCACGCCCGACGGCGGCGCGGTCATCTTCGCACTCAGCGCCCCGGGGATCCCCAGTGACCTGTTCCGCATCGACCTCGCGGATGGTCGCGTGACAAGGCTCACCCAAGGCCTTCCGGACGACCTCGCCGGGCACGACTTCGCGCACGGCGAACACGTCCACTACCGCAGCCTCGACCTGCTGGCCGACGTCCCGGCGCTGTTCTTCCGGCCGCGCGAGCACAACGGCTCCGGCGTGGTCATCATCCATGGCGGTCCCACCTGGCACCACTCCAACGAATGGGACCCCCTGCGAGAGGCCTTCCTCGACGCCGGCTTCATGGTCGTCCACCCCAACTACCGCGGCAGCGATGGCTACGGACGCCGCTGGCAGCTCGCCAACCGCTATCTCTGCGGTCAGGGAGAAGCGCAGGACTGCGCCGGCGCACACGCCTTTCTCGTGGCCGTGGGCTGCGACCCCGGCCGCATCGCGGTGACCGGTCGCAGCCACGGCGGCTACCTCACGGCGCAGATGCTCACGCAGTTTCCGGAGCTCTGGGCCGCCGGCGTCGCCGGCGTGCCGTTCTTCGACCACATCGATGCACAGGTGGACCCCGCGGTCCGCGAGGACCTGCGCTGGTGGGACCGCGAGAACACCGGCGACCTCGTCAAGGATCGCGCCCGGCTCGAGTACTATTCGCCGATCAACCATCTCGACCGCGTCAGCGCCCCGCTGCTCATCCTGGCGGCGGCTCGCGACCCCCGTTGCCCGACGCGCCTCGTAGGCAAGGTCGTGGACACGCTGCACGCCGCCGGCCGGGTCTGCGAGGCGCACATCTACCCCGACGAGGGGCACGAGATCAGCGGCGTCGAGAACCACGTGGACTACGACCGGCGCACGGTCGAGTTCATCCTGCGGCATGCCGGGGTCGCCGGCTGACCTTCGGTCACGGTCCGCTGCGGGCGCGGCGCACCTCGAACGGTTTGCGCAAACGCCGCTGGGGAAAGCCAATAGAGTGCGCCTGCGCACTATTTTCGCATCCCATTGTCCCTTCCCGGACGGAGGTCCGTGATGAGCCGCTCAGACACCGAAAGAGACATCATCGAAACGCTTGGGCAGATCCCCGACTTCTTCAAGCCCATGCCCGACGACACCCTCGCGCGCGAGTGGGCGGAGTGGAAATCCTTCCAGCTTGCCGACTCCGCCCTGACCGCCCGCGAGAAGCATCTCATCGGGCTCGGCGTCGCCGCCGCCACCCACTGCCAGTACTGCACCTACTTCCATCGCAAGGCGGCGCAGATGATGGGCGCCAGCGACGCCCAGCTCGAAGAGGCGGCGCGCTTCGCCAGTGACACCGCCAAGTACAGCGCCTACCTGCACGGTCTGCAGGTCCCGCTGGCCGACTTCAAGAAGCAGGCCGACGAAATGGGCGCGTACCTGGCCGGCAAGGCGGCCGAAGCGCAGAACAAGGCCGCCTGAACACTAGTCTTTCGCGCCGCGGGCCGCGGTGACGCGGCGTGTAGCTCGGGCGGGGCGTCCCAGGCGCCCCGCCCGAGCTCTTTCTCACGGGTCGCGCCTCGCGGCCGGCCCTCCTCGCCGGGCACGTCGCCCTCTCCTCGTGCATGCCGCGGGTTGACAGTCCTGACAACGGATATAGAGTTTGTCGATACACACAATCGGTAATCGTCCTTAGCATGTCTTATCATGGCGGGCAGGAACCGACGAGAGAGGGGCAAGGGGGCCGGGCCCGGGTTCGCGATTCCGGGTCACACCCCCCGACAGCATGATGAACAGCCGATCAGCGTGGCGGCAGGCACGATCGAGCACCGGCAGCGTGGCTCTTCTTAGCGGCGCGCCCCTCCTCTTCGCCTGTGCGACCGCTCTGCTCCTAGTGGCGCTC
>Ga0315283_10001334_pt1 | contig 19736 bp, 21 predicted proteins | sample YL17G09_0_MG_FD_204541 | JGI IMG/M metagenome (GOLD analysis project Ga0315283, IMG submission 204541) | Sediment microbial communities from Yellowstone Lake, YNP, Wyoming, USA - YL17G09_0 | ecosystem: Environmental > Aquatic > Freshwater > Lake > Sediment | place: USA: Wyoming | collected... | reverse complement strand
GCCCGCCCTGGCGGGCCTCGTCCCCGGCGGCATCGCCGGCACGGCGGGCGGCGCGCCCTCGCCCGTCGCCATGGCGGCCGCCGCCGCCGCGATCGCGGTCGCCGCCGCCGTCTCCAAAGAGGGCGCGGGCGGTTGGGAGGGCCGCCGCCGCCGGTCCCGGTCCCGGGGCGCAACGGCGGGCGCGGCCGGGAGCGCCGACTCTGAAGAGGAAGCAGACGCTGGCGGGCGCCGCCACCGCCACCACCACCACGCCGCGGCCACGCCCGGCGCCACGCTCTCCTCCTCCGACGAGGAGTCCACGTCCGACGACGAGGGCGACGGCGAGGACGACGACGGCCTGGAAGCGGAGGTGGCGGCCATGGAGGAGGCGATGATGGCGGAGGGCGTGGATGATGGCGAGCATGGTGGGAGGGGCAGCCCTTACGGCCCCTTTGCGTCCACCTCCTCCTCCGACGACAGCGACGCCTCCTCCTCCGAGGATGACGAGCCGCTGACAAATGAGGCGGGCGTCGCCCTGTGCTGGGCCCCGCCCCGGGCAGCTGTCGCGGCGGCCGTCAAACGCCAGCCGAAAGCGGGCGTGGTGGTGACAGCCCCCTCGGCCGCTCGCCAGGCGGCGGCCGTAGCGCACGCGGCCGCCCAGGCGGCCGCCCGCAAGGCCGCCGCCGTTGCGGCGGCGGCGGCCGCGGCGGGCGGCGAGTACCACCACGCTCACCACCACCAGCACCACCACCACCACCACCTCCTCGCGGCGGCCGGCGCGACTGACGGGAAGAAGCGGCGGGCGAGCGGGACCCGGCCGCCCAAGCGCAAGGCGGAGGAAGAGGCGGAAGCGGTGGCCGCGGCCGCCCACGCCGCCCAGGCCGCCGCAGCCGCAGCCACCGTCGCCGCCGCCGCGGCCGCCTCCGCCGCCCGCAAGCGCCAGGCCCTGGCCAAATCGGCACCGCCACCGTCCAAGACCAAGCCGGGCAGCAAGTCGCAGAAGGCCGCCCCGCCGACGCCGGCCCTGAAAGCCAAGGCCGGCACCGGCGGCGCGACCAAGGCCAAGGCGTCCTTCCCCCGCCCGCCCTCCATGCCGCCGCCACCTGCCGGCCCCGTCGGCATCGTCGCGCCCGGTCAGCAGTGCACCCAGTGCGGGGCCACCCAGACGCCCGTCTGGCGCCTGGGCCCGGCCGGCCCGAAGACGCTGTGCAACGCGTGCGGTGTGCGCTACATGAAGCTGGTCAAGGCGCAGCAGGCGGCAGCGGGCGGGGTGGGTGGGAAATGATTGGGTGGATTGGGTGGAGAGAATGGTAGCCCATTCTTTTTTTTTGTGTGGGTTTCGCCCGCTCAGTCCCCGCGTCTTCCCCGTCCTTGCCCCCCTCCTTGCCCTTCTCTCTCACCAACTCGACTGTGTGCGCGGCCAAAAGTTGTCAGCGTGCGCACCGGGGCGTGAGTGAAAAGCGGCGTGTTTGTTCCCTTTCACCTCTCCCCCTGTTCTTTTTTTTCCCCCTTCCCCCAGTCCAGATCCCTCCCCCCTTTTTTTTAAAGCCCTTCTCCCGAGACGGCGCGCGTGTGTGTGCGCGAATGTGTGCGCGCGTGTTTTTGCGAGCGTGTCCAGAGTGTTACTACCTGTAATCGATGGCCGATAAAAATGCGCGCTGCCGTGCCGTGGAAAAAGAAAAAGAAATAAATGAAAATCTCGCAACACACTCCAGGAACAACCCCGCCTTTATCTTCACATCAGCCGCCGGTACTTGATGTAGGCCAGCACCCCCACAAACGCCAGCACCGCCACCACCATGGTCATCGCATTCACCAGCCAGAAGCCGGACGGCTTCTGGGTGATGGCTTTGGGGATGATGAGGTTTTCTCCCAGCACGCCCGCGACCAGGGAAAAGATAGCCACACCAAAGGTGGCGGCCGTGATGACAATCTCCAGGCGGATCAGCCGGTTGCGGGAGGAGTCCAGCTCGATGGTGATGCACTCCTCCGTGTCCTTTATGTATTCCCCCAGCGACACCAGGCCGTCGTACGCCGCGTCGGCCTGCATGAAGTAAGACTCCAGCAGGTTTTCGACTGTCTCCATCGCGTCCGCGTTGGCGGCCTCGGCAGCCGTGGCGGCGGCCTGGGCTGCCGCGGCGGCCGCCGCTGCCGCCGCCGCCGCCGCGCCGACGCCCGAGGGCGCCATACCGGACACGGTGCGCCCGCCCAGGCTGCCCAGGGACGGGGGATGCGCGGGCGGCGGGGTAGCGCCTGTTGCATCCCCAGCACTCCCAAAGGGGCTCCTCGCGACGGTGGCCAGGTCGGACGGCGGCGACTCGCCCGCCGCCGCCGCCGCCGCCGCCGCGACGACGGACTGTTGGACTAGGGAGGAGGCGTACCGGGTCATGGACAGGGTGGCGGCCGTCGGGTAGGGGTGGTGGTGACCCGACCGGCGGCCCACAGGCATGGCCGGCGATGGGACGCCCGCCACCGCCGCCGCCGCCGCCGCCGCCGCCGCCGCACCAAGCGGCACGTCGATCCCGTCACCTCCTCCACCCGTTCCACCCCCTCCACTCCCCGCCGCCTCGCGCTCCAGGTCCCGGCGCCGGGTGAGGCAGAGGCGGAACATGTCATCATCATCATCTAAGAAACCTTTCACCGCCTCCCGCACGCTCTGCACGCCCGTCAGCAGGCGCTGGTGCCGGGTCTTGATGCGGCGGACGCGCTCCAGGGTAGCGCCCGTCACCTGGCGGGTGAGGGCGTCCAGGGCAGGCGTGGCCGCGGCTTCCAGGCTTTTCACTGCCCGGGCTTTTGAGGCAACTGTCTCACGCAGGGCGGCCTCCAGGACGTGCAGTTCGAAGGGCAAGGGCGCGACCTCGTGTTGCCAGGACGCGGCGGACGCGGCCGCCGAGTCGGTCGGGCGGGGTGTGGCGGCGGAGGTGGAGGGCGCGGCGGTGGCGGCGGCCGTGGTCGTCGCGCCCCCGCGCGCGGCCACCCGGGCGACCTCGCCTGCGTGCTCCACGATCGCCTCCTGCAGCCCAGCCACGAAGCCCGCCGCCCGGCCGCCCACGTCCAGGCCATCTATGGGCAGGATGACACAGTCGGAGGTGGCGATGAAGCGGATGTAGTCGATACAGACGACGGCCGCGTTGTCGCGAACCAGGATAAAGGCCGCGTCTCCAAGCGTCGCCCCGCCGGGGGCGGCGTCCATCAGCCGCATGTCCCGGATGGGGACGCCCAGCTGGAAGCGCTGGGTGATTCCCCGCTTGTCTGAGACGAAGGAGGTCTTGGCGCCGGTGGAGGTGATGCACACCCAGCCGGTCCGGCTGAAGAGAGTCGGATGAGGGCAGGAGCGCGGGTTGTGAGTTTTAGTTTTTCGCGTCGATTTTGATGCGAGCCCGCCTGGCGGCCCTAACGCGCTCCCCCTCCCAATTCATGCCCCCAGTCGATGCCCCCAGTCGATGCCCCCACCCCCACCAACTCACCGTCCCCGTGTATCGCGGACGCCCAGGGTGGGCTTAGACGCGCGTCCCGGCGCGTCCAGGCCAAGCCCGCCACCCCGGTCGCCGCCACCGTCGTCGCCGTAGGATCCAAACACGCTGCCCGCCTGCCCGCCGCCCGGGCCGTAGCTGTAGCCGGAGCCGGAGGGCGGGCGACCAGTGATGGGGCGACCCCAGGTTGGAGACGCATCGCCGCGCAGGGAGGCCCAGGACCGGACGCGGTCGTTCATCGTAGTCGCGCCGCGCTCAGTGCCGCGCTCGGCGTCCAATGACAAGTGGTGGTTGGTGGGCGAGGGTGCGCCGTCCGAGCTTTCCAGGAGGGGCTGGTACCGGCCCATGCCGGCCACGGTGTCGTGGGGGGTAGACATGAGTGGGCGATGCTGTGTGTGAGCGCCAGGGCACCCCAAACGAATTGTGGGTCAGCTTGCTCATGCTCTCTCGCCCTCTCGCCGCCCCTTTGCCTCACTTCTCGGCGCGCAGGGTACTGAGACCTAAGACGCCTCTCCGACAAAGTGGTGCGAGGCAGGGTGCTTCTATCGCACGCACACGCGCTCACCACACACTCCTCCATGGCCTCCCCCTCCACCATCATGGAGGACGACGTGGTCGAAGCCGCCCCGGCCCCCCGCCCCCGCCCCTTTCCCGCGGGCGGGCCCGCGCCGGGGCCCCGGTGTGGGCACACCCTGACCGCAATCGCGTCCTCCTCGGACGCGCTGGCGTCAGCGCGGCTGGTCATGTTTGGTGAGTTGCCTGGGTTTGGGGCAGTGCTTTGGGGCGCAGGCGCAGGGATGGGCCGGCGGGGCGTGACGGAAAAGCAAATGAGAAGTTGATGCCACGCGTTGGCCGATCGCCTGCAGGGATGTTTTGCCGTGGCACTGCCCGCCTCGTCGCACGCCCACGCCCACGCCCAGCATGGTTGATGCGTCACAGCGGGCAGCGGCAATGCAGGGCGCCTGGTTGGTTGGCCCCGGGCGTCGCGCGTCGTTGTCGTTTGTCTTTTCTCACACTCTCACCTCCCCCCCCCCTCTCTCTAGGCGGCGCGACCGCGCTGGAATCGACGGCCCGCCCGGACGGGGGCCCGCCCGCCTCGCCCGGTCCTGCGGGTGGGGCTGGGACCGGTATGTGTGGGAGAGCGCGGGGCGCGCGATGTGTGCGTGCCTGGCTCTGCTGTGTGCCTCTTGTCTCTCTCTCCTCTCGTCTCTCTCCAGGCGTGCTGACTCCTCCTCCTCTCCTCCACAGGCATCCGCCTCGCCGGCGCGACCTCTGACGTCCACATCTTCGAGGTCCGCCCGGGCAAGTGGACCAAGGTCACGCCCCAGGGCGAGCCGCCGTCCCCGCGGGCGGCGCACGCGGCGGCGGCAGTGGGCAACATGGTGGTCATTCAGGTACAAGAAATGAGAGACGATGGGGGGTGGGGGTGGGGCGTGGAATGGACGGCGATCGACAGGCGGGAGGGGGTCGCATGATAGACGCTTACGCACTCTCTCTTCTCTTCTTCTTCTTCACAGGGCGGCATCGGCCCGGCGGGCCTGGCGACGGAGGACCTGCACGTCCTGGACTTCACGGACCCGGCCAGCCCGCGGTGGCACCGGTGAGTTTTTTGGTGATGGTTGAGAAAAGGGGGTAGGGTGGGGGGAGGGGGGATCGACAGCGCCCCGCACGACACCCGCCCTCTGCCATTCCCTTCTCTAATGAGATGAGAGGGCATCGCAGGCGCGTGCTTTGGCGGGCCGTGCGACTCACGCCCTCTTTCCTACTCCACTTTTAGGGTCGTCGTCTCCGGCCCGGGCCCCTCTGCCCGCTACGCCCACACGCTTGCCCTGGTCGCCAACCGGTTCCTTGTCGCCACGGGCGGCAACGACGGCAAGCAGACCCTGGCCGACGCGTGGGCCCTGGACACCTCCGACAAGCCATACCAGTGGCGCCAGGTGGAGGCGGCGGGCGAGGTCCACCCGCCGGCTCGCATGTATGCGACGGCAGCTGCCCGCCCCGACGGCCTCCTCCTGCTGGCCGGCGGCCGGGACGCGGCAGGCGTGCCCTTGGACGATGCCTACGGCCTGGCCCGCCACCGGGACGGGCGGTGGGAGTGGGCGGCCGCCCCCGGGACCATGCCGGCCCCGCGCTACCAGCACGGGGCCGTCTTTGTGGGGGCCCGCCTGCACGTGACGGGCGGGGCGCTGGGTGGGGGACGGGTCGTCAAGGACGAGGCTGGGGTGGCCGTCCTCGACACGGCTGCGGGGGCCTGGTGCTCGCCGGGGCCTCTGTCGCCGGCCGACGCGGTCGTGCCGGAGGGAGCAGAGGCCGCGGCCGCGTCTGCTGCGGCGTCTGCTGCGGCTGCCTCCTCCGCCGACAGTGAGGCCGCGGCGGCGGCGGCCGCGGCGGAAGACGCGGCCGTCCCGCCCCTCGTCCTGGCGGCCCGCCGGTGCCGCCACGCTGTAGCCTCGGTCGGGCCCTTTGTCTTCCTGTACGGCGGCTTGCGCGGGTCCACCCTGCTGGAAGACATGCTACTGGCCGATGATAGCGGCAGCGGGGCCGAGCTGACGGTTTGTGACCCCCGGGCGCCGGCGTGGTGAGTTTCTTGGTAGGGTGGGAAGAGAGTGGGGGGTCTTGCGCTCCCGCTTGTTTCCTTTTCGGCTGGCCACCCTCAAGACCGGTTTGCGAGGGAGGCCCCGCACGGGGCCGAGCCACCCACCAGTAGGGTCCTTGACGGCTTGAAAACACAGTCCGGGGATCGGGGAGAGGATTGGAGAGAGGCAAGGTGCCGTTGGGCGCGCTCATCTTTCTCTCCCACTAAAAAAAACCCACAGGCGGGCCTGGCTGGACGCGCAGCACGGCCTCGCGGGCGCGGCCGTGCTGGCGGAAGCGGCTGCCGAGGAGGCTGCCGCGGCGGCTGCCCTGGGCGTGCGCCGGGTGGGCACCATCGACGACCTGCGCTGCCTGGATGAGGATTTGGCGCCCGACGCAGTGCCAGCACGGTATGAAAAAGTGGAGAGAGGAGAAAAAGAGGGCCCGGGCGGGGGCAGTCGCTATTTTTTCGCGCCCCCCCTGCTTCTACATTTATCGCACGCTGCACCCTCTGCCCGCCCTTCTCCGCGCTCCTGTCCTCTCCTGCGCACTCACCACATCTCCTTCACCCCCCACAGCCTGCGCCGCGGCCTACGGGACGGCGACACGGACAGCCCGACTAGCCTTACCCTGTCCCAGCGCCGGGCTGGCAGTGCGCAGCGGACGCCCATCACGCCCGACGTCCGCCTGTACCACCGGGCCGTGGTAGTGGCGCAAGAGGCGACAGGTGAGCTCAAGGAGGGGTGTTTGCAGGAGGCGGAAGGGGGCGGGCGGCGCGTTTCGTGACATGTCCGCAGTTAAGTGGGGTGAGGGGCTTAAGTGCGTCGCGCGCACTCGAGAGCACGTCTATTTCCTCCATTGTTTCTCCGCACGCATGCTCACAACTCATTTGCACCTGCCGGTTCCATCTCCGTACCAATCACTCCCCTTTTTATAGGCTCCCTGCGTGGTATGGTGCGGCAACTGTCGATCGACCAGTTTGAAAACGAGAGCCGCCGGGTCAGTCTGGGCCCGGACTCCGTCTCTAAGGCCGGCATGGGGTCGCCCATGTTTGAGCGGTCGGGCGCTGATCCAAGCGTGGCCAAGGTAAGGGGTGGAAAGGGACCGTGGCGTGGAAAAGAGGGGAGAGCGCGAGAATGCGGAGAAGTGACAGATGGGGCTTACGCATGCGCTGCACCATGCTCCGCGCACTTGCTTCTTCTTCGCACGCCTTTGCGGACTTCCTACTTATCCCTGCACCTCTACTCTTGACTCTCACCCCAAAGATCGTCCTGCGAGAGCTGCTGCACCCTCGAACTTGGAAGCCATCCGAGGACCGGTCCTTCATTTTGAACGCGGAACAGATCAACGAGCTGTGCGATGAAGCCGAACGCATCTTCCGGGACGAGGCGACGGTGTTGCAGCTACAAGGTGAGGAGTAGGAGGGTGAGGCGGGGCAGAAGGGTGGGTGGTGCGGCGAAACAAACAAAAATGGGGGAGGTCAAGTTTTGGTGTGTGTGCACTCTTAAGCTCCGCGGGGGCTAGGCCTGTCGCGCCTTTCTCCGCACGCTTGCGGAAGTGGGACAGGGTATACTGGTTTTGTCCCGCACGGGCGTCAGATTAGGAATGGCTGCGGCCGCACACCCGCGGCGGCACCTTACGCGGACCTCTTTTACGCGGACCTCCTTTTTCACACCTCTCACACATGAACCCTCACCTCTTCTCCACCCACGCTCTCGTTTCATTCAGCCCCCGTCAAGATCTTCGGCGACCTCCACGGCCAGTTCGGAGACCTCATGCGCCTGTTTGAGGAGTACGGCACCCCCAGCACGGCCGGCGACATCACATACATCGACTACCTTTTCCTGGGCGATTATGTCGACCGGGGCTCCCACTCCCTGGAGACCATCTGCCTGCTGCTGGCCCTCAAGATTGAGCAACCGTCCTCCGTCCACCTGATCCGGGGCAACCATGAGGTGCGTTTGGGGAGTTAAGGGTGGAGGGTTGGAGCTTCCTGGTCCCTGCTGCGCGTCGGCGTCGGTCGCTGCTTTCTTTTTCTTTTTGGGTTCGGGCTGGTCGAGGTCGTCGACAACCCCCCACCGCTTTCCGACCCTCTTTTCCCTCTCTCCCGCGACGCCCCACCCTGCCCCTCTCTCACGCTTGCTCTCGTCTACTTTCCATTAATCAGGCCGCTGACATCAACGCTCTGTTTGGCTTCCGCCTGGAGTGCATTGAACGCCTGGGCGACCCGCATGGGATCTGGGCCTGGACCCGCCTCAATGCGCTCTTCAACTACCTGCCCCTGGCCGCCCTGATCGAGGACCGCATCCTGTGCATGCACGGCGGCATTGGGCGGTCCATCTCCCACATCGACCAGATTGCGGCCCTGCAACGCCCGCTGACCATGGAGGACGGCGGCATCGTGCTGATGGACCTGCTGTGGTCCGACCCGACCACAAACGACGCGGTGGAGGGCGTCCAGCCCAGCCCGCGGGGGCCCGGCCTGGTCACATTCGGGCCCGATCGGGTCATGGAATTCTGCAAGGTACGCGATGGTGGGGGTGGGGAGGGCTGGGGCGGCGTTTCAGAGAAGTCGTGCCTGGCCGGGGAGAGCTCACTTTTTCTCTCCGACCACACCCGCCCGCGACCACCAAACAGGAAAACGACTTGCAAATGATCATCCGGGCGCACGAGTGCGTCATGGACGGCTTCGAACGGTTTGCCCAGGGCCACCTGATCACCCTCTTTTCGGCGACGAACTACTGCGGGACGGCCAACAATGCCGGTAAGAAAAGGGAGGAGCGCAGGGCTATTCCGGGCGGATGAAAAGGAGAGAGACCTGACCCTGCGCTGACCACCGACACACCTCTCACTCTTTTCACAGGCGCCATCCTGGTCCTGGGCCGGGACCTGGTCATGGTGCCCAAGCTCATCCACCCCTTGCCACCGGCCGCCCACTCCCCGGGCAGCCCGTCCGGCGAGGACGGCGCGGGCGGGAGTGCCAGCGCGGGCGGGAGCGGGGGCGGCGACAGCACGGGCCCCACTCTCCAGGCCGCCTCGGCCCTGGACACCTGGATGCAGTCGGTCAACGAGGAGCGGCCGCCGACGCCGCCGCGCGGGCGGGCGACTAGCGGGTCGCCGTCGCTGGCGTTCTTCGAGTAGAAATGGGATGTGGATGGGGAGGCGTGTGTGCGGGTGTGCGGGCGCGCGCGCAGTAGTGTGAACGTTTTTTTTTGGGGGGGGGGGACATTCTGTTTGCACACCGTAACAAACGACGTTCCTCTCTTCTGGGGCGAGCGACACACACAACCCCCCGCCACTTTTCACTCGCGCGCGCGTCTTGCCACCCCTTCCTCGCACACACGGTATATCATGACCGACCCCAACGCTGGCCAGGTGCGTCGGCAGAGAGGAGAAGTGAGAGCTTCCGGACCCCGGCGGCCGGGCGTTTTGCATTCTCTCCGTTCTCCTCCTAGCCGAGCGGCGGCTTGGTCAGGCGGGTGCGCGGCCTTGCCTGCTAGACCTTGCATCGCACGCCACCCAAAAACACGAGCAAGTGGCTGGCAAGCCCATCGGATGGTGCAGAAGTCAAGCTCGCCTTCACCGGGGGCACGTGGCCGCCGGAGCTCAGAGAGTGTGGCTGGCGCAGCTAGCCGGGCGGTCTCACGAGGCAATCGCTCGTTCGCCCCCCTGGTGCCGCCCGCGTGCATACCCGTGCACTGCCCGTGATTAGGTATTCAAGGCGCTTTGTTTGCCCTGGGCATGCGGAGCGGCTAGAAATGAGGTCATCTCCACGGCCTCCGACACGCCCAAAGACACCCCTGCACATCCACCCCTGCTCCTCACCCGGCGGCCCACGCTCTTCTCCATCAACAGGGCGGCGGCTACTCCCAGCAAACGGCCGCCCAGGCCCAGGCCCAATCCGATTCGCTGCGCACTTTCTGGTCCCAGCAAATGCGGGAGGTGCAGGCTGTCGGCACGGACCCGGTCGAGTTTAAAAACCACCAGCTGCCACTCGCCCGCATCAAAAAGGTAAAAAAATAGGGACGCAAGAAAGGGGGGACAAGGGCGCTCCGTTTGACGACACGTGCGGCTTTCACTCTCTCTCTCTCTCACCCACCCACCACACACACACACACACACACAGATCATGAAGTCGGATGAGGACGTCCGCATGATCTCCGCGGAAGCGCCCGTCCTGTTTGCGCGGGTGAGTAAAGTGGAGAGAATAAAAGGAAAACCTCGAGTGTAGGATGAGGTTGGGTCCTTTTTTCACTCTCTCAGAGATCCTTTCTCGCCGGTGCGGGTGACATCGCTGGCGCCCGGACAGGCAGGAAAGACCAGCAGAGAACACGTGGTACGCATCCACGCACGCTCTCTCTCTCTCTTGTGTCCTCATCTCCCCATTTCTTTCTTTAGGCCTGCGAAATGTTCATCTTGGAGCTGACTCTCCGCGCCTGGGCGCACGCCGAGGAAAACAAGCGGCGCACGCTCCAGCGCAATGATGTGGCCGCTGCCATCACCCGGACGGACGTCTTTGACTTTTTAGTGGACATCGTGCCTAAGGAGGACCGGCCAGACGCTGGAGGTGGTGCGGGTCCCGTCGACCCGGCCGCCGCGGCCGCCACGGCCGCCCAGGCGGCCGGCATGTGGAATGGCGCCTACCCGGGCGCGCCCGGGGCGGCGGTCGTGGACCCGGCCGCCATGCAGCAGTACTGGCAGCAGCAGGCGGTGGCGGCCGCGGCGGCGGGCATGCCACCGCCCTGGGCGGGGCCGGGCGGGGAGGGGGGGGGATGAGAGAGAAGAGAGAGAGAGAGGGGAAGATGATGGAACACGCGTCGTGCGGCGGGTCCATCCTTCATTACACACAAACACTACCACGCATGCCCCACTCCTCGCTACTGCTAGCGCCAAACATCATGTCACGATAGCCAGTCCTGGGCCCGCCGGTCGTTGCGGTCAGCCGGGCCGCCCGCAGCAGGCTTGCGAGCGTCCGCGACCGCCTTGGCCTGCGCCCGCCCCACCGCCGTCTTGTTGAAAGCTCGCTGTCGGGCTTCGGCGGCGGCGGCGGCTCGGGCGCGGGCGTCGGCCACTTCGGCCTGTTCCGCGGCGGTCAGCGGGCGCTTGCGACGACTATGTGTGGGGATGGATGGAGAAGGCGAGGGGTGTGAGAGAGAGAGAAGGTTGAGAACGCAAGCAGCGCTGTCTCCTCTCCTCCCCACCAATCCCATCAACTCACGCTGGTGCATCCCGGTCCGTGCCGGGTGGCGGGCTGCTGAGGCAGGCGCCCATGTTGCAGGTGAGCACACACACACACACGCGCGCGCGAATGGGGCCGGAATGAAAAAAAGGTGTGCTCTCCTTCTCGCGCTCTTTGCTGCAGCTGCTTCAAACTTTTCAATGCACCAGCGGGCCTCCTCCGCCCCGCCTCCCACCCACGCGCTCGCCTCTTCGCCGCTCGCACCTGCTGCAGTCACTCCCTGGCTTAAAGCTCTCGCCCCCGTGACCCAGGCCCGGTCGCCCAGCGTCGAGCCGAGCCCGAGCCCGCAGGAGCTGTCTGCTGGCGACGCGTTTTTTGGAGACGAGTGCCCGTCCTCCGCGGAAAGCCTGCCCTCGCCCCAGGACGAGGAGAACCAGCACCGCCTCTCCGGACAACTGGCTGGCCTGCGCATTCACCAGCCCGCTATAAAAAACGCGCCCAGGCGGCGGCGGCGGGCTGCTGCTGCAAACGTAAACACAAACACAGCCGCAGCGCCGCCCACGCATTTGCCCGCCTTTGGGGCCTTGGACCTTCGGCCGACCACGCGAGGCCGGGCGCTGATGGATCCCGATACAGTGCAGGTGCGTTGTGAGGTGTGTTTAAGAGGAGGTGGACGTGCCTGGTGGGGCGTGCAGTGCGCGTCAACGTCCAAGATGCGCAGAGGCTCTTCTCTCTCAATTTGCCCTGACCTGCACGCTGCGCCCAAACCTCCCTCCTTTTCACACACAGCCGCCGCCCAACGTCCTCCCCGCGCCCGCGCCTGCCGCGGCCGCGCCTGATGTTGCTGATCCACCCTCTGGAATGTCCCCTGTCAAGCCAATGGGACTGTCGGCCGCAGGCCAGGCCAAGGCTACACGTTACCAGGCAGCGCTTGACTTGCTCAACGCGAGGCGGGGTGGAGACAAGGGAGCAGGGGCGGCGGCGGCTGCCGCCGCCCCGCCGCCGCCCGACCGGGGCCAGGCAGAGACTGTCGGCGCGTGGCGGCCACCGCCGCAGCCTGCGCTTGCTGTAACGTCCGTCCGGGCCGCCCCTGCTGGCGCGACTGTCACGACGACCCAACACGCCGCCGCGGTTCGGGCGGCCGCGGGCGCCGTCGCGGGCGCCTCCAGGGCCGCCGCGTGTGCGGGCGGGTCCGGTTCCCAGGTGGCCGCCGTTGCGGAGGCAGCGGCGGCGGCGGTCAGTGGCGGCGGCGGTGGCGCCTGCACCACCCCGACCCGCCCGCCCGCTCCTTCAGCCTTTGCGACGCCCCAGAGAATGTGGCGCCCGCCGCCGCCCGCCTCGCCCGGCATGGTGGTGCGGAGACCGGAGACGGGCCCGCCGCTGCCGAGTGATCCGGACGGTGCGGTCGCCGCGTTCAAGGCTCAAGCGAGCGCCGCGGATTGGGCCGACGCCGCCAACGCACGCCTGGCAGGGGATGCGACGCCGGCGGCGGCCGGTCCACCCGGCCCGCCCGCCTCCACCGCCGCACTCGCCGTCGCCGAGCCTGTCAAGTTGTGGTGCGAGGAAGTCCCCAACGAGCTGGGCGCGTCGTACCGACAATTCCTGGCGGCCTCGTTTTCCGCGCTCTGGCGGCGGTCGCGCTACGCGTGCGTCGCCCTGGCCCCAGACCGCCACCTATACGAGGTCCTGCGCGAGGGCCGGCCCACTCACCTATACTTTGATCTGGAGTTCGTGCCCGCCGCCAACCCAGGCGTTGACGGGGACGGCCTCGTCGACGCGCTGGTCGACCTGCTGGCCGCCGACATGCGCGCGCGCTGGGGCCTGACCCTCAACCCGGCGGACCACGTCCTGGAGGCCGACTCCTCCACGCCAGACAAGTGGTCCAGGCACCTGGCTGTTCGCCTGCCAGATGGGGCGGCCTTCCGGGATGGCCAGGCCGTGGGCCGGTACGTGAGCGAGGTGCTTTCCCACGCGGCGGCGGGCCGCCTGCGCGTGCGGAAGAAAGGGTGGGAGATCGCCGTGACGCCGGACGAGGCGTGGACGTGGGTGGTAGACACGGCGGTGTACACACGCAACAGGCACTTCCGCACGATGCTGGCCTCCAAGTTTGGGAAGGGGACGCCCCTGATGCCGACGCCGCGCTTTGTGTGTGGGCCCGGCGCGCGCGGGGCGGCCGCCCGCCCGGGTGCGGTGGTCCCGCCCGCCCCCGGCGCCTGGGCCCTGCGCGAGCTCTGGTTATTTTCCCTGGCATCCGCGGTGGAGCCTGGGTCTCGCCTGGTTGATGTGGGCGGTCGCGAAGCCTGGGTGGATGCGGCCATGCCCGGCGGCGGGGGCGCGCCCTGGACCGGCGGCGGCGGGTGGCGGGGCAGCCTGGAGGAGGCGTGCGCCCTGCTGGACCGGCCACCACGGCCACCCACCACCAACCCGCTGGCCTCGCCCTCCCGCCTCGCCGTCCCAGCCCGGTACGCCCTGGGCTACAAATACGACCCCCGGGACGCCCTCCGCGGCGGCGGCGCGGAAGGAAACGCTGGCCCGCCCGCCCCAGACCCGGCCCTGGTGGCCCTCGTCCAGGCGACAACGCCGATTGTGGAGGCCTGTGCGGCCGCCCGAGCGGGTGGCCTGCCCGCCTACGTCCGCCGGGCCACCGTGTGCGGCCTGAGCGGGGAGGTGGTCGTGTACACGCTCCTGGGCCCCGGCTCGCACTGGTGCGGGCGCAAGGGCGGGCACCACAAGAACAACAACATTTATTTCTTGGTTAACTATGCGGCCGGCGGCCTCGCCCAGAAATGCCACGACCCGGATTGTGGGGGCTGGGCGTCCGAGGCGGTGCCGTTGCCGGAGGGGCTGGCACGGCAGGCGGCGCGGTTCCTGGGCGTGAGCGGGAGTGGGGCCGGGATGAGTTTGGAGGGGGCGTGAAAAAAGAGGGGTCGGGCTGTGACCATTTTAAGTCAAGGAAAAACGTGAGCACACACTCCCCTTCCTTTCTTTCTCCTCCTTTTGACGCGCGTCCGCTCCCGTCATACAACGCGCACGTGTGCATGCCTGGCGTCCTTGCGATGGAAGCCGCCTCGCCGGGAGACGGGCGCCCATTTGCCGAGGCGTGGGAGGTAAGAACGCGAAGAGATAGAGCGAAATGCGCCCCGCGTTCCAACCTGGCCTCTCTGCCTTGCTCTCCTCTCTTTCCTCGCTCTCCTCACACGTACGTCTCTCTACTCGCGCGCGCACCGCACAAAACAGGACCTCCTCGCCACCCAGGCCTCCGGCGCCGCCTTGCTCGCCGACGCCGAGGCTGCCCTGGCCGACCTGGCGAGTGACGTGGCCCGTCAGAAGGCAGCGAGCGAGGGTGCAACCACCACTGCCAGGGCAGCGGCCGCCAACGACGACCACCGCACCCACCCGGCCGTGGTCCGCCTGCTCGAGGCCTGCCCCGTCCCTGGCCTGGCCGCCTACGTGACCTCTGCCCCCGGGCCTCCACCCCGCCCTCCACGCGGGCGCGGCGCCCAGCTGAGCGACCGCTTGAGCGCGGCAGCCGCTGGGCTGGCGGCTGGGGCGGACGTGGCGCGGTGGGCGGCGGCTGCGGTGGCGGACCTAGCGGCCAAGCCGGACGGCGAGCTCATTGCAGCCGCCAGCCGGTGCCCGCACGTCGACTGGGAAGGCGGAGGAGGAGAGTATGGCGGCGACGGCGGCGGCGGCGGCGGCGGCGGCAACCCGCCTTCCACAGCCGCCCCTGCGGTTGTTGCCCTCGCCGCGGCCGGGCTCGCGACGACGGCGACCCTGCGCTCCCGGGTGGCGGACGCGCTGGCCGACCCAGCCCTGCTGGCCGCCGACCCAGCCCCACTGGCCTCGTACGCGCTGCTGTGGGGCCTGGCGCCGTTCCTGGATGGGCGGGTGGTGCGGGCTGTGGCCGCGCTGGAGGGGGCGCTGCTGGTGGTTGAGTGGGAAGGGGGAAGACTTTTTTAGCCCGTCAGTCTGAGTGCGTGTTAGGTACCCGAGTCAGGGATGTGCGTCCACGCCCGGACTGTGCTATGCGCGGCAGGGAAAGAGAAGCATGCGGGGTCGGTCGGAGAGACAAGAGAGAAAGGATGAGGTTGAAGAGTGCACACAAAACCCCTCACTCACTCTTGTGTTCCTCCCCCCCCCGACGCCCACGGCCTTTTCAGGCCTCCCATCGCACAAAAGCACGCGTCTCCATCGTACCTGTCTCCCACCTGCGCGCATCCCTCCACGCGCACGCACCAATGACCGCCGACCGGGCCACCACCTTCAAGGCCTCGCTGGGAGCGCTCAATGCCCAGTTTGCGGCCTGGGTGGCGGGCCAAGCGGCCTCTGCCCCGCACGCCCTGTGGGCCGGAGGTGCCCGGGATTATGTCAAGCATGCGGCGGGGTTGGTGGAGGAGTACAAGGACGTGCTTGGCGGAGGAGGTAAGAAAAGAGAGAAACGGAGCGCCGATGCGAGTGAGGGAGCGCGTGCGTTATTGGTTGCGTCTCACGCTCTCTTGTCTTTCACGCACTCAATCGACAGGCGCGCGAGCTGAGGCGGCGCCGACGCCGGCGATGGGTGAGTGTGTGTGGAGAGTGGGGAGAGAGAGAGAGCGAAGCACACACGCCGCTCACATTAATTCTCGACCTCGACCTCTCCCTCCAGGCCTCTTCGGCGCACCTGCTCCCGCCGCGCCCGCGCCCTTCAACTTTGGGGCGCCGCCCGCGGGCGGCGGCCTGTTTGGTGGCCCGCCCGCTGCTTCTACTGCTTCTGCTGGTGGTGGCCTATTTGGCGCGGCCCCACCACCCGCTGGCGATGGGTTCGGCGGGTTTGCCGGCTTCTCCGGCTTTGGCGGCGCCCCACCGCCTCCAGCCGCTGTGGAAGAGGAGGCGGAGGAGGAGGAGGAGGAGGAAGCGCCGACGCCCGCCGCCCTAGACGCCGGCGCGGCCATGGCGTTCAAGGCCGGCAACGCCCGCGTGCACGCCATGGCGGCCGGGACCAAGGCCTGGGTGGACCGGGGGCGGGGCGTGCTGACTGTGCGGTCGCCCGGCGGTGGGGAGGGTGCTGCCCCTTCTTCCCCCTCATCCACGCGCCCGCACGTCGTCTTCACGACCGACACCGGGCGGGTCCTGCTGAATGCGGTGCTGTACAAGGGCCTGGTCACGGCCAAAGCGCGCAAGCCGCACATGGTGACGGCGACGCTGGCCAACGCGGCGGCGCTGCCCGGGAGCGAGGGTGGGGAGGGTGGAGGCGAGGGGGCGGCCGCGCCCGCCCTGGCCCCGCACTTGTTCACCCTGGCGTCCGAGGAGGAGGCGGACGCATTCATGGGGGCGTTGAAGGCGGCGGTGGCCAAGCACTGCATCTCGTGATGTGAATGAATGGAGAAAATGGGGTCTGGGCGGAGAAGGTTTCTCACTCTCTTTTTTCCGCCGCCGTCCTCTCTCTCCCCTCTCCTCCGTGGACTCCCGGAGAAAGGGGCGCGCGCGCACGCAGACACTCTCCCTCCCTTGCTCTCCGCCAGCGCCAGCCTTAAGCACGCTCCCTGCCACAGCACGCCTCGACTATGGAGGCGCTGCCCAAACGTATCATCAAGGTGTGACGAGAGAAAATGGCGCGCGGGCGGCCGTGGCGGCGCGCTCCTCACCTTCGCTCGTTTCTCTTCTAACGCCCTCCGCACGCCCATCCTTCCCCACCGCCCCGCATTTTTACCTCTCCCAGGAGACGCAGCGGCTGATGACGGACCCAGGTGAATGGAGCTTGGGGGGGGTGGAGCTGAAGGAGGCGCGCTAGGCGAGAGCGTTTAGGCGCAAGTCACGGCCCCCCTCCATCGAGGGCGCCCCTTCCTCCAGCCGTGCGCCGGCGTGCGGCCTCGCATTTGCTCGACCGCCGGCCGAGCACGCGCGGCCGTCGTCTGGCTTATCGCCATCAGCCCTGGAGAGGCAGCCTGCCTGTCTCGGGAGGCGGAGCGTGCGGAGCGTGTCCCTGCCGTGAAAACGCACGGCGCTTGTTGGCGCGCCCCCTCTTCTCCCCCCTCCCTCCTCCGCTCAACCACCCTCCTCTCCTCCTTCCCCGTCCCTCTCCTCTCCTCCACCCCCACAGCTGAGGGCATCTCCGCCCAGCCGTGCGAGGAAAACCTTCGCTACTTCAGCGTCGCCATCCGTGGGCCCGACACGTCGGCGTACGAAGGTGAAGGAGAGAGAAGTGTGGGAAGAGAGGGACGTGATGAGAGGATGGAAAAAAGAGGAGGGAGTGCGCATGGAAACGCCCACCGTCTGACGCGCACCCCCTCTTTCTCGCACTCTCACTTCATACCCAGGCGGCATCTTCAAGCTGGAGCTGTTCTTGCCGGAGGATTATCCTATGGCGGCGCCAAAGGTAAAGAGAAAAGAGAGGAGAGAGAGGCAGTGTGTTGTACGTGCCGTACCTCGACCCCCCCGGCTCTCCCCCTCTCATTTCTTCTCTTGTCACGCACTTCCACGCACACAGGTCCGCTTCCTGACCAAGATCTTCCACCCCAACGTCGACAAGCTGGGCCGCATCTGCCTGGACATCCTGAAGGACAAGTGGTCGCCCGCCCTGCAGATCCGGACGGTCCTCCTGTCCATCCAGGCGCTGATGTCGGCGCCCAACCCGGACGACCCGCTGGACGAGGCCATCGCCCGCAAGTGGCGGGAGGACGAGGCGGGCGCGCTGGAGACGGCCAAGGAGTGGACCAGACTGTACGCGACGGTTTAGGGGGAGAGGAAGGGGGAGGAGGGGCGTGGCGCATTTCGTTACAGCCGGGCGGAGAGAGGGGGCGGGGGGGCGGGGCGCGCATGAAGAAGGGCTGTGAGTGTGTGTGTGTTTCTAGTTCTCGCCTGTTTGTGTCTGAATGTGCTCTCTCCCCTCTCAGTGTCAACCGTGCGCGTTGGGGATGCGGCGGAGGGGCCACAAACACAACACCGAAAGTCCATCCATCCACATTCATTTCATCTGCTCACACTCTCACATCGCCTCTCATCAGTCATCATCGAACGCGCCGCGTCGCCGCTGGATGGTGACCTTGGTGCGGCCCGCCGAGCCACCCGCTGCGCCGATCTGTTCGAGGAGGCGGACGAGGTGGTCCTCGGAAACCTGAGGAAGAGGAGGGGAGAGGGGAGAAAGAGAATGAGATGCCAGGTTCAAAAACAAACGCACACGTGTACTCTCCCTCTGTATCTCACACACGTCTCCGTCTTCCTCACCTTTTCCTGGAGCTGCCCCCGCCGGGCCATGCCCAGCACCAGGTCCTCCACGGACCGGGCCTTGTCGGGCTTGACCAGGGCGATGCGGGCGACTGGGTGGGGTGGAGAGGTGGGAGAGCAAGGAAAAATGAATGAGATGACACGGCCCGAGCGCGCAGTGTGCGGGGTTTAGGTCTTCACCTTGAGAAACAAAAAAGGCACTCACGTCTGTCCCGGGCCTCTGGCTCCAGGACGGCGGTCAGCAGGGTGGACCGTTGTTCCTCGGCAGCGGCCCGGGCTTCGGCCTGCGTGTTGAGTGGCGGAGAGAGGGGTGGATTGATCGGCGAATGGGCGCGTGAGGACTGACGAAAGGGGGAGGTGGAAAAAGGCGCGCTGCGCTTCGCTAGCCCGCGCCGCGCTCCCCCTCTCTCTCCCTCCCGCGCGCCCCTTCTCAGCTCACACCTGCTGGGCCTGAGCCTCCGGGTTCATGGGGCCACCCCCACCCCCGCCACCCCCACCCTGGCCCGCCATGAGCTGGGCCATGCGGCGGGCCCGGATCTCTTCCAGGGCGGGGTCGGACATTTGGGAGAGAGTGTTCCGATCGGAGAGAGGCGCTCCTGGGGCTCTGTCTCGCAGCGTGCGTGAGATGATGCCAGCAGGGATTCAGGGAGCCGAGGACGGAGGCGCGCGCACAGGTCTCGACGCACGTGCACTGCGATTTCAGCGCTAGCAGAAAGAGAAAAACGTTTCATGAGCTAGTGCAACGGGCCTCGTCTTTTCTTTCCCCTGCGCGCGCCTCCCCCCGGCCCTCCGTGATTTCGGGTTCCTTTTTTTGCGGTATGGGAAGAGGACGGGAACAATCTCATACACACACACGCTGAAGGAAGAGGGGGGTGGAGAGCGCCAACCAAACACACCGCACACACACCGCACGCACACCAACCACCACCCCTCCTGGCCCTCCCAACATTTTTTCCAGGCAGCTTTCAAGATAAGAAGCGCCACGCCCAACCGCACGGCACACACACAAAAGCACCGTTCCGCATCTTCGCACGCACACACATATACCGGGGAGAAAATAAAGCACACGCCACACCACACACCCAAAAGGACGAAAGGGGGAGCAAAGGAAAAGGGAGATGCGTTTTCCAACCCGGCCCCCCAATCCTTCGTTCGTCCCTTTTTTTTATTATTTGTTTGGGGCTTTCCCGCCCACCGTGTCCGCCCCGGACAGAGCGCGCCCGGAGCTTCGCAAGGAGGCAAAAAAGAAGGCCCAAGGTTTGGGAAAAAAGAGAAAGCAAGGGGCGTCCTCGCCCCGCCTGAAGGAAGGGGCGCATCCCCCCCCCGCC
>Ga0315283_10001332_pt1 | contig 19750 bp, 14 predicted proteins | sample YL17G09_0_MG_FD_204541 | JGI IMG/M metagenome (GOLD analysis project Ga0315283, IMG submission 204541) | Sediment microbial communities from Yellowstone Lake, YNP, Wyoming, USA - YL17G09_0 | ecosystem: Environmental > Aquatic > Freshwater > Lake > Sediment | place: USA: Wyoming | collected... | reverse complement strand
AGGACATCTTCTTCCTTCATCCGGAGAAATTCGTCACTTCCTCTGTCTCTGATAAGTTTCTGAAGGGTTCTGGTATCATATATTCCAGGAAGCCTCTCCTGATAGAAGCGCGCAAGCTCGTCTTCGCCGGCAAGGAGGTTGCGCTTCCTGATTTTGTCCTCCATATTGGAAATTCGCTCGATCACTCCCAGATTGTGAAGCAGGAAGGGGAGGGGCCTTCTCAAGTCCCCTTCAATCAGGGCGCTGCGGATGAAAATTTCAGAGGCTTCATCCGGGTTGATCGGGCCATAGGAAACAGGCCTCGAGGTCACAATCACCAGGCCGAACAGGCTGACCTGCTCATAGGCAACTACTTCGCCGCGATCCCGGCGCCAGTGCGGCTCGGAATAGGTTCTTCGGCACAGGCTGCCTCCCAGTTCCTCCAGCCACTCCACCTTGATACTGGCAGCGATGCGAGCAAATAGCCGGGAAGTCTCGATCATCTCCGCAGCGACGATCCAGCTTCCGCCTTTGTTAAAAAGCCCGGAGCCGGGGAAGATCATCACATCGTTTCCTCTTGCTGCCGTATAAATATTCTTTTCCTTTCTCATTGCGATATTGGAAAGATAGCCGCTCACGATCGATTTGTGTATGCCGTCATAGAGGGCTTTATCATCTGCTTCCCCTCTCTGTCTTATTTTCCATCCCTGCTCATCCAGTATCTCCTTAAGCTGGGCGTATACATCAATCCACTCCCTCATCCTTCTTATGGAAAGATAATGCTCCCGGCAGAATTTTTTCATCCGGCCCTTGCTTCTTACGGTTTGCATCAGGCCGTGGTATTTATTCCAGATGGTGAGCAAGGTCATGAAATCCGAGGAATGGTCGGCGAAGCGGGCATGAACTTTATCTGCCTCCTTCTCAGATTCTATCGGCCGTTCCCTCGGGTCCTGGATGCTGAGCGCTGAAGCGATAATTAGGATTTCATTCACGCATCCTTCCCGCTCCGCCTCAATGATCATCCGGGATATCCGGGGATCAATGGGCAGGCGCGCCATCATCCTCCCTCTTTCCGTCAGCGAATAGTGCTGGCCATCGCCCGGTTCCGTATGTTTTGTGTCCATTGTGATTGCCCCGAGTTCCCTGAGAATATCGATGCCATCCCTGATGTTCTTCGGGTGCGGAGGATCAATAAAGGGGTACGTCGATATGTCTCCCAGGGTGAGGGAAAGCATTCTCAGAATGACCTCCGCCAGGTTTGATCTGAGAATCTCCGGCTCCGTAAACAGCGGGCGGCTTTCATAGTCGGCGTGATCGAAAAGACGGACACAAATCCCGTTCTGCACGCGGCCGCATCTTCCCTTCCTCTGATCGGCGCTGCTTCTCGAAATGGCTCTGACGGGCAGGCTTGTTGTACGGGAGCGGGGGTTATACTGGGAGATACGCGCCAGGCCCGTATCAATTACGTATCTGATTCCGGGAATGGTGATGGATGTTTCTGCAACATTAGTTGCCACTACGATCTTTCTTCTTGATGCAGGCTGAAAGATGCGGCGCTGCTCCCTCCACGGCAGGCGGGCAAACAGGGGAAGAACGGCGGTTCGGTTATCGAACTTTGCCTCAATGAGTTGGCAGGTTTCCCGTATATCCTGCTCCGTGGGCATGAATATGAGAACATCGCCTTCCGAGCTTCCTTTCATGATCTTTTCCAGGGCTGTCACAGCGCAATCAACATAAGTGATCTCGCCGGATTCCTCAAGGTCATGATCGAGAGGCTGGTAGCGAACTTCTACGGGGTACATGCGTCCGGAGACTTCTATGATTGGCGCGTGGAAGGCGCGGGAGAATTTTTCCGTGTCGATGGTCGCCGACGTGATGATGACCTTTATATCCCTTCTTTTGCGGAGGAGTTTCATGAGTATGCCCAGGACAAAATCGATATTGAGACTTCTTTCATGAGCCTCATCAACGATGATGGTGTCGTACCGGCGCAGGTATGGATCATTCTGTGCTTCGTTCAGAAGAATCCCGTCTGTCATGATCTTTATGTAATTGTTTCTGCCTGAGCGGTCTTCAAAGCGGATCTGGTAACCAACGGAGCGGCCAATCTCCTCACCGAGCTCTTCGGCTATGCGGTGGGCCACGGTCACAGTGGCCACCCTCCTCGGCTGCGTGCATCCTATGACACCCGAAAGCCCTCGTCCGGCCTCAAGGCACATCTTCGGTATCTGCGTCGTCTTCCCTGATCCTGTTTCTCCGGTTATGACGACAACGCGGTGCTTCCTTATCGCCCTGACGATGTCAGCCCTTCTTGCGGTAATCGGCAGCGCTGCCGGGTAGGTGATCCCGGGGATATTGCCAAGACGCAGGGCTCTTTTGCCATCGGGAGTTTCAGATTTATTCTGCTTCAAAATGCGCTTATCGATCATATGCCTTACATTATTCCATGAAGTCAGCCTTTATGTCAATAATATGACACGCGATGATTTGTTCTGCAAACGCGGCAAGCCATGAATATTCAACCTTAACGACTGGTGAAACAACTGTGGTACTGCGCTGCGCTTGCCCCCGGCCATTATTTCCAAGGCCATGAAAGCTGGCTGTGCATCGGTTTTTCCGCCTTACAGCCGTCGGTCTGCTACATAGATATTTTGTCTTAGGCCGTAATACTCTAGTTTACAGCTATAATAAAAAGTTATATAATAGGTATAAGCGGGTAAGAATATTGCGAGAATATATGTGTTTCCGATACCTGATTTCCGCCTGCTCGGGCGGAAAGGAAACGCGCTGGTAAGGATTCCCATTCCTGCAGCAATGACAGGAAGCAGCCAATGACGGTGACATAGAGAAGGGTTATGTAATGCCGCTAACCACACTTTGCTTTCACCTCCATCAGCCTTTCCGGCTCCATCCGGAAAGGAGAGAGTTCCTGTGGGATGATAAGAACAGGGACGTTTTCGCCAAGGTCTCGGAAAAGTGTTATCTTCCCGCCATAGCAATGTTCACCGACCTTATCTCGCGCTACGGCGGATTCAAGATTACATTCAGCATGTCCGGTACATTTCTCGAGCAGGCCGAACTTTACCAACCGGATGTAATCAAGGCCTTACAGGGATTGGTTGATGCGGGAAGGGAAAGCCGCCAGGTGGAATTGCTCGATGAAACCTATTATCATTCTCTCGCCAGCTTATTTTCCGATCCCCAAAAGCAGGAGTTTCGGGACCAGGTGACGCTTCACAGGTCGCAGATTCATAAACTGTTTGGTGTTCTCCCTACGTCATTCAAGAATACGGAACTTATGTATAACAACAGTATCGCGGAAGCTATTGCAGATATGGGTTATCTTGCGATTCTCTGCGAGAAGAGAGATGACATGTTCGTTGAGAAGAGCGGCCCCATTTCTTCCAATGAAATCTTTAGGGCCAAGGGAAGTAATTTGATTGTCATTCCCAGAAACAGGGAATTGAGCGATGAGATCGCTTTCAGGTTGCCCGATGTTTATATTTCTCCGGATGAGTATGCATCCCGCATAGCGGAAGTCGAAGGTGAAGCTGTCTTGTTAGGCTATGAGCTGGAACACATAGGCGAATACATACGGGAGGACAAGGGCATATTCGAGTTCTGGAGGGGATTGCCGGAAGCGCTCGCAAAGTTTCCGGATATTATAATGAGCAATCCATCAGAAACCGCCGAACGATTCCTGGATACTGATTGCCCTGTCTTATCCATTCACGATTCATCTGCATCATCCTGGGATGATAAGAGAAGAGATACTTTTGGATGGCTTGGCAATCCCACGCAAGAGGATCTGTTCAGAGATATCGAAAGCATGGAGAAGGATGTGAAAAGAGCCGGGGGAGAGCTTCTGACGAAATGGCGTCAGTTAACCACCTCTGATCATCTTTATTTCCTCCATGAAAGGATTGGCGAAGATCATGCGGTTCATTTCTATTTTAATCCTTATGATGGATCGATAGGACAGCCAGCCCATGTCTTAACCAGGAAGATAGATGACATTCAGATGCTCATAAAACGATTCCATATCTTAAAACATGGCGGTAAAACGGCTCTCCTGATGATAACGCCGGAAACGGCAAGATTGCCGCAGGACATGGGAGCTCTGGCTAAATATATTACCGGGAAAAGCGGCGGGCAGGGAGAGGTAATTTCCGCATTGTGCGAGGGTCTTACGGAAAGAGGCATCGATGTCCATTTGGTGACTTTAAATCTGAAGAAACGGTTTCAGAGAGAATTAAAGTTGGATGAGCAGCAGTGGAGGGAAATAAGGTATAAAATCGATCCTGAGAAGATTCACCTCATCAGTTCCGCCATTTTTGCGGACAACCTCAGTGCCTATTCGGGCGATCCGCTGATGACCGCCGCGGAATTTCAAAAGGAGATCGTTAATAATCTGATAAAGGACGTCAGGGCAAAGCATGGGGGCAGGGTTATCATTCACAGTCACGACTGGATGGCGGGAGGCGCCATAACTGCCTATGCCAAGGCCACGGGAATACCCGTTCTGCATACTGTCCATAATGTGTTTACCGAAAATGTGCCCGTAGATCTTCTCAGAGGAATCAATCTTAGAAACATAGCTGATTACGTCTTTTTTTCTGAACACGAAGGCAAGCAGGCCATAGACTGTCAGGCTACGGCCATAAAGAATGCGACCATCATCAATTTTGTGGGGAAAAGATTTTTAGAAGAAGTCGTCGATGATTACTTCATGGATAGGATCCTTGTGCCTCCGAGTGTCCGCCAGGAAGTCAAAGCAAAATATTATCAGGACTCTGCCAAGGCCATCATCAACGCTCCTTCTCACATGATGTATCCGGAGCAGTGTGAATACTGTGTGAGGACGTACGGTCCTGATGATCCCTTTATGGAAGCAAAGAAAGAAAATCTCATTGAATTTCAGAAGAGGACGGGGCTCCAGGTTAATCCGGATGCCATTTTGTTCTTCTGGCCTTCAAGGCTCGATCCTTTCCAGAAGGGAGTGGAGCTTTTGGAGCACATCGCGCAGCATTTTGTGACAGTGAACGGTGATGCACAAATTGCGATTGTCGCTGATGGTGTGGGAAATGATCGTACGCATGTAGAGACTTTAGGGAGAATCGCCTGTGCATCAAATGGCAAAATTGCCTATCAGCCCTTTAGTGAAAGTCTTTCCATGCTGGGGTACGCCGCTGCGAATGATGTATTCGGTGCTTCACTTTATGAACCTTGCGGGCAGATCGATCAGATAGGAAACCTCTTCGGGGCCACAGCTACCAACCGCGACACAGGCGGGTATCATGACAAGATAAGGGATCTCAGGCTCAAGAGAGACGGATCTCTCCAGGATGTAGGCAATGGTTTTCTTTTTAGAAATTATGACCCGGGCGGTTTGTGGTTCGGTTTGACCAGAAGTATTGCCTTTCACAGAAGATCTTTGAAGATCAGGGAAGTGCAGATTAAGCGCATCATGAAGGAGGCGCGAGAAAGATACGACCTCGGAAGTATGATCGCCGAGTATGTCAAAATCTATGAGAGGCTGAACGGCGGGAGACCCCTGGCGTAGCGTCGTGTCCCCTGAGTAGAAACGAAGGGGTCGATATGACAATAATTTATGGGACACAACAGTAGCGACAAAAAAATCACTTCCTATATCTTTTCTCCAGACGAAACATTCACATCTGTAACTTCTTAGAAAGTTCCTTATTTACAATCTCAGATCCTGCGGAGGACCAGGCCGGTGCGGGTTGGCAGATAGACGGTGGCGCGATGCCACATGGCACCGTCAGGAAGTGGTATGGGTCGGGTAAAGTATGTCTGTCCCGGCTGTAAGCGTCCATGCCCGCCGAAAACCTTCGCATCGCTGTCGAGGACGAGATGATATTCACCCAGAGGAAGATCAACGGGATAATCGGGGAACGACTGTACAGGATTGAAGCTGAAAAGGAACACCAGGCCGGCACGCTCGAATCCTAACAATTGATTCTCCTGATGCTCCAGGATCAAGTTTGTCACTTGTGCATCGAGAAGGGCGTATTCGGATGCAAGACGCATCATGGCCCTATCGAATTCGGCAAGAAACCGGTAGAGAAGACTGTTGTCATCGCGCAGGTTCCACTGGCGGCGCGCATACCTGTATGACCAGTTGTTCCCCTCGCGGGGGAAATCGATCCATTCCGGATGGCCGAACTCGTTGCCCATGAAGTTCAGGTAGCCGCTGCCGGCAGTAGCCAGGGTAACGAGGCGGATCATCTTGTGCAGTGCCATGCCGCGCTCCACCCTTAAGTTGGATTTAAACACGCTCATATGCTCATACATGTCCGCATCTATGAGCCGGAAGATAAGGGTCTTGTCACCCACGAGCGCCTGGTCGTGGGATTCGGCGTAGCCGATGGTTTTCTCATCGATACGGCGATTGGTCAGTTCATGGTAGAGGTTTGCCATGGGCCATTCTTCGTCAGGTTTTTCCTTGACAATCTTAATCCAGTAATCAGGGACACCCATGGCAAGGCGATAATCGAAACCGTAGCCGCCGTTCTCAATGGGTACGGCGAGCCCGGGCATGCCACTTACGTCTTCAGCAACGGTGACGGCGTCAGGACGCACGGTATGTATGACTTTGTTGGCCAGAGCAAGGTACACCAGGGCATCATCATCGACATTTTTACCGAAATAGTCCTGGTAGGAGGCAAATATCCTTTCCAAGCCATGGTCGAGGTAAAGCATGCTTGTCACGCCGTCAAAACGGAATCCGTCGAAATGGTATTCATCCAGCCAGAAGCGGCAGTTGGAGAGCAGAAAATGCAGTACCTCGGGTTTGCCGTAGTCAAAACAGCGGGAATCCCATGCCCAGTGGAAGCCCCGCGGGCCATTATGAAAATACTGGTAAAACGTGCCGTCGAAACGGCTGATTCCTTCTTGCTCATTGCGGGCTGCATGGGAGTGCACAATATCCATGATCACAGAAATACCCGCCTCATGTGCGGCGTCGATCAGACCTTTCAGTTCCTCCGGTGTGCCGAAGCGGGAGGAGGCGGCGAAAAGGCTTGATACCTGGTAACCGAATGAGCCGTAGTAGGGGTGTTCCTGGATGGCCATCAGTTGGAGGGTATTGTATCCGGCATCGACCACACGGGGCAGGGTTTTTTCTCTGAACTCCTCAAAGCTTCCGATCTTCTCCTCGGTCTGGGCCATGCCCACGTGTGATTCATATATCCTTGGCGCTTCCGGTGACGGGCTGAACGATTTCTTGCGCCACTGATATGTGGTGACCGGCGCCCATACCTGGGCAGCAAAAAGCTTGGTATGCGGGTCCTGGACCGCGCGGCGGGTGTAAGCGGGAATGCGCTCGCCGTGACCGCCGGGCCAATGCACAGATAGTTTATAAAGCTGTCCGTGATTGAGTTTGGTGCCGGGCAGCCGCAATTCCCAGTTTCCGCTTTCACTGATTCGAGAGAGGGCAAATTCCGGGTCCTTGCGCCAGCCATTGAAGTCGCCGATGAGAAAAATAGCAGTGGCATAGGGCGCCCATTCTCGGAACACCCATTCACTGCCATCGTGATGGAGACCGAAGTATTCGTGACCGGAGGCAAAATCCGCGAGCGACATGCGGCCGCCCGTAAGGCGTCGCTCCATCGCATCTATTTTTTCATACCTCTGACGGAGCACCGACGCAAAGGGCTTAAGGAAAGGATCGCGTAGGAGAAGCTTCATGTGAGAGGTGTGATCGACTTCGCCTTTTTTTTTCATCGGGCGCTCCTGGCTACTATTTAAATCATTTTCTCGAAAATCTCTCCGGGCCTCTTTGCGAAAAGGGCAGGCGAGGGCGTATCGTCAATTTCCTCTGTGACAGCAAACGTTCGGAAGCTTATGGTCACCGTCATTGCCTCCATCCAAGATCCAAATCCATATTCTTCGGCGCTTCAATCCTTACGGTCATGAATATGGTTTTCTTTTGTCCCGCCAAAATGTCCATATCCCAGGTCAATGATGATGGAGTCTTCTCTACAGGATCAGGGTCATACTTTAGTGTCACTGCGATGCGTTCATCCCTGGGCTGCGGATTCGGTTCTTCTATAATGACCTTGACCGGGGAATTTCTGGAATTCTGAATATCCGTGCGCCAATCCCAGGTGTATGTCTGCTTATCCTGCAGGAATATTTTTTCACCTGATTTTTTTGATATTAACTGCGTCCGCGCCGTGACAAGGGGATCAATGCCAAAGAATATGGTCGCCTCTTGCCCGGCGAGAGCAAATGAGCGTTTTCCCAGTATGGCGCCGTCAACGATGTATAAACTGCTGCCGGAGGGAATGTCTTTCGGCTCGGGAAGTTTCACTTTCGCCCTGAGAAATACCTGGCTGCTCTGAGATGGTCTTGCCATATATGTGAATTCCGAAGGCCATAGTTCTTCCTCGATCTTTACCTTCTGTTTCGCTCCGGCGGGTACGTTTTTCCTGCCTATCTGCCAGAGTGAATATGTAGCCTGTCTGACCTCTCGAGCCCCTACGGTGGCTTCTTCAGCCGGGGCGGGTGCCGCCGCTTCCATTTTGTCTGCGGCCGCGGCAGATTTCAGGGCCCTTTGCATTGCTCCATCCCTGCGGAATTGAGGACGGAGCCTGATAATCCACGGCGTCAATTCAGCCGGGGAAATGGAAGAAGGCGGCTTCAGAGTAGCTAAATTGATACTCACATTATTCCAGTCCTGGCCGGAACTTTGCCAGATTTCCGCTTCCCATGTAAATATTATCTGTTTGTCTTTCGGTTTTGCCTCAAGACGATAGAGAGGATGCCAGCCGCAACCGGCCAATGAGTATGTGTATGTGAGTGTCGCTTCGGAACCGCGGGAACCGGAAAGAATAACAGTCACCTCCCATGCGGTTTCTTTTCTCCCCGCGGCGCGATCAAGATCATCCTGCGCCTCCTTTATTTGTCTCTCAATTTTTTCGAGTTCAGATTCCTTCGAAAGTTTATCTTGATAAGCTTTCTGGATACTCTTCCCTATAGCAGCGGACATATTATGCACATCTGCCATAGTCTTTAACTTCGCCTTGGTCTGTAACTGCCAGAACTGAATTTGTGTGTCCAGACCGCGGATCGTCGCTTGAAGGTTCTTCCGCGCCTCTTTCAGTTTCTCAAGCTGTTTCATGAGATTTGCAATCTTCTCATCATTCTGGCGACTTACTTGTCGCCAGTTTATGTCATCTATTCTTATCTTCGCGTTATTGTCTATGCGGACTACGAGTGAGTCAGGATCGGCCTGTCCAGGGAGTATGATGAGAGTTTTTGCCTGCTCTGTTCCTTCAGGCAGAAGTTTAACTTTCGCCACTTCAAGAACCTGGGCAGAGCCGGGAAAGAATGTAACCTCGCGGGGAAGGGACCACGAAGTCGCAGGAAGGAAGAAAAGAAAGATTACAATTGCCGATATACATTTCTTTGCAGAGATTTTCCTGTCAGTCATGTGCTAACCTCCAAATATAGCTTAATTAGCCCCAATTGATTTAGCGATGCCCCTTACCTCTTGCATGATTGAAGGCAAATCGACCAGCGGGAGCTTTCTGTCTTGCATTACGATTTTGCCTCCTATGATGCTTGTTTTGACATCGGCGCCGGAAGCGGCATATACAAGCTGTGAGTAGTAGCTATGCATTGGCGCAAAATGCGGTTTCTTTGTATCTACTATGATCAGATCGGCACATTTTCCCGGTTCAATGGAACCGATCCGGTCTTCCAAACCCAGGGCCTTTGCCCCGTTTATCGTGGCCATCTTCAAGACTGTCTTGGCATCCATTACTGTGGAATCCATTTGGATTACCTTGTGCAGCTTGGCTGCAGTACCCATCTCTCTGAACATGTCCAGATCATTGTTGCTGGCACAGCCGTCGGTGCCGAGTCCCACTGTGATTCCTTTTTCAATAAAAAGCGGAACAGGCGCACAGCCAGCGGCCAGCTTCATGCTGCTTTCCGGATTATGGGATACTTTTACATTTGAGGCGCTGAGCATTTCTATTTCGTAATCTAGAGGCCAGATGCAGTGGACGGCCAGTGTGCGGTCATCCAGTATGTCGATATCCTTAAGATGCTGGAGGGGTGTTTTTCCAAACCTTTCTCTGACTATGGCAACTTCTTCTTTTGTTTCTGACACGTGGATGCTGTAAAGTGCATCTGCCTTCCGTGCGGCGTCCTTTACGCTCGTGAGGGTTTGCGGCGAACATGTATAAGGCGAGTGACAGGCAAGAGCGGGGATAATCAGAGGAGATTTTAGCTGCCATTTGCTTATGAATCTCTCCGCTATATCAGCAATTATTTCGGGAGCAGTCGGTTCGGGGAAATCAATAAATCCTTGCGAGACAACGGCCCGCATACCGGAATCAAAGGCTGCGCGGGCGACCTCGCTTTCATAATAATAGGCATCACAGAAGGTCGTCGTTCCGGAAAGAATCATTTCTGCAATGGCAAGCATGGCGCCTGCATAAACCATTTCCCTCGTCACGAATTTTGACTCCGCTGGAAATATATGGTTATGGAGCCACTCCATGAGGGGAAGATCGTCGGCAAGCCCCCGGAAACATACCATGGGCAAGTGAGTGTGGGTATTGATTAACCCTGGCATAATCAAAGAGCCGTGAGCGGAGATGACCTTTTTTGCAGTGTATGAATTTGCGCCATGGATATCTCCGCGCGTGATGAATGCGATCTTTCCGTCTCTGATGCCGATTAACGGATTATCTATTACATCCATGGTGTCTGACATTGTCAGAAGCGTGCCGCCTTCGATTATGATATCCAGCTCGTTATTGTCTTTAGTATAGTCCATGGCTAATGCATGCCGAATTGTTTTTTGATTCTAATCGCGGTTTCTTCCACGGTCGCCATTATCTCGTCTTCTGCAATTGTCAGAAGCTTGCGGTTCTTCATCACCACCTTGCCGTTTATCAAGACAGTGTCGACATCGGCTCCATTCACCGCATAAACGATATGGGAATACTCATTATACAGCGGAGTAAGATGGGGCTTGTTCAAGTCAATGACAATAATATCCGCCTTCATCCCCGCCTTGAGAGAACCGACAATATTTTCCATGCAAAGCGCCTTAGCCCCTTCACAGGTAGCCATGCGCACGACTGTCCTGGCATCCATTACAGTAGGATCAAGCTTCACAACCTTATGAAGTTTAGCCGCCGTATCCATCTCCTGGAACATATCCAAATTGTTATTGCTTGCGCAGCCATCCGTTCCCAGACCAACGGTGACGCCGGCGCTTATCATTTCCGGTACCGGAGCGACTCCTGAGGCAAGTTTCATATTGCTCTCAGGATTGTGAACCACCTTGCATCCACAGTCGGCGAAGATCCGCATATCCTCTTCTTCCAGACAAACACAGTGAAAGGCGATAAACCGATCGCTGAGATAACCGATGTCCCTCAAAAAATGGGTTGGGCTCTTTCCATATTGTTCCGTAAGTCGTTCCTTTTCCGACCTGCTCTCCAGATAATGCGTCCCAAGGGGCACTCCGTATTTGTCGGCAAGCTTCTTTGATTCTTGGAGAAGGTTGAAAGAACATGTATAGAGGGCGTGAGGTTCCACCAAGATATTCACCAGCGGATCATTCGCCCACTTCTGGATGAGGAATTCAGAATACTTCAGACCCTCCTCCGGGGTCTTAAAGGTAGGGGATGGAAAATCAAAGAGCACTTCTCCCACGAGACACCTCATGCCGGCCTTTTTCGCCGCCCTTGCGACCTCATCCTCGAATATGTACATGTCGCAAAATGTTGTCGTTCCTGACTTGATCATCTCGGCCATGGCAAGTAACCCCCCCAGATAGGAAAATTCCTTGTTCACGAACATCGCCTCGGCGGGGAATATATAGTTGTTCAGCCAGTCCATGAGTTCAAGGTCATCTGCCAGACCTCGGAAATAGGTCATAGGTGCATGGTTATGACAGTTGATAAGGCCTGGCATGATGAGAGAGTCCTTCGCATCAATGATTTCCCGAGCGGTGTACCGGGTCTCGATATCGTCTTTTTCTCCTATGGCGATAATTATCTCTCCTTCAATAGCGACGGCGCCATTCCTGATGATATGGTTTCTTTCATCCATAACCAATATCCTGCCGCCGGAAATCAGCCTGTCAACTTCCCTCACCGCGCTACTCCCATTTCAAAAAGATTCGTGTACGTGCGGGTTATACCATCCAATTAAAATCTTGACACGTTTTTTTAAAAATAATATGAATTTCCCCTACTTTCAAGACATGCCTGGGTGGCGGAATTGGTAGACGCAAGGGACTTAAAATCCCTCGATACTTAGTATCGTGCCGGTTCGACTCCGGCCCTAGGCACCATAATAAAAACGGGGGGTTGCAGCTTTTCATGCTTGCAGCCTTTTGTTTTATTTGGTTGCACAAAGGTATTCTGTCCCCACCCTGTCCCCACTTTTCATTTTCTTACCCTCAATCACGTGCCCATTATTCTTAATGTTAGAAGATGAAATGTTATGTATGAGAAAAAGGAAGGACGGGGGGGAAGAGCGGCACGAATGAGGTCTCCAAATTTCAATGCACTATTCCCGCTCAACACACGAGGGGTAAAATATGAAGGTCAAGTTGAATTATGTTTGTCGCCCTATTGTGCCTGATGTTTGTTACGTATCTACAACTACGCAGGCCGGAGGAGAGAAAGGCATCGAATATTACCAGTTGAAAGCAGCGACACTTGCAGGAGAATGCCAGGAGATATTCGTGGCCGCAGTCTTTGCATTTGACACGGGCAAACCCGTTGTGGATGTCGCCGCAATCCAGATACCGATAAATCACCTGCTGGACGTAAGGTCGCCAGAATCCGTACTGTCTTGAGAAATGTTCATCATAGGTTTGGACAAAGGTTTCAAAATAGTCCTCTACGCAGCGGTAATAATCCGAATCTTGCGGGCGGCGGTGCCGGTGTCTCCCGACGGAATTTTCATAGCGGCGGCCGACGGCGTGTATTTTATGGACTGGGACGGCAACAAAAAGAAGATATACTAACCCGGGGCATGAGCTGGCGATAACTGATATAAATCCCTATTTAAGGAAAGCGTACCTCATAGCCAGCAGGGCGGAGATCACCCACAGCAGCGGCGGCACATCTTTATACTTGCCGGACAAAGTTTTTATGGCGACGAAGGAGATAAAACCGAAGGCTATGCCGTCGGCTATATTGAAGGTAAAGGGGATGAGCGCCATGGTGATGAAGGCGGGGATGCCGGCGCTCATGTCGCGCCAGTCTATGTGACAGACCGAGCCCATCATCAGCACGCCGACCAATATAAGGGCCGGGGCCGTGACCGGGTGGATGAAAGTGCCGTCCGCAAGCGGCAGGGCCACGTTTATGGAGCCGACCAGCGGCGAGAAGAACAGGCTTAAGAGGAACAGCGCGCCTACTGTTATGGCGGTGAACCCGGTGCGGCCGCCCTGTGCCACGCCGGTGGCGCTTTCTATGTAACTGGAGACGGTGGAGGTGCCCATAAGGGCGCCGGCAGTGGTGGCCAAGGCGTCAGACACCAGGGCTTCGGAGACCCGCTCGAGCTTCCCGTCCTTAAGCAGGCCGGCCTGCACGCCCACGCCAAGCAGGGTGCCCAGCGTGTCGAACAGGGACATAAAAAGGAAAATCAGCACCACAGCCAGCGCGTCGGGGTTCATCAGGCCGCGCAGGTCCAGCTTAAACAAGGTAGGAGCCAAGCTTGGCGGCGCGCTGACCACTCCGGCGAAACTCGTCAGGCCCGCAGCCCAAGCGGCCGCACCCGAAACCAGGATACCGATGAGCACAGCCCCCTTAACCTTGCGGGCGAACAGGGCTGCTATCACGATAAGCCCGGCCATAGAGCAAATTACCGGCGCTGAAGTGACAGACCCCAGCTTAACCAGGGTGGCCGGGGCGGATATGATAAGCCCGGCCTCCTTGAAGCCGATGAGCGCGACGAACAGCCCTATGCCGGAGGCAATGGCGTATTTCAGGTTCTCGGGCACCGCGTCCACCAGACGCTCGCGCATTTTTGTCAGTGTCAGGGCCAGGAAAGCCAGACCCGATATGAACACCAGGCCCAGCGCCTTTTCCCAGCTGTAGCCCATACCGAGCACAACGGCGTAAGTGAAAAAGAAGTTTTCCCCCATCAGTGGGGCCTGGGCTATTGGATAATTCGCGTAAATGCCCATTATGAAGCAGGCCAGCGCCGAGGCCAGGCAGGTGGCCGTGAAGACGGCACCTTTGTCCATGCCGGCCGCTCCCAGCACGGCGGGCTGCACGAAGATAATGTATGACATCGTCAGGAAGGTGGCCAGGCCCGCGCCCAGTTCGACCTTAAAGCCGGTGCCGCGCTCTTCAAAACAGAAATATTTTTTTATAAATTCCATACCACAGAGGTCCTGCCTACCTTATATTTTAGGAAATTCCGAGGCCGGGCGGGAGATATTCCCGTCGAAAACCCCCCGCTCCCGATTCTTGAGCGGCTTTTTTGAAACAAACGCTGGCGCCACAATACTAATTAAGCGAAATAGGAATTATGTCCCCGAATTACCAGTAAAAATCCTATAATACCATAATACCAATGACAGTTGCCGATGTGGCTCAGCGGTAGAGCAACCGCCTTGTAAGCGGTAGGTCGCCGGTTCAATTCCGGCCATCGGCTGATTGTAATTTTAGCCGCTCTTTCCAGTTCCTCCAACAGAAACTTTTCAACGTGGGATTGAAGCAGGAAAGCTGGGCCGGTATCCGAGTCAGCCGAAATACAATTCGACGAATCCCTTCCCCATCCTGCCTACTCGATTTTGAGGCCTTTCTTACCCCTAGCGTAAGCGGCGATTCCAGGAATACACCTCGGAAAAGAAATAGTCTACGGCTTCCTCTGGGGGGATTTCCAATTCTCTGGCTTTCGATTTAATGGTATCCCCAATAGCCTTGCCGACTCCCACGGCCAACGAACCGCTGGGTTGCATATCCCGGACAAACCCTTTCACCTCTTCCAAAAAGACTAGAAGCGCTTTTCCCGTTTCGTATTCCAACCACTTATAGCTGACCATGTCTGGTGCCTCGGAGGTCAATGAGGGGTTCCGGAGGGAGAGGCTGTTTATTCATTTTCATTCCTGGTTGCCGCGTCACGCTTAGAATCCAGAATATCACTCAACCCCCTGGACTGGTCTTGGGGAGGCCAGGATGATTCTTATTCTCCTGCAAAATCCGTCAGGCAAAAGACATTATACCCCTTGTTTCTTAATTTCGCGTACCCGCCAAGATCCGGAAGGTTTACGATAAAGGCCAACTCACTCACCGACCCGCCCAGTTTCTCCACTAGGCAAGCAGCCGCAAGGGCGGTCCCGCCGGTTGCCAGCAGGTCGTCAACCACGAGGATTTTGGCGCCTTTTCGGATCGCATCTTTATGCACTTCAACCGTATCTTTTCCGTATTCCAACTCGTATTCATGCCTCACAACCTCCGCCGGGAGTTTCCCAGCTTTTCTGATGGGTACGAAACCCTTTCCCAGCGTGTAGGACAATGCCCCGCCGATGATAAAACCGCGGGCCTCGATGCCCACGATCAAGTCCACGTGAATATCACCCTGAATATATCTCTGCGTAAGATTATCGATCACCAACCGAAACCCCACAGGGTCTTTAATCAGAGTGGTTATATCCCTGAACAGGATTCCTTTTTTGGGATAATCGGGTACCGTTCGGATCCTGGATTTTATAGGCATACTCGTCGCACCCTTCGCATTATTTTACGCAGACATCGTTATAATCGCCGATTTTCGGGATGACCTCCAGGAGTAGATTGATCACATTGTCAGCATTTTTTTGCATCATCCGCACGATGGCCTCCCAGGTTACCGACTCCTCCCCTTCCCGCCAGCAGTCATAGTCCGTAGACATGGCGATAGCCGCATAATGCATCTTTTTTTCCCTGGCCAGATTCACCTCGGGTACCGTGCTCATATTGATGACATCGGCCATCCAACTCCTGAACATGAGGCTTTCCGCTTTGGTGGAAAATCTAGGGCCTTCAATGGTAATTACCGTCTTATTCTTGTGAAAGGGTATTTTCATCCGTCCCGCAGATAAAGAGCACAAATCTATCAGGTTTGAACAAAAGGGCTCGGCCATGGGTGTATGGACAACGACGTCCTCGTCGAAGAAGGTCAATTCCCTTTTTTTGGTATGGTCTATGAATTGATTCGGGAATACCAGGTGGCCTGGTTTTATCTCTTCCCTCAGGGAACCAACCGCAGTTGTAGCCAGGACATGGGTACAGCCCTGTTCCTTCAGCGCCCAAAGATTCGCTCTGAAATTCACCTTAGAAGGAAATATGGAGTGGTTCTTGCCGTGTCTGGCGATGATCACTACCTCAACCCCTTCGATCACCCCGCAGGTAAGAATAGATGTAGGCCCGCCATAAGGAGTCTCAACTTCAATTTCGCCTGCCTGCTTTAGGATTTTGGGATTATCAAGCCCAGACCCTCCAATGATTCCTATCTTCACCATTGATTACCCCTTCTGGATCAGTAGTGTCCCAAAGTGGTGCAGATGGAACCTCTGAATTCCTTATCTGACATACGTTTCCAAGTATTTTTAGATTTATCGATTTCAATTTCTGCAAAAAACCACACATGCAAAATCAGATACTTAGGATAAGTTCTCTTGCTTTTTCGTAAACGTTGGGACAGTAGTGCTTCTGGATATAGATTGTTTAATTTAATGAGTCCATAATTGAGTTTGATAAGATATTGCTTTCGATGGATGAAAGTATAGGGGGGCTGTTTTTGCGTGTCAAGGGATATTTTGCATTGAAAAGCAGGGTCTGGCGATGTGGTTGGGAAAGGGAGGTGGAGCGGTGGCCGCCCTTTTGAGAAATCAGCTCACCTTTTGGTCGAGTCACCCGTCAAGAGGGCATTGTTGAGCACAATTCAGGCAATCCTCTCCTGCACGCGTTTTTTTCACGATGCGTTATGATTGGATGTATTCATCCCAGGAGTAATCGGGGTCTTGATAGAGTTGATCATTGCCAAGAGAAGAACTGCATATTCATCAAGGTTGACGATTTGTGTAGTCCAGGAAGAACTGCCCAGGCGTTGTCATCAATGAGTGGCGGACTCAGCCAATATTTACTGCAAGCATTGATACTGAGTCTCCATCAACTCCTTGTATCGGGAAACTAATCTGTTCATTTTTTTCCGAAGACCGAGTACATAAAGGAGCGGCAAGTAATTCTCTGGCGTCGGAATTGACAGCATCGCGTCACGCCCTAATCTGTCCTAAGCGATAAGCAGAGTATTGTCGCCTTTGAGCAAGAATTCCCGGGCGTGTTTCTCAAAACGCACAGCCCAATCGAAAGGATGGAAACAATGAAAAATCTTTTTATTAAGACCGCCTTTTACTTTTTTACAATTTCAACCCTTCTATTCTTGGCGCGGCCTTCTTCTGTCCTGTTATCGGCCACCGGCTTTTCCTGCCCCCATCCGACAGCGATCATTCTGGACTGGTTTATGCCGCCAACGGACATCGCCTTGATGACGGATTTGGCGCGGTTAAGTGAAAGTGTCTTGTTGGCCGCCGGCGATCCCTGAGAATCAGTATGCCCTTCAATAGAGATCTTGAGGTTGGACTGGTTTTTCATCAGCTCGACAATTTGGTCAATTATTCCTTTAGATTCCGGCTTGATTGTTGCCTTGTTCGTATCGAAATTGATGTACAGAGTCATGAAGCCGTCTTTCTGCAACGCTTCCCACATGTCATTGGCCGTAATCTCCTGTTCCATCGCCTTCTGCTCAAGTATGGTAAGGCTTATGTTGCGACCGTCATTGAACAGCTCAATACCTACATAAATCCGCGCGCCGTTTTTATCAATCTGCATGGCGGTGTAGCGTAGACGGTCTACAAGTATTTTGGCCTTCAATGCCTTCGCCGCATTCTGGTAATTGCGCCTGATCTGCAGATAGCTTGGAGCCGTGCCTGCTGATTCCTGGTACTGATACCTGATGAATGTCTTATCCCCTTCAGGTTTGAGGTTCTTTGCGGCGTCGGGATCTTCATCGAGCATGATGAGGGCCTGATCAAATTTTTTCTCACACTCAAGGATGTAATAATTTTTCATCCTTGTGAAAAGTCCATGGTCCTTGCAGCCGTCGGCATCGGGTTCTGCAAAGACTAAAGCAGGCGTTAACAGAACGATTCCCAGAAACAAAAATACAATTCTCTTCATATTATTCTCCTTGAAGGTTAAATTTCCTGCTTCAGGTTCATTTGAGTCGAGTAGCCCGGCTCCTCCCGATATTTAGATTGAGGTTTGTTTACTCTGTTTGCCGCTTGGTTTTCCGGCAGAGCCATACTTCTTAAACCACTTATCCGTGGGCCAAGTCCTTAGAGAACCTGCCCTGAAGATTTATCGCAGCTATATCATAATTATTACGGAAACAACATCAATGATTCCGATTTAAATCCAGGATTTTCATCGACACCGATATTTTGTGGATAACATGAAGTTATGATATGGCAACCGCGAGTGGTCGAACTTGCCGTGCTACTTGGTCTGACATGGTATCTTCCACTATATCCATGTCATATCGGCTTTGAATGTTCAGCCAGTAACGCGGGTTCTGCCCAAAATATCGACCCAAACGCAGAGCCAGCTCGGCGGTTACTGGTCGTTTCCCGTTCACGACGTAATTGATACGCATGGCGGGTACACCAATATCTTTAGCAAGGCGATATTGCGACAACGCCAGCTCATCTAGTAATTCTTTTAGATATGCACCGGGATGCACCGGTGGAATACGTTTCTTGACCATACCACACCTCCGCTAATGATGATCCTCTATCGCTAAATCTTCTGCATGTCCGTCTAACCACTTAAAACAGATTCGCCATTGATTGTTAATGCGGATACTCCATTGCCCTTTACGATTCCCTTTTAAAGCTTCCAGCCGATTTGAGGGCGGAAACCGTAAATCCTGAATCTCAATAGCTGCATCAATGGCGTTTAGTTTCATGAATGCTCGCTTTTGGATATCGCCAGAGAGGAAATCGGGGTCAGGTCTTGTATTTTAGCATATTCTGGAACAACTGATCAGCCTGCTCACAGAGGTGTAATGCAGGCAGATATGGTCGGCGATTTCCTTCTGCGTGTATCCGTGCTCTCCCTGAGCAATGCCAAGATTAAAGACCTGACCCTACTCTTCCGGTCTAATACTGTTATAAAGCTTAAAACTGAAGGTATTCTTCACCTTTCAAATGAGACTTCTTTTAAGACATCAATATGATCGAGGGCCATACCTGCACCTCTTACCACTACAGAAAGGGGATCGTCCGCGACTGCAATGGGAAGCCCGGTCTCTTCTTTTATAAGAAGGTCGAGATTTGTCAAAAGAGCTCCACCTCCGGTTAAGACAATGCCTCTTTCGACAATATCTCCGGCTAATTCCGGGGGGGTATTCTCCAAAACATTTTTTATTGTAGCTATAATAACATTTACTGGTTCCATAATGGCTTCCCTTACCTCTTCGGAATTAATCTCGACTATCGTCGGAATACCCCGTATAAGGCTCCTTCCTTTGACGTCGAGTGTCCGCAACTCTCGATCCGGGTAAGCGCACCCGATGGTCATTTTTATGATTTCTGCCGATCGTTCCCCTATGAGGAGGTTGAATTTCCTCTTCATATACTGCACGATTTCCTCATCCATCCTGTCGCCGGCGACCCTGACAGATTTTGAGTAGACAATGCCAGCCAGGGATATTACGGCAA
>Ga0315283_10001331_pt1 | contig 19752 bp, 13 predicted proteins | sample YL17G09_0_MG_FD_204541 | JGI IMG/M metagenome (GOLD analysis project Ga0315283, IMG submission 204541) | Sediment microbial communities from Yellowstone Lake, YNP, Wyoming, USA - YL17G09_0 | ecosystem: Environmental > Aquatic > Freshwater > Lake > Sediment | place: USA: Wyoming | collected... | reverse complement strand
TAAACCTTGATTTTCCGAAGCAAGGCGAAATACGGACAGGTGTTATCGCCAGCCTCGGAGAGAATGAAATCCTGGTAAGCATCGGAACCAAATCAGAAGGGGTGATATCGGGGAAAGAGAAGGAACAAATCCCCGCAGAGACATTTGCAAGTTTCCAGGTTGGTCAGGAAATACCTGTATATGTCCTTAACCCGGAGGATCCAAATGGTAATTTGGTTCTCTCTTATATGCGCGCCCGTGAAGAAAAAGATTGGTTAGATGCTGAAACGATGAAAGCTTCAGGCGATTCATTTGATGGCAATGTGATCGGTTACAACAAAGGTGGGTTGATCGTCCCTCTCGGTTTATTGCGCGGTTTCGTTCCAGCATCCCAGGTAAGCGTAATGAGGCGGGTGGAGGAAAATGAATCAGTCGATATCCGCTGGAGCAAGATGGTGGGTGAACCGATCAAGGTTGTGGTGATTGAAGTGGATCGCGCCCGTCATCGCTTGATCTTGTCGGAACGCTCAGCACTGCAGGAAACTCGTGAGACGATCAAGGACCGGCTTTTAGATGAGTTGCACGAAGGTGCGATAAAGACTGGCCGCGTGACTAGTCTGGCGGACTTCGGTGCCTTTGTCAATATCGATGGTGCTGATGGTCTGGTGCACCTTTCTGAAATCAGCTGGGAGCGTATAGAGCATCCGAATGAAGTTTTAAAAGTTGGGCAGGAAGTCAGGGTGAAAGTTATCGCGGTTGACCAGGAACGTAAACGCATTGGTCTATCCATTCGCCAGCTTCAGCCCGACCCCTGGACGGTAAAAGTATCAAGCTTGAAGGAAGGTCAGCTTGTGGAAGGTACGATCACTCATCTAACCAAATTTGGGGCGTTTGCCCGGCTGGACGAAGACTTAGAGGGTCTGATCCATATATCTGAGCTGAGTGACCAGCGCATCAATCATCCCAAGGAAGTGGTTAAAGAAGGTGATGTGGTGACCTTGCGGGTAATCAAAGTAGACCCCGAACGAAGGCGTATAGGATTATCCTTGCGCAAAGTGGATTCGATGGCATATGCCAATATGGATTACGAGATGATGCTTTCCGGTGAGGTGAACACTGATTCAATTTTGGCCGAGGAAGTAACTGAAGAAGAAACTGAGGAAGTAACTGAAGAAGTAATTGAAGAAGCGACTGAAGAAGAAACTGAGGAAGTAACTGAAGAAGTAATTGAAGAAGCGACTGAAGAGGCAACCGCAGAGCTGCCTATTGAGAAACCATCTCCCGCGGTGGCACCAGTTGAACCGACCTCAGCTGAGGCTGTTGTTTCAGAGACTAAGGCTGGAGACACCATTCTAGAGGAGGACGATAAATTCAAATCCAACCTTGAATATATCGAAGGCATTGGCCCGGTTTATGCTGCCAAGCTGAATGCAATCGGGATCAATAACCTGCTTGACCTGCTGGAGAAAGGCGCTTTTCCCAAAGGCAGGGAAGAAGTCGCCGAGGCTTCAGGGATAGGTCATCACCTGATTTTGAAGTGGGTCAACCAAGTCGACCTATTCCGTATTAAGGGGGTCGGCTCTGAGTATGCCGATCTGTTGGAGATGGCTGGTGTAGACACCGTGGTGGAATTAGCCACACGCAATCCAGCCAACCTGTTTGCCACATTACAGACGGTGAATGAAGAGAAGAAGCTAGTACGGAAGCTGCCTGTACTCGACCAGGTTGAGGATTGGGTTGAGCAAGCCAAAGGCTTGCCGCGTAAAATCAATTATTGATTTTTCGCCCGGTGCTATCGGAGGAAAAACAAGGGACTAGCTAATCAGCAGGAAAAAACAGTCCTGAAGTACCAAAACCAGCAAGATTTTAACTGAAGTCAAATTAATTGGCGGTCAATTGACCGCCAATTTTGTTCTGTAGAAAAAGACCACCCCAAACTAATTGAACAGACCGTATTTATTCAATGCTTAACGGAATCTAACACAATTAATACATTCAGGGGGAATAAACTCTGGTACAATCTTCAATCGGACAAATTATATCCTGATAGAATGAACAATGAGGAAATTGTTATGGCTGGAATGGAACGTTTTACACAGCGAGCCAGAAGAGTATTAAGCCTGGCACACCAGGAAGCGGAGCGGATGCACCAGAATTATATTGGTACCGAGCATCTACTTTTGGGTTTGATGAAGGAAGAAGGTGGTGTAGCCGGCAGGGTGTTACGCGAGCTGGGTTTGGATGCAGTACGGATGGAAGAAGTGATCATCCGCATTACAGGTGTGGGGACTGAGACATCTGCAAAACTCGACCTTTCACCAGGCGTTCAACGGGCTCTGGAAAATGCCGTCGAAGAAGCCCGCAAACTGGGACACCATTATATTGGAACAGAACACCTGTTGCTGGGTTTGGTACAGCTGGGTGAAGGGGTGGCTTTAGATGTGCTGCGAAAATTAGGTGTCTCGGCTGAGCAGATCAGGCGCCAGACACGCAGGGTGCTTGATGAAAGCACACATACTACCCCGACTGACCAGGCACAAAAACGCTCGGCAGTGGGAGCAGGTGAGCAAACTTCGAAAGAAGCTGGTAAGGGTAAAACACCCATGGTGGACCAGCTTGCAACCGACCTGACCAGCCTGGCTGAAGAGCATAAACTTGATCCGGTGATTGGTAGACAGATGGAGATCGAACGTGTGATCCAGATCCTGGCACGTCGGAACAAGAACAACCCGGCATTGATCGGCGAGCCAGGGGTGGGTAAGACCGCCATCGTGGAAGGCTTAGCCCAACGCATTGTTGAAAACGATGTCCCGGCTCCCTTGATGAATAAGCGGGTCATGCAGCTGGATGTGGGATCCCTCGTGGCAGGGACCATGTACCGGGGGCAGTTCGAAGAGCGTTTGAAACGGGTTATCGACGAACTGAAATCATCGGGAGCTATCCTGTTCATCGACGAAGTGCATATGCTGGTTGGGGCTGGCGCAGCCGGCTCCTCCGTGGATGCAGCCAACATCTTGAAACCCGCCCTTTCACGCGGTGAGCTGCAGGTGATTGGTGCCACGACAATGGATGAATACCGTAAATATATCGAGAGCGATGCCGCGCTTGAACGGCGTTTCCAACCCGTTATGGTGGACGAACCCACCGTAGACGAGACGATCGAGATCCTGCGCGGGGTGCGCACAGCTTATGAAGAGCACCACCGCCTGACCATCTCCGACGAGGCATTGGATGCAGCTGCACACCTTTCTGCACGTTACGTCACTGAGCGCTTCCTACCGGATAAAGCCATTGACTTGATCGACGAATCATCTTCCCGTGTGCGCATGTATAAGAGCGAGGCTGCCAAGACAGCCAAGGAGCAGATGAAACAGCTTAAAGGTTTGCGCCAGGATCATGCGCTTGCACTTGAAGATGGGCGGGCGGATGATGCCCAAGACATTCAGGAGCGCATGGATGAGCTACAACGCCAGCTGGATTTTCTACGCACAGGCTGGGATCGCGCCAGCAGCCCCACAGTGACCTCGGAGGATATTGCTGAGGTGGTGGCGATGTGGACGGGCGTGCCGGTGATGCAAATCGCCCAGGCTGAATCGCAACGATTGCTACAGATGGAAGGTGACCTGCAGAAGCATATCATCGGTCAGGAGGAAGCCATCCAGGCGATATCCAAAGCCGTTCGGCGTGCTCGGGCTGGTTTGAAGGACCCGCGCCGCCCGATTGGTTCTTTTATGTTCCTAGGTCCTACCGGAGTTGGCAAGACTGAGCTTACCAAAGCCCTGGCGCGCTTCATGTTTGGGAGCGAGGATGCCCTGATCCAATTGGACATGTCGGAGTTCATGGAACGCCATAGCGTCAGCCGGCTGGTGGGTGCACCTCCCGGGTACGTGGGGTATGATGAAGCCGGACAACTTACCGAAGCCCTACGCAGGCGTCCATATTCGATCGTGGTCTTTGACGAAGTTGAGAAAGCTCACCCTGAAGCCCATAATATGTTATTGCAGATCATGGAAGAGGGACATCTCTCCGATGCGCGCGGGCGCAAGGTTGATTTCCGTAATGCCATCGTAGTGATGACATCCAATATTGGGGCTGATATGATCAAACGGCAGACCTCCTTGGGCTTTTCCCTAAAACAGGATGAGCTGACCGGGGAAAAACTCGCTTACGAGGAGATGCGCAAGAAGCTGATGGATTCGCTCAAGCGCGTGTTCCGACCTGAGTTCATCAACCGGCTGGATTCGGTCATCGTATTCCGGGCACTTAGCAAGCAAGATATCCAGGAGATTGTCAAGCTGGAGCTGGATAAAGTGTCTGAACGCCTGAAAGACCATGATATCTCGCTGATTGCCACCCCGCTAGCATTGGATAAGCTGGCTGAACTGGGTTATGACCCTGAGATGGGTGCCAGACCCTTGAAACGCGTCATCCAGCAGAAGGTGGAGGATGTGCTTTCGGATGCGCTTCTTTCGGCTACCTTCTCGGATGGTGACACCATTGTGGTTGACTACCGTGAGGAAGAGGTGGTGCTGAGACGCGAGGTGGAGAAAGAGCCCACAGCAGAAGGGGTATAGAACCCCTCATTTTCCCCCAGATATTAATCGTATCCAAAAACCTTTCTGGACATAATAATCACTGCTCCCGCTGACAAAGTCGTCACCGGGAGCATTATTTTAGTATGGATTTACAGAAATCTATTAGCTACTAATCAAAAGTTTTAATTATGGTATCTGATCAACTTGATTAATTGTCATCCAATATCGTGGCTTGTAGGTGTTAGAAAAAGTATCATATATAAATGTATCTCCATTCATATCCACCAGCAAAGGTATAATCTCTATTATGCCAAAGACACACACCCAATACGTTTGCCAACAATGCGGGCGCACGGCTGCCCGCCCCATGGGACGCTGCCCGCAATGCAGTGCCTGGAACAGCATGGTGGAGGAGATCATCGCGGCACCTGCTAAGCAGGTGCATGCTGCCGGGCGCGGCCTGAGCGGTGCCTCAACACCCCAGCGACTGAACGAGATCGAGGGTGATGCCGATGAGCGCTGGGCGCTCTCAATCGGGGAATTCGCGCGTGTGCTGGGTGGGGGCATCGTGCCAGGCTCGATCGTCCTAGTCGGTGGAGATCCTGGCATTGGCAAGAGTACCTTGCTGCTGCAGGTGGCGCTCGAGATGGCAAGAAATATGGAAGTGCTTTACATTTCGGGGGAGGAGTCTGAAAGGCAGATCAAGATGCGCGCCTTGCGCCTGCTCAAGGATGAGCAGGGTGAAATGCCTGAAGGGCTGCTGCTCGTCACAGAGACCAACCTCGGGGCGATCCTCGAGCATATCAGTGTAATCAAGCCTGCCCTGGTGATCGTAGACTCGATCCAGACCACCTATATGCCCGAGCTTGAGTCCGGTGCAGGCAGCGTCACACAGGTGCGCGAGTGTGCCTCTAGGCTACGCGAGCTGGCAAAGAGTTCTGGAATAGCCATCTTTCTCATCGGGCATGTGACCAAGGAGGGTGCCATTGCAGGTCCACGGGTGCTCGAGCATATTGTGGATACGGTGCTTTACCTGGAGGGTGATCGCTTTCAATCCTACCGTCTACTCAGGTCAGTGAAGAACCGCTTCGGTGCCACCTCTGAGGTGGGGGTGTTCGAGATGCGCGAGAAGGGCATGGTGGAAGTCACCAACCCCTCCGAAGCATTCCTGGCGGAGCGCATGGTGAACGCGCCTGGGAGTGCCATCGCCGTGACGATGGAAGGTACACGCCCGATCCTGGTCGAGGTGCAGGGGCTTTCCAGCCCGACTGCTTTTGGCAACCCGCGCCGCACACCGAATGGCATCGACTTCAACCGCTTGTTGCTGGTGAGCGCTGTCCTGGCTCGCCGTCTTGGACTGCGATTGGGTGACCAGGATGTGTTTGTCAACGTGGTCGGGGGCATCCAGGTGGAGGAGCCAGCTGCGGACCTGGCAGTGGCGGCTGCTATTGCTTCATCGTTGCGGGATGTGCCAATTAGAGCTGATACTGTATTGATCGGCGAAGTGGGGCTCTCGGGCGAATTGCGCATGGTGGGGCAGATGCCTGCCCGTCTGAACGAGGCTGCCAAGCTAGGCTTCAAGACGGCTATCGTGCCCAAACGATTACGCAAAACCGAGCCTTGGCCAAAGGGGATCGAGGTGGTAGAGGCACGTTCTGTGCGCGAGGCGTTGGATAGGGCGATGGTGAAAAGTGAATAGATATTCCTGCAATCAACCAAGTTGATAATCACCAATAAGGGATTATGCTATACTAAAACGATGAGTGCATCGTATTCAGATACCCACCCCAAAATGGAAGCCTTACAAATTCAATTACTAAGGCAGGCAACTTCCGCCCAGAAGCTTAATATTTTAGTTGAATTAAATGCATCAGCGCGTATTCTGGCTGTAATCGGCCTACGCTCACAATATCCCCGAGCTAGCGAAATTGAAATACAACGAAGGCTGGCGAGTTTACTCCTGGGAGAAGAGCTGGCGTGTAAAGTTTATGGGGGTCTCGGCGATGTTGCCTGAACCCATAGCGGTCATGGTGCTTGTCACGCACGTTTTTGAAAAACTTAACATCCAATATTTGATTGGCGGCTCACTTGCCAGCACTATTTATGGCATGGTGCGGACGACCCAGGATGTTGACATTATTGCTGATATGCAACTCCAACATGCTCAGCCATTTATTAATGCTCTGGAAGGTGATTTTTATATAGATGAGGAAATGATTGCTGATTCAATCCAGCATAAAACCAGCTTTAATATCATCCACAGGGCAACGATGTTCAAGGTAGATGTGTTCATTCCGAGCAAAAGTCCATTCCAACAATCGCAACTCACCCGTGCTCAAAAGCAGATCATAATTATCGAACCTGAAGTCAGTGCAATCTTTGCAAGCCCTGAAGATACCATACTTGCCAAGCTGGAATGGTTTCGTAAGGGAGGGGAAGTTTCAGAAAGACAGTGGCGTGATGTGCTTGGTATTCTGAAGGTAAGAGCAGGTGTTCTCGATTTGGAATATTTGCGTAAGTGGGCAAGTGATCTCAATGTGATCGATTTGCTACATCAAGCGTTGATAGAATCAACCTGATATACCTTTAACCAATTAATTTCCTTGGTCGATCAAAAATCAGTATAGTCTGTTCGCCTGATTCGCGTGAACGTAAGAGACCGAATTATAGTCACCCCAACCCCTCGAATAAATCCTTCTCACGCAGTCCCTTCTTTGCTACCGGTACTGCCCGCATGAACATCTCGTTCGCGCCTAGCAGGCGGCGCAAGATAGCCACGGGACCGCGCTGTGTCATACCACCACCCCCCAGCTGGCTGGTATGGCAGGCTGTTGCTTCAGTCCTGACCTCCACCACACTACGGCAATTAATCCTGGCGTGGGTGGGAAAATCTCCCTCTGCCACCACTGTCACCAGGTCGATATCCCGGTTGCTCCCGAAGTGATGCGGGTCCATTCCCAGGAGTGGAGCCAGGCGAACCGCCAAGCGGATGAGCGTTTTCGGCATAGTCTGGTAATAAAGTTTGTTCGGTAGAAAGGGGGGCATATCGGTAAGGAATTTGGGATCGCCAGCCAGCTCAAAGGCACGCAGAGTGGCGCGGTGCATGGCGATGTGGTCCGGGTGCTTATACCCACCGATGGGGTCATGGGTGACCACCACTTGGGGTTGCAGCAAGCGGATGTAATGTACTACCTTGGCTGCCACCACATCCATAGGCTGGGCGGCCAGGGCATTGGGATGTTGGTTATCCGGGGTGCCTGGCATGCCAGAATCGCGGTATCCTAAGAAATATACCCCAGTGAGACCCAGGATGCCTGCTGCACAGCGCAGCTCCGACTCGCGGCGATCACCGATGGAGCTGAATCCTTGCAGCAGCTCGGGGGTCATTTCGCCCACCTCACCGCGTGTACCGCATACCAGGTGCACCTGAACCCCACGCCGTGTGTAAAGCGCAAGCGTACCACCCATACCGAAGGTCTCATCGTCGGGGTGGGCCAGACTAACAAGCATGGTGAGAGGATGGGAAGGATCGGGGCTCACTAATAAATTGGCTGGCTGGGGTCGATATCCTTCGCCCAGGCGTTCATGCCACCCTCGAGGTTGTGTAGTTTCCGAAAGCCTGCTCCGAGCAGGATGTGCAGGGCGCGTGTCGAGCGCACCCCAGCCTTGCAGATCAGCACGATCTCATCCGCTGGGTCCAGCTCGGAGAGACGGGAAGCCAATTGCCCGAGTGGGATGACCTGGCTACCCTCAATGCGTGAGATCTCAAGCTCGTGTGGTTCGCGTACATCCACCAGCCTTAGTGGAACACCTGCATTGATCTGTACGGCAAGCTGGCGAGGGGTGATGTCCCAATTTTCCCCGGCTGATCCACTTTCCATTGCGTGCCCAGGGATCCCACAGAAGAGGTCATAATCGATCAGCTCCGTCACGCTGGGGTTCTCACCGCAAACCCTGCATTTTGGGTTCTTGCGCAGCTTGACAAACTCAAAACTCATATCTTGGGCGTTGTAGAGAAGCAACCTGCCGATTAGAGGCTCACCGATACCCAGGATAAGCTTGAGCGCTTCGGTGGCTTGCAGTGTGCCAATGGTACCGGGCAGGATGCCCAGCACACCACTCTCAGCACAGGAGGGCACGAGACCTGGTGGGGGAGGATCTGGGAACAGGCAACGATAGCAGGGACCTACCCTGGCATCGAACACGCTCACCTGTCCTTCGAAACGGTAGACCGAACCGTATACGTTGGGTTTGCCGGTCAGCACACATAGGTCATTGGATAGGTAGCGTGTGGGGAAGTTGTCCGTACCGTCGACGATCAGGTCGTACGGCGCAGCGATTTCCATGGCGTTTTCAGATGTAAATGCCTGGTTATAGACCTCCACCTGGATATCGGGGTTTAAGTCAAGCAGACGGTCCCGGGCTGATTCAACTTTAAGCGTACCAACCGTGGATGTTCCGTGGATGACCTGGCGTTGCAGATTGGTGAGGTCGACCACATCGTAATCGACCAGACCAATGTGCCCGATTCCAGCGGCTGCCAGGTAGAGGGCCACCGGTGAACCAAGGCCTCCGGTGCCGATGATGAGCACTGAGGCTGCTTTCAGCTTGCGCTGGCCTTTTATCCCTACATCGGGGATGAGCAGGTGGCGTGAGTAACGCAGGATTTCTTCGTGGGATAATGTAGGAAGCATGGGATGAGTATAATCTATTTTTTTATGGGCGGTAAAGTTCACAGAGGTCAAAAACGCATTGCAACCCTAAAAAGACCTGCCAGGTCTTCAAGACATGGCAGGTCTGATTGATTTATATTGAAAAATCCTCCCCGTTCCAGGTGCCATGATTGGGAGCGTGGATATGAGGCTTGAACGCTTCTTGGCCATCTTGGTGTTTTTCAAGTGCTTCCACGCGGATCATTAGATCTGACAGGGAAACACCCACCAGGTCTGGCAGCAAGGTGTGGTTCAGGTCCGGGAGATCGCTGGAATGGTGAGGTTTGCTGCGGGCAATGATCTGTCCAGGTACTCCCACCACAACCGAGTTTTCGGGCACTGACTTTACAACCACCGCATTGGCACCGATCCGTGTATCGGACCCAATTGTGATAGCTCCCAGGATCTTTGAACCCGCCCCCAGCACAACCCTGTCACCAATGGTGGGGTGGCGTTTACCCTTCTCAAGTCTGGTGCCGCCCAGAGTCACCCCATGATACATTGTGACATCCTCACCGATCTCAGCCGTCTCTCCGATAACAACGCCCATTCCATGGTCTATGAACAAGCCATGACCAATGATAGCCCCAGGATGGATCTCAACACCGGTCAGGCCGCGCATAAATTGGGAAAGCAGTCTGCCAGTTAACTTATGATCGTGAGACCAAAACCAATGTGCGATGCGGTGACCCCATATGGCGTGCAGACCAGGATAGAGCAGCACTATCTCGAAGTATGAACGAGCGGCTGGATCACGCTCGATAGCAGATTGCACATCTTGTCGTAAAGACGCCAGCAAGTGCTTGCGCTTACCGTGTGTCACGGTTGATGTCGTAGATAAAGTCTTTGTTTCCATAATCAATTTATCCTAATAAACGAGTGATTTAAGAACATTCTTATGAATTCATCAAAGAATTGTGGAGAGATGCTTTTCCTTTCAATTGACCAGGTCAGCAAATAAAGCTGTGCTGAGGTATCTTTCTCCGAAAGATGGAATGATCACCACAATGAGCTTTCCAGCGTTTTCAAGCCTGTGTGCAATCTGAAGAGCTGCCCAAGTAGCTGCACCGGAGGAAATACCGACCAGCAGCCCTTCTTCTCGCGCCAGACGGCGGGCAGTTTCGAAAGCAGCTTCATTTTTCACTCTGATAATCTCATCAAAGATTGAGGTGTTCAGTATCTCAGGGACAAAGCCGGCTCCGATACCCTGGATCGGATGAGGACCCTTCTGCCCACCTGATAAAACCGGCGAAGCGTCTGGTTCGACAGCTACAACTTTAAATGACGGTTTACGCCCCTTGATCACCTCACCCACACCCGTGATCGTACCTCCCGTTCCCACACCCGCCACCAGGATATCGACTTTCCCATCGGTATCCCTCCAGATCTCTTCAGCAGTGGTCCGGCGGTGGACTTCGGGATTGGCAGGATTCTTGAATTGTTGTGGGATGAAGTAACGCGAGTCAGACGCAGCCAACTCTTCAGCTTTGCGGATGGCACCTTCCATGCCCTCACTGCCTGGGGTGAGAACCAGATCGGCACCATAAGCTCGCAGCAGGATGCGCCGCTCTTTGCTCATCGTCTCAGGCATGGTCAGCACAAGCTTATACCCTCGGGATGCACACACCATCGCCAGGGCGATGCCTGTGTTTCCGCTGGTAGGCTCCAGGATGATCGTTTCAGGTTTGATCATCCCAGCCTTTTCAGCCGCTTCGATCATGGATACACCGATGCGATCCTTGACACTGTGCGCAGGGTTAAAGAATTCTAGTTTAGCCACGACCTCAGCCGTAGCGCCATTTGTGACCCGGTTCAGACGTACCAGGGGTGTGTTTCCGACCAGTTGAGTGACATTATCCGCAATTTTCATTCTTTCTATACTCACTTTCCAATCATAAAATTCGACCAAGGATTAAACAAAAAAGGTGGCATTTCCAGCCACGCGAGATCATTATTCGCATGCGGGGTGAACCACCTTCTTGTCAGATTGTTGGTCGCTGATTAAGCGGAATTGATTATGACATAGAGGCGGTTATGAACCCCGCCCCATACAGATGCAATAGCACAAAGTAACAACTCCAATATAACGATATAGTAGATAAGATTAGTGATAATTATATCTGCGATTGGGGTATTGTCAAGTGTTTGTTGAATCCATTTAATAAATTCTTACGATTCCTGGGCTGAGTGCTAAATTAACTTAACCACAAGCGGAGTCGCCGCTCGTGGTTAAGTTTATGTACTGGCTTACTCGGTTTTATCTCCCTTGTCAGCCGTCTCACCTGTACCGATACCCAGCGGTTTCCATTTGCTGGGGTCCTTCAGGCGGTGTTGGGTGCCACCACGCTCATGGAGCTTATCAAATCCCTCTGGTTTGATGAACATCTGATCGCCATCCAGTAGGGCGGTGAGACCTTCCTGACCGGGCTCGAAGCGCTTCTCGCCTTTGAACTTGGCTGCCTTGGCGGGCAGGTAATCAGTTGGCTCCTCGTAGGTTGTGATATAGCCTTCGAAGTTGCGTAGAATGATTTTGTGGTCCGACATGCTGAGCAGATAATTGGGCATGACAGGGATCTTGCCACCCCCACCGGGCGCATCGATCATGTAGGTGGGTACAGCATATCCGGAAGTGTGCCCGCGCAGACCCTCAATGATCTCAATACCCTTGGCTACCGGGGTGCGGAAGTGACCCGCACCGTGCACCAGGTCACACTGATACAGGTAATAGGGACGCACACGGATGCGAACCAGGTCTTGCACCAGCTGGCGCTGGATATGAACATTATCATTGACCCCTGCCAGCAATACGGATTGGTTACCAAGAGGGATGCCGGCGCGGGTGAGTTTATCTGCCGCCTGGGCTAGCTCAGTGGAGATCTCATTGGAATGGTTGACGTGGATATTGAGCCACAGTGGGTGGAACTTCTGCAGCATGTCACACAGCTCATCGGTGACGCGCATGGGCAGGAAGACGGGTACGCGCGAGCCGATGCGCACAATCTCAATATGCGGGATTTCTCGCAGGCTGGTGAGGATCTCTTCCAGGATTTTCGGCGCCAGCACGAGCGGGTCGCCACCCGAAAGCAGCACGTCGCGCACCTGGGGGGTGTTGCGCAGGTACTCCAGCTGCTGCTCGAACTCAGCACGCGAGAAGGTGGCCGACGGGTCACCCACAATGCGCGAGCGCGTGCAATAGCGGCAATAAGAGGCGCATTGGGTAGTTACCAGCATCAACACCCGATCGGGGTAGCGGTGCACCAGGCCAGGGACGGGTGAATGGGCGTCCTCTGAGAGCGAATCTGCCATCTCGGCCGTGAAGGGGACCATCTCGCAATCATTGGGGATGACCTGCTTACGGATTGGGTCATCAGGGTCATCCGGGTCGATCAGCGAGATGAAGTAGGGCGTAATCTCCACACGGAAGAGGTGCGCGGCTGAGAGGGCATTTTTCTCATCTTCAGTCAGGTTGAGTACATTGCCGATCTCTTCCGCGGTGTTGAGGCGGTGGCTGAGCTGCCAGCGCCAGTTGTTCCAGTTTTCGTCTGAGACGTCTTTATAGATGGGCGCTCGCTTGGATACGAAGGGGTGTTTGGACATAAGGGTCTGCTCCTGCTTGAGGTGGGATCCTCCAAAAGTAGGAGGAGTATATCCTGAATTAGAGGAAATGACAATTGGGAGAGTTTAAAAACCTTTCACCACAAAGATCTCAAAGGACACGAAGGTTTGTAAAATATAAATGTAAATATACATGTAGGGATGAATTTGATCCCACCTTTTATACACCATCGAGGGTTTTACCTCGGTTGTTAGCCCCCTCAATTCCCCCATCCCGCAAGTTCATTCGGGATGGGGGGAAGGTGATTGCCGGGATCAATGCTCCCGGCTACAGATTAGTACAAAAAAATCCTTGGTGTACTTTGCTTCTGTGGTATTTAATTATTTACGGACTCAGGTAGACTTCCACGCTCGACAGGTGCTCAATGCCTGGGATGCGCACGCCGCTTTCGCTGATCTGCAATCTCACCCAGGTGCCCTTGCTTACCTGGTAGGGGACCTCGAATGCAAACGGCACATACGAGCCGTCCGGTGCTGGGGTGACGAACAACTGTTGGTAACCGACCACGGTCCCGTCGGAACTCACCAGCTCCGCCAGCATGAACTCCTCGCTGGGCTTGGCGAGACCACTGACGATCACCACCCCACCCTGGATGAGATGGTTGGGGGTTGGCTCGCGGATCACAATTGGATCCTCGAGGTCGCCCGTGGGGGTGATATCACTCGGTCCCATAGAGAGCAGGATCAGGTCAACCGAGCCGACTGAGACGGGTCGGCCGAATTTGTCGTACATACCTATCCTGAGCTGCCCGAATTCCGATACCCTGCTCAGCTCGAACACGATCTCCTGTTCCAGGTAGATCCAATCGATAGGATTTATTATTACCTTTTTAACCTCACGGTAGAGCAGGCGAGGGTCACCACCTGGTTGGAGCGGCTCCATCCAGATCTCAGTGTGGTAACTACCAGATGGCATGCTGCGCACGTTAGCCACAAGTTCGAGCGGCGAAGTCCCCCTAGACATGGGTCCCGGCTCTAATATCTGAACACCTGCACGCGGGATGAGGGGTGTGGGGGTGATGGTGGGCGTGCGGGTTGGGCGACGGGTAGGGCTGGCACGCAAGTCCTGGGTATACGTCGCACTCGGGGAAAGGCTGGCGGTAGCAGTTGTAATAATTGGCAACGAGGTGGAGTTGGGTCTGGAGGTGGTTTTATTGACTCCAACGGATGATGTGGGAGTAGGAACCTGAGTATCCTGTAGGACGACGACTTGCGACGGAGTGATCAAAGCTTCCTGTCCAGCCTGGACGGTGAGGGCGATAATGGTAGGGATGTAATCTACCGGGTATGGTGTAGGTAAGGGCGTATAGACCAGGTTGGAACAGCCTACCCCAAGCAAGACGAATAGAATGGTGGAGAGAACAAGACAGGCTCTTCTCATCATAGAACCAGCAGAGTGTGGACGGGTCTGTTCTCTCTCACCGTGGATGTCAGAAATTGTAAATTGCCTGGTATTTCTGCTCAAGGTAGCGCATGTAGGGTGCTGGGTCAATCTTCGAGCCTGTCACGCGCTGGATGAGCTGCTGTGGCTCAAACTTGTTGCCATGGCTGTGGACCTTTTCACGCAGCCAGGTGAGCCAGGCTGCAAACTCACCTTGGCGGATCTGTTCGGACAGGTCGGGGATATCAGCGCAAATTCGCTCCCACAATTGTGCGGCGATCAGGTTGCCCAAGGCATAGCTGGGGAAGTAACCGATCAAACCACCCGACCAGTGAACATCCTGCAGTACGCCTTTGGAATGATCGGGAGGAGTGATGCCTAAGTACTCCTGGAAGCGTGAATTCCAAGCTTCAGGCAGGTCTTTTACCTGCAGCTGGTTCTCCATCAGGGCGATCTCAAGCTCCATACGCAGCATGATGTGTAGGTTGTAAGTGGCTTCATCGGCTTCTACCCGGATGAAGGAAGGCTGAACTTTGTTAATACCTTTGTAGAAGGTCTCCAGGGGGATGTTACCGAGCTGGTTGGGGAAGAACTCCTGCAGGCGGGGGTAAAAGTGCTGCCAGAAGGGGTAGGAACGACCGATCAGGTTTTCCCACATGCGGGATTGGGACTCGTGGATCCCAGCCGAGGCTCCTCCGAAGAGAGGAGTGCGGTCGAAGGATTTATCCGAGCCCATGGCGTACATAGCGTGCCCGGCTTCGTGCAGTGTGCCGAACAGGGCGGAAGCCAAATAATTGGGGTACACGCGGGTGGTGATGCGTACATCTCCCCAGCCGAAACTGGTGGTGAAGGGATGCAGGGTCTTATCCTGGCGACTACGGTTCCATTCGTAACCCATTTTGGTGATAGCTTCCACCCCAAATTCCCATTGCTTCTGCTCGTCGAAGGCGAGAGACATGAAGGAATTATCTACCTGCGGGCTGTTGGCGATCTGTTTAAGCAACATCACCTGCTGGGGTCGCAGGAGGTTGAAGATTGCTTTTATATCGGTGGTCTTCATACTGGGCTCAAATATATCCAACAGTGGGTCGTATACGTGTTCGAAGGGTGCAAAGAACCCAGCATAGCGATGCGCCAGGTCGAGTACACGCTCCAGGTGAGGTTGGAAGAGGTGGAAATCATTCTCGGCACGGGCTTTTGCCCAGGCTTCATGAGCGGCAGTAGTCGTCATGGCGAATTCAACCACCCATTCGCTGGGTACCTTAGTCTCATTTTCGTAATTGCGTCGGGCGACCCTTACCAGGCAGGCATCGGACGAGTCGGGGTCAAGCTGGGTAGCGTAGGGCTGCAGGTCGTCCAGGAGTCTGCCAATCTCGGCGGAGACTGACTTGGTGTGAGCGATCTGCTGCAGTGTAGCGAGCTGATGGCCGCGGTTTTCAGCCCCACCCGGAGGCATGTAGGTTTGCTGATCCCAGTCGAGCAAGGCAGCGATCTGGTTCAGGTCTGCAATCTCGGCCAGCAGGGTTTTGAGTTGTTGGAGTTTCTGTTCAGGTTCCATGATAGTCCTTTTGTGTGTGAGTTAGACGATCTTCCAGCGTAATGGTTCACCGCGCAGGGCGTTTAGCACTTCGGAGGCAATGTCTTCAGCTGCCCTGTCCTGGGCTTCTTCTGTCTGTGCGCCGATGTGCGGGGTTGCGACCACATTGGGATGAGCCACCAAAGCAGTCAGACCTGGCGGCTCGGTGGCGAATACATCCAGCGCAGCAGCAGCCACCTGGCCCGATTTGAGTGCTGCCAGAAGCGCAGTCTCATCGATGATCCCACCACGGGCAGCATCGACGATACGAACGCCGTGTTTCATCTGTGCAAAGACCTGCTCGTTGACCATGCCCTTCGATTCTGGCGTGAGCGGCAAGTGGAAGGAAATGAAGTCGGCTTTGGCGTACAGTTCAGACAATCCGACTGGTTCCGCCCCGCGTTTCTTGATCTCATCAGGAGCAATGAGTGTGTCAAAACCAATCACTTTCATCCCCAAGGCTGAGGCGCGCTGAGCGAGTACAGTTCCAATATTGCCCATACCAACAACGCCGAGGGTCTTGCCGTTCAGCTCAATGCCTTCGAGCTGTTTTTTGATCCATTGACCTTGCTTCATGGTGGCGTCTGCTTTGGGGAGCATGCGGGCCAGGGCGAACATCAGGGCGACAGCCAGCTCAGCCACTGCCAGGGAGGTGGATTTAGGAGCATTCACCACCGTCACCCCATGGCTGCGGGCGGCTGTCAGATCGATGTTGTCAACACCCACACCGGCGCGTCCAACCACTTTGAGCAAGGTGGCGGCATCGAAGAACGCCGGAGTAACCTTGGTGCGTCCACGCACGACCATGGCGTCATACCCAGCTGCAACTTTCAGCAGGTCATCCGCGGAGATGTCAGGCTTGTTATCCACCTGGGCGGCTGAGCTTAAGATGGCGATGCCTTTATCCGAAAGGCCATCGGTGATAAGAACTTTCCAGCTTGTCATTGCGTCCTCCATTTCTTTGTGTTTAGTCCTGTGAGTAATCCGGTGAATCAATTTTACACCAAAAGGGTGCGCAAAAAGCCTGGTGGAAGCGTGAGAGGATATTTGTCATGGGGAAACATGAAGAAGCGCGAGGATTCGATGAGTATAATTAGAAAGTAAGCAATGATCTTTTCCCCACAAGTAGAGGTGCAGGGGTGGTTACCTAACCATGAAAAAAAACTCTCGTGCGCCCCTAACAGACATTAGGATAGAGGCGGTAGACTTTGGGATAAAGGGATCATAAATATTCCATCTCATATAGAATGATGGCCAATAAGTGTAGGGTGTGGTAAGTTTTCTCAAATCGAAAACCTAAAATACCAGGAGATACTTGAATGCGATACGACTTTGATCATGTTCCAGACCGGCGACCAACGGACAGTACGAAGTGGAACACGTATGCTGCGGATGTGTTGCCCTTGTGGGTGGCAGATATGGATTTTCCGGTTGCTGAACCCATCCTGCAAGCCCTGAAAACTCGCATCGAGCATGGTATTTTCGGCTATCCGGACACCCATCCAAAGCCAGGCACCGTATCAGAACTGCAACAGGTTTTGGTGGATCGTATGCAGCGCCTTTATAACTGGCAGGTTGCACCCGAAGAGCTGGTCTTCCTGCCTGGGGTGATCGTTGGGTTGAACCTGACATGCCACGCAGCTGCAAAGCCGGGTGGTGAGGTACTCGTACAGACCCCGGTCTACCCACCCTTTTTATCAACACCTGCAAACGCCAGTATGCAGCGCCGGGATGCCTTGCTATGCCGTGAAAGCGATGGTCATTACGAGATCGATTGGCAGGTGTTTGAAGCTGGGTTTACTGAGCAGACCAGGGTCTTCATTCTGTGTAATCCACACAACCCGGTGGGGAGGGTCTACGGTAAAGATCAACTGGAGCGTATGGCAGAAATCTGCCTACGCAAGGGTGTGCTGATTTGCTCGGATGAGATCCACTGTGACATCCTGTTCAAAGGGCAAAAGCACATCCCCATTGCATCGTTAGATAAAGAGATCAGCCGTAATACCGTTACCCTGATGTCGCCAACCAAGACCTTCAATATCGCTGGCCTGCAATGCTCGTTCGCCATTGTGCAGGATAAGGAACTACGCCTGAAGCTAGAGCAATCCAAGAAAGGGTTGGTGATGTGGGCAAATTTGATTGGGTTGACCGCAACGCTTTCAGCATACCGGGATGGGCAGGAGTGGTTGGATCAGGTGCTGGAGTATCTTGAGGACAACCGGGACTTCGTGTATGAGTATGTGCAGGCAAACCTACCACAGCTGCAGATGGTGAAGCCTGAGGGCACCTACCTGGCGTGGTTGGACTGCCGCAAAACAGGCATACAGGGTAATCCATGTGAGTTCTTTATCAAAGAGGCAGGCGTTGCCCTCAATGATGGGGCATCCTTCGGTAAAGGTGGAGAAGGTTACGTCCGGCTAAACTTTGCCTGTACCAGGGATATTCTGACCCAGGCTTTGGAAAGGATGAAAGCGGCGTTGCAGAAGATACCGGGTTAGATCAGCTCATTCGTATCGCAAGGCTTCAACCGGCTCAAGACTGGCGGCACGATTAGCGGGGTATATCCCAAAGAACAAACCCACAGCAGTGGAGAACAGGGTGGCGATGAGGATGATATCGATGCCAAAGGATGGGGTGATCATCGCATTATTGGCTTTGGCGACCTGCCCCACCACGAAGGCGATGGCGTAGCCAAGAATGATGCCAATAATCCCTCCAAACAGGCTGAGAACAGACGATTCAGCCAAGAACTGGATCATGATATCCGCTTTATGGGCGCCAACAGCTTTCCGCAATCCAATCTCACGTGTGCGCTCAGTGACCGATACCAGCATGATGTTCATAATCCCGATACCACCCACGAGAAGAGAGATCGCTGCCACGCCTCCCAGGAAAATGGTGAGCACATTGGTGATGGTGCTGGCAGTTGAAAGGAAATCCTGCTGGGTGAGAATGGTGAAATCATCTGCGCCAATGTCAGTACGGTGGCGGTTGCGCAAGATCTGTGCAACTTCATTACTGGCGGCCGGTACAGCTCCAGGGCTGGTGGCTTCCACCAGCAGTAAATCCACCCGGTCATTAGCAGCCCGACGGATGAGGCGAGTTTGGGCGGTAGAGAAGGGGACCATGACCTGGTTATCTGCATTGGAGAAACCCGAGCCACCTTTGGATTGCAACACCCCGATCACACGGAAGGGTTGCCCTTCAATGCGTACTGTCTCACCAACTAGGCCTTCCCGGCGCCCGAAGAGCTTATCTGCTACTTCCGAACCGAGCAGCACCACAGATGACCGCCCCAGCATCTGTTCCTGATTAATGAATTCGCCCTCGGTAACCTGGTAATTGCGTACACTGCTATATTCGGGAGTCACACCGGTGACGCTAGTGGATGTGCTTTCACGCCCAAAAGTGACCTTTCCGCTATCCTGAATGACAGGCGCGACTGCAACAATCGAGGGTGCCTGATTAGGGTCGTCGATGGCTTCTGCATCACTCAGGGTGAGCGGTTTGGGGTTGCGCACATCTTCAGAACCACCACGAAACACAAAGATGAGATTGGTACCAATTCCATTGATGGAATCAGTGATGGTTGCCTGGGCACCACGCCCTATGGAGACCATCGCAATGACAGCCGCAACTCCAATCACGATCCCTAAAATAGTGAGGCCAGCACGCAATTTATTGGCAGAGAGACTCTCAAACGCTTCCAGGACGGCTTGCCAGACGTTCATAAAGCCTCCTCCACGACACCATCGCGGATACGGATGATCCGCTGGGATTGTGCTGCGATATCAGGGGCATGGGTCACAAGGATGAGCGTGGTACCGTGATCCCGGTTTAAGTTAAGCAGCAATTCCATGATCTCATTGCCCGATTTGGTATCCAGGTTGCCCGTTGGTTCGTCTGCCAGGATGATGGCTGGATCATTTACCAGGGCGCGGGCAATGGCAACCC
>Ga0315283_10001330_pt1 | contig 19763 bp, 8 predicted proteins | sample YL17G09_0_MG_FD_204541 | JGI IMG/M metagenome (GOLD analysis project Ga0315283, IMG submission 204541) | Sediment microbial communities from Yellowstone Lake, YNP, Wyoming, USA - YL17G09_0 | ecosystem: Environmental > Aquatic > Freshwater > Lake > Sediment | place: USA: Wyoming | collected... | reverse complement strand
CTGGTCATCGAACCACGGCACGCGGAACATGAGCACGCGCTCGGGCTCGACGATGCGCTCGACGATCTTCGCCGCCTTGTACTCGGGGTGGCGCTCCAGCACCAGGCTCAGGGACTCGAGGACCTCCTGGACCGCCTGGTGGAATTCGGGCTCCGCGGGGTTCTTGGCCTTCACCTGGGCCATCAGACTGGCGATGTACTCCTTCGAAGACATGGTGCTCACTTCGGTCATCCTCCGGCATCTGGGTCGGACAAGTAGCGGATGGACTCCATTGGCCGCACGGGCCAAGCGCCGGGGAATGTACGCGAGAAAGTCGGGGCGCGTCCAGTGGGGACCGGTGGACGAATGGCACGGGTGGAGGGGGGCGGGCCGAATGTTATTCGGTGATCATGGCCTCGGAGGGTCTCAGGCGCGGTCCGACTTCCTCGCCAGCAGGCGCGCGGTCACCGGGCCCGCCGCGGGTTCGAGCTCCTCGTAGTGAACGGTCTCGAGCGTGGGGAAGGCGCGGGCCAGTTCGTCGCGGGCGAGCAGGAAATGGGCGCGAATCGGCTTGCCGAGACGCTCCTGTCCCGCGCGGAAGGTTTCGTAGACCAGCCATCCGCCGGGCGCGAGGGCGCGCTCCATCCAGGGGAAGAGCGGGCGATGGAGGAAGCGGAAACAGACGATCAGGTCGAAGGGCCGCGCGGGTGGCGGGAGGTCTGGCTGTTCGAGGTCGCGGATCTCGGTGCGGAGGGTGACGCCGTGGCGCCGCGCGAGGTCGCGCGCCCGCTCGAGCGCCTCGGGCGCGTGGTCCCAGCCCTCGACCGCGAAGCCGTGCAGGGCGAGGAAGACCGCGTCGCGGCCAGCGCCGCAGGCCAGGTCGAGCGCGAGGGGGGGGGGCACGGTGAGCGCGCCCGATTCCGGCGCGGTCCCTTGCGACCGCAAGATCAGTGATAGGACCTTCTCGAGGAAGGGCGCGGGGCGCCATAGACGCGCGGCGGGGGCACGGTCGGCGAGGCCGTCGGCGAGTGCGCCGAGCGGTGCGTCGAGCCACGACACCGCGGAGTAGCCGAACGCCTCGATCGTGGCCGCCGCTGCCGTCGCCGCTATCGCATCCTCCGCCACCACGAGGATTGGGGCGTCGCGCGGAGGCAGTTCGCTACGGCGCGCGTGGAGTTCGGCGCAGGGGATGTGACCGCTCCCCACGAGATGCCCGCGAGCGAACGCCTCCGGTTCGCGCGTGTCCAGCACGGCGAACGTCTCTGCGCACGACTGCGCCGTCTGCAGATCGAGTGACTCCATCGCGCCATTCATCGCATGCCCGGCCGGCAGCCGCAAGTGCGGACGTTGGCAGGTCGCTTGCGCCGCAACCGCCGGGAGGAGGCGATCCCGGCCGCGGGTCCGGCATTGACCGCTCCGGCGCGGGCGGGGATACTGCGCGCGGCCAGGATAGTGAGCACGCTCTTGAAACGAATCTCGTCGCGCATTCTGCTGCTGTTGCTGCTGCTCGCCGGAATCGCAGGCGCTGCCTCCGATCCGGCTTCCTCGAGCCGTGCCCGCGAGCAGGCCGGGGCGCTCTACCAGCGCTCACTCGGCTGGCTCCTCCAGAACACCGTCGAGACGCGCCGCCAGGCGGTGCGCGCGCTGGAAGAGGCCACGCTCCTCGATCCCGGCAACGGCACCTACGAACTCGCGTTGGCCCGGGCCTACTACTCGAGCGGGTACCTGAAGAGCGCGCGCCAGCATTTCGAGCGGGCGACGCGGATCCAGCCCGGGGATGCGGCCGGGTACCAGGGTCTGGGTCTCGCCTGGCGGCGGGACTGGCTCAAGTACCTCGACCGCCGTTCGCTCGACGGTGCGGTGGAGCAACTCGCGACGGCGACGCGGCTCGACTCCGGGAGCACGGACGCCTGGCTGACGCTGGCGCCGCTGCTGGTCGAGCAGGGCGATCTGGCGGGCGCCTTGCGGGCCGCATTTTGTGCGCTGCGCTCCGATCCCGAACGGTCCGAGGCCCGCCTGGCCGTAGCGCAGGCGCTGTATCGGAGCGGGCTGGTGCACGAGGCCGACAGCGTCTTCCGCGTCACCATCCCGCGGCTCGGGAGGAAGGTGCGCGAGTGTTACGACGACATCAGCCCGGTCGCGACCGAGCAGGACACGACCATCCTCAATCATCTGCCAGCCGCGGACCAGGTGACGTTCATCGAGCGCTTCTGGCAGGACAACGACCCGGATCTCACGACCCCCGAGAACGAAGCACGGCTGGAATACTGGGCGCGCGTGACCCAGGCCTACTTCCTGTTCTTCAACGCGAAGCGTGGCGGCTGGGACGAGCGCGGCGAGGTCTTCGTGCGCTACGGGCCGCCCGCCGAGATGCAGTACAACCCGGTGGGAGGGAAGCTGAGCTGGGCCTTCGGCTCCGGTCCGGAGTTCCCGGCGAACCTGCTGGTGTGGAACTACCCGGAACTGGGCATGCGAGTGGTCCTGCAGGACCGGCTGCTCTCCGAGCACTACCTGCTGCCGGTGACCCGCTATTCGAACCCGGATCCGCTGCCCGATCCCGACTCGCTGGCGAAGTGCGCGGATGCGCTCGGCACGCGCGGCAGGCGCGGCGTGTTCCACCTGCTTCCGCCCGGCGCGAAGCCGCTGCCGCTCGAGGGCCTGGTGGCCCGCTTCGAGGGCAGCGCCGGTCTGCGCTTGCTCGTGCAGTTCGAGGTGCCCGGAGGGCCGGCCGACAGCGTCTGGGCCGACTGGGCCGTGCTCGACTCGGCGCGGGTGGTGCGGGCGCGGGCCTCGCTCCTGCTCGGACCCTCGGCGTGCACGGCCACGACCCGGCGCGTCGGTGAGTTCGCGGCCGATCTCGAGCCCGGTCCCTACGTCGTCAGCGTGACGGTGCGCGATGGCGCTGACCGCCGCGGCATCCTGCGCGTGCCGGTCGAGCTCGCGGCCGCCCGGCCGGTCCTCGCCCTGAGCGACGTGGTCATCACCTGCGGCGCTTCAGGTGCCAGCGCAGGCCCGGTGCGGATCGAGCCCAACCCGGGGGCGCGGGTCCCTGGGGGCGGGCCGCTCACGGCCTATTTCGAGATCTACCACCTGCAGCCCGGGAACGACGGCCTCGCGCGCTTCGAATACGTCCACACCGTGCGGTCGGCTGCGCCGGACACCCGGCACTGGATGGCGAAGTTCTTCTCGCCGGCGCCGCCGCCCCTCGTGTCGGTCTCGCGCGAGGAGCAGAACCTGGGCGCGCTGCGGCGGCAGTTCATCTCCGTGCCCGTGGCTTCGCTCGCGCCCGGGCGCTATCGGCTCGAGATCACGGTGCGCGACCTGATCACCGAGACCTCGGTCGTGAAGAAGCTGGGGTTCGTCAAGCTGCAGTGAGCAACGCGGGACCCGCCGCGGGGGGCGCGCCTCAACTCCCGGCCGATCCGCGCCCTGCGGCGATGATCGTCTTCATCTCCTCGTGAAGCGTTGCGTTGCTGGCGAGGATCTGGCGGCCGTCGAGCTGGAACTCGCCGCCGTCATAGCCGGTCACCAGGCCGCCGGCTTCGCGCACCAGCAATACGCCCGCCGCCATGTCCCAGGGCGAGAGGGACATCTCCCAGAAGCCGTCGAAGCGTCCGCAGGCCAGGTAGCAGAGATTCAGCGCAGCCGAGCCGTCGCGGCGGATGGCCTGCGCGCGCACCAGGAAGGCCTCGAACAGGGGCAGCGAGCGCTCGGGACGCTCGCGCACGTCGTACGGGAAACCGGTCACGAGCAGCGCGTCATCGACGCGGGCGATGTCCGAGACACGGATCGCGCGGCCGTTGAGCGTCGCTCCGTGTCCCGCGGCCGCCGCGAACAACTCGTCGCGCACCGGGTCATAGACCGCGCCCGCGGCCAGGCGGCCCCCGGACTCGGCCCCGATGGAGACGCAGAAGAAGGGATAGTTGTGGGTGAAGTTGGTGGTGCCGTCGAGCGGGTCCACCACCCAGCGCACCGTGCCCGCCGCGTCCTTCGCTCCGCCGGCGTGCGCGCCCGACTCCTCGGCGAGGATGGCGTGGCCGGGGTAACGCTGCCGGATGCCCTCGAGCACCAGGCGTTCCGAACGGCGGTCGTATTCGGTGACCAGGTCGATGCGGCCCTTGCGCTCGGGGACGTGCGCGCGGCCGTAGCCCTCCCGCAGGATGGCGCCGGCGGCGCGGGCCAGTTCCACCGCGGCGTCGCGCAGCTCGCGCGGGTCGGTCGCGCTCACGCCGGCCCCCGCGCCGCACTGTGGATGCAGAAGCGTGAGTAGGGGCAGTAGCCGCAGTTGCGCTGGTCGGGTTTCGCCGGGAACTGGGCGCTGCGGATGCCGGCCGCGGCCTTCGCCACGCGCTCGCGGGCGCGCTCGAGGTGCTCGGGCTTGACCTCGCCCGAGCCCACCGTGCCCGGTCCGACGAAGTGCAGCTCGGTGCGCGCGGGCAGCACGCCGGTGGTCTCCCGGTAGGCCAGCGCGTAGAGCCCGAGCTGGCCGTCCTTGAGGTCGCTCTTCGCGCGTTCCGCGACCTTCTGCGGGTCCGCGACCTCCGAGGTCTTGTAGTCCACCAGCACGATGCCCTCCGGTCGCTCGTCGATCCGGTCCCAGCGGCCCACCACCAGATCGTTGCCGAGCTTGAAGCGGAAGTCGCGCTCGATGGCGAGCGGCGCCTGCTGACGTGCCTGTTCGCGCGCGACGAATCGCCGCAGGGTCTCGCGGCCCTCCTCGAGCCGGCGCTCCTCGTGCTCGCGCGAGTAGAAGCCTTCGCTCGACCAGGCGCCCTCGAAGGCCGAGATCACGTCGTCGGCGCTGATGGGCCACCCCTTCATGCCATGCTGATGGTAGACCTTGATGGCGTGGTGGATGGCGATCCCGTACATCACGGCCGGATTCGAGCCGAGCGGCACCTGCGCGATGTGGGCGAAGCGGTACTTGAGCGGGCAGGTGAGGTAGTCGTCCACCTGGCCGAACGAGATGTGCAACGGCTGCTCCGGGGTCACGGGCGCGATCTGCGGCGGCGCATCCTCGGGGGCCGGCGCGTAGCGCGCGATGGACTCGAGTGCCGAGACGGCGGTGCCGCCCTTGGGCGGGCTCGGCAGATCGAGCGCCTCGATCACGAAGCGGCTCGGCTTGTGCGCGCGCCTGCCGCCGTAGTCTGTGGCGTGGGTGAGTACGAGCCGGTCGCGGGCGCGGGTCATGCCGACGTAGAAGAGCCGGCGCTCCTCGCGGTAGTGCTCTTCGCGTGCGATCGGGCCGGGGTTGCGCCGCTCGTCCCGGCGCTCTTCGCCCGATCGGGCAGCGGGACCGGGTGTTTGGACCTTGCGCAGTTCGGGCGGGAAGGGCAGGGCCTCGACCTTGCGGTGGCCCGGGAAGCGGCCCTCGACCAGGTGCACCAGGTAGACCACCGGGAACTCGAGCCCCTTGGCGTTGTGGACCGTGAGCAGGTGCACGGCGTCCTCCTCGCTCTCGATCGCGGCGGCGGCGGGATCGTCGCCCATCTCGATGAGCAGATCGAGGTGCCCCATGAACTGTGCGACGCGATCCTGCTTGAGCAGCGGCCCGACCCGGGTGACGATCGAGAAGAGCCGGTTGAGGTTCAGCACGCGCTCGGTGGACTCGGCGCTGTCGTCGGCGGCGAGTTGGCCGAGCAGGCCGCTCTCGGTGACGAACTCGTAGAGCACCTCCGAGGTCGGCCGGCGCAATGCGCTCGCGGCGAGTCGGCGGTGCAGGTCGGCGAAACGGCGGATGGCCTCGCGGGTGGACTCTGCGAGCGTCGGGTCGCCGGCGGCGGCTTCGACGGCGAGCGCGAGCAGGCCACGATGGCTGCGCCGGGCCGCGGCCCCGAGGCGCGCCAGGTCCACCGGGTCGCCGCCGAAGACGGGGTCGCCCAGCGCCAGGTAGGTGGCCGTGCCGTCGTCCGGGTCGGCGAGCGTGCGCAGCGCGTTGAGGCACAGCTGCACCTCGGGCCGCGCGTAGAGCCCGCGCAGCCCGACGCGGCGGAAGCGCACGCCGGCGGACTTGAGCGCGAGCGCGAACCCATCGAGGCTGGAGTGTGCGCGCGCCAGCACGGCGAAGTCCTGCGCGCGCCGCCCGCCGCCGGCGATCGCTGCGGCGATCTCGGCGGCCACGGTCTCGGCCTCGTCGCTGGCGGTGGCGAAGGAACGATGCTCGACCACGGCCTCGATCGCGCGCTGCGCGAGCAGGCGCTTGTCGTAGCCGAGTTGGGCCTCAAGACGGTCAGGATTGTTGGTCTGGATCAGACGGTGCGCCAGATCGAGGATGCGCTGCCCCGAGCGGTAGTTCTGCCGCAGCAGCAGCACACGCGCTCCGGGGAAATCATCCAGGAAGCCCAGCAGGTTCTCGACCTTGGCCCCGCGGAAGCGGTAGATGCTCTGGTCGTCGTCGCCCACGGCGGTGAGGTTACAGGGCCCGTTCCAGACGCTGGTCCCGGATGGCCCCGGTGAGCCCCCGGCCAGCAGCTTCACCAGTTCGAACTGGACGTGGTTGGTGTCCTGGAACTCATCCACCAGCACGTAGCGGTGGCGCTCCTGGTACTCGTGTCGCAGGTAGGCGCGCTCGCGCAGCAGGCGTAGCGCGAGGCTGATCTGCGAGCCGAAGTCCACGCGCCCGCTCTCGAGCAGCAGACGCTGGTAGGTTCCGTAGGCCCGGGCCTTCTCGATCTCCGCGGCGGCGCGGTCGCGCAGGGCGGGGTGGTCGCCGGCATCCGCCGCGAGTCGCTCGGTGAAGGCGGCGTATTCATCCGGCGTCACGTCCTCGTCGCGCGCGCGGTCGAAGCAGGCCACCAGGGCCTTCAGGTGTTCGTCCGGGTTGCCCAGCGGCAGGAAGCGCTCGAGCCCCAGCTCGAAGAGCCGCTCCCGCAGGAACACCAGGATCTCGGCCGGCGTCTCCACGCGCAGCTGCGAGGTGAGTCCCAACTCCACGGCGTGCTCGCGCACCAGCCGGTCGCAGAAGGCGTGGAAAGTGGAGAGCGTCGCGCCGACGAACCCGTAGGGCACGAGCACGTCCACGCGCGTCTCCATCTCGGCGGCGGCCTTGTCGGTGAAGGTGAGGCCGAGGATCTCCTCGGGACGCGCGCGCTTGGTGGCGATGAGCCAGGCGATGCGGCGTGTGATGACCTGGGTCTTGCCCGTGCCCGCGCCCGCCACGATCAGGAGCGGGCCCTCGCCGTGGGTGACGGCTTCGAGTTGTTCCGGGTTGAGGCCCTCGAGGATACGCTCGACGCCCGGCGCCGCGGCGGAAGGCGGAACGACGCCCGCGCTCACGGTGCGAGGCGGTCGGAATAAGAGGAGGGAGGCACGGCCGGACGCTAGCATGGTCTCGAACACACGGGCAAAGGCCTGCGCGACGCGCGGCTTCCGCGTGGCGCGCAAGCCGTCTAGACTGCGTTCGACCATGGAACCTCGCACGCCTCCCGCCGCGGCTGTCCTGCTCGCCGTCCTGCTCGCGCTCACCGCGCTCGGCTGCGCCGGCTGCGCGGACCGTCCACCCGCGCGGGGCACGTCCTGCGTCTGGATCGCGGGGCGGCCGGAGCCTGCCTTCGACCCCGGCGGGCCGCCCGACCCCCTGCGCTGGGCCCTCGAGCGGCTGCTCGCGTGCGGGCTCGTTGAAGAGGATTCCAGCGGCACGCTCGTGCCTGGAGCCGCGGAACGCTGGGAGTGGTCCGCCGACAGCCTCGCGCTCACCTTCCACTTGCGGCCGGGGCTCGTGTTTGCCGACGGCTCCCCGTGCGGGAGCGTGGATTTCCGGGGGGCGCTGTGCACAGGGCTGGGGCGCGAGGACCACGGCTCGCGAGCCTGGCTGCTGAGCGCGGTCTCCGGCGTCGAGCGCGTGCGCGCGGGCAAGCCGCTGCCGCCGCTCGGCATCGAGACGCCCGACCTCCGCACCCTCGTGCTCCGGTTGGCGCGCCGCGATCCGCTGCTGCCCGGGAAGCTCGCGCTCCCCGGTTTGAGCGCGCCGTGGTCGGCCTCAGCGTCCGGCGGGTGGCGCGACGCCGCGGGGCTCGGGCCGTACCGGGTGCTGGGCGAGGAGCCCGGGCGCGCGCTCACGCTGGTCCGGCGCGCGGGCGCGGCCGGTCCCGACACGATCCACGTGCGCTTCCAGCCCCTGGCCGCGCGAGTGCTGACCTTCCTGCGGGCGAACGCCGCCGACCTGGTCTGGCCGCTGCCCGCCACGCTGGATGTGGCGGCCGCGCCGCAGGGTTTCCGGTTCGGGGTGCGCGCGGCCGAGCCTGCGCGGACGCTGCTGCTCGTCATGCGCGCCGATCTGCCGCCCACCTCGCGCCTGGCGACGCGTTGCGCGCTGGCGCACAGCGTGAACCGGGACCGGGTGCTGGAGTTGCTGGGTGCTCGCGCGGGGCGGCTCGGGAGCTGGCTGCCGGGAGCCATCCCCTACGACTTCCCCGCGCTGGATGAGGGACAGGCCCGGGAGTGGATGGGACGCGGGAAGCTCGGGCAGGCCTTCCATGTGGTGATGGGCTATGACGCGGACGGTGCCGGCGCCGCGGTGGCAAGGGCCTTGCAAGAAGAGTGGTCGAGACTGGGCATCTACGCCGAGCTGCGCCCACTGCGCGGACCGAAGCTTGCGCGCGAGTTGCTCGGCGGTCTCTCGCATCTCGCCCTGGTCGAGGAACAACCCTGGACGCACGACCCTGCAGGTACCCTGGCTTCGCTCGTCATGCCCCTGCGCGGGCCGGCTGTGGGCGCCTTTCGCACCGGCTGGCGGACGCGGGAATTCGACGGCCTGCTCGGTCCGGCAGGCGGCTCGACCTTCCCCGGCCCGGACGCTGCGCAGGCCCGCCTGCGCGAGGACCTGGTCGTGCTCCCGCTGGCGCGGCTGCCCTGGGTCTGGCTGGCACGGGTGGACGGTTCGGCCCTGTCCTTCCACCCGCGTTTTGGGCCAAATTGTGCTGGGGGTGGGTGGTCCGCCCCGGCTGGGGCGGTCGCGGCGGGGTCTCCCGGCGGACCACCCCCTCCCACGGGGCGCTAGGCGGGATTCAGCCGCCGGGTTATCATCTAGACCTGACGCGCATCATTAGAGAAACCTTCCGGGTCCGCTCGAGCATCCAAGATGATCACATCCATGCCCGTCCTCGCATCGCGTGTCGTCCCGGCCGGTCTCTCGACCGCCCAGTCTGTCACCCTGCTCCGCCAAACTCCCCGGGAGAACCCATGAAGAAGTCTGGCAGTCTGATCCTTTCCATCCTTCTTGGCCTGACCAGTTGGTCGGTTGCGGTGCCGGATGCCGCGTTGGCCTCGACCACGATCGAGCGCGAGTTCAGCTATAGCCAGGACCGGTTAGACCTGACCCGGAATGCCGACGGCACGACTCAGGTGGGAATGAGTTCGGCTATGCGGGAATACACCGCCGGCCGGCCGGACCTGCCGCTGGTGGGTGAGCGTGTGGAGCTGCCTCCGGGGTTGCGGCTCGCCGCGGTGGAGATCGTCGGGCTCGTGACGGCCCCGCTCGCGCAGGACGTGCGGCTGCCGAGCGCGATGCTCATGCGCCCCGGGATGGACAGCCTCGAGCGCTCAGTGCCGGACCCCGCGATCTTCGGACGTGCGGACTTCGTTCCCGAGCAGTTGGTGCAGGTCGGTACGCAGGGGTTCGAGCGCGGTCAGGGTGTGGCCTACCTGGTGATCGCGCCGGTGCGCTGGAATCCGGCGACGGGCGAACTGGAGCGGATCGAGCGGGTGCGCGTGCGTCTGGTGCTCGAGTCCACCTCCGAGCGGCCGCTGGAGCGCGAACGCATCGTGCCTGACTGGGAGGACGCTGGTGTCGGCGCGGCGGGGCCCGGATCGCGCACGGCCCAGCCGACGTCGCTGGTCTGGGGCGCGCGTCGGGCGGAGCCCTTCAAGGCCACGCAACTGCCCTCGCTACTGGGCAGCCCGGTCGCCTACGTCATCGTCACCAACGACGCGATGGCTCCGGCCTTCCAGCAGCTTGCGGACTGGAAGACGCAGAGCGGCGTGCCCGCCGTGGTGCGCACCATCTCGTTCATCAAGCAGCAGTACCCGTTCGGCGCCGACGATGCCGAACGCGTGCGCCTCTTCCTGCGCGACGCCTACTCGCGCTGGGGCACCAAGTGGGTCCTGCTGGGGGGCGACACCGACGTGATCCCCACGCGTTTCGCCCACACCACCTACTACGGTGGCGAGGTCATCTCCACCGACCTCTACTTCTCGTGCCTGGATGGCAACTGGAACGCTGACGGGGACAGCATCTACGGCGAGGGCGCCATCAGTTACCCGCCGGCCCCGGGCGACTCCGCGGATCTGCTGCCCGAGGTCTATGTGGGGCGCGCCCCGGCCAGCACGCTCGCCGAGGCGCAGTTGTTCGTGAACAAGGCCCTGAAGTACCAGCGAGAGCCCGTGGCCGACTACATAAACAACCTCTTGTCCTTCGCCGAAGTGCTCTTCCCGAATCCATGGTATGCGGGTTTGGAGACCCAGCTTGACGGGGCCGAACTCATCGACTACGACCTGCTGCCCATCCTGGACACCGTGCCCTGGATCCACTCCGCGCGGCTCTACGAGAACTACACCGATGCGCGCTGGCGCGCGGGCGCGCTCCGCGAGACGCGGGCCATCGTGATCGATTCGCTGAACCGGGGCTACAACATCTCCGTGCACATCGGGCACGGCTACCGCAACGTCATGAGCGTGGGGGACAACAACCTTACCAACACCGACGCGATGGCGCTCACGAACGGCGATCGCCTGACGAACCTCTACGCCATCAACTGCAACTCCACCGCGATCGATTACCCGTGCGTCGCCGAGGCGTTCATGAAGGCCCCCAACGGCGGCACCGTCACCGTCATCGGCTCCACGAGGTACGATTTCCCAACTTACGGGCGCCAGTACAAGGAAGAGTACTTCAAGTTGCTGTACCAGCGGGGCGTCACCGCCGTCGGCGAGGCGCAGGCGCGGCAGAAGCTGCCGTTCGCGGCCCTGTCGAACTACGATGGCGTGCACCGCTGGACGCAGATGGCGCTGATCCTGCTGGGCGACCCGGAGTTGCGCATCTTCACGGCCACGCCACGCACGCTCAGCGTCGCGCACCCGGTCTCGATGCCGGTCAGCGACTCGACCCTGGCCGTGAACGTGGCGGTGAGCGGCGTGCCGCTGGACAGCGCGCGGGTTACGCTCTACCGGGTGGGCCACGAGTTCGCGAGCGCCCTCACCAACGCGGCCGGGAACGTGACGCTGGCGGTCCGGCCCGACACCCTCGGCACCCTGACCCTGACGGTGACCGGGTTCAATTGCCGGCCCTACCGGGCCTCCGTCTCCCTCGTGGCCGGCGCCTACCCTGCGCTGGCGGAGCGCACGATTCGCATCGTCGATAGCGGCGCGGGCGGCACCTCCGGCAACGGCAACGGGATCTGGGACGCAGGCGAGACGGTCGCCCTGTACCCGATGCTGCGGAACAACGGTGGCTCGGGCGCGGCTTCGCTGTCGGGCAGGTTGCTGACGACCGACGGGCTGGTCACCATCCTGCAGCCCGCCGCCAGTTACGGCACGATCGCCGCGGGGGACAGCGCGAGCCCGTCCACGGGCCTGCTCGTCAGCCTCCCGTTCACGGCGGGGGATCAGCGCGAGGTTCCCTTCGAGTTGCGCCTGGCCGACGGCGCGGGACGCACCTACGTGGAGCGCTTCCAGTTGACGGTTCGGTCTCCCGAGTTGCGGCACTCCGGGCACGTGGTGACCGACGGCAACGCCAACGGACGGCCCGACGCGGGTGAAGTGGTCAGCTACTCAATCAAACTGCGGAACCTGGGCACCGGAGTCGCCAGGAGCGTGTCGGCCCGGCTGCGCAACCTCGACGGGCTCGCCACAGTGACCGACAGCATGGCTTCGTGGGGCGACATCCAGCCCGGCCAGGAAGTCTCGGGTGACGCACTCACGTTCACCCCGACAAGCACCGCCGCCACGCTCATGCTCGTGGTCTCGGACGTGTATGGGGAGCGGCTGCGACAGACACTGGACATCCTCTACCCGGCCACGCCGACCAGACTGCTGGGAATCGGCGCGGCGACCAGCATCTCGCTCACCTGGGCGATGGTGGCGGACCCAGGACTGACGGGCTACAACGTCTATCGTGCCACCGCGTCCGCCGGACCCTTCGTCAAGGTGACCCAGGTGCCCACCGACCGCACGTCCTACTTCCTGGATGACGGGCTCGCGCAGCTCACGCGTTACTACCACAAGGTCTCGTCGGTGGACCTGTCCGGCAACGAATCGGCGCTCTCGGCGCTGGTGTCCTCGAGCACGAACCCGCCGATGCATTCCATGTTCCCGTTCCAGACCCGAACCCTGACGCCAGCCCCCGTGGTGGTGGACCACATCTACGACGGCTACCTGTTGGATATCGTGGTCGGTGCCGACGTGCTCTACGTGTGGCATCCGGACGGCAGCGCCCCGGTGGATGCTGACGGCTCCGGCAGCACTCCGGGGGACTTCACGACCTTGGGCGCCAGCGATCGCGCCTACTGGAGCGGCCCCACGGTCGCCGACCTTGATGGCGGTGCCAAGGAGATCATCGGCTCAACCTGGGACACCAAGGGCATCTATGTGTTCGACCTCGCGGGTCAGAGCAAGCCGGGCTGGCCGGTCACGCTCGGCGACAACATGTATTCGGCCGTGGCCGCCGCCGACCTGCAGGGCGACGGGCTGAAGGAGCTCGTGGTGGGCTCGAACGGGTACAACATCTATGCGCTGCGCGCGAACGGCACCGAGTTGATGGACGGCGACAGCAATCCGGCGACCCTGGGTGTGTTCAAGCGGATGGAGGCGATGTGGAACTTCGCCGCGCCGACACTTGCACCGCTCCAGAACGACGGCACGAACGCGATTGTCTACGGCGCGGCGGACAAGCACCTCTATGCCTGGCGGTACGACGGCAGCAACCTGCCCGGTTTCCCCGTGCACCTCATGGCCGGCGTGAGCAGTTCGGCGGCGGTGGGCAGCCTGGACGGGCCCGCCGGCCCGCTCAGCATCGTGGTGCCCGCGATGTGCGACTCCATCTACGTGTTTGGCGCCGACGGATCGCGCCGGCCCGGTTTCCCGGTCTCCTGCCGCATGGAGGCGACCAACCGGAATCCCTCGCCCGCGCTGGCCGACATGAACGGCGACGGTTCCCTGGACATCGTCCAGGCCAGCACCGGCGGCGGCCTGTATGTGTGGGACCACCATGGGGCCATCGTCCCACCCTGGAACAACGTCCGCTACAGCACGCTCACGAGCTGGTCGTCGGAGGCCAGCCCGGTCGTGGCGGACATCAACGGCGACGGCCATCCGGACATCGTGATGGCGGAGCAGAACGGCCAGTTAACCGCGTTCTCGGGAGCCGATGCCAGCTTGCTGCCCGGGTTCCCCATCCAACTCGCGGGCGAGGCGGCTGGCACGCCTGCGCTATGCGACTGTGACGGTGATGGGAAGACCGAGATCGTGGCGGTCGGCCTGGACCTGAATGTCTACATGTGGGACTACGACTTCGCGTTCTCGCCCGGGCAGGTCCCGCCGTGGCCGCAGTTCCACCACGATGCCGCGCGTACGGGCTACGCCGGGACCCCGATGCTGGTGGGAACGGAAGAGGAGACCCGGGCCCTGCCGCGCGTGCTCGAGCTGGCGCTGCCCGCGCCGAACCCGGCGCGGAGCGGAACGCGGCTCTGGTACGGCGTCCCGGCCGACCGCGCGGGAGGTATGCTCGAGCTGGCGATCTACGACCTCTCCGGACGCCGCGTGCGCACCCTGCAGAGCGGCCGGGCCGAGCCTGGGCGCTACTCCGCGTCCTGGGACCTGCGCGATGCGTCGGGGGCACCGGCGCATGCCGGCATCTACTTCGCGCGTCTCTCGCTGGGCGCCGAGGCTCACACGCGGAAGGTCGTCGTCGTCCGATAAGCGTGCTGTAGACGGAGGCCGTGCGGGAAGTCCCGGGCGGCCTCCGTCGATTCCGCTGCGGTCGATCACCACAGGCCGGTCGCGGGCCGCGCCGCACCGCGCCGCGCTGTGCTAGAGTCCGCGGAATCCGCTTCGATCCCGTGACACGTCACCTTCAGGGGAGCCATGCCGGACGCGAACATGAACCAGGACCCGCCGACCCAGGAGCACCAGGACTTCATCCGGGAGATCGTCCAGCAGGACGTGGCCGCGGGCCGCTGCCGCGGCGTGGTGACCCGCTTTCCGCCGGAGCCCAACGGCTATCTCCACATCGGCCACGCCAAGTCCATCTGCCTCAACTTCGGCATCGCCCGCCAGTTCGGCGGGCAGTGCAACCTGCGCATGGACGATACGAATCCGACCAAGGAGGATGTCGAGTACGTCGACTCCATCACGGCGGACGTGAAGTGGCTGATCGCCGGCTGGGCTGACCACTGCCTGGGCCTGAAGCCGGTCGGCCGGACGGCGGAGCAGCGCGCAGTGGAGGGCCGCGACGACTATTGCATCGCTCCGGTCATGCCCGCGCAGAGCCGCGGTGAAGCGCTGGAGCCGTTCTACGCTTCGGACTACTTCGGGCCGCTTTACGAGTACGCATTGCAGCTGATCCGCAAAGGCAAGGCCTACGTCTGCGACCACTCCGCCGAGGAGGTGGACCAGATGCGGGGCGCCCCCGACCGGCCGGCGCGGGAGAGCGCCTATCGGAGCCGCCCGGTGGCGGAGAACCTCGATCGGTTCGAGCGGATGCGCGCCGGCGAGTTCCCCGACGGCGCCTGCACGCTGCGCGCGAGGATCGATCTGCTCGCGCCCAACGTCTGGCTGCGCGACCCCGTGCTCTACCGTATCCGCCACGCTTCGCACCATCACACGGGCGATCAGTGGTGCATCTACCCGATGTACGACTTCGCCCACGGCCTGAGCGACTACCTCGAGGGCATCACCCACAGTATCTGCACGCTCGAGTTCGAGGTGCATCGCCCGCTGTACGACTGGATCCTTGAAGCGCTCGAGTTGCCCCGGCCGCAGCCGCACCAGTACGAGTTCGCGCGGCTCAACGTGACCTACACCGTGATGAGCAAGCGCAAGCTGCTGCGGCTGGTGCAGGAGGGGCAGGTGCGGAGCTGGGACGACCCGCGCATGCCGACCCTCTCGGGCATGCGGCGGCGCGGCTATCCCGCCGAGGCCATCCGCGCCTTCTGCGAGCGCATCGGAGTGGCGAAGCGCGAGAACATGGTCGAGTTGGGATTGCTGGAGCACTTCGTGCGAGAAGACCTCAACCGGCACGCCCCGCGCGCCATGGCGGTGCTGCGGCCGCTGCCGGTGGTGATCGAGAACTACCCCGAAGGGCAGGTTGAAGAGATGGAGGCGGTCAACAACCCGGAGGACGCCGCGATGGGCACCCGCCGGGTGCCGTTCTCGCGCGTCGTCTACATCGAGCAGGACGATTTCCGCGAGGTGCCGCCGCCGAAGTACCACCGCCTGAGCCCGGGAGTGGAGGTGCGGCTGCGCTACGCGTACCTGATCACCTGCACCGGCGTGGTGAAGGACCCGCAGAGCGGCGAGATCATCGAGGTGCGTGCCCGCTACGATCCGGCCACGCGCGGCGGCGACACGCCCGACGGGCGCAAGGTCAAGGCCACGATCCACTGGGTATCCGCGGCTCATGCGGTCGAAGGCGAGGTGCGGCTCTACGAGACGTTGTTCGGGGTGGAGATCCCGGAGGCGGTGCCCGAGGGCCAGGACTTCACGCGCAGCCTCAACCCGCGCTCGCTGGAGACCCTGCAGGGCTGCAAACTCGAGCCGTCGCTGGCCGCGGTGGTTCCGGGCGCTCCCTGTCAATTCGAGCGGCTCGGCTACTTCTGCGCCGACCCGGAGGACTCCAGCCCGGGCGCCCCGGTCTTCAACCGCACGGTCACGTTGAAGGACGCCTGGGCGAAGATCGAGAGGAAGCAGGGCCGGGGTTAGCCGCCCGGCGATCGACCGCAACTCGAGGATCCCGCACGTGACCGTCCGCGTACGTTTCGCTCCGAGTCCCACCGGCTTCCTGCACGTCGGGGGTGCGCGCACCGCGCTCTACAACTACCTGTTCGCGCGTGTTCACGGGGGTGTATTCGTGCTGCGCATCGAGGACACCGACGCCGCCCGCTCCACTGAAGAGTCGGTGACCGCGATCCTCGACAGCCTGCGCTGGCTCGGACTGGCGTGGGACGAGGGCCCGGAGGTCGGTGGCGCCCACGGGCCCTACTTCCAGTCCGAGCGCCGCGATCACTATCACCGTCACGCCGAGGCGCTGCGCGCGGCGGGCCGGGCCTACCCCTGCTACTGCACGCCCGCGGAACTGGAGGCGATGCGCGAGTCGCAGGCGGCGAACAAGGAGCCGCAGCGCTACGACGGGCACTGCCGGGGTCTCGAACCGGCGGCCCGCGCCCGGCTCGAGGCCGAAGGCCGCGGCGCTGCGCTGCGCTTCGCGCTCAAGACCGCGGGAGAGACGTCGTGGCAGGACGTGGTGCGTGACCGCGTGGCCTTCCGCAACGACGTGCTGGATGACTTCGTGTTGCTGCGCGCCGACGGGCTGCCGACCTACAACTTTGCCTGCGTGGTGGACGACCACGAGATGGAGATCAGCCACGTCATCCGCGGCGACGACCACATCTCGAACACGCCGCGGCAGATCGCGCTCTACGATGCGCTCGGCTGGGAGCCGCCGGTCTTCGCCCACGTGTCCATGATCCTCGGCAGCGACGGCTCGCGCCTTTCGAAACGGCACGGCGCCACGTCGGTCGCGGCGTACCACGAGCTGGGCTACCTGCCGGCCGGGATGGTGAACTTCCTGGCGCTGCTGGGCTGGTCCTACGACGACAAGGCCGAGCTGTTCACGCTCGCCGAGCTGGAGCAGGTCTTCCGCCTGGAGCGGGTGAGCCGCAACCCGGCGGTCTTCAATCGCGAGAAACTGGACTGGCTGAACGGTCAGCACCTGAAACGCCTGTCCGATGACGAGCGCAAGGAACTGGTCACGCGCTTCCTTGCCGGGCGCGGTTGCGACCTGTCGCGACACCCGGCCGAGTGGTGGACGGCGCTGGTGCGCACGCTCGGCGAGCGGGTGCGCACGCTCGCCGATGCGGAGACCGTTGGGGCGTTCGCGCTTCGCGACGCGCTGGAGACAGAACCCGCTGCCTGGGCCGAGCTGCTGGAGAAGCCGGCGGTGGGCCCGTGGCTCGGGCAACTGGCCGCGGCACTCGAGTCGGACCCGGATTTCAGCCTCGAGAGCCTCGAGCGCGCGACCCGCGGCCAGGCGATCGCGCAGGGCGTGAAGCCCGGAGAACTCATGGCCGCCGCGCGCGTGGCCCTGACGGGCAGCAAGACCGCCCCGGGACTGTTCGAGGTGATGTGGCTGCTGGGTCGGGTGCGGGTGGTGGCGCGGCTGCGGGCCGCCGCCGCGCGCTGGGGGGCGGAGTCGGCTCACGCGAGGGGCTGACCGGCGGAGCGGGGGGCGCCTTGTCCGGGACGGCGACCCTGGGTTAGATTTCCTGCCGCATCGCCTTGATTGCCCGGTGGTGTAACGGTAGCACGACTGGCTCTGGACCAGTTAGTCGAGGTTCGAATCCTTGCCGGGCAGCCATCTTGTCGGTACGCGCGCCTGCGGCGTTGCTTCACGCTCGCAGCGCCCGGTGTTCCGATCGCCGATGGATGGATGCGGCCGCCGGGGGCGCTTGACGCTCTCCCCACCGGGTGGATAGATTCCCCGCCTCTTTCGTGGCGCTATCGTCTAGGGGTCTAGGACAGGTGGTTCTCAGCCATCAGACCGGGGTTCGAATCCCCGTAGCGCTACCAATCTCGTGATTGTCCGCCCGCGGAGTCGCCTCCGCGGGCTTCGTGTTGCGGCGGGGCTCGGAGACCGACAGTAGCCGAGGCCTGCGCAAGAAGCCGAAACGCGCCATTCGCCGGTTGCAGCTTTCGGCGGGCTGAGTCGGCGATGCCCTTCCATTCACGCCGCGCCGCGCGCCGCGCTGTTTGATGTTCTTGCCTGGACGCCGGTGGGGTCGGTCGAAGTGCAATGTCCGTTGTGAATTGCGAGCTTGGATTCGGCTAACACATTATCGTCGGCCTACTTGACACTATTTCGTGGCCACTCATAGAATGACCCTATTCGGGCGGCGCTTGGGAATTCCAGATCGTGCGCGCCTGATGTTTCTCGGAGCGCCTCAAGACGCTCGTCCCGAGTAGCTGCGGGGCGGGTTCGGAGGCCGACGGATCGCGTACCACAACCTGCATCGAATCCGGAGCTGCATGCTCCCATCCTTGATCGACGCACGCCCGGCGCCCCGCGCTAGAGCTTTGCCCTTCGGGTCCGCGACTGATTGATCCGCCACAATTCGAGCCGCTCGCTTGCCCTAGGAAACAGCTCATGGGACTGAAGAACTTGCCGCGCTTCACGATCCTCACGCTGGGCTACTCGCTGCTCCTGCAGCTGGCCTTCGTGGGGGCCCTGTTGCTGCGTTTTGATGGCGTGGTGCCCGGCGTCTTCTGGCGCGGCTACCTGGTGATCGCCCCCTGGTTCACCGGGCTCTCGCTGGCCGGCTTCTACGTGGCCGGCCTCTATCACGGGCTGTGGCGCTATGCCAGCACGGTGACGCTCTTCCAGGTCGTCAAGGGGGTCACGCTCTCGGCCCTCTCGCTCGCGATCATCAGCCTCTTCTCCTACAGCCTGCTCTTCCCGCACAGCATCATCTTGCTGATCTGGCTGTGGGAGATCGTACTCATGGGCAGCTTGCGGTTTGCGTGGAGGATTTCACTCGAGCACCTGCTGGGGCCCGCGCCGCTGCGGGCTGGCCGCGCGGTCGTCGTGGGTGCGGGCCAGGCAGGCGTTCACCTGATCAACGAGATGCGCCGCGGGCCTGCGGGCAACGAGGTCCTGCAGCCGGTGGGCTTCATCGACGACGACCCGCATCTCTCCGGCCAGCTGCTTGAAGGTGTGAAGGTGCTCGGCAGCATCGCCGACCTGCCGCGTGTGATCCAGGAGCAGCAGGTCGAGATCGTGATTGTTTCGAATCCGGACCTGCCGGCGAAGGTGGTGCGCGAAATCGCGCGCTTCTGTGCCAGCGCGCAGGTCCGGGTGAAGACGCTCTCCGGGCTCTCCGACCTGTCGCACGGCCGCTCGGTGCTCTCCCAGATACGCGACGTGAGCATCGAGGACCTGCTGGGGCGCGAGCCCGTTCACCTGCACCTGACCGAGGTGGCCGAGTTCCTGCGCAGTCAGTGCGTGCTCGTGACGGGCGCGGGCGGCTCGATCGGGTCCGAGCTGGCGCGCCAGGTGGCGAGCTTTGGCCCGGCCTGCCTGATCCTGCTGGACCACGCGGAGAACGGACTCTACTACCTCCACAACGAGCTGGTCGCCCAGTTCCCGTCATTGCCGATGCACGCCCTGGTCGCCGACATCCGCGATGCCGAAGCGGTCGAGCAGGCCTACACGAAGTTCCGGCCCACCGTGGTGTTCCACGCCGCGGCGCACAAGCACGTCCCCTTGCTCGAGGCCAACCCGCGCGAGGCGGTGCTCAACAACGTGGTGGGCACGCGCAACCTGCTGGACGCTGCCGAGGGGCACGGCGTGAACAAGTTCGTGCTCATCTCCACCGACAAGGCGGTGAACCCGACCAGTGTGATGGGCGCGACCAAGCGGGTCTGCGAGATGATGATGCAGAGTCGCTCCCACCGCAGCCACACTAGTTTCGCCGCCGTGCGGTTCGGCAACGTGCTGGGCAGTGAGGGCTCGGTGGTCCCGCTCTTCCAGCGGCAGATCCAGCGCGGCGGGCCGCTGACCGTGACCCATCCCGAGGCGC
>Ga0315283_10001329_pt1 | contig 19777 bp, 18 predicted proteins | sample YL17G09_0_MG_FD_204541 | JGI IMG/M metagenome (GOLD analysis project Ga0315283, IMG submission 204541) | Sediment microbial communities from Yellowstone Lake, YNP, Wyoming, USA - YL17G09_0 | ecosystem: Environmental > Aquatic > Freshwater > Lake > Sediment | place: USA: Wyoming | collected... | reverse complement strand
TGCGAAGGCTGCCGAGATCACCACCACCTTGAGATGATCCATCGTGCCGGTCCGGTCCGAGACCGTGACCGCGGCGTCCGGCATCATCCGGCGCAGGTATTCCGTCAACACATCCGGCGTAATCATACCCTCTCCACTCTCATGGCGATAAGAATACCTCAGCGCCAGCCCCAAAGGCAATTCGGACTCGCCGGAACTAGCAGGATAGCCGAGCGAGGGTTCGAGGTTCGAGGTTCGAGGTTCGAGGTTTTCGGAACTTCGAACCCAGAACTTCAAACTTCGGGTCGCGCCTTTCTCGCATGTCGCGCCTTTCTCGCCCGTCTCGCGCGTTGCGCGTCACGCGCCACGACCTCTGACGCTGGTGGTGGATTTCAGCACATGATGGTGGATATCAACCACGCATGGATGCGCCACTTGAGCTTATGACTCCTCTTTGCAGGGAAATCCAAACCGTTTCCATATGGCCATACTGGCATGCGCATTGCGTTTCACGTGGGACAAGAGCACGTGAGCCGACCATGATGCCACCACATCTTACTATCAACCAAGGAGGGTGCCATGAGTGAGACTGAGTTCAAGTCTGGATTCTTCATCGGGGGAGAGGCCTGCGAGGGACGGGTGCTCGTGGTGGATGACGAGCCCGATATTCGCAAAATCGTGAAGATGACTCTGCAGAAGGCCGGCTATGAAGTCCTTGAAGCGGAGAACGGTGAGAAGGCGATCGAAGTCATCAATTCTGGCGAAAACCGGCTCCTCCTCGACGTTGTCATCTGCGACATTCGCATGCCAAAAATCAATGGAGCCGAAGCCGTCGCCTACTTCCGGAGCAACTACCCTCGCGTCCCGCTCATCGTGCTGACCGGCTTCCCGGATGCCGATATGGCGACATCCTTCCTCCGGCAAGGCGTGGTAGATTATCTCGTCAAGCCGGTCGAAGGAGAGAAACTGAGATCGGCCGTCGCGCGGGCTATAGAACAGCGGGAACTTGCAAAGCTATGATAATGAGCCTCCATCCTGTCTTGTTCATTTGGTCTGTCTGGTTTGTTTGGTCTATTCGGTCTATTCGGTCTGTCTCGTCTGTTTGGTTTCTCTGGTTCAAGAAACAAAATGAACCAGATGGACCAGACAGACCGGGCTTGTCTCAGACGTGCCGAAATAGTTTTTCCGCAGCCTGGTAGGGCCACAGACTTGCCACACGGAGACCGCCTGAATGGAACGCTCTGACCATACCAAGGTCGCCATTCTGGGAGCAGGTCGCGGCGGCCGCGCGCTGTTAGATCTGCTGCACCACATCCCGTCGATTGAGATCGTCGGCATTGCAGACCGTGATCCTGACGCACCAGGGCTGCAGCGCGCGCGTGAGCTTCGGATTCCTGTCACCACCAATATGCCCGACCTGATCGGCAACCATGGCGTGAACCTGATCATGGATGTCACGGGCGATCCAGCGATGGAGGCGTATCTGCATGCCCACAAACCTCCTACCACCGACATCCTCAGTGGGTCAGCCTCCCGGCTGCTGTGGGAACTGATTCAACATGAGTCGAAGCTCGAAGCTGAGCTGCTCCAGTCAGAAAAGCTCGCGGGCATCGGCTCATTTGCTGCGGGAATCGCGCATGATATCAACAACCCCCTGCAACTCATTTTGGGCCTGGCGGAAAACCTTGCAGAGGAACGCGACCTGGCCGCCGTCCACGAACAAGCCCGGGACATTATTGAAGCCGCCAAACGGACGAGTGCCATCTGTCGGGACCTCACCCGCTACTCACGGCGCGCATCCCCCCACGAGGATGTGCTGTTGTCTGTAAACGGAAAGCTGGACGAGGCGCTGAAAATCGCACGCTACGCGTCCAGTTTTCACGATATCGAGATGATCAAACATTACCAGCCCGGCGCCGCCGTCAAAGGCAATCCGGATGAGTTACTGCACGTCCTCGTCAACCTCATTACCAATGCGGTCCATGCGATGGAACGCGCCGGCGGCACACTCACGCTCGAGACCACCGTCCTTGACGGACAGGTCGACGTCCGAATCTCCGATACGGGATGCGGCATCGCCCCGGACAAAATCCCCGAGATTTTCGAGCCATTTTTCACGACGAAGGTCCCCGGCAAAGGCACGGGGCTGGGACTCTATAACGTCAAAACGATCGTCAACAAAATGCGCGGCATGATTGCTGTCGACAGTCAGATCGATAAGGGAACGACCTTTACCTTGACCTTCCCCAACGCCGAGCCAGCCGGACAAGAAGGATGTCTGTCATGAATCCCGCACAGCCCCCGTCTCGCTCTGAAACAAGGTGGGGGCTCCAACTCAAGCTGATTCTGTCCATGTTGCTCGTGGGGGTGGTTCCCCTCCTGCTGGGTCTCGGTCTCGCCTTTTGGCAAGGCTCTCGCGAAATCCAGGTCGTCAGCGGCGAAAGCTTCAAGGCCCTTGCCGAGGAAACGGCACGAAAAGTCGATCTCTTAATGTCGGATGAAATCGGCCGGACATCACGGATTGCGGCAGACCCTTCGATTGTCCATGAACTTGAGCAACGGCGCGATGCCCTGCTGGACATGACGGAAGATGCGCGCCGCCGCGCGGTGGACACAATCAAGAGCGGCTGGGAGGCCAAAGACCCCGCGGCAGTTCAAGCCATCACGGGAAACAAAATGGCCGGCCTCCTTCAGGAATATTTCGCGGGAGCCAAGAGCGAAGCCGATCAACTGATCCCGCAAGTGGTCCGGTCTGCCACCAAGATGCTGTACATCACCGACATTGAGGGCAACCTGGTCGCCGCGTTGACTACGCTCCCCCCCCTTACCAATGGAGAGACGGCCTGGTGGAAAGGCGCCTTCCATCATGGGGTCGGCCAGCTCTTCATCGAAGATGTGCACTTCGACGAACGTGCCCAGGCCTATGTCATCAGCATCTCGCTTCCCATTATGGATCGCATCCGATATGGAGCGGTCGGCGTGCTCCATCGCGTGATCGACGCCAAAGAGTTGATCTCGCCCTCGCTCGCTCCCATTCGCTTCGGCAAGACCGGACATGTGATGCTGATCGACCATCGCGGCATCGTCATGAGCTGCCCCATTCTGCCCACCGGCGTCCGGGTCTCCGACCCACAGCTCATTCCCCTCATCACGCCTCTTCATCCCGGCTGGGTCAGTGCGCCGAGCGATGGCCACGGCGGACAATCGACCTCGATTATCGGATTCGCCCCGGTGCCGGAAACCAGCCGTGCTACCAATAGTGATCTGGACAAAAGCTCCTGGCACACCTTTGTCTGGCAAGCCTCTGACGAACTCTTTGCTCCGATTCGTCACTTCCTCACCTGGATGGCCGTATTCAGTCTCGTCGCCGTCGGATTGATGACGTCTCTCGGCTACCTTGCGGCCAATCGTATTGTCATGCCGGTGCGCCGATTGCAGGCAGCGGCACAATTGATCGGGCGCGGGGAATTTCGGCAGCCTATCGACATTCAGACCGGCGATGAGCTTCAGGATCTGGCCGACGAATTCAATCGGATGAATCGCCAATTGGAGGCCGCCTTTGCAGGCCTGACCGATCAAGTGGCCGTCAAAACGCAACAAGTGGAGTCCCTGATTCACTCGACGGACCAGATCCTGGATGCAGTCCCAACCCCGATCATCATGGTCAATCAAGCCGAACAGGTGCAGTACATCAACCGGGTCGGACGCGACTCCTTTCAGGCCATACTTGATTCGACCCAATCAATCCCGTTGTTCGATATACTCCCCGTCGATGCCGCTGCACGAGAGCACCTGCGAAAAGAATTCAGACGTGCGCGGAGCGGAGAAGATGTCGCGACCGCATCTGGGGCAGAGGATGCCGCTGTCGTCAACCGCGCCCGTGACCCGTTGGCTCCCATGATGGGCACGGCGGAAGCAAGCAACCGACAGGAGATTCAGATTGGTCCCCGACGGTATCACTATCAGTGGTTCCACATGGCGGGGAGAAACAAGGGAGAGGATCGGATCGGCCTTGTCTTTAGGGACACGACTGACGACAGCCGCCTCCAAGACCAGCTCATCCAGGCCGAGAAATCGGGCAGCCTTGGGACCCTCACCGCCGGAATCGGGCATGAGTTGAACAATCCGCTCTTCGGAATTCTCGGACTGGGAGAAGCCATCGGAGAAGAAGCCAACCTCGACCGCGTCAGGTCCTATGCCCACGATATCGTCCAGCATGGTCGTCGAATGGCCGCTATCATTCGAGACTTCACCGGCGTCGCGGCCCGCGAGACATCGGACCATCGGCAACCGGTTCACCTCGAACGGGAACTCGATCAGGCCATCGCGACGGTCACGGGCAACATGGACGCCTCAGGAGTCGCGATCCAGAGAACGTACGCGGGAGACACCTGTGTGCTGGCACTCCCCGACCAACTCAGACAGGCGTTCACGAACTTGTTGATGAATGCCATTCAGGCGATGGAGGGACGGGGCACCTTGCGTCTCTCGACGTCCCTGACCGATATATCCGTCGAGACCAGGATCGCGGATTCAGGCCCCGGCATTCCGAAACAACATCTGTCAAAACTTTTCGATCCGTTCTTTACCACGAAGGGACAAGGTGAAGGATCCGGACTCGGCCTGACCGTCGCGCGCCGGATCATCAAGAAATTTGGAGGGGACATCAGAATTGAGAGCCAGGAGGGGAGCGGCACCTCGTGCATCGTGACCCTCCCGGTGATTCCTCTTCTGCCGCCCCCATAGGAGGCTTCATGCACCGAGTCAAGCTCTCGCTCTACGCCGCAGCCCTCACCGTCCTAATCTCTGGGCTGTGGTGGGGAGCCTCTGCCCTATCCGCAAAGGAACGATCTGGATCGTCCGGCATTCCGCCGGAGAAAGTGGCGGCCTATGTCTATGCCGTCATCAAGGCCGATCGCACACTGTACACGACGGAAATCGTCAATCGACTCCAGGCGAAAGGCGTCACTACGGCGTCTGAACATTGGGAGCAGGAGAACGCCCTCATGTTGCCGGCCCAGTTTCTCCAGCATTCGGGCAAACTGGCAGCCGAGAGCGGAAGCGGAATCCGGTATCGACTGATCGGTCTCTGGCCTATTTACCAGCGCAACGCTCCGGCGAGCGACCTGGAGCGCAACGCGTTGGAGTCTCTCCGGAAGAATCCCGACCTGCCGGTCACCGGAATCGTGACCAGTGGGCTCAAACAATACTTTCAGGCGATCTATCCCGACCTCGCCGTCTCACAGGCCTGTATCGACTGCCACAACGGTCATCAGCTCAGCCCGAAACGGGACTTTAAGCTCAACGATGTGATGGGCGGGATCGCCATCACCATTCCGCTGGAATAGGAATGCCAAGAGGACACGGCAGCCGGCCCGTAGCCCGCATTATTCATGATGCTTCGTTGCGAAATCGCTCAGAACGCGTTCCTCGTGAAGCGTATCTCAAGAAGACCGTCGTTCGTGAAACGTGAAGCGTATCTCGCAAGCAGGAAAATCAATGCTTGCGAACGACGAGATACGAGATACGAGCGACGAGTTAGGAACGACGCTTCACACGCAAGAGCGGCACATCGGCGATTGCAGCAGAAGCGCGCATGAATCATGCGGGTGAGGCAGGCTGCGGAACAACTATGTTGGCACGCGAGAACTTCGGCGGGCGGTCAATCGCACCTGAACCGGATAGGTCATGTGCGCGAGGATCACCACCCACAGCACGGGGAAGAGAAGCGGCCGAAACTCCAGGGCGATCTGATACAGGAGCAGGACAAGAACTGCAAAGAACACGGCGGTGAAAAGCCGCGGCTTCGTCATGGATTGGATACGAACAGGAGAGAACCGGCAGACCTATCGGTGCGCTTCGCTGCTGAACTATTTATCAAGCACCACGACCTGCTGGGCCCGGTGTTCGGAGAGATCACGGATGCTGCCCGGCAACTTCGGAAGCTCGTCGGGCCAGGCGGTCACCCCCATATCCGTCACACCTTGGATCCTGGCACCTTCTTCCATCATGAGCACCGGCGTATGGACTTCTCCGATGAGCGTCGCCGTCTTCATCAACTGGACTCTCTCCATCGCCGTCACCTTCGCCTTGATGCGACCGCTGCTGATCACCGTGCCGGCCGTAATCGTTCCCTGCACCAGTCCATCCTCGCCGATGATGACTTGCCCCTTGGTCTGAATTTCGCCGTCGAGGCGGCCATCGATCCGCACCGTCCCTTCAACATGGATCTCGCCTTTCAAGAAGACCCCTTTGGCCAAGAGGGTAATGTTGTCATCTCCAGCAAAGCTATTATTCTTCATGCGTCATTCCCCCTTTACAGCCGATCGTTGACGCCAGCTTACACCATTCCACTCAGCGAGGCCTAGGAGAATCCAAAAGTATGCCGGAGCCGTTCCCATATTCCCCCTCCATGCACCTCACAATAGACACTGGGCTCCGTGCCCTCGATGAACACCTCCAATACCTGCTCGGGACACTGAAACGTGGCCAACTGCCCGGTCTTCGGATCGATGTTGCGGGTGACCACACCGGGCGGCATCATGAATGCGGGGACATTGGGCGGGATCACCCGGCGCGCGAGATCCATCCAAATCGGCAGGGCGGCCTGCGATCCCGTGAGACGCAGAGGTCGTTCATCGTCGAATCCCACCCAGACCCCGATCACCACGTCGGACGTGTAGCCCACGAACCAGGCGTCGCGATAGCCGTCGGTGGTGCCGGTTTTCCCGGCCACCGCGCCTGGGAGGCCGATCACTTTGGCTTTGCTCGCAGTGCCCCGCCGGATGACGCCTTCGAGGAGAGACGTCAACACATAGGCCCCTTGAGGCGAGGTCGCCTGTTGCCGATCCGGCACGGCATTCCAGACGATGTCTCCCTGTCGATCCCTGGTCGATCGCACCGCAGTCGGCTGGACGGCGATCCCTCCGTTGGCGACCGCTCCGTAGGCCGCAGCAATCTCCATCAACGACACCGACGAACTGCCCAAGGCCACCGACGAAAGATCATCGCCGATGGCACTCGTCACGCCAAGACGGTGCAGCAGCTGCACGATCGGCTTGGTCCCCACGGCCTTGGCCGCCCGCACCGCCGGCACATTGAGCGACTGTTCCAACGCATTCCGCAACGTGACAGGCCCGTGAAATTGTTTGTCGTAGTTCTGCGGAGACCAGGGACCGGTCTCCGATTCAAAGGTCAACGGCTCGTCCGCCAACAAGCTCGCCGCGGTCAAGTGGCCGGCTTGGGCTTCACGGGCCGCTTCCAGCGCCGCAAGATAGACGAAGGGTTTGAAGAGAGAGCCCGGTTGCCGCCGCGCCTGAACGGCACGATTGAATTGACTCCGCCGGTAGTCCCGCCCTCCGACCAACGCCAGCACAGATCCGGTCTTCGGATCGAGCACCACCACCGCCCCTTGCACCGATTCCAGCGAACTGTTGAGATGGGAATACGTAGCCTCTAACTTGGCCAGTCCCTTCTCCAGCGATTCGGTGGCCGCCTGCTGGATCATGGGATCGAGCGTGCTATCGATCCGCAAGCCCTCCGACAAGGGAACCACGCCGGCCTCTTCCACCTGCCGAAGCACGGCATCGACGAAGTAGGGCGCATCGGTCAGGACGTCCTCTGACGGAGTCGCGCGCACCGGTTCATTCACGGCACGTTTCCAGGCCTCTTCTGTCAGGAGACCCGTCTCCCGCAGCCGCCGCAACACGACATCACGCCGCTGCTTCGCCAGCTCCGGATGTTTCGCCGGCGCATAGCTATTGGGCCCCTTGATCAGGCCTGCGATCATCGCGACTTCTTCGACCGTCAATTCCTGAAGGGTCTTGCCGAAATAGCGATGGGCGGCCTCGCGCACTCCATAGATCGAGACGAATCCCGCCTGCCCGAGATAGATTTCATTCAGATAGCTTTCGAGGATGTTCTGTTTCGTATACTTCACTTCCAGTACCAGCGCCGCCAGGGCCTCCTTGAATTTTCGTCCCATCGTCCGCTGCGGCGAGTAAAATAAATTCTTCGCCAGCTGCTGCGTGATCGTGCTGCCGCCCTGCACCACCCCGCCCTTCGTGAGATTGGTCCAGAGCGCCCGCCCTACGGCAACCGGATCGATGCCGAAATGGGAATAGAACCGGCGATCTTCGATGGTCAGGACCGTCTCAATGATCAGTAGAGGAATCTGCGCCAACGGCACCCATTCGCGCACTTGGCGTGACTCACCACGCACACCACTCAAGAGTTCCGGCTCCAGAAAGATGGGAAAGAGCGCGGTCCCATCAAGCGGAGAGAGGACATCCGTCACTCGCCCCTGATCTAACGTCAACCTCACCATCGTCGCGCCGACATGGCCCTCCGGCTGCGGATGGAGATAGACCGTCAGGGCCTCATCGGTCAGCTGATAGTCGCCAGGAGACTGCACCGGCACGGTCACTCGTCGATAGCCCAACCGTTGCAGCCGCTCAAGGAGGTGGCTGTGCACAAGCGAGAGATCGGGTTTCAGCAGGAAGGGTCCACTGTACAGACGCAGCGGGGGATGATCATCGCTCTTGGGCAGTTCAAGAAAGGTCGCCAAATACGCGCCATAGACCACAACGACGAGGCCGAGCGCGGCGACGAGGCCGGCCAGGACCATGCCAACATATGTCACCCATCGTGCAGGTCTATTCACGGTTCTGGAACCTCACCACAGCATAACCTATACGCGGGACGGGCGAGAAGCGCGAGACAGGCGAGACGAGAAAGATGGACGAAGGTTCACGGTTCGAAGTTCGAGGTTTCCGGAACTTCGAACCCAGAACTTCGAACTTCGGATCGCGTCGTTCCCGCCTGTCCCGCGCTTCACGCCTTATGCGCTCCGATCTTCTGAGGCAGAAGCGAGCCGACAACCATCCCCGTCGCCGCCACGAGAAACCCGACCAGTTGCGGAGGCCAGATCGAGTCGGACGGACCGAACAGTTCCAGCCCCATCCAGGTCATCAGGCCGGTCACGAGGGCGAACAAGGCCCCTTGCGTCGTGGCTCGGGACCAAAAGAGCCCGGCACAGAGTGGAACGAAGGCCGCCACCAGCGTCACCTTGTAGGTGTTCACCACAAGCTGATAGATGCTGGAGCTGGAACTGAGTGCGATGGTCAGGACCAAGGCGGCAAAGACCAGCACCACCAGCCGCATGACCCGAAGAAACTCCCAGTCACTGAGGTGAGGCAGCGCCCCTCTGATCACGTTCTCGCTCAGCATCACCGACGGCGCCAACAACGTCGCGCTGGCACAGCTCATCACCGCCGAGAGGACGGCCCCGAAAAACACGATCTGTGCGAAGACCGGTGTGTGGCGTAGGATCAAGGTCGGCAGCACGAGCTGAGAGTCTTGTTCAAGGAGGGTATTGAACGTAGTCGGATCGACCAGCGTCGCCGCATAGGCCAGAAACATCGGCACAAAACAGAAACAGAAATAGAGCGCCCCGCCCAGGATCGATCCACGCACCGCGGTTCGTTCGTCCTTCGCGGACGTGATGCGCTGAAACACGTCTTGCTGGGGAATCGATCCGAGCATCATGGTGATCCAGGCGCCGATGAAGGGGATCCAGGCCGCGACCGTAGCCGTGGGAAACAATTCCAGCTTGCCGGCCTGGGCTGCATGGCTGATCACCGCCTCCGCACCTCCGGCCAACCCGCTGATGATGGATGCAATATACAGCAGCCCCCCCAGAATCACGGAGATTTGGACGAAGTCCAGAATCGCCACGGAAAACATGCCGCCGAAGGTCGTATAGGTCAGGACGATCACCGCGCCGATCACCATCCCGACCGGCTGACTCACTGCGCCGCCCGTGACCACGTTCAGGACCAATCCCAACACTTTAAATTGCGCAGCCACCCATCCGAGATAAGAGGCCACGATGCACAAGGCACAAAGCACCTCAACTGTGCGGTTGTACCGCAGACGATAGAAGTCGCCGACGGTCAGGAGATTCAGCCGATAAAAACGAGGAGCAAAGAATATCCCCGCCAGGATCAAGCAGAGGCTTGACCCGAAGGGATCGGCGACGACGCCGCGCAGCCCTTCCTTTGCAAACGTGGCCGAGATCCCGAGCACGGCCTCTGCGCCGAACCAGGTGGCAAAGACCGTAGCAATCACGATCGGCAGCGGGAGGCTCCGACCGGCGACCACGAAATCCTTCGTGGTATGGACCCGCCTGGCGGCAGCCAGTCCGATTCCCACCGACAGGAGCAAATAGAGAATGACGAATCCGAGAATCATGGAGGCGGTTTAGGCATACGTGTGGACGGATTCTAGCGAGGCTTCGGCAAGGGCGCAACGGCAGAGAGGATGAGGCGCATCGGAGTGGTCGGGGCGTTTTCAGCCCTGGCCGCCCTAACATGCTGCGGAAAAACTATGTTGGTACGCGAGAATTTTGATGGTCCGCACGTCTGGGACAAGCCCGGTCTGTCTCGTCCATCTGGTTTCTCTGGTCTATCTGGTTGGTCTGGTCTATCCGGTCTATTTGGTTCATTTCGTTCAACCAAACACACCAGACAGACCGAACAGACCGAACAGACCGAATGAACACACTCTGCCAAGCATAATTGTCTTGAGCCCTGCCGCGACATCGCATATTCTATACAGTTCCAGGACTTGTGATATCAGGTCCGTCGCAGTCACACCTAAAGAAAGGACAGCTCATGCGCTTCGTTGTCTCCTGTTTGGTGACCCTGCTCTGCCTTGGGACCACTGCGGCATTCGCTGCGGCTCCAGAGCCTACGACCGACGACCAGAAAACCTTCTACGCCTTGGGATTAGCCATCAGCCAATCGCTCGGTGCCTTCAGCCTGAGCGAGCCTGAACTTGATCTCGTGAAGTCCGGCATTACCGATGGGGTCTTCAAACGGCCCCCTAAAGTGGACCTCCAGACGTTCGGCCCGAAGATTCAACAACTGCAACAGGCCCGCGCCTCGGTCGTTGCAGAAGCGGAGAAGAAAGCGGGGACCGCGTTCCTCGCGAAAGCCGCGGCAGAACCAGGCGCCAAGAAAACCGAGTCCGGCGCGATCCTCACGACCATCAAGGAAGGGAAAGGCGCGACCCCGAAAGCCACGGATACGGTGAAGGTGCACTATCACGGGACCCTGACCGACGGGACGGTGTTCGATAGTTCCGTCAAGCGGGGCGAGCCAGCCACGTTCGGATTGAATCAAGTAATCAAGTGTTGGACGGAAGGGGTACAACAGATGAAAGTCGGCGGCAAGAGCAAGTTGGTCTGCCCGTCGAACCTGGCCTATGGCGACGGAGGCCGGCCCCCCACTATCAAGCCAGGCGCGACGTTAGTGTTCGAGGTCGAACTCCTTGAGATCGTGAGCAAGCCACCCACTCCGTAACCAAGCGAGACGGGCGAGACGGGCGGGAAAAGCGCGACTGGTAGGGACAGGGCTCACATGTCGCGCTTCTCGCGCGTCACTCCACCATTTCGCGACGAACCGTCATGAAAAAGACGGGGTACTGACACCGATCCGTTTTCTTCTGTCTGGCAGGCTGCGGAAAAACCATTTTGGCACCGCAGAGCTTCATTCGATGGCCTGCATGTCTGAGGCAAGGAAGAACGCTCCCGCAGGATGCTCAAAAAGACCGTCCAGCAAGGCCGCAGGCGAGTCGAAACCGGAGGCGTACCCTCTGGGGTACGTTGAGGATTTCGATGAACCGAGAACGCTGCTGGCGGACTTTTTCAGCATCCTGCCAAGCATAATTGTCTTGATCCCTACGCGCAACATCGCATAATTTACACAACTTCAAGCCTTGTGATAGCAGGTCCGTCGCAGTCACACATAAAAGAAAGGACAGCTCATGCGTTTCGTTATCTCCTGTTTGGTGACCCTGCTCTGCCTTGGGACCACTGCGGCATTCGCGGCGGCTCCAGAGCCCACGACCGATGAACAGAAAACCCTCTATGCCTTGGGATTAGCCATCAACCAATCGCTCGGGAACTTCAGCCTGAGCGAGTCTGAATTTGAGATCGTGAAGTCCGGTATCACCGATGGGTTCTTTAAACGGCCCTCCAAGGTGGACCTCCAGGCGTTCGGCCTGAAGATTTCAGAGCTGCAACAGGCCCGCGCCTCGGTCATCGCAGAAGCGGAGAAGAAAGTGGGGGCCGCGTTCCTCGCGAAAGTGGCGGCAGAATCCGGTGCCAAGAAAACCGAGTCCGGCGCAGTCCTCACGACCATCAAGGAAGGGAAAGGCGCGACGCCGAAAGTCACGGATACGGTGAAGGTGCACTATCTCGGAACCCTGACCGACGGGACGGTGTTCGATAGTTCCGCCAAGCAGGGCGAGCCCGCCATGATCAGAATGAACGAAATGAGCAAGTGTTGGGTGGAAGGGATGCAGCAGATAAAAGTCGGCAGCAAGAGCAGATTGATCTGTCCGTCGACTCTTGCCTATCGCGACAAAGGATTGCCCCCCTTTATCAAGCCCGGCGCGACGTTAGTCTTCGAGATCGAACTCCTCGAGATCGTGGCCAAGTAGTCCCGCACCCTAGGAGCCGGTCCGACATTGACCGTTCTACTGTGGCGAACGTCAATGCCGGACAGGCTCCTAGGGCTCCCGCACCGTTCAACAGACGATTCCACGCTTGCTGGTCCATCTCTTTTTGCAGAATGTGGGCTGGTCTTATCCCCAACTGCGCGCATCGAGGGAGCACATTGTGATTGTGCGGCCTCGGCACGCAATGTCCAGGGAGGCAACACTCTTTACTATCTGGAAATGAAGCTCCCCGCAGCAGCCTACTCCGCCGAAGTAGCCACTTCGGCTACGAAGGCCGGAAGCTGCGGGGTATTCGGCGAAGGAGAATAACAAATTGTTGTCGCGCACTGCTCCCCACCCACGTGCAGAGAAACCATATAGGGGAGATCGGGACGTCAGAGCCATAGTATGTGCGTTCCCTCCTCAATCCATGGCCCCTTGCGCCGTTCAGTGATTCGCCTTTTCGTCCTTCGTGCCGGACAGCTGACGAAGAAAGCACCGATGAGCCAGGATTATTCATGACGGTTCGTCGTCCCCCACTTCCATAGACACCGGGTTACGCAACAGCCCTCCTCGCCTCGGACTTGAATTCGTCGGTATCCTGACGTCGCCTTGTTTCTGCCATGATGACCTCCGATTTTATGATTCTCCCCCTTATGGCGGTGTCTGTAAAATCGGGGGGTCAGGGAGACGGGGAAACACGGTCCTTTGCAGAGGCGATGGTCATGGATCACACGAGCGAAGCGGGACCTCGATATTGAGGACCCTGTCAGTCAGGTTACCAGGTCACACGGGCTTATTGACAAGGCAATCACATGAACTCCCCCCTGTGCTCACGCGGCTTCCCATCGGCTAAATTCCCTCTATTGTTATCGGGGCTCGGTCTTCTCGTCAGCGCCCTCTGGATGATCCCCTGTGTCCTGGGAGGGACAGAGATCGATCATGTACAAATAGTGCTTCAGGCCTTTTTGGTGCAGGGCGCTGACGCGAATAAATTCGACTCCGAACTTTCCCGGGGCACTCCACGTGACCACCGCGAGTTGAATGTTGATCGGCATGTCTGGCTTCGGTACTTGTAACAGGAGTTGCAGGTGCTGCCCCTTCTTCGGCACCGGGAACCCGTCGATCGCACAGCCGCCTGTACTGAGATTGATCGTGTAGCCTTTTGCGTCAAACAGTTCGCCGGAGATCAGCACAGGTACCACGGTCACAACTCGCTTATGCTTTCGTTGTTCTTCCCATGGCATATACAAGCACTTTCTGAATGTTAGCGTGACCATTCATGGGGAGGGCAATGACTCCGTGACTCCATCCCATCGACTAGCGGATACGGCGGCCAGCCACCGCACGTGATACTGTGAGGGAGGTCGTCGACACCCCGTATTTCTCGCGATACCAGTTCACTCCCCCCGGCTGGTGACTGTAATTTGTCTGGTCGGCTCGTGAGCGGCAGGCTGCCTGCTGGTGAAGGATTTTGTCGACGGTGGCGTTGTACCACACGCGCTCCGGTTGGTCCATCTCGATAAATTCTACCACGAAGCATGACCCCAGCACCCAGCGCACGCGCCCAGGGCCACACGGAACGTGGCGCCCTCCTGGGGAAGATTCATGCGGAGCACCGGCAAGTCTCCCTTGTTTGGCGAAAGAGGACTGTCAATTAAACAGCCAGGCACGGTCAGATCGAGCACCTGTCCTTCGCCCGTAAACCCACCCACGGTAAAGACGGCGGATCCTTGGACGATCACTCGGGGATAATATCAGGATTTCATCGTGCCTCCTTACGTTGTGGATACCCCACTGCTGACTAACCTGCGAATGGCCATACAAGCACCAGAGCCAACAGTGATCTAAGACTTCGGGAGGTTCAGGCGATCAACGCAACACCATCTGGGGTACGGTGGAGTTGGAGGGTGATCGTGATGGCACGCATGGGACGTCCGGGCTTGTCTGCTGCCCAGAAAGCGGAACTGTGGCATCGGTGGAAACATGGGCGGTCGCTGAGCGAGATCAGCCGGGCATTGCGCGAGCACAGGGGATAGACCAGTCCACCCTCGCCCCCTCCTGTTACGAAACACACCCACTTGCAGTTCTGTCGCCCAACCCGTAGACTGATGACTTCGCGATCCAGCCTGGCCTGAACAGTCCTGCCCGATCGTCCATCAGCTGATCAATAATGTATTCATTCGTTCGGTAGAGCTATGCCACCTACAATTCTCTTGAGCTGCGAGTCCATCAGCAAAAGCTACGGAGTGAAACCGTTGTTTGCTGATTTATCGATCGCGTTAGCCGAGGGCGATCATGTCGGATTGGTCGGGCCTAACGGCTCCGGCAAATCGACCTTGCTGAAGATCATGGCAGGGCTCGAAGAACCGGATGAGGGCACCAGATCGATGCGCCGGCAACTCCGCGTCGGCTACGTTCCACAAGAACCGTTATTTGACGGAGCCCATACGATCGAGGAAGTACTCGCGCAGGTCCTTATCGACGAAGGTCATGACCCCCATGACCATAGCGGTCGCACCTCCGCGGCGCTCAGCCTGGGGGAGTTTCCCGCTGCCGACCAGTCCACAACCACGCTCTCCGGAGGATGGAAGAAACGCCTGGCCATCGTCCGGTCGCTGATGCTGGAGCCGGACGTCCTGCTGATGGACGAGCCGACCAACCATTTGGATGTCGAAGGCATTCTGTGGCTGGAACGATTGTTACGGGCCGAAGCCCGCGCCTTTCTCGTCGTCAGTCATGATCGGCGTTTTCTGGAAGCGGTGACGTCGCGGATGATCGAGCTGAATCGCAGTTATCCCAACGGGATGTTCGAAGCCAAAGGACACTACAGCGATTTCCTGGAACAGCGGGATGCCGCGCTGCACGCGCAAGCCAACTATGAAGCGTCATTGGCCAATCGTGTCCGCCGCGAAGTGGAGTGGCTCCGGCGCGGCCCCAAAGCCCGCACGACGAAAGCCAAATCGCGGATCGACTCAGCCGGCCGCTTGATCGAGGAACTGAACAGCGCCGACGCCCGGAAGGACCAAGGCACGGCGGGCATCAATTTCACTTCATCGGGGCGCAGGTCGAAACAGTTGGTCGAGGCCACGCAACTCTGCAAATCGCTCGGCGGGCGGCAGATCGTGAAGGATCTCGATCTCCTGCTCGGACCGGGACAGCGGCTTGGGTTGCTGGGACCGAATGGAAGCGGAAAGAGTACGCTCCTGAAGCTGGTGGCGGGCACACTCAAGCCGGACTCAGGCACCATCACCCGCGCGGACAAGCTGCGCGTGGTCACGTTTGAGCAGCACCGTGAATCGCTGGACCAATCCTCCTCGCTCCGTCGAGCCCTCGCCCCGCACGGCGATTCGGTCGTCTATCAAGACCGCTCGATACATCTCGTCTCCTGGGCTAAACGGTTTCTCTTCCGGCCGGAGCAGTTGGATCTCCCGGTCTCCCGCCTCTCCGGAGGCGAACAGGCGCGTCTCCTCATCGCACGGCTGATGCTACAACCGGCCGACCTCTTGATCCTCGACGAGCCGACGAACGACTTGGACATCCCGACGCTCGATGTGTTGGAAGACAGTCTGGTGGAATTCCCCGGCGCATTGATGCTGGTGACGCATGATCGATGGCTCTTAGACCGCGTCTCCACCATCCTGCTCGCGCTCGACGGCACAGGACAGACCGAATGGTTCGCAGACTATGCGCAATGGGAATCCGCGCAAGAACGCAAGGCAGCAGAACAGACTCGTGCATCGACGTCACGACCCTCCAAGGCGTCCCGCGCCGAGTCGGGATCACCCCAGACGGCAAAACGAACAGGGCTGTCCTATCGTGAGCAAAAGGAATGGGCGAAGATGGAGCAGAGAATCCTCCAGGCCGAGGAGACCATCGCCGCCTGTCAGGCCGCAGTGGAAGATCCCGCCATCGCCTCCAATGCGGCGGCGTTACAAGAAAGATCCGAGGCGCTGGATGCAGCCCGCACAGCCGCGGAGCGGCTCTATAACCGCTGGACCGAACTCGAAGGGAAACAGACGGAGTCGGCCGGCCAGCCCCAGCCCTAATACCTGTGGTTCATCTGGTCGATCTGGTCTATCTCGTCTGTCTGGTTCATCTGGTTGGTCTCGTCAGACCAGATCGACCAGACAGACCAGATAAACCAGAGCAACGCCTCATCTCCCACAGCGATTGCAGACCCCGGACGTAATCGTGGCATTGAGCTTTTCTTCCAGATAATCCTCAAGCCGTTGCCAGTCCCCGCCGGTCGTCCGGACTCGCTTACATTTGGCGCAGAGACAGAGTGTACCTCGAAGGGCTTTCAGTTCGTCCACCGTCCGACTCAATTCTTTGTTCTTGGCATCAAGCTCGCGCTCGCGCTCTTCCCGGTTATCGTATTCCTCCTTCACACTCATCGCCATCGAGACACGAGCCACAAGTTCCGCAGGAATCACCGGTTTGCGGATGTAATCCGTCGCACCGGCCGTATAGGCAGCCGTGAGATCAGGCGCGCCTATTTTTGCCGTCACGACGATCACGGGCAGATGCTCGAACCGCTCCTCTGACCTGATGCGACGGCAAGCCTCCAACCCATCCATATCAGGCATCGAGAGATCCATCAGCACGACGTCAATTCGTTCGGATGGACGGGAATCGGCACCGACGCCCAAACGCTTCAACGCCTCGGCGGCCGACTCCGCAAACAGCAACGATCGATAACCAGCTGTCTTCAGGATCACGGCGAGCAATTCACGCTCATCTTCAGAATCATCGACGATCAGGACACTCATAGTCGTGTCTCCTTGTGATCACTCATTGCGAATGGGATGCGTGGCCACGATCTCCCGGCAGGTCACCTCAGCCTCCCGGAGAGCCTCGACCAACCGCTGCACTGACACGGTCACTCTCTCGAAGTCATGACCGAGCGCAGGAGAGCCGAGCGAGTCTCGCGGGACGGGCGAGATGGGTTGATCTGGTTCATCTGGTTTGTTTTGTTCATCTGGTTAGTCACATTCAACCAAACAAACCAAATAAACAAGAGAAACCAGCCGGTTCTCGTGCTTCACGGTTCGACAGGCTCACCGTCCTGAGCCACGTCGAAGGACGCGGCCCGGTCTGTGGCCGCTGGCGGACTGTTTCAGCAATCTGTTCGAGCAACGAGTGATGGAAGAAACGGCATCTGTAACCTCGATGGAAATATAACCTCAAAGAGAGCGAAAACCTAATCATTGTACGTAATCTACAGACACGAGGGGGCCGCCCCGCCGCCCTGTATCGGACAGCGGGCATCGACGGGTACATCGAGAGGTGAGAGGTGTCATTCGAGCGGAATACGGTTCTTGTTCCGGGACAGCCACTGCTCAAACGTCTGTAATGCGGGGTTCAATAAGCGCGACCCGTCGAGATTGCGCGCCCCACAGAAGACCGCTTCGAAATCGCGGTTGAATTGGAACATGTTGCCGAGATCCTCGGCGCCGGGGAATCCAAAGCCACGATACATCTCAGGCGTCACGGCGTTGTAGCGCACCGTTTGGCCCAGCGCCTTGGCCAGCGCGGCGGCCATCTGCGTGCCGGTCAGGTGCTCGCCTGCGATGCCGACAGTCTTGCCAATATACTCACGGCCCTTCTTGAAGATACCGAGCGCGCACTTGCCGATATCTTCGGCTGCAATACCAGGGAGCTTCTTGTCATCCATCGGCAGCGTGAATGCCAACGTCCCATCCGGCCCTTTCTTCGGGCCCATGCCGAAGTGGATCAGATTGTCCCAGTAGAACGACGTGACCAGAAAGGTTGTGGGCACGCCGAGCTTCGTAAATTCAGCGTCAGCCTCGCCCTTACTGTCGAAGTGCGGCACCTTATATTTCCCCATCAAGGTCGGCATGCGATTATCGCTGAGCGGCACCCACTTGCGCGTGTCTTCCAGGGTAGACCAGATCACATGCTGAACCCCGGTGTCCTTCGCTGCCTGTGCCTGAGCTTTGGCCTGGGCCAATTCTTTCTCCGGTGAGAAGTGCTCCCAAAAGTTCGTCAGACAAAACGCCCCGTATGCTCCCGCGAAGGCCTTCTTCAGGCTCTCCGGGCTGTCCAAGTCTGCCGCCACGACCTCGGCCCCCAGCGCCGCCAGCCCCTTCGCTTTCTCGGAATGCACATCTCGAGTGATCGCGCGCACGGTGAAGCCGCCATGCTTGTCGTTGAGAATAGCGCGGACTAATCCACCGCCCTGCGCTCCTGTTGCCCCTACCACTGCAATGATGTTCTTCTCAGCCATGATGCTCTCCCTTCCACAAGTGGTCGATCACGAAGGCCATAATTTAGCACGTTGAAAGCTGGTGAGGACAGGAGCGCCCAGTAGACTGCGGGAATACCATTCCGGTACAGCAGAGCTTCGATAACCTGCACGTCTGGGACAAGAGGAGAACACCCCCGCCGGATGCTCAAAAAGGCCGTCCAGCAAGGCCGTAGCGAACGACGCAGGCTGAGGTCGAGGTTACGGTTGAGCGAAGATCGGAATCTTCCAATCTCAGCCTTGGCCTGAGCCTTAACCTTTCAGAAAGCTGGCGGACTGTTTCAGCATCCTGTTAGGAACAATGAGGCCGGTCTCGGCACGAATCGTCCTGCTGGTCCCGCAGATCGTAGTCAGCCACCCCGCGTCTCCGGTCGAGTTCGATCGTACAACAGGCTTCCAACATCCCCTTCAATTGACGACGCCCCCGTTGCACGCGAGATTTCATCCCAGAGAGCGAGAGCCCAAGTTGTGCGGCGGCCTCCTGCTGAGCGAGCCTTTCGAGATCGACCAGTATCACCACTTGCCGATACTCTCCTGACAAACGTTCGATCATGGGACGAAGACAGCCGGCCAGCTCCGCACGAAGCTGGCCGGAGTCCTCAGACGCCGTCGTCCTGGTGGACGACGATTGATGATCGCGTGACGCGCAATCTGGTAGATCCATGAGATCAGCCGGCTCTGATCTTGTAACCTATCGAGCCCTCGCTGCATCTTGAGCCAGACGTCCTGCACGATGTCGTCGACCTCAGCCTCGTTGACGACACGCTTCGCGATGAACGCACGGAGGCCAATATGGATGTGCTGCCAAATGTCTTGCGCATCGGCTTCCATGCCAACACCTCCACCGTTCGTTTCCATACGGTACTGCTTCTTGCTCACACCGTGCAAGTTGCCAGCTCCGACACATCCTTCCCCTTCGGCACACAGCAGCCGGTCTGCGCGAGTGGACCCTCCACAGCCAACTGCTCATGGACCGTAAAGACTTCCCAGGGATTGCCGTCCGGGTCGGTAAACCAGAGCTTGTCCTGC
>Ga0315283_10001328_pt1 | contig 19781 bp, 18 predicted proteins | sample YL17G09_0_MG_FD_204541 | JGI IMG/M metagenome (GOLD analysis project Ga0315283, IMG submission 204541) | Sediment microbial communities from Yellowstone Lake, YNP, Wyoming, USA - YL17G09_0 | ecosystem: Environmental > Aquatic > Freshwater > Lake > Sediment | place: USA: Wyoming | collected... | reverse complement strand
GTCGACGGCCTTGATGACCTTGCGCAGCTCGCGGCGGGACTCCTGGACGTCCTCCAGCTGGCCCTGCAGGAACCCGTGGCGCTCCTGGAGCTGCTCGAACTCCTCGAGGGCGAGGGGGTTGATCGGGCCCATCAGGCGCAGGTCCCGCTCGAGCTCGCGGGCCCGACCCGTGGCCGTGTTGGCCTCGGGCAGGGGTGGGCACTCGGTGGCCACGGCCCGGTCGGGCTCGGAGTCCAGCTCCACCCGCAGGGTCTCGATGGCGGTCTCGAGGCGGACGGCGACCTCGGCCTCCCGCACCTCCTCCCGCTGCGAGCGCTCCCGCACCTCGGTCAGCGCGCGCTCGGCCTCACCGCGCTCCCGGCGCAGGCCGTCCAAGCGGGCGGCGACCCCCCGCACGGCCTCGGACTGCTGACGGCGGCGTTCGCGGAGGCCGTCGAGGACCTGGTCGATCTCCGCCGAGCGGGCCTCGACCTCGGCGGTCAGGCGTTCGACGGCAGTGGCTCGGGCGTCGATCTCGGACCGGCGGCTCTCGGCGTGCTCCCGCTCGTGGGCGTCCTTGGCCAGCCGCGGCTCGATCTCGCCCAGCCGCTGCTCGGCCACCCGTTGGCGCTCCCGCAACGAGGCCTGGCGGACCTCGAGGTCGGTGCGCCGGGCGGACAGGTCGGCGGCCCGCTCCTCCATCGCGCCCCGGAGCAGGCGCAGCTCCCGGCCCGCGGCCTTGGCCGCGTCCTCGTCGTCCTCAAGCTCGGCCAGCCCGGCCTCCAGCTCGGCCACCCGGGCCTGCTCCCGGGTCAGACGGGCCGCCACCTCGTCGCGGTGGGCGGTGAAGGCGTCCTTCTCGGTGACGCCGTCGCGCCGGTCGGCATCGACCCGCGAGAGGCCTTCGAGGGCCATCGTGCGCCGGCCGTCGTGCTCGTCGATCTCACGGGCGACATCGGCCTCGGTGCCCTGGGCGTCGGCCAGCACCCGGCGGGCGGCATCCAGCGCATCGACGGCGCCGGCGTGCTCGATGGTGGCGGTCTCGGCCCGGTCCCGGGCATCGTCGAGCGCGGCCTTGGTGGCGCCGCCCTCCGGGCGGCCCACCCGCCAGCCGCTCGGCCCGAAGCGGTCGCCCTCCCGGGTGACGATGACGGCACCGGCGTGGGCCTCGGCGGCGTCGGCCGCCACCGTCCAGTCGCCCTCGACAGCGACGGCGGCGCCGACCAGCGCGTCGAGCACGGCCTCGACCTCCGGCCGCCGGGCGCGGACGTGGTCCCGGACGGCCTCGCCCACCGGTGGCCGGTCAACCCGATGCCGGGTGAGGGCCACGGGCAGGACGGCACCGCTGTGGGCGCCCTCGCGCAGGGCCACGATCGCCCGGCGGGCGGCGGCCACGTCGGCCACCACCACGGTGCCGAGCGCGTCACCGACGGCGGCCTCGACCGCAGGCAGCCAACCGTCGTCCACCTCGATGGCTTCGAACAGGGGGCCGAGCACGCCGTCCACGGCGGCGAGGTGGTCGGCTCCCGAGCGGGAGCGAGCGTCCTCCAGGGCGAGCTCGAGGGCGTCGGCCCGAGCCGACCAGCGGTGACGCTCGGCGTCGGCCCGGCGAAGCGCGTCCTCGGCCCGGCTGAGGTCGTGCTCGAGCCGGCTGCGGGCGTGCTCCGCCTCCTCGAGGGCGTCGATGAGGGGCCGCTGGGCCTCGACGATGCGCTCCACCTCCAGGCGACGGTGGGCGGCGTCGGCGTCCAGGCGCTCAGCCGTGACCGCCAGTTCGGCGAGGCGGGACTCGAGGCGGTTCAGCTCGCTGGTGTCCCGCTCGATGCCGCCCCGGCGGGCGACCAGCTCGCCCCGGGCCTCGGCGGCCCGGCCGTCGCTGTCGGTGTTGGCGTCGGCAGCCCGGAGGTCGAAGGCCGTCCGATCGGCCTCGAGGGTGGCCGTGGACTCGGCCAGGGTGGCCAGCTCGGGGGTCAGGCGCTCGACCTCGGCGGCCACGCCGGTCAGCTCCCGACGCAGGGTGGCGGCGTCGGCCTCCAGGGAGAAGATCACGCCCTGGTCGGTGAACGACAGACGTTCCCGCTCGATGCCCCGGGCCCGCTCCTTGAGCACGGCCGACAGCCCTCGGGCCCGCTCCCGCAGGGACTCGAAGCGGACCAGGTCGTCGCCGACGTCGTCGGCGCCCCGGGCGGACAGCTCGGTCTCGGCCCGGGTGACCTCGGCGTCGAGGTGGGCCAGCCGCGTCTTCAGGTCCTCGGCCTCGCGGGCCAGCTCGGTCTTGGCCGTGACCGCCTTCTCGAGGCGGGTGCGCAGCTCGTCGATCTGGCGGCCGGCGATGTAGAGGCGCAGCGCGGTGAGCTCGGCCACGACGCCGGCGTGACGGCGGGCGGCGTCGGCCTGCTTCTCCAGGGGACGGAGCTGGCGGCGGACCTCGCGGACCAGGTCCTGGAGCCGGTTGAGGTTGCCCTCGGTCGCGGTCAGGCGCCGCTCGGAGCGCTCTTTGCGCTTGCGGTACTTGAGGATGCCGGCGGCCTCCTCGATGATCGCCCGCCGGTCCTCGGCCTTGGCGTTGAGGACGGCGTCGATCTGGCCCTGTGACACGATCACGTGTTGCTGGCGGCCGACGCCGGAATCCGACAGCAGGTCCTGGATGTCGAGCAGGCGACAGGGGACGTCGTTGATGGCGTACTCGCTGTCGCCTGAGCGGAACAGCGTGCGGCTGATCGTGACCTCGGTGAAATCGATGGGCAGCAGCCCGGCCGAGTTGTCGATGGTGAGGGCCACCTCGGCCCGGCCGAGGGCGGGGCGCTGGGAGGTGCCGGCGAAGATGACGTCGTCCATCGCCTTGGACCGGACGACGCTCGGGGCCTGGGCGCCGAGCACCCAGCCGATCGCGTCCACCACGTTGGACTTGCCGCTCCCGTTGGGCCCGACGACCACGGTGATGCCCGGCTCGAGGTCGAGCCGAGTGGCGTCGGCGAAGGACTTGAAGCCCTTCATGGACAACGACTTCAGGAACACGAGCGCACCCCGGGAACAGTGATGGTCCGGACGTTAGCCAGCACCCCTCAGCCAGCCGCGGACCCGGGGACCTCGGTGTGTGCCGTGTCAGCCCGTGTTCGTGAGGGACTCGACGAACCCGGCGGCTGCGGGGTCGAAATAGGCGAGGGCGTCGACGTCGCCAAAGGCCCGGTCGGCGGCGACCAGCCCTCGGCTCCCACGTCGAATGGCGGTGGCGGCGAGCAGCGAGTCGAAGGCGCCGAGGCGCTCCTGTTGCTCGAACAGCTCCAGTCCGGCGACGAGGTCCTCGGGATGGACCACGGTCAGGGGGGCCAGGATCTCGGCGTAGTCACGGGCGACCTGGCCGGCGTCGACACGACCTCGGCGCCGGGCCCGGACGTGGGCGAACTCCTGGATCACCTCGATCGTGGTCGTCGCCCGGAGGCGACCCTGCCGAACGGCCTCCATGATCGCCTGACACGGTTCCCGCAACGGGTGCTCGGTGCCGACGGCGTAGACCAGCACCGACGTGTCGACGACGATCACCCCCAGCGTCCACGCAACTCGTCGAGGCGTCGAGAGAGGTGCTGTGCGCCACGCCCTCTCCCCGCTGGTCGGACAGGAGGGGCACGATCGCGGCCACGAGGACCACAACCAACGCGGCGGCCAGGGTGAGCACCCGGCCCCGGTGGCGAGCCGACTTCGCCAGCACCGTTGGCTGGTCAGACGACGTCTCCCTGGATCAGCTCAGACCTGGCACTGCTCGCAGAAGTAGGTGCTGCGGCTGTTGGCCTTGACCCGCACGATGACGGAGCGACAGCGACGGCAGGCCTCGCCTTCCCGGTCGTACACCTGATGGTGCTCCTGGTACTCGCCGGGCTTGCCCTGGAGGTCGACGTACTGGCCGTCGGCCAGGGTCGAGCCCCGGTACTTGATGGCGTCGTGCAGCGTCTCCACCAGCGAGCGGTAGAGCCGGCGGATCTCCTGGGTGGACAGCGAGTCCGAGAGGCGGTCGTAGCGGAGGCCGGCCCCGTACAGGATCTCATCCGCGTAGATGTTGCCGATGCCGGCGATGAACTTCTGGTCCATGAGCAGCGGCTTCAGCTTGACGTGGCGGTTGACCAGCGCCTGGCCGAACCGGGTCCAGGACACCGCCTGCTCGACCGGGTCGAAGCCCAGGTGGGCGAGCTCGGGGACCTCGTCGTCGATGGCGTCGGCGGCGACCACGAACATCTCCCCGAACTTGCGGGGGTCGATGAAGCGGAGCTGGCCCTTCTGGGTGAAGGTCAGGACCACCCGGGTGTGCGGCTCGAGCGCGTCCTTGGCTGCGTTGCGCCGAAGCTGGCCGCTCATCCCCAGGTGGATGATCAGCACACTGCCGGTGTCCAGGGACAGGACGAGGTACTTCCCCCGCCGATGGACATGGGTGACCTTGGCTTCGTCCAGGAGCTTGACGAACGGCGCCCTCTTGCCGTGACGCCGGATCGAACGCAGGTCGTTGACCTCGACGTCCTTGATCCGCAGCCCGACGACGTCGCGCTCCAGCTCCCGCCGGATGGTCTCCACTTCGGGAAGCTCAGGCATCGGCGGTTCGACTCTCGGTCTCGGTCGGGGTATCGGATTCGGGCTCGGGCTCGGCCCGCAGGGATCGCCACGCCTCACGGGCGGCGGCCTGCTCGGCCTCCTTCTTGGACCGACCCTGGCCCTCGCCGCGTTCGGCGCCGCCGATGCGCACCACCGCAGTGAAACGGCGGTCGTGGTCGGGGCCGGTGCCGGACACGTCGTAGCGGGGGACCTGGCCGTAACGCCGGGCGGAGGCCTCCTGGAGGCGGGTCTTGTAGTCGGCCTCGCCCGGACCCGCCACCGCGCCGGCCAAGCGCTCGTCGACCAGGGGCAGGAGCAGGCGCCGGGCGGCGTCGAGGCCGGCGTCGAGGTAGACGGCGCCGATGATGGCCTCCATGGCGTCGGCCAGTATCGACCGCTTGGCCCGACCGCCCGTGGCGTCCTCGCCCTTGCCCAGGCGGAGGAACTGGCCCAGCTCCAGGCCCCAGGCCACTTGGGCCAGAGCCTCGGTGCTCACCACCGCGGCACGGGCCATGGCCAGCTCCCCTTCGGGCATGGCCCCCTCGACGTGGAAGAGGTGGTCGGCGATGACCAGGCCGAGGACGGCGTCGCCCAGGAACTCGAGGCGCTCGTTGGACGGCGTGCCCACGTGCTCGGCACACCACGAGCGATGGGTCACGGCCTCGACAAGGAGGCCGAGGTCCGCGAAGCCGTGGCCCAGGCGCGCCGAAAGGTCGGTCATGGCGCGCTCGGTCATGTCCACGGATCCGTCGTCACGCCATCGCCGGGCCTCAGCCGAGGCGGGCGACCACGTAGTCCACGGCGTCGCGGACCGACTTGAGATCCTCGAGATCTTCGTCCTCGATGCGGAACCCCACGGAGCGCTCCGAGAGCTCCTCCTCCAGGGCCTCCACCAGCTCGATCAGGGCGAGGGAGTCGGCGTCCAGGTCATCGGCGAAGGAATCGCCCTCGTTGATCTGGCCCGGTTCGATCTCGAGAATGTCGGCCAGACGGTCACGGATGAGCTCCAGGACCTCGGGTCGCCCCATCGGGCCCTGTTCGACATGGGTCTCGGCCGGCACGTGCGCACTCTCCCCGTTCGCTCGTTCGTGGTGGTCGAGCAATCCTAGCGCCGCCGACACCCCCCTCGTGAGACGCTGTCCAGTGCCTTTCCTGCTGTTCCCGATGTTCTCAGATCACTCGGGCGGGCGGATCGCTGCGGTCAGGTCCCCGACCAGGTCGGCCTCGGCCATCTCGGCGGCCACCCGGACGGCGTTGACCACGGCCCGGGCCGACGAGGACCCGTGGCTGATGATGCAGACCCCGTCGACGCCCAGGAGCATGGCCCCGCCGGTCGTGTCGGGGTCCAGTTGCCCGGCGAGGGGGATCAGCGCCGGCAGGAGCACGTCGGCCGCCGCCTTGGTCTCGTCGGTGGAGCCGAAGACCTCGTAGATGGCCCCGACGATGGCCTTCAGGCTCCCCTCGAGGGTCTTGAGGGCCACGTTGCCGGTGAAGCCGTCGGTGACGACGACATCGGCGGCGTCACCCATCAGGTCCCGGCCCTCGACGTTGCCGATGAAGGTGGCCCCGACGGCCTCGACCGCGCCGTCGGCCAGCAGGGCGTGGGTCTCCTTGACGAGGGGCGACCCCTTCGTCGGCTCCTCACCGATGCTCAGCAGGGCGACCCGTGGGGCCTCGATGCCGTAGCGACGGCGGGCGAAGACGGCCCCCATGACCGCGAACTGGACCAGCATCTCGGGGATGCACTCGACGTTCGCCCCAGCGTCGAGCATCACCGTGGGCCGGACGCGGCCCGGCGCCGGGATCGGCGTGGCGATGGCCGGGCGGTTGACGCCCTTGATCCGGCCCATGCGCAGCAAGGCGGAACCCATGGTGGCGCCCGTGTTGCCGGCGCTGACCATGGCCGAGGCCTTCCCGTCCCGCACCGCCTCGGCGGCCCGGACCAGTGAGGAGTCCTTCAGACGGCGGACGCTCTTGGCCGGGTCGGCGTCCATGGCGATGACCTCGGACGCGGGGATGACCTCGAGCCCGCCGGTGTCGCCCAGCTCCTCGGGCCGGCCCACGAGCACGACCGGCACGCCGAGCTCCTCGGCGGCCTGGATGGCGCCGGCGACGATCTCGCCCGGGGCCTTGTCACCGCCCATCGCATCGACGGCTACCGGAAGCATCTGACCGTCCTCATCACGTTGTCGACATCACGAACCGCGGGTCGGCCGTGGTGGGACTCGGCGTCGACCTACTCGACCTCGACGGCCTGGCGGCCGCCGTACCAGCCGCAGTTGCTGCAGACCACGTGGGGGCGACGCACGGCGTCACAGCGAGGGCAGGTGCTGCGGCCAGAGGTCTTGATGCGCCAGGCGGAAGCCATGCGGCTGCGGCCCTTGGCCTTGGAGGTCTTCTTCTTGGGGACGGCCATCGTCAGGTCCTCGAGAGTTTCAGTGCCGACACGGTGGTGAAGCGACGGGTCAGGGTAGCGGCGCGAGCTGTCACACTTGCGTTCCTTCGCTTCGCTCACGAACGCCGGCGCCGCCGACCTACTCGTCGAACGACAGCTCGTCGAGGGCGGCCCAGCGTTCGTCGGCGCGGGGGGTGGACCCGTCGGCCGGGCCGGTGGGGAAGCGGTCGGGCGAGGGGCCGGGGCAGTCGGGGCGGCACAACGGGACCATGGGGAGGGCGCCGGCGACGACGTCGCGCACCATCGGCTCGAGGTCGATCTCGTCGTGACCGAGGGGGTAGGCGTCCTCGTCGCCCTCGGGCCCGCCGAAGATCTCCTGCACGTGCTGGAGGGTCGTGCCCCGCACCTCTTCGAGGCAGCGGCGACACTCCCCCTTCCAGGGCACCTCGACCCGGCCCGTCACCGAGATCCCGCCGCTGAACGCCTCGATGAAGAACTCGAGGTCGACGTCGGCGTCGGGATCGACCCGGGTCGAGACCACGCCGAGGTCGTCGATGCGGATCTGGTCCCGGAACTCGCGGCGGGTGCCGAGGTTGCGGAGCAGGTCAGCCACGCCGACCCGCAGTCGGGCGGCCACGGACCTAGCCCTCCTGGTCGAAGAACTCAGTGCGCTCGTCGCCGTGGGCGCCGAACTGGGCCACGTCCTGCAGGTCGTCCTCGGCCTGTGGCGCGGCCACGGCCTGGAGCTTCTCGCGGCCCGAGGCGACCTGGGCCTGCACCCGCTCGAGGGCGATCTCGAAGCTGCCCAGCTTCTGGTCCACGAAGTCCTCGGCCTCGTGGCGCATCTGACGGGCCCGGGCCTCGGCCTTCTCCACGAGCTGACGGCCGCGCTGCTCGGCGGCCTTGACCACCTCGGTGCGCTGGACCATCCGCTCGGCCTGGCTGCGGGCCTCCTCGAGCAGGTCCTCGCCTTCGCGCTTGACCTTCTCCAGGAACTCCTCGCGCTCCTTGAGCAGCCAGCGGGCGGCCCGCAGCTCCTCGGGGAGCCGGGAGCGGACCTCGACCAGCAGGTCGAGGATCTCGTCCTTGTTGATCATCGCCGAGGTCGAGAGCGGCATGGGCCGGGCCTGGTCGATGAGATCGGTGATCCGGTCGATCAACTGCTCGACCTCGGGCATCTTGTACCCGGACTTGTTGGGCGTCGGCTCGGTGGCGCTCATGCCAGCCGCTCCGCCAGGCGCTTGGCCACCGGGGTCGGGACCATCGAGTCCACGTCACCGCCGAAGCGGGCGATCTCGCGGATCAGCTTGGACGCCAGGAAGGAATGGGAGGACGCCGACGGGATGAACAGCGTGTCCACTCCCGAGATGGCGTGGTTCATCTGGGCCATCTGCAACTCACTCTCGAAGTCGGAGACTGCCCGCAGCCCCTTGACGATGAAGTCTGCCCCGATCTCGCGGGCCAGGTCCACCACCAGGCTGGAGAACACGGTGAAGGTCACGTTGTCGAGGTGCGACAGGCTCTCGCAGATCATCGCCTCGCGCTCCTCGAGGGAGAACAGCGGCTCACCCTTCTGGGGGTTGCGCATGGCCGCGACCACGACCTCGTCGAAGAGGTGGGCGGCCCGCTCGATGACCTCGAGATGACCGTTGTGGATCGGGTCGAACGACCCGGGGCAGAGCACCTTCGTCACGACGGGGACAGTACCGGCTGGCCCGCCGACCGACCCACCGGCGTACCGTCATCGGGGTGACCGACCCCTTCCCCGCCGTGCCCGAGACCATCGTGTGCGTCGACTGCGGGGGCGTCTGCCACCTCCTCTCGCACCGTCCGGCGGACGACCCGTTCGAGCCCGGCGACGTGGTCGCCTACCGCTGCTCGGACTGCCTGGACCGCTGGGACCTCGTCGTCCCCGACGACGACGACGCCCGCGGCGACGAACCGCCGATCTGAGGCCCGAGGGGGGCAGGCCTCCCCCCGCCCGGGGGCGTCCCCGCCCTTCTGCGGCAGGCCCGCAGGGTCCAAGATGGCGCCGTGGGAGCCGTGGGGCTGCGGGCGAGGTCGGATCTCCGCCGTCACTGGCGCGCGACGGTCGGTCTGACCCTGGCCGTGGCCGTGACCGGCGGCATCGTGATGGCCGCCGTCGCCGGCGCCGAGCGGACGCAGACGGCCCTGCCACAGTTCGTGGAGGAGTACCTGGCCGAGGACTTCCTGGTCTATCTGGACGGCCCCCTGGCCGAGCAGAGCGAGCTGCCCGCCCGCCTCGAGGCGATCCCCGGTGTGGCCGCGGCCTCGGGCAGCTCGTTCGTGGTGTTCGCATCGACCGACCGCGATGGCCGGCCTGTACCCGGTCTCGACGCAAGCATCGGCGCCGGCTCGCCGACCGACGACGCGGGCTTCCACACCATCACCCGACCCCGGATGGTGGAGGGGCGCCTGGCGTCGCCCACGTCCGAGGACGAGATCATCATCAATCAGCCGTTCTCGGACAGCTGGGGGGTCGGCGTCGGCGACACGCTCACCGTCGTCGCCTACGCGCCGGACGATCTGCAGGACCTGCTCGGCGACCAGCGAGCCGAGCCGACCGGGCCCCGCTTCGATCTCCGGGTCGTGGGCATCGTCCGGGACCCCGGCGACGTTTCGATCCAGAGCCTGCCCGATCTGGACTCCCGCCACATGGCGCTCACGCCCGCGTTCTGGGCGGCCCACCGGGACGAGGTGGCCAACTTCGGCGTCGAGGTGTCGGCCCGCCTCGAGGACGGTGCCGATCCCGATGCCGTAGAGCAGGCCGTGACCGAAGCCATCGACGGGGTCAGCGTCGAGCGCGAGAACGCCAGCCTGCCCACCTACGACGCGACGCAACGGGCCATCGAGCTCCAGGCCAACGCCCTGTTGGCGGCGACGATGGTCTTCGCCGCCGCCGCCGCCGGCCTCATCGGTCTGAGCGTGTTCAGACGTGTGGCCGCCGCCGGCACGGAGGATGCCGTGTTGTCCGGCCTGGGTTGGACCCGTTTCGACCTGTCGCGGTCGGCGGTGACCCGCTCGCTCCCGATGGCCGTCGGCGGCGCGTTGGGTGCCATCGGCGTGGCCCTCGCCCTCTCCTCGCGATTCCCGATCGGCACGGCCCGACAGGCCGAGATCGACCCCGGGATCCAGATGAACGGCGCCGTCCTAGGCATCGGAGGTGTCCTCATCGCGCTTTTCGTGATCGTGGTCGCCGCGATCGCCGGACGGCGGGCGTCGGCCCTCGCCTCGGTTCGTCGGGCCAGTCGTCAGCGGCGCGACCCGATCCCTGGTTGGCTGGCCCGGGCGGGTGCCCCGACCCCCGTCGTGGTGGCTGCGACCCTTCCCCTCGACCCGAGGCGCCGCGGCACCACGATCACCGCTCTGCTCGCTTCGGTGGCCGCGGTCGGCGCCGTCGGCGCGGCGCTGATCCTCGGCGCCAACCTGGATCGACTGGTCGACCACCCGATCCTGTGGGGTCAGACCTGGGATGTGATCGTCGGCCTCTATGGGGACGCGGCCGGCGCCGATGCCGGGGTCGTGGCGTTGCGCCAGAACGCGGACGTCGAGGCGTTCTCGGCCACGTCGTCGGTGCCCGTCAGCCCCGACACCCTGGCCATCGACGGACGGGTCATCGGCGTCGTGGGCGTCGACCCCATCGAGGGCGACCTCCTCCCCACGCTCCTCTCGGGCACGCAACCCGATCAGCCCGGTGAGGTCGCGCTGGGCCGACGCACCCTGGACGCCATCGACCGACAGGTGGGTGACGAGGTCGAACTGTCCGTCCCGGGCGGGTCATCGCGCCGGGCGGTCATCACGGGTGAGGTGATCATCCCGGCCTCCCTGGCGCCCGACGCCAGACTCGGCGACGGCGCCACGATGACCATGGCCGCGGTGAACGAGCTCCGACCTGGCAACGGCTACGCGGCGGGCCACTTGGTCCAGTTCGCCGACGGCGTCAGCCACGGCGAGGGGGTGGCCTCGCTCCAGGACGACTTCGGCGGCACCATCGAGGATTCGGCGGCCGCTCCCGAGATCGTGAGCATCGACCGGGTCCGGGCGCTGCCCTGGGTCCTGGCCGGGCTCATCGCCGCGCTGGCGCTGGCCACCGTGATCCACGCGCTGATCACGGGCAACCGGCGTCAACGCGCCGAGCTGGCGGTGCTCAAGGCCCTCGGCTTCGGGCGACAGGAGATCCGCACCGTCGGGGCCATCCAGGCGTCGACGTTCTCGCTCGCCGCCGTCCTTCTCGGGCTGCCCATCGGGATCGCGGTCGGGACCCAGGCCTGGCGACTGGTCATGGACGGCCTCGGCCTGGAGGTTCCGATCGACCTGCCCATGACGGCCCTGCTCCTGGCTATCCCGGCCACCGTCCTGGCGGGGAACCTGCTGGCCGCATTGCCCACCCGCTCCGCCGCCCGCACCAACCCCGCGACCGCCCTCCGCGCCGACTGACCGACGACGGCGGTCGTCGGCCTTCACGGTCAGGCGGCGTCGGTGAAGAGGGTGGCGGCCGGGGCCTGGGTGGGCTCCGGTTCGGGGGCCGCCGCCGGAGGCGGCTCGGCTGATCGGCGCCGGTTCGGCTGCCGATGCCAAGTGGTGCCGTCGGGGGCCGTGGTGACCACCGTCCCGTCACCGTGCTTGACCAACCTCCAGCCGGGCTTGTGGGCCAGATCGTGGCAGGGCCGGCAGACCGGGGTCAGGTTGGCGAGGTCGGTCTTGCCGAAGGCGTCGTTCTCGTTGACCGGCTCGATGTGGTGGATCTCGGTCCACGCGAACGGGGCCCGGCAGTCGGCGAAGGAACAGGACTCCCAGATGGCCTTCAGGGTCAGTCGCTGACCCCGGGAGGCCGTGCGGCGGGCCCGACCGAGGTCGAGCGGGATCGAGTCGCCACCGAGAATCAGCGGGATGATCCCCGCGTCGCACGCCATGCGCCGGGCCACCGACGCGGGGATCGGCGTCCCGTCGGCCTGCGTGGGCGAGATCCCGTTCCTGGCCAGTCGGTCGAGCAGATCCTCGTACTGGAGGATGACCACGGCCTGGTCGGCGCTCCTGGCCGGGCCGTCGAACTGGTCGGCCCGCCGGCAGATCTCCACCAGCGCCTCGGCCAGTCGCTGCTCACTGGTCCGCTCGGCGAACGGCACGGGCGCGTCGGCCGGGTGGTCCTGGTGACCCCGGCGAAAGAGCTCCTCGCTCACCCGGTCCAGGCTCGACCACACCGTCTGGCGCTCTTCGGGAGCCAATGAAGCCCGGAGTTGGCCCATCCCGTCGCCGTCGACGTGGCGGGACAGACGCTGGGCCGCCTTCTTGCGCTCGTGCTCGTCCCGGCCGTCGTCGTCGCTGTTGGCCTTCACGAACCGCTCCACCCGCTCCCGGAACTGGCGGGGGGTCTCCCCCGCCCCGGCGGCCAGGAGTTCGGACTCCTTCGCGCCGAGCGCCGCCTTGGCTTTGGCGTCGGCCTTCGACCGTGCCTTGGCCAACACCTCGGCGTGGGCCTCGCTGATCTCGCCGCCCTCGAGCGCCGCCTGGGTCCCGGGGAGCTCGTTCAACTCCTTCGCCGTGTCGGCCCGGCGCTTCGCCGGCCCGTGATCCAGGTTCTGGTCCCGCTCCAACTGCCCCGCCGTGTCCTTCGCCGGGTCCGCCGGGTCCGCCGGCTGGGCGTCCAGCGCCCGGATGAAGCGCGCCTCCCGCCCGGCGATCCACCCCCGCAGATCCTCCGCCGACCCGATCGCCTCCCGCACCTGCTCCCGGGCCAGCATCGTCGGGTCCTGGGCCAGGGCTTCCACGATGTCCGCCGGATCGAACATGGCCCCAACCTAGCCACCCCGGCGACCCGAAGCAAACAGTTGTTCGAGTCTTTTCTAGGTTGACGATTGATCTCTAGCACCTCTGGTGTGACACTCTGCGACGGAGGGGACGCCATCGAGGAGCTCCACATGATCCGACGCCTCGTCGTCGCCGTGGCCGTGATCGCCGCGACCCTCGCCTCCCACCCCGCGGTCGCCGCTGAGGCGCCACGGAGGTTCACCGCCTGCGCCGCCGTCTCGGCCACCGCCCGCCGGTGCTACGGCGGCGGGGTCACCTACGAGGTGGGTCAGACGGTGTTCCTGCGCGGCCGGGTCACGCCCGCCCATCCGGGCTTCGGCGAGGTCATGCGCCAGGCACCGGGCGGAAGCGGGCTCCGGACGGCCGGGATCATGGGCGTGGGCACCGACGGGCGGATCCGGTGGTCGTGGACCCCCCGGCGCCGTGACGTCAGCAGGGCCGAGCCCCACCTCGTCGCCTTCCGCATCTCCGGCGTCGCCCGGAGCAACGTCGTCGAGATCTGGGTCGTCCCGGAGGACTACTAGGCCGGCCAACGCTGCTGGGGCAGCCAGGCGGTCTGGTTGGAGCGCCAGATCTGGTCAGCCGCGGCGCCCGGCCCGTAGAAGAAGATGTCGTCGGTCCCGTCCCCGTTCCAGTCACCGGTCACCGGGACGAACCGCCCCGTGATGCCGAGGTCGGCCGTCTCCCGGGTGAAGTACGGCGCCGTGGGGGCCCGGCCCCGCCAGAGGACGTCGATGGCCGGGCCCGGTTGGTAGAAGAGGATGTCGGCCTTGAAGTCGCCCGACAGGTCACCGAGGATCGGCTGGAAGGCGGCGGGCTGGACCCGGTAGGCGTGCCGGGTGAACGACGTGCCGTTGGGCCGGGTGAACCAGGCCTCGACCTCGCCGTAGTTCTGCAGTGGCCGGTAGAGGACGAGGTCGGCCTGCCAGTCACCGTCGAAGTCGCCGGCCCGGATCGTGAAGCCCCGCGGGAGGCTGATGCCCGTGTCGGTGTGGCCGGCCTGGGCGAACCGACGCAGGGTGCTCGTCCCGCCGGGGGTCACGAAGAGGATGTCGTCGCGACGGTTGTAGTCGAAGTCCCCGACCACCGGGTACGTCTGGCTGCCGCCCAGGTTCGCCTGTGCCGCCACCTCCTGGTGCGAGCCGTCTGAGGCGAACTGCCAGATGCGGTCGGGCCGGGTCCCCCAGCCGTAGAAGAAGAGGTCGTCGATGCCGTCGCCGTTGAAGTCGCCGGCCACGACCCGGTGGGTGCCCGTCGAGGGCAGGGCCTGCCGGCTGAACCCGTTGCCGGAACCGTTCGACCTCCACAGCTCCCCCGCGCCGGGAGCGGCGAAGTAGATGTCGTCGTCCCCGTCGCCGTCGAAGTCGCCGGCCACCGGGAAGCCGTTGCCCTGGGCGCCGATCGAGAGCCGGGTGAAGCGGGGGGGCACCGGCGACGGCCGGCCCGACCAGATGAACACGTCGGTGCGCCGGCACGCCCGGACGGGGACCTCGAAGAACGTGTAGCGGGCCCCGGGGACGAAGACCTCCATGCCGTAGCGACGGCCCGGCGCGAGCCCGTCGAACTCCGGGGCGGCGTCACCAGCCGGGATGACCCGCTGGTCCCGGAAGCCCTGGATCCCGAACGCCGGGAAGTCGGCACCGGTGGCCACGAACCGGCTGAGGTTCCCGACCGGCTGGCCGTTGACGTAGCGCCGGATCCGGATCGACCCGGTCGTGCCGCCCTCGACGTTGGTGCAGTTGAGGGGGAACACGATGTCGATCCCGCTCAGCCCCTGGCCCGACGGGAGGCGGAGGTTGCGCTTCACCGCGCCGCCGTAGTGGGTGAAGTTCCCGGCCCCCGACCCGGCGTCCCGCGGGTACACCTCGAGGGTGAAGTGGTGCGCGTTCGGCGGGAGGCCGTCGATGCGCCACTGGTCGTCGCCCCCTGCGGCCAGGCCGTCGATCGGGGCCCCGGGGTTCATGCTCACCAAGGCGGCGTAGGCCCCCCGGTTGGTGGTCACCGTCCCGTCCATGGTGATCGGGCGGTCCTGGCCGTCCCGGAGGACGAGGCTGATCTGCGCGTTGACGAAGCGCCCGTCGATCCCGCGGATCGTCCCCGAGATCGACCGCCCGGCCTCGGTCGGCGCAGTCTCGGTCGGCGGCCCGCCGTTCGTCGTCGGCGCCTCCTGGGCGTCCGCGCCGGAACCGGCGAGCGCCGCCGCCGCCATCACCGCCGCCAGACCGACGAACCAACGCCTCCGCCTCATCAGGTGAGGCTTCGGCCCTCGCGATCAGTTCTTGAGCAGGAACTCGGCGTCGTCCTCCGCGTACAGGAGGTCGATCTCGTCGCGGAGCAGGGGGTGGGCCGACAGGTCCGGGTCGGCGGAGACCAGGTCGACCGCGGCCCGGCGGGCCTTCACGACCCACTCCTTGTCCCGACGCAGCGACGCCAGCTTCAGGTCGTTGCGGCCCTTCTGGCGCTCGCCGAAGAGCGTGCCCTCGCCGCGCAGGTCCAGATCGACCTCGGCCAGCTCGAAGCCGTCGGTCGTGCGGACCATCGCCTCCAGCCGGGCCTCGCCATCGGGGGTCAGGCCCTGGCCGACCAGGAAGCAGTGCGACTGGTCCGCCCCGCGCCCGACCCGGCCCCGCAATTGGTGGAGCTGGGCGATGCCGAAGCGGTCGGCGTCGAGCACGACCATGACCGTGGCGTTGGGGACGTCCACGCCGACCTCGATGACGGTGGTGGCCACCAGCACGTCCAACGCCCCCGAGCGGAACCGGCCCATGGTCTGCTCCTTCTCCCGCGGTGTCACCCGGCCGTGGAGCAGGCCGACCTCCAGGCCGGCGAGTTCGGCCGTGCGCAGCCGCTCCCAGGTCAGCTCGGCCGAGGCCACCTGGAGCTTGTCGCTCTCCTCGATCAGCGGGCACACGACGTAGGCCTGGCGCCCGGCGGCGACCTCGGCCCGCACCTTCTCCCACAGCTCCGGCTTCCCCAGCTCGAGTGCCCCCGCTTCGGCGCGCACCCATTCGGTCCCGACGGGTGCCCGCCCCGGGGGCAGCTCGTCGAGGACGGACACGTCGAGGTCGCCGTAGACGGTCATGGCCGCGGTGCGAGGAATCGGCGTGGCCGTCATGACCAGCACGTCGGGCACGCCGTCGCCCTCGCCGGCGTCGCGCAGGGCCGCCCGCTGCTCGACGCCGAACCGGTGCTGCTCGTCGATGACCACGACACCCAGCGACCGGAAGCCGACCTGATCCTGGATCAGGGCGTGGGTGCCGACGACCAGGTCGACCGACCCGTCCTTGAGCCCCTCCAGCAGGCGGGTCCGGTCGGCCCCGGTGGTCCGGTTCGTGAGGAGCTCCAGGCGCAGGGGCCGCTCCCCCATCAGGGTCGAATCGTCGGGCACGGTCAGGTCGGCCAACAGGTCGCGCAGGCCGAGGACGTGCTGCTCGGCCAGGACCTCGGTGGGGGCCATCAGGGCCCCCTGGTGGCCGCCCTGCACGGCCACGAGGAGCGCACTGACCGCGACCACCGTCTTGCCCGACCCGACATCGCCCTGCAGCAACCGGTGCATGGGGAACGTCCTGGCCAGATCGGCCTCGATCTCGGCGATGACCCGCTCCTGGGCCCCGGTCAGGGGATAGGGCAGGGCCTCGTGGAACGCCCGGACCAGGCGCCCGCCGAGGTCGTGGACGATCCCGGGCGTGGTCCGCTCCAGCTCCAGCTTCCGCCGCACCAGGGAAACCTGGACCCGGAACAACTCGTCGAACACCAGCCGCCGACGGGCTTGCCGGACGTCGTACATCGACTCGGGCCGGTGGATGTCCTTGACGGCCCGCCCCCGGTCGACGAAACCGTGCGCCGTGCGCAGCGCCGGCGGCACCGGGTCGGCGATCCCCCGGGGCTCGGACCGGCGCAGGATCTCCGCGATCCAGGTCCGGTAGTCGGTGGAATAGAGGCGGGACTTCTCCGACTGCGGGTAGACGGCCACGATCTGGCCCGTCTGGTCGCCGGCGAAGTCGATGAAGGCGTTGGTCACCTGACGCTTGCCCCGGAAGGACTCCAGCCGCCCGAACAGGATGATCTCCATCCCGGGGCGGAGCTGCTTCTCCCGCCAGGGCTGGTTGAAGAACGGCACCGACACCGACCCCGTGCCGTCGCTCACCTGCACGTCCAGGATCGTGCGCCGGCCCCCGAGGCGGCGCAGGTTCACCCGGTCGACGGTGACCAGCAGGGTGGCCTCGTCGCCCTCCTCCAGGTCCGCGATGGTCGACTGCCGGGTCCGGTCGAGGTGGCGCCGCGGGTAGTGGGTCAGCAGGTCGAGCAGGGAGGTGATCTCGAGGTCGGCGAGGGCCTTCAGCTTCGCCGGCCCCACCCCCTTGAGCGTGCCCACACCGAGTTCGGCGAAGTCGGCCAGCGTGAGCGGCTCGCTCATGGCCGAGTGGATCCGTTCAGGCACCGGATGTGCCGGTCCGGGGCGGCACATCCGGTGCCAGAACGAGCGGGATGGCTCACTCGATGCCGAAGTAGTAGGGGTAGAGGGGTTGGCCGCCGTGGTGGACCTCGGTCTCCACGTCGGGGCGGTTGTCCTCCAGCCACTCCCGGATGTGGCGGGTGTCGCCGACGGCGGCGCCCTCGCCCTCGATGATCGTGACGATCTCGTGGTCCTCGGTGACGAGCACGTCGAGCAGGCCGACGGCGACCTCGGCCACGGACCCGGCCACGGCCTGGATGCCGTCGTTGCTGATGCCCAGGTAGTCGCCCTCGCGTATCGGCCCCGCTTCGCTGGAGGAGTCCCGGACGGCCCGGGTCACCTCCCCCGCCACCACGGCGGCGGCCGCCTCGCCCATCGACTCGGCATTGGCGTCGGCCGACGACTGCGGGTCGTAGGCCAGCAGCGCGGCGAAGCCCTCAGCCGCCCCCCGGGTGGGGACGACCCGGACCGTCTTGTCGGTCTCGGCGTCCAGCTGGCGGGCCACGGCGATGATGTTCTTGTTGTTGGGGAGGATGACGACCTCGTCGGCGGGCACGGCCTCCACCACCTCGAGCAGCTGGGCCGTCGACGGGTTCATGGTCTGGCCGCCCAGGACCACGCCCTGAACACCCAAGCTGTGGAAGATGCGGCGGACGCCGTCCCCGGTGCACACGGCCACCACGGCGGTCGGCACCGGCGTCGAGCCCACGACCCCGACCAGCTCGGGGGCGGCGTCTCGGACCCATCGCTCCTCCTCGACCTGCTCCAGCAGATCGGAGACCCGGATGTTGCGGGGACGCCCACAGTCGAGGGCGGCCTCGACGGCGGCGCCGATGTCGTCGGTGTGGATGTGGCAGTTCCAGAGGCCGTCACCGCCGACCACGACGATCGAGTCACCGATGCCGGCCCACACGTCCTTGAAGGCCGGGATCGTGGCGTCGGCCGCCTCCAACAGGTACATGACCTCGTAGCGCAGGTCGGCGATCCCGCCGCCCTCCTCGCCGTGACCGACATGGGCCATCGTCCGGGCCAGGTCCTCATCGGGGACGGCGATGGCGTCGGGCTCGGGCAGCGGTCGCCCGTCGAGCACGTGGAGGAGGGCGTCGAGCAGGAGCAGGAAGCCGGCGCCCCCGGCGTCGACGACACCGGCCTCCTTGAGCACCGGGAGCATGTCCGGCGTGCGGGTCAGCGCGTCGGCCCCCTGGGCCTTGGACCGGTCGAGGACGTCGAGGAGGGCGGCCCCCTCGGTCGCCGCAACCACGCCCGCTTCCGAGGCCTCCCGGACCACGGTCAGGATGGTCCCCTCGACCGGCGTGCCCACGGCGCCGTAGGCCGCGGTGGAGGCCTCGGCCAGCGCCCGGGCCCACGTGGGGCCGTCGACCTGGTCGCCCTCGGCCAACACGGCGGTCAGGCCGCGCAGGACCTGGCAGAGGATCACGCCGCTGTTGCCCCGGGCGCCCATGAGCGAGCCGTGGCCGATGGCTTTGCAGGTGGCGGCCATGTCAGCGGCCGCCCCGTCCAGCTCGGTGACCACCGACTCGACGGTCAGGGCCATGTTCGTGCCCGTGTCACCGTCGGGCACCGGGTAGACGTTCAGGCGGTTGATGGGGTCCTGGTGGGACCGCAGCAGGTCCCGGAAGGTGGCGATCGCGGCCCGCAGGTCGTCGGCGACGAGGTGCTCCCGGGGCGACATGGCGGCCGATCGTAGCCACCGCACCCCCGCGGTCCGGGAGGGGCCTGCCCGCGTGTGACCCGCCGGACTGCGGCGCCTCGGGAGACGGCTGGTAGCGTTCTCCCACCCCAGTTGCCTGCTAGTGAGGTTCCCCCGGTCATGCCTGCGGTCTGTGAGATCTGTGGCAAGCATCCTTCGTTCGGCATGAAGCTGAGCCACTCCCACCGTCGCACCCGTCGTCGGTGGAACCCGAACATCCAGAGCGTCCGCGCCGTCGTCGACGGACGCACCCGCCGGGTCCGGGCCTGCACCTCGTGCATCCGGGCCGGCAAGGTCGTCAAAGCCGCTCGCTGACAAGGCGGGACGACGACGTGCAGGGAGTCATCAAGTCCTACGACCCCGGGACCAAGGTCGGCGTCGTGATCAGCGACACCGACCTGGCCGAGTTCGACCTCAGCGAAGACGCCCTCACGGGTTCGATCTTCCGCACCCTCCGCCAGGGCCAGCGCGTGGTCTTCGACCTCGACGGTTCGGGTAGGGCGGCCGGCCTGCGCATGGGCTCCGAGGTCGACCTCGGCACCCCCGACTACCTCGAGGAGCGGTGAGCATGTCCCCCACCACCAACCCCCCGACCGCCAACCGCCGACTCCTGGAATGGGTCGACGAGTGGACCCAGGTCTTCCAGCCCGACGCCATCGAGTGGTGCGACGGCTCCGAGGAGGAGTACGGCCGCATGTGTCAGCTCCTCGTCGACGGCGGCACCTTCGAGGCCCTCGACCCCGAGCTGCGGCCCAACAGCTTCCTGGCCCGATCCGACCCGGCCGACGTGGCCCGGGTCGAGGACCGCACCTTCATCTGCCCCGAGCGCG
>Ga0315283_10001327_pt1 | contig 19782 bp, 16 predicted proteins | sample YL17G09_0_MG_FD_204541 | JGI IMG/M metagenome (GOLD analysis project Ga0315283, IMG submission 204541) | Sediment microbial communities from Yellowstone Lake, YNP, Wyoming, USA - YL17G09_0 | ecosystem: Environmental > Aquatic > Freshwater > Lake > Sediment | place: USA: Wyoming | collected... | reverse complement strand
TCCAATACATCTATTCAAATAGATTGAATCTCGGGAAGATTCGCCGTGAGGAAAATATTCTCTGGTCGTTTGCGCCGCATGATATCTCAGTGATCTTGGGGCTGCTGAACGAAATGCCGGAGAATGTTAGGGCTCAAGGAGGGAACTATCTTCACCACCAGATTGCTGATGTCACAATGAGTCTCCTTTCCTTTGCCAGTGGGGTCAGGGCGCATATCTTTGTCTCCTGGCTACACCCGTTCAAAGAACAGAAATTGATCGTGGTGGGTGATCGCAAGATGGCCGTGTTCGACGACATGGAGAAGAAGGATAAGTTGCTACTCTACCCCCACACCATTGACTGGAAAAACAATATTCCAATCGCAAACAAGGGGGACGCCCAGCCGGTCGAGCTTGATCAGGGGGAGCCCCTTCGCACCGAGTGTCTCCATTTTCTAGATTGCGTTGCCACCAGAACGCGGCCAAGAACCGATGGGGATGAGGGACTCCGCGTGTTGTCCGTGCTGCATCGTTGTCAAAAGGCGTTGGAGAAAGAATCGCATCGCCAGGAGCAGCACGCACCGCCTATGGAGAAGAAGTATTTTGCGCACGAGTCGGCATTCGTGGATGATGGGGTGGAGATTGGAGAAGGCACGAGTATTTGGCACACCTCGCATATTTTGAAAGGATCTCATATCGGAAAAAACTGTAAGATCGGTCAGAATGTGGTGGTGGGGCCCAATGTGACCGTGGGGCAGGGAGTCAAAATCCAAAATAACGTGTCAGTCTATGAAGGGGTAACCTTGGAGGACTTCGTGTTTTGCGGCCCTTCAATGGTTTTCACCAATGTATTCAACCCGCGAAGCGAGATACCGCGCATGAATGAACTGCGGCCAACGCTGGTCAAAAAAGGGGCGACGTTAGGAGCCAATTCAACAATTCTCTGTGGCATCACGGTCGGACAATATGCCTTAATAGGCGCCGGTTCCGTGGTGACCAAGGATGTGCCCGATCATGCGCTTGTCGTAGGCAATCCAGGCCGGCAGACCGGGTGGATATGTGTCTGTGGAGTGAAGCTCGTCATCAAGGGCAAGAAGGCAACCTGCCCAACATGTAAAAAACAGTACGCAGTGACAGCCAGCGGAATGAAGCCGTCTAACACACACTGAGGAGAATCTATGGGGGTCCCACTACTTGATTTGAAGTCGCACCACGAGCCGATGCATAAAGAAATCATGGCCGCGATCGAACAGACCTTTCGGAGCCAAGCATTCATTCTGGGCCCAGAAGTGGGCAAATTAGAGGAACGCATAGCCTCCTATTGTCAGACCCAGTTTGCAATTGGTGTGTCATCGGGAACTGATGCGCTCCTCATCGCATTGATGGCAATAGGGGTTGGTCCTGGAGACGAAGTGATCACAACGCCCTATTCTTTCTTTGCGACGGCGGGGGCTGTCGCGCGGCTCGGTGCCAAGCCGGTTCTCGTCGATATCGATCCTGGGACCTACAACATCGATCCATCGAAGATCGGCAAAGCGATTACGTCAAAAACCAAGGCCATGATTCCTGTACATCTCTACGGACAGTGTGCCGATATGGCCCCTATTCATGATCTCGCGCAGCGGCACAATTTGAAGGTCATCGAGGATGCGGCACAAGCTATTGGGTCAGAATATCATGACGGCCGGCGGGCCGGCAGCATGGGAACGGTCGGGTGCCTCTCCTTTTTCCCCAGCAAGAACTTGGGAGCGTTGGGCGACGGTGGAATGGTAGTCACGAATGATCAGGAATTGGCTGAGCGCATAAAAGTGTTGCGCGTCCATGGGGGCAAGCCCAAGTACTACCACAAACTGATCGGCGGAAATTTCCGGCTTGATACGATTCAAGCCGCGGTGCTGAATGTGAAACTGAATTATTTGGACGACTGGACGCAGCGGCGCCAAGAGAATGCACAACGCTACGAAACGCTTTTTCAGCAGAGCGGATTGGTGCAGGAGGGGAAAGTTCGGCTGCCCGCCCCAGTCTATCGTGACTCAGGAGTCAAGCACTACCACATCTATAATCAGTTCGTGCTTCGAGTCGAAAAGCGAGATGATCTCATGGGGTTTCTCAAACAAAAAGGAATCGGAACCGAAATTTACTATCCGGTCCCGTTCCATCTGCAAGAGTGCTTTCGATACCTCGGGCATAAAGAAGGTGACTTTCCAGAGTCGGAACGCGCGGCCAAAGAGACCGTCGCAATCCCGATCTATCCGGAGTTGTCCGCCGTGCAGCAGGCTGAGGTCGTTGAGGCCATCGCGTCATTTTACGTGTAGCTAAATGGTAACCTGTTTTCGAGAGGAGTGGCCAAGTGGATCTGAAGGGAAAGAAAGTCGTAGTCATCGGAGGGGCTGGGCTCATCGGGTCGCATGCAGTGGACGAACTCGCGAAAGAAGATGTGGCAGAAATCCGAATCTACGACAACTTTGTCCGCGGGACGCACGAAAATCTCATGGATGCGCTGAAAGATCCACGTGTAAAGATCTTTGACATCGGTGGGGATATTTGTCAGTCGGATATTCTGGATGTTGCCATGAAAGGGATGGACGGAGTCTTTCACTTTGCGGCCTTGTGGTTGCTCCAATGTCATGAGTATCCCCGGTCGGCGTTCGACGTGAACGTCCGGGGCACGTTTAATGTTTTGGAAGCCTGCGTGGCAAACAAGATCAAACGCCTCGTGTATTCTTCGTCTGCCTCGGTCTATGGGGACGCGGTCGAGGAACCGATGACCGAAGACCATCCGTTTCTCAACAAAAACTTTTACGGTGCCACAAAAATCTGCGGCGAAGCCATGGCCCGCGCATTTCACCATCGATATAGTCTCGACTTCGTCGGGTTGCGGTATATGAATGTGTATGGCCCTCGGCAGGACTATCGCGGGGCCTATATTGCCGTCATCATGAAAATGCTCGACGCCATCGACCGGGATGAAGGGCCGACGATTCTTGGCGATGGCAGCGAGGCGTTCGATTTCGTCGCGGTCGGCGATTGCGGGCGAGCCAACGTCTGTGCGATGAAAGCCGACACGACCGACCGCTTCTACAATGTCGGGACTGGAAAGCGAACGTCGCTCAAGGAACTGGCTGAGATGGTGATTGCCCTGACCGGCTGCAAACACCCAATCAAGTACGCTCCACGCAGCCAGGCCACGCTGGTTCGTAATCGAATCGGTTCTCCGAAGCGAGCGAAAGCTGAGATTGGGTTTGAGGCAAAGATAGAACTCCGTGAGGGGCTGGCGAAACTGATCGCCTGGAGATCTGCGCATAAAGAAGAAGTTGCTACTCGTCGAGCTGCTGCAGGCTTGTGAGGACGGCAGGAATGAACCAGAAACGCCAGATACAAATCGCCACACCGAGTCTTGGAAAAGAAGAATGGGAAGCGCTACGCGAGCCAATTGAAAGCGGCTGGCTCACACAAGGCCCGAAGGTTGCCGCCTTCGAAAAGGCGTTTGCGCAACGTCATCAAGTGAAGCATGCGATTGCCGTGACTTCTGCCACGACGGGGCTGCATCTTGCCCTCGCCGCCTTGGAGATTGGCCCAGGTGACGAAGTGATCGTTCCGGCGTTTACCTGGGTGGCGACCGCTAATGTGGTGATCTATTGCGGGGCGACGCCGGTGTTTGTCGATGTGGATCGTATCACGTTTAATATTGACCTCAAGGATCTCGCGCGGCGCGTGACTCCGCGCACCAAAGCAATCATTCCAGTCCATCTGTTCGGGCTCTGTGCTGACATTGATGCGGTGCGGTCAGACATTCGTCCTGATATTAAGATCGTCGAAGACGCCGCTTGTGCAGCAGGAGCTGCATTGCATGATCGACCGGCCGGCTCATTGGGAGATCTCGGAGTCTTTTCCTTCCATCCGCGCAAGTCCATCACAACGGGCGAAGGCGGAATGGTTACGACCAACGACGACCATCTTGCGGAACAGGTGAAGCGGATGCGGAACCACGGGGCGTCAGTGTCAGAGGAAGAGCGACATAGAGGCCCGCGGCCCTATTTATTGCCGGAGTTTGAGATGCTGGGATTCAATTACCGAATGACTGATTTGCAAGGAGCAGTCGGACTCGTTCAGCTTACCAAACTCGATCGATTCATCGATGAGCGGGCAAAGATGGCCGCGAAGTATCGGAAAGACCTCGCGGACTTGCACTGGCTGCGAATGCCCGAGGAGCCAAGTGAGGGGAGGCATGCTTGGCAGGCGTGCGTGACCTATGTCGATCCCATAACTGCCCCAATGCCGAGAAACCAGATCATGGAAGCGCTGCAGCAGCAGGGCATCGCGACGAGGCCTGGAACCCATGCCGTGCATATGCTGAAGTATTATCGGCAACGATTCGGTCTTCGACCGGAAGATTATCCTGGTGCCAGAGATTGTGACCAAAATACGATGGCCATTCCGTTGCACAATAAACTCTCGCCCGACGACTATGAATATGTCGTGTCGGCATTAAGGCAGCTTCGGTAAGACCCATGTGTGGTATTGCAGGTATTGTACATCTCGATGGCGCGCCAGCATCGCCGGTACTCTTAAAACGTATGACCGATGCCATTGCCCACAGGGGGCCTGATGGCGAAGGCCAGTACGTGGAAGGACCAGTAGGTCTTGGCCATCGGCGATTGGCCATTATTGATTTGTCCCCGGCCGGCCATCAACCAATGGTCACTCGAGACGGACGATACGTCCTTACCTATAACGGAGAAATTTACAACTTTCAGGAGATTCGAGCTGAGTTAGAGAGTCTGCGATATCAGTTCCGGTCTAGGACGGACTCCGAGGTTCTTCTGTACGCTTTTGCTGAATGGGGGCTAAAGGCGCTTGATCGTTTCAACGGCATGTTCGCCTTCGCGCTGTGGGACAAGAAGGAAAAGACCCTGACGCTGGCGCGCGATCGATACGGCATCAAGCCGCTGTACTACACGCTTACCGGAAACACCCTGCTGTTCGGCTCCGAGATCAAAGCGATTCTGGCGCATTCGGCGTACCGGACAGATCTCGACCGCGAAGCGTTATTGGAATACTTCACCTTCCAGAATTTCTTCACCGACCGGACGCTCTTCAAGAACGTCAAGCTGATGCCGCAGGGCAGCCACGCGGTCATCCGGATCGGCGAGCGTACCCTGACGACGACGCGCTACTGGGACTACCGCTTCGCGGAACCGGAAACATCGCGAGATGAGCGGGAGTATGCCGAGGAACTCGATCGCCTTTTCTGCCAGGCCATCAGTCGCCAACTCATTAGCGATGTCGAGCTTGGATCGTACCTTTCCGGCGGCATGGATTCTGGTTCGATCACGGCGGTGGCAGCAAAACAGCGGCCGTATTTAAAGACCTTCACAGTCGGGTTTGATCTCAACTCTGCGTCGGGCCTCGAACTGGCCTTCGACGAGCGGTCAAAGGCCGAGTACATGTCGTACCTCTTCAAAACAGAGCACTACGAAATGGTCCTTAAAGCCGGCGATATGGAGCGTATTCTTCCGAAGGTAGCGTACCATCTTGAGGAGCCGCGCGTGGGCCAGAGCTATCCCAACTACTATGCTGCGCAATTGGCGGGCAAGTTCGTCAAGGTGGTTATGAGCGGCGCGGGTGGTGACGAGTTGTTTGGAGGTTACCCGTGGCGATACTACCGGGCTATTGTTAATGACGACTTCGAACACTATATTGATAAGTATTATTTATTTTGGCAGCGGCTGATTCCAAATGAGACCATTAGGGACGTCTTCAAACCCATTTGGAAGGATGTCGAGCACGTGTGGACACGCGACATTTTCCGAGACGTGTTTCAAGAGCACGCCCATACCCTGACGCGTCCTGAAGACTACGTGAACCATTCGCTCTACTTAGAAGCCAAGACATTCCTGCACGGCTTACTGGTTGTGGAAGACAAGCTGAGTATGGCGCACGGTCTTGAAACAAGAGTGCCATTTCTCGACAACGACCTCGTAGAATTTGCAATGAGACTCCCTGTGCATCTGAAGCTAGGGAATTTGGGTCAAGTTCTACGAATTAATGAGAACGAAATTGGGAGCAAGCCTCGTAAGTACTTTGAGAAGACCAAGGATGGAAAGCTTCTACTCCGGAAGACGATGTCTCGATACATACCTGCAAATATAACTCAAAGCGTCAAGCAAGGTTTTTCAGGACCGGATGCGTCGTGGTTTAAAGGAGATAGTATTGAGTTTGTAAAAAACAAGTTAATGAACGTGAGGTCACCAATCTACGATGTACTCGATCAAGCCACCTGTTTCGGGCTTATCCAAGACCATGTGAATGGGCAAGTAAACCGTCGGCTATTAATCTGGTCTTTTTTGTACCTCGAACAGTGGATCGAGACTTTTCTCATGGGTGACCCTCTCGCCAGAGTTAGATGAGCAGAAACAAAATTAATTCGAAAATCTGGGAGGCTGTTCGTGATCGGTATCACGAGCGAGAAAAGCAATTGCGAATAGAGTTCGCTCGTAGTCTCCCTTTCCAAGATGCAATGTTTGACCGTTGGGAGCGAGCCCGCTCTCTAGGTTTTGAGGAAGGTGCGAGTATTTACAACAGTGCACTTGTATTTGGTGATGTCCGAGTGGGAGCGGGAACATGGATCGGTCCGTATGTTCTTCTAGACGGGTCTGGCGGCTTATTGTCTATCGGTTCAACCTGCTCGATTTCTGCTGGAGTCCAAATCTATACCCACGATACGGTAGCGTGGGCGCTTTCGGGAGGTGTTGCCCTTGGTCGTAAAGCAGGGGTTCGTATCAATGATCGATGCTATGTGGGAAGTCAATCGATTATTTCTCCTGGTGTTGAAATTGGCCGCTGTTGTGTCATAGCAGCCAATAGCTTTGTCAATAGCTCGGTTCCAGACATGACCATTGTTGGAGGGAGTCCATCGCGCAAATTGGGACATGTCGAGATAGTAGGGGAAACCATCCGTCTTGTCTACGATTCAGATGAGAAGGTCGTTGATCTCAATTTCGGACAGAAAATATGACAACCGTTGTGGTAAACAGCGGACTCAGTAACGTGCGAGCTATTCCAAACATGCTGGCACGACTTGGTGTCAATACTGTGGTTAGCGGTGACCCGAGGGAGATTGAGAAGGCCGGGCGAATAATCATGCCGGGAGTTGGTAGTTTTGACGCTGCTGTGGGTCGGTTGAGAAATATGAAATTGTGGGAGGTCCTCCAGAAGAAGGTTGTTGATGATGGAACGCCTGTGTTGGGAATTTGTTTAGGGATGCACTTGTTTGCTGACTCTAGTGAGGAAGGGGCTTTGAGAGGTTTCGGATGGATTCCAGGCACGGTACGCAGGTTCAGCTTTGAGAAGGAGGCTGACAGGACACATTTGAAGGTCCCTCACATGGGATGGAATCTAGTCAAAGACCGAACTGATGAGCCATTGTTGCATGGAATGGGACAAGAAGCCCGATTCTACTTCGGGCATTCATTCTACTATGACTGCATTGATGCTTCTCACTGGGTTGGTGAGACAACGTATGGTTTTCCTTTTGCCTCCATGGTGAGACGTGGTCATATATTTGGTGTGCAATTTCATCCTGAGAAAAGCCATCGGTTTGGACTTACGCTGCTCGAGAACTTCATCGCATGCTCATCCCGCGTGTAATTCCCTGCCTCCTCCTCCTTGACGGTACAATGGTCAAGACGATTCAGTTTAAGAAGCCCAATTATTTGGGGGATCCCGTCAATGTCATCAATCTCTTTAACCGATTCGAGGTGGACGAGATCGTGCTTCTTGACATCAGAGCTACCGTGGAAGGCCGGTCGCCGGATTTTGACTTGATTAAACGCTTGGCGGAGGAATGTTGGGTTCCCTTAACGTATGGAGGAGGGGTGAGTTCGCCAGAACATGTGGAGTGTATACTTCAGGCTGGCGTGGAAAAGGTTGTGATCAATTCGGCTGCTTCGCTCAGGCCAGGGTTAGTATCTGATTGTTCTAAAGTCTTCGGTGCGCAATCAATTGTTGTGGGCATTGATGTCCGCCGGAAACTGTTGAGTGGCTATGAGGTTATGATTCAAAGCGGTGAACGGGGCCTTGGTTGTAGACCGGAGGAGCAGGCGAGGCGGATGGCGGACTTGGGAGCTGGAGAAATTTTTCTAAATGCCATCGACAGGGATGGAATGATGGAAGGATATGACCTTCGACTCATCTCGTCTGTATCAAAGGCGATCGACATCCCACTTATAGCCTGTGGCGGGGCAGGAGTACGAGATGATCTTCCACTCCCGATTGTTCGGGCAGGTGCCTCAGCTGTTGCGGCAGGGAGTCTATTTGTATTTAGAGGCCGAGAGAGGGGCGTCCTTATCAATTTTCCGGAACGTTCTGAACTTGAACGATTGTTCTCTCATGGAGAAGCAGAGTGATGCAGGTTTCAAATACGAGTAAGCGGTGTACCCGTTGCTTATATGATGGCTTGGTTCCTTCGATAACCTTCGACGCGGCAGGAGTGTGCAATTACTGCAAGATACACGATGCCCTTGATAATCAATATCCACTGGGAGAGGCTGGTGCTTCTCGGCTGCAGGCTCTGGTAGACGAAATGAGGACGGCAGGGAAGGGGAAAAAATACGATTGTGTTGTCGGCGTCAGCGGAGGCTGTGACTCGTCCTATTTGCTGCATCGTTTGGTCGAGATGGGGGTTCGCCCGCTGGCGGCACACTTCGACAACACATGGAATTCACCCATCGCGACGCAGAATATTTACAACGTGCTCGACAAACTCAAGGTGGAGTTGTTCACTCATGTTGTCAATAATAAAGAATATGATGATATCTATCGGGCCTTCATGCTGTCTGGTGTCCAAGACATCGATGCCCCAACAGATATTGGACTAGCTTCCACTTTGTATTTGGCAGCGGAGAAATACGGGTTGAAATACATTGCTGAGGGGCATTCATTTCGGACAGAAGGAATCTCCCCGCTCGGCTGGCTATATATGGATGGAAAATACATCGAGAGTGTCCATAAACAGTATGGCAACATTCCAATGCGGACGTTTCCCAACCTGACACTTTCCCGATTCTTGAGATGGACCGCTGTTCGCGGCATTCGCCGGGTCAGACCGCTCTATCACATTGATTACAGGAAGGAAGAGGCAAAGCGTCTTCTCTCTGCGCAATATGGTTGGCAGTGGTATGGGGGGCATCACCTTGAGAATCGATTCACGGCATTCTATCACAGCTTCTTTATGCCAACGAGGTTCAATGTGGATCAGCGCATTCTAGGCTACTCTGCTCTGGTGCGGTCCGGCCAATTAGATCGTCAAGAGGGCTTCGGCATGCTGGAAATTCCTCCTCAATGCCCTGAAGAAATTATCGGTCTTGTGAAGAAACGCCTGAGATTTTCGGACGCAGACTTCGAGACTGTTATGAAGGCTCCGGTTCGGACTTGGCGGGATTTTCCTACATACAAGAAAACATTTGAACGATTGCGTCCGTTCTTCTGGCTAATGATGAAGCTGAGACGGGTTCCGGAAAGTTTCTACCTGAAATTTTGCCACTAGATCACCGAGTGCTGTGGAAAAAGCGGGTTTCTTTATAATCGCGGTCATAGTGGGGGCCTTATCACGTCTTCGTATTATTCAGGCCTATAGTGATTGGTTTCGCCAGCATTTGGTCGGGGATGCCGCTTTTCATTATTGTGTAATAAGAAGCTTACAGCAACCCAGACACTATGAGGGTGTCCCGGAGTTTCTTATACGGCGAGGGCCTGATACCTATCCCCTCGCGTTCCATCGGTTTGCTTCGTTGTTCCCGATTGCCTGGCTCAAGACACGGCCATACTTACCCAACTTGATAGTTTTTGTGGTCTTCTTCTCAGTTTTCGTTCTCTATTTGCTTGAACTTGCTCCCACACCTTCAACCTTGGTGACTTTCCTTGCTGCTGTGATCTTCCTAACTGCTGCGTCTAATATCGTCCACCGTGGCGATTCAATTCTTTACGTTTCTTTATCCGAGCGTCTACTGGCCCGGCTGTCGGTGGGATTATTCTTCCTGGGAGTGACCACAGCTATGGAAGGTTGGGGTGTCGGATGTGTAGTTGTTGCCTCAATAGCTGGCGGCGTCGCGCTCTGTACATCGATGTTCTCAAGGCAGGCGCTGTTACTTAGTTCGCCCTTGTTGGCTCTGATTCAATGGGATGCCACACCATTGATCACCCTCACAGGGGCGTTCGGGCTTGCGGTTCTCTTCAGTCCTCGTAGGTTCCTGCGAGGACTTGGCGACCAGTACAAATTTATTGTCTCTTATAACCGCCATACAAAACAAAGCAGGTTCTATAAGGGGATGTTGAGTCGGTACGTGAGCTGGCAGCTTCTTTTTAGTAGTGGTGCGGGAATTGGGAAGAAGCTCGCAGAGCTTGAGGGCAAGGAACCGACTCAGGCCATATTTCGGTCTCCCGAGTCAATTGCCTTCGCTATTTTATTCATACTTGCCGACCTGCCGAATATGTATCACTTTTTCGCGTTGCTGATGGCAACCTTTTTTTTGTATCTCATAATCTCGACACCGTTTTTGCGCCACCTAGGTGAGGGCGTGCGTTACATTGAATACAACCTCGCCTTTGTTGGGCCTCTCGCTCTCGCTTTAGGTTTGGTCGCTGCACCATTTCATTTGGCAATCCTAGTCGGTTCAGCATATTTCGTTTGGGTACTGCTTGTCCTCGTTGCCAGTCAGGTCATTCTACGGCGAATGCAGATTCCGACCACCGATGTCCTGGGTGATTTCCTACATAAGGCGGCTATTGGGAAAGAGGCGGTTATTTTCACTGTTCCAGTGAATCTTGCGCCTTCGATTACGGCCCGCACCGGCGCTGCTACAGTTTGCTATCCGGGGGTATATGGTAGCTGGTTTTTCGAGGAGTATATCGAAGAGTTTCCGTTCTTGAAACGCAATTGGTGGGATATCGTAAATCGGCATGGGGTCACACATATATTGGTTGATAAAATCGCCGCAGCCGAAGGTGTGAGAATACTGGGATGGCATTATGATTTCGGGTGTCTGAAGACCGTTCGAGAAGATCCCCGCTATCTGTGTTATGGGCTCGATGTCCATCCTTCGCCAGTACCATCCGTTACCGGGGGGCGAACTAATGCTTGATCATCTATGCAGGTCTCGATGAGAACAATGACGAACTTTGCTCGTATTCTGACTTGGTGTACGCTTCCGCCCATCGGGCGGTTCTATCGGATGCGCGCACTCTCGCTAAGTACAATAGTTGCCCTTGGTCTTGGCATGTTTTTGGTCGAGATGGTCGGACTTGGCGTGCTAGTTCCACTAATCACGATTGGTCAGAGCCCAGCCGGAGGTGTTGCTAATACGGTTGGTGTGCCGTTGTTCGACAGGGTCGCCGCATTCCTGGGGACGTACGAACCACGGACCCGCATCATGGCAATTGCGGGAATTATAGCCGTCGTCGGCCTCCTCCGCTCGACCGTCACTTTTGCGCGCAACTACCTGTCCGCATGGACTCTCTATCGGCTTGCTCATGACATCCACCAGAGTTGCTATGATAGATTTATGAACCTGCCACTTTCGCGCGTAGTAAGGGGAGAGTCCGCAGAGTTCGTCAACTTAATCATTTCGTTTGCCCGCGAAACCGCTAGCGCTGTGATGAGTTTCACGCAGCTGTTGGTTGGTCTGATCCATTTCCTTGGGTTTCTCTTGGTGCTTCTCACGCTCTCATGGTGGATGGGTCTGGGGTCACTGTCAGTTCTCCTAGGATCAGTACTAGCAGCGTCTTGGCTGCTAATGGCTCGAATTGAGCATAGCGGAAAGGAACTCAACGACCGATCCGTGGTCTTCCATGATTGGGTTATCGACAGCATCAAAGGGCGCAAGGCCATTGATGGCTTAGGTCTCACCGAATACGTATGTAGACGCTTCCTTGAGTGCAGCCATAACTATTTTAGTGCCATTGCCCTGAGAGAGAGACTGCGGGCCATGAGTGAGCCATTCATCTCGGGTGTGGCATTCATCACCATAGCTATGGTGCTACTACAAGCGGCGCTGACGCCAGGGGACATGACAGTCAAAGTTGCCGAAGCAATGCTGTTCGTCTTTTGTCTCATGCGTCTGATCAGCCCGGTGTCTTCAATCAATGCCTCACTGACCGAGTTGCGCGCGTTTGCAAATAGCACACGAAGAGTTTGCGAGTTCTTAGAGGCGCCCGTTCGTATCACAGAAGGCGACCCGTTCATGGGGCTGCGCCAGTGCGTAAGGTTTTTAGAGGTATCTCTGTCCTATGGGCATGAACAGACGGCAGCTGTGCGTGATATTAGTTTCGAAATTAACAAGAACCAAATGGTGGCCTTAGTTGGTCCTTCCGGAGCAGGCAAGACTACAATTGGTGCACTTCTGATGAGGTTTTTTGATCCCACGGCCGGAGCCATTGAGGTAGATGGCGTTGACATACGTCGCTACAGTGAGAATAGTTGGAGAAGGAAAGTCTCATTTGTGCCGCAGGAAAATTACCTGTTCAACACCACGATAGAGGAGAATATCAGTTTCGGGTTCGAATCATGCAACCATGACGACATCATTGCCGCAGCCAGGATTGCTCATGCTCACGAATTCATATTGGCTCAGCCCGAAGGCTACAGCACGCCGGTGGGAGACAATGGATCACGGCTTTCCGGCGGACAGAAGCAGCGCATCGCCCTGGCGCGTGCCGTGCTCAGGCAGCCTGAGGTCTTGGTCCTCGATGAGGCTACCAGCCACCTTGATAGCGAGTCCGAGTTCGCAATCCGCGAAGCCATGAAAGAACTCCGGAAGCGATGCACATTGCTAGTAGTGGCCCACCGATTCTCGACTATTGTCGATGCCGACTGCATCGTCGTGCTTGATCAGGGTTGCATCGTGGAGCAAGGCTCCCATGCCGATTTGATGGCCAGAGGCGGACGCTATTTCAAACTTTATACTTTGCAATTGGCTAAGGAACGTGGCCGGGCAGACTTGGATCCTACGGGGTCTAGTGCCGACGATGTAACCCCGCCAGTGGGTTTGCGAAATTAATGAGGTCCTTCCTGGTTACCTTGCGGGCTGTGGTTGACGCCGCCTTCTTAGTGCTAGTGCTGCTCTTGATCGGTCTTAGTGTTGTAGTGGTAGTCATACCCTGGGTGATATTGCTAAGACGACGGAGTCGTCTTGTCGACCGAAACAAGCTCCTATCGCTTCAAAGTGGAGCACACCGTGCTTACCAACAGCACGGTGCTACAGTGATTCTTTATAATCATGATTCGTCGGTATTTGACCACATTGATTTGATCGACCCCAGTGCGGATGTCCAATTCGAAACGAGGATCAGGGATGGCTTTGTTGTGCGTGCGTGGCGCACTCCACGGCTATACGATATTTTGTGCCGTGGCCGTTTGTGGGAAACCGCTTTCGTAGTACGTGAGTTTCTTACGACGTTACGGCTTATTGGATTTGCCGCGAGAGAAGGAGTTTGTACAATCAAGTCAGCAACCCATGAATGCATAGCTTTGCGTGGGTATTTCGTATCCATAGCACTAGGACAGCCCCATGTTATCGACGTAGCTGGGAATTACGAACTCCTCAGGCGTCTCCTTGGGTATACCTATTACCTCAACAGTTTTTATCGGGTTCTCGGTTTAAAAACAATTGCACGACTGGTCAATAACTGGCTGCTCTGCATCCCCCTGCGTCAGGCGTTCCGTGTGCTTGGCCGCAACAAGAACAACTATGAGCATGCATTTGCCCTGGGTGCGCCGATTGAACGGCTATCCTTGGTGCGTATCCGTGTCAGTGATGAATTCCTGCATGCTGAATTTAAGCCACCTTCTCCCTTGAAACAACGATATATTCTTTTCGTTGCTCGAATGGCACCTGAGAAATTTCCCTTCGATGTCATCGAAGCATTTGAGCAAATTGCGAACCGTATTCCAGACATGGATCTGGTTCTAATCGGCGGCGGCCCCCACTTGAAGGTTGTTCAAGAACGCTCTGCGCAAAGCACTTATTGCAAGCGTATCCATGTCATTGGTCCTTTGCCGAACCTGGAAGTTTTTCAGTGGACCTGTCACGCGACACTGGCCGTCGAACTCTACTCAGGGTCGTCTCTCGTTGAAAAAATGCTGTGTGGCATACCGGTTGTTGCCTACGATGTTGAGTGGATGTCAGAAGTCATCATTGATGGCTACACGGGATTTCTTGTTGATTTCCGCGACGTAGCTAGCCTCGCGCTTCGCTGCCTCCATATTGCAAGTGCTCCTGAAGAGGCCCATGAAATGGGTGCTCGCGCCAAGGCATTGACAAGAATCATGTTTGATCGAACGCAGATCATCGAAAAGGAAGATGCGGTGTTCCGGCGCGCAATTGCTCATTTCCGTAGCCGGCATAACGCTCAGCCCGCCTAACATTCTGGTGTTTCAGATGGAGGAAGTAATCATCTGAGACGTTCGCAGTGTGCATGTTCGTAATAGGTCGGCAGCTGTGGCGAAGTTAGGCCATTCTGTTCGCCTCATAACTCAGTGGCTTCTAATGTGTGTAAGGGTCCCCAGATTGCACCGCCGAGTCAAGACTGCTGGCGGAAATCTTGTCAGGCGTGGCCTCAGCAGCTGGCTTCGTTCTGGCAACGCTACCGACTAGTCCGCGACATTCTAGCTGACGTTATCCATGCTCATTACGCTGCCTCAACATGGGCGGGGCTTGCGCTGATCGCTGGCCGAAGGCCATTGGTGATCACTGTAATGGGCGGGGATGTGCTGTTCGATGAACCGTCAACACTCAGCTGGTCTGACCAAGCCCTGACAATACTTGCCCTGCGTCACGTCGACCTAGTGATCTCGAAATCCGAGCATCTCACGCGCGTTCTAGAGTCCTTCTGGGTACAGACCGCACGGATCATGAAACTGTTCTGGGGCGTAGATACAGAGTTGTTTCCTCCTGTCGATGGCGGGGCCAAGCGAAAAAGCATGGGGATATCGGAGCAGGACATGATCGTGCCAGTCCACGCCTGCTGCGACCACTTTACAATATTCATGAGATTGTGCGGGCTATTCCGACGGTTCTTTCCGTACATTTTCGGGCCAAATTAGTCATCTGTGACTATATGGATGAAGAAGGGTGCCGAGAACAAATTATGGAACAAGTGCGGGCATTACATCTGGAAGCATCCGTGACGTTCATTCGGGAAACCGACTACGACCAGATGTCTCAGCTTTACTCCGCTGCTGATGTGGTCGTCAGTGTGCAATCTTCGGACGGAATGTCTATAACTTTGTTCGAATCTATGGCGTGCGGTCGCCCCAACGTGGTTAGCAGACTCCCTCACTATGTCGAGTTGGTGCAAGACGGTTTCACGCGCTGCTGTGCGAATCGCGAGCACCTGAGATTGCGCAAGCGATCAGCCGAATGTTGGCCGATCGCGAGCTCTGGGGCCGGATTGTGGGGAACGGCGTAAAGACGATGCTCACGCATGCTGATCTGATATCGCGCCTAGTGGTGTATGCGCGCCTTTGGGCGCTGCAGATATCTCCTGCCCCAGCGCAGGTGCCAGCGGACCGGTAGGTATGATGCAAACGCACAAGCTTGTTGGGGCGCCTGCATGACTGTACGAGCCGGGGCCGAAGTAGTCACGCCCATCAGCCGAGGTGCCGTGGCGGTTGTGGGCAATGCCCAAAGCGTTCATGTGAGGGCTCGTGCTGCCGCACTGCAAACGCTCGGCTACCAAGTAACGCTGATCACATCGCAGAAAGTAGAGGGCGTGGCCTGTCTGCAAGCGTCTCTGGAGGACTATGTGGTCCCCACGAAGCGGTGGGGCAAGCTGGGTGCACGAATTGCCAAGCTTCGGGCAGTTGTTTCGATCTTTGCCCGGCATCGAGGGGAGGCGACACATATTCACTACGCGCAAGGCCTGTGGGCGGGGCTCGGCTTCATTCTGGGGGCCCGGCCCTTGATCGTGACCGTAATGGGGGGCGATATTCTATTCGGCGAGCAGGTCAGCTCGTCCTGGGCGGACCGAGCCTTGACGAAGTTGCTCCTGAGGAACGCTGACCTTGTGACTGCCAAGTCCGAGCATCTCGCACGCGTGGTGCGCTCATTTGGCGTCTCGGAGAGAAAGGTTATGGTTCTGTACTGGGGTGTAGATACCGCTGCCTTTCGACCTATCGACGGTGTGCCGTTACGCCGAAAGCTTGGGTTAAGTCCTGACGATCTGGTATTGCTGAGCCCAAGGTTCTTGAAGCCTCTGTATAACGTCCACAACATAGTTGAGGCACTGCCGCTGATCAGGGCGAGAGGGCACAAGGCGAGACTATTAGTCATTGACTACGGCGCAGAACCAGCCTATCGGGCTCAGGTGCTTCGGCGAGCCGGCGAGCTCGGGCTCGCCGAAGACGTGATCCTGTTGCCGCCGAGACCACGCGAGCAGATGCCAGAAATATACGCTGCTTCTGATGTTGTGGTCAGTGTCCCTTCGTCAGACGGCATGCCAATGACCGTGCTGGAGGCGATGGCATGCGGTAAGCCTACCGTCGTGACGGATCTGCAGCACTACCGAGAACTTTTCCTCGATGGCGAGAACGTCATCACCTGCTCGACTACCGCCGAGGGGATTGCACAGGCAGTCGGAAGGCTCGCGACTCAGCCGGAGCTTACCTCTCGGCTAGTCGAGAATGCCTTGAAGACGGTTGCGGAGCGAGCGGATTTGCGAAGTGAGCTGGCCCGACTGAACGAACGCCTTGTCGAGATTGTCGACGGGCACCGGCGCCGCCAGCCTCTTGCTGTCCGCGTACTCGCTTTTCTACTGCTGGTATTGGCTGCCTTGCAACAGGCGGTCCGATCGAGCTTAAAGGCCTCTCCGAGAGCCGTGTAATCAGACATTCGCCTACAGGTAACCATGCTCAAAATATTGTCAGTTGTGGGTGCTCGCCCTCAGTTCATCAAAGCTGCGATGGTTTCCAAGGCGCTGCGTAGTCGACCCGATGCGCAGGAGACTCTGGTACATACGGGGCAGCACTACGATCAAGGAATGTCCGACGTGTTCTTCCAGGAACTGGCGATCCCGGAGCCTGACGTCAATCTGGGGGTGGGCTCGCTCAGACAAGGAGCCCAGACCGCGCGCATGCTGGATGGGCTCGAGCGGCTGATGATTGAAGATCGCCCCGACTGGGTGCTCGTGTACGGCGATACTAATTCTACCCTGGCCGGATCACTAGCTGCGTCCAAGCTGCGCATTCCGGTTGCGCATGTGGAAGCTGGGCTGCGTTCCTTCAACCGTCTCATGCCAGAGGAAATCAACCGGGTGGTTACCGACCAGCTCTCGGACCTGCTGTTCGCACCAACCAGGGTTGCTGTGGAAAACCTTAATCGGGAAGGCATGGGATCCGATCGCATACGTCTCGTCGGCGACGTGATGTACGATGCCGCCCTGTTCTATGCTCGGCAAGCCGAGGCGCAGAGCTCGGCATTGCGGATGCTCGGTTTGACGCCAGGCCGCTATGTTCTGTCTACCATTCATCGTGCTGAGAACACGGATGATCCACAGCGCCTCGCTGCAGTTTTGGGCGGCCTGGCAAGACTCGCTGCCGATCTGTCGGTAGTGGTGCCTCTGCACCCGAGGACGCGAAAGGCGCTGGCGGCGCTTCCGGTTAGAGATGAGGTAATGAAGGCACTGCGCATTATCGAACCATTGGGCTATCTCGACATGACAATGTTGGAAAAGCACGCACGTTTGATCGTGACTGACTCAGGTGGCGTTCAAAAGGAGGCTTTCTTTCATGGCGTGCCGTGCGTGACACTGCGATATGAGACCGAGTGGGTAGAACTCGTGCAGTCAGGTTGGAACCAACTTGTTCCACCCCGAAGCGAGAAAGAGGTATACATGGGGATTCTTGGGGTCCTAGGAAAGGGCGTACCGAGTGAAAAAGGCCAATTCTACGGGGATGGTTGTGCCGCTGAAGCGGTCGTCCGCGCGCTATTAGAGGAAGATGTGGCTCGCCCTGTCAGCTAAGGCTCAACGCTGTTATGGCGACGATTCTTGTTATCTCATTTACTGATTTGAAGCGAGATCCGCGTGTCCACCGACAGATCGAGGCCCTCCGGACCTACCATACGGTCATTGCTGCAGGCACCGGCGACCCAGAATTACCCGATGTGCGTTTCGTCGGTTGTAAGCGTAGTGCTCGAACGCTGTTGAGGAAATTGTGGGAGGGAGTTGAACTTCTTCTGCGACGGTATGAGTGGAATTACTGGGGAATGGACCATGTGCGAGAACTCCAGCGAAAATTAGAGGGCCTATCCTTCGATGTGGCGATTGCGAACGATCTGGAGGCCCTCCCTCTTGCGCTTTCTCTCGCCGGACGCCGACCGGTGATTCTAGACGCACATGAATATTCACCGCGGGAAATGGAGGACCGGATCGTTTGGCGTATCTTCAAACAAGGTCACACAAAGTACCTATGTGACACATATCTCCAAAGAGCAGCGAAGGTAATGACGGTGGCGGAGGGCATCGCCGAAGAGTATCAGCGTGTGTTTGGGGTCAAGCCCATTGTTGTGCATAATGCAGCCAGGAGCTATGCCCTGGTCCATCGGTCCACACCGATGCGACCGGTGCGCATGATTCATCACGGGCACGCGATGCCGACGAGGCAGATCGAAAAGATGATCGAGATCATGCAAGGCTTGGACGATCGGTTCGAACTTGATCTCATGTTGGTTCCGACATTTCCAGGTTACCTTGAGAAGCTGAAGGCAAAGTCAATCACCGATCGGCGTATCAGATTCATTCCGCCCGTATCTATGGAGGAACTCGTTCCGTTCAGTAATGCCTACGACATCGGGCTATATCTCTTGCCGCCATCCAGCTTTAATAATTTCCATGCGCTCCCCAACAAGTTCTTTGAGTTCATCCAGGCTCGGCTTGCTATTGCAATTGGACCATCTCCGGAGATGGCCCGCATCGTGAGAGAGTTCGATTGCGGGATCGTTGCAGACGACTTCGCGCCAGCCACGCTCGCTCGCGCCCTAAACAGTTTGACGGCTGCCGATGTCGATCGAATGAAAGCCGGCTCAGAGAAAGCGGCATGTGTATACACGGCGGAGAATAACGCCGAGAAGGTGCGCGAGATTGTGACGTCTGCCCTCAAGGAATTCTGAAACATGTGCGGTATCGCGGCACTTTTCTCCTCTGATCCACGCCCGCTTGGCGATCTTATTCAGTCGATGACCACGGCGGTTCGCCATCGCGGCCCAGATGGAGAGGGGTTCGCGATTTTCTCAGCCAGGAGTTTTGCGCCGACAGCTCTCGGTGGTGTGGATACCCCAGTAGGCACATATCACGCTCGGATTGCCTATGCTCCCATACGGGATGCAAAACCGGTTTCCGATGCCGTCGCTGCCCTCGGCCATCGCCGTCTTTCAATTATAGACCTCAGTCCTGCGGGCCATCAGCCGATGTGCACAGCTGATCGGCATTATTGGATCGTCTACAACGGAGAGATCTACAACTACGTCGAGATCCGCAGGGAACTTGAACTCCTAGGTCACTCTTTCAGTTCGCATAGCGATACGGAGGTGATCCTTTCCGCCTATCGGCAGTGGGGTGAGCAATGTCTCGATCGGTTTAACGGCATGTTCGCGTTCGTGCTTGTTGACCGCATGCAGCGGCGTGTGTTCGCCGCCCGGGACCGGTTCGGGGTCAAGCCGCTTTACTATTGGGTGTCGCCTATTGGACTGGTAGCCTTCGCATCCGAGATCAAGCAATTCACCGGGCTTCCAGGATGGCGGCCCATAGTCA
>Ga0315283_10001326_pt1 | contig 19785 bp, 17 predicted proteins | sample YL17G09_0_MG_FD_204541 | JGI IMG/M metagenome (GOLD analysis project Ga0315283, IMG submission 204541) | Sediment microbial communities from Yellowstone Lake, YNP, Wyoming, USA - YL17G09_0 | ecosystem: Environmental > Aquatic > Freshwater > Lake > Sediment | place: USA: Wyoming | collected... | reverse complement strand
AACCTTGTTCGAGTCATTATTACGAAACGTACAATGCCCATCTGAATGCGTCCGAAGTGGTTGTGGCCGTGGATCAACATCGTTGCACGTCGCAGCATGAGCTGCTGGCCAAAGTCTTCAGAAGAACGCGCACAGCCGTGGCGGCCAAGGTAGACGCCGCCATGACTTCCACTCCGACCACACTGGCCATCTCCTCCGTGCGCTCCCTACACCCGGCCGTCTTGCAGGATGTTGTTGCCGAGGAGCGCCCCGAGAAGCGTCAGCGCCTTATCGAGGAAACGGCTGCAACCGCGGAGGCCGTGCTCATGCGCAAAACAGAAGAAGGTCGTGCGCTGGCTCAGGTCGCCCATGCCTTGGCTTCCACAAAAGCGGACGAGACGGCGCGCGATGTTGAGGCGGCGAAGGAGAAGACTCAAACGGCCTCCATAATTTCTCAGGCTGCCATGGAAAGACTGCGATCCGAGGTGGTAGCGAGTGAGTGTGCCGAGAACGAAGCCCGCGTTCGGTCTCTCGAAGCGGCCGAACAAGCGACCCGATGCGCCGAGTTTGAGATGTCCAGGCGCGAAACGCAGGAAGCAGTCGAAGCTGCAAAGAAGTCAGGTGAGGGTCTTGAGATTGCCAGAGCAAGGTTGGAGAAGGCCGAGCGAGACGAGAAAGAAGCGTTCCACCGCATTGCAAAAACAGAAAAGTCGGCGGAGGAAGCGCGCCGGGTCGCGGCCGTTGCAAAGGAAGCAGAGCAACGTGCTGAAAAAGTGGCGATGGAGGCGGCGATCTGGAAAGAGAAGGAGCGCGCTCGAAGCGCGGAGCTCGCCACATTCGCCGCGGCCTCTGCTGCCGTGGCTTTGGCTTGCGCAGAGGAGCTCCAGGCAGCAGAGGAGAAGCTCGCAGTCGTTATGATGGCGGGCCCCAGCATCAATGCGGAGCTGCTGTCGGCAGTGAACACGACCCGAGGCATCCGGGACGAAGCGGCGGGCATAGCGGCAGTGCCGGGATCTGTCCCAGGAGACGGGCGCATGCATTACCGCGAGTTTTCTGTTGGTTCAACAACCTTCAAGTTTGGAGGCAAGATCGACGCGAGACATGCGGGAACCGGGAAGATGCTCGAAGTCAAGAACAGGCAGACCCGACTCTTCCATCGCGCGCCAGTTTACGAGCGCGTGCAGATCTTGGTGTACTTGTATATTTTCCAGGAGGCCATCTGCACTTTGAGGCAGTGCCACGCTGGTCAGGTCGACGAAGAGGAAATAAACTGGAATGAAGACGAATTTCGGCGTCTTCTCGAGCCAGGCCTCTCGGCGTTCTCCGAGAAGTTGGCGGAGATGGACGCGGACGCTTCATTCAGACTCGGTGTGTTGCGAGAACATTCGGAGCGCTGACAAATGTCGAGAAAGTTAGGGCGCTGTTTCTGTGCGACGACTCTCCGGGGTTCGGTGACTTTTCATCATGCGAAGGGCGTGTATGCATCCGGAGGGGCTTCGGTGTCGAAGACATGACGTGACATACTTTCGACGCAACGGCACTCGCGGTTCGTCAGACCGCACTTACTGCACGAAGCGTGTCTTCGCGGCGGCTTATAATGACAGACTTGCCGACGCTCCTCCGATGGAATGTAGTCACGGCAGTTGAGACATTGCAATCGCGAAGAATTCTCGGAGGCACTGGCTTCTCGCGGCAGCAGACTCTTGAGTCTTTGCAACAGAAACCGGTCCGCCGCATAGTGCAGCGCGGACACGTCGCGCTTGAGAGCGCTCATGATGCCCGACGTGAGGTAGAGCTCCAAAGGCACCTTTACCGATCTGTCCAAGCGCCCCAGATCGATCGGGTTGTTAGGTGAAAATCGCATGTGAGCCGCAAAATAGGAGGCGGGTCCTTCGCGCTCCAGAATAGCTTGTGACACACAGAAGCTGGTCCTCGTCACGCCGTTTTCAAAAGGGAGCGAGGCTTGCAACACCACGGGGCTCCAAGCCTGCATTCTTTGTTGCTCCTGACCAGGGACAGAGTACGTCAGGAAACGCGCATGCGATTTGAAGCTGCTGCATTGCTTCACGAAAATAATCATCGACGCGAGTCCAGCTCAGAGGTGTCCCGGCAAATAGAATCGCGCAGGTCTCCATGGACGCAGGGTCGTGCGCCTTCGCCCGAGCGTGGTTGGAAGACAGGAGTTCCGTGAAACGCCTTCCCGACAAGGACCTCGAAGCAGAACTACAGCTGCTCTTCTCGCTGGCCGATGGTAGAGCGCGCTTCATTCAGCTTCTCGTCGATTTGGACGATCGGCCTCCTCAGCCGCTGGAATTTTTCGCTTGGTTCTTGGATTTTTGCACGGAGAGACTCTCCCCGACGCTGTGGGCAGAGAAGGAAGTTCTCCGCTTCGCATTGCTTTCGGATCTGAACGCCGACGGCATGGACGTGCTCGAGCTCTTACGACGGGCATGCGCCGCGAACCCGTTTCTGCGTAGAGAGTTCGAACTCTTAGTTGCTTCCCTGGGCGTCTCTCTGGGGGTGGTCGCAATCTTCGATCTGACCTTTCTGGAAGAATGCCCCGACAAGCCGGACGAACGTCCGAAGGATTTGCTTACTGCAGCCTGTCGAGGCTCCCACTTCCAAGATCGCTGGTCCGGTACGACATGGCCACTTTTAATGTATCCCACTGGCTTTCTCTCGTACTTACCGTCCTCTTACCTGGAGAAGAGCTTTCTCATAGAAGCAGCGTCTTACGTACACGACGAAGGCACCTCCTACGATCTGCTTCCTTTGGCCTTGAAAGCAGATCGAGACATCGCCTTAGCCTTCGCAGACAAGCAGTGCGGGATTCTTCGCTACTTTCCAACGTCACTCTTCGAAGACAAAACTCTACTACGAGCAGGCCTCTCCAGGGACCCTTACGAACTAGAAAACCTCCCGCGAAAGTATTGGGAAGACGATGACCTTCTTCCGACGGTGGTAGCATCTTGGGGTGCCTCTTTCTTTGCTTCACCTTTAGGCACTGGACTCAAAGGACGAAAGGACCTTTTGCTCCTCCTGGCCAGCGACTGCTTCGATGTTCTTCTCAATGCGGCTCCAGAACTCGCCTTCGATGAAGATCTCGTGGAGGCTGCCATGACAGGTAAAGAAGCCCAAACCGCTCTGGCGACAGAAGACGGAAAAGGCATTCAAAGACTCAAGACAGCTTGGGACTGCGGCGTTGCCTTGGTGTTGAAGTCGAATCCCGTCTTTCTCAAGAGACTTTTGTCTCAGAACGGTAGACTCTTATTTCTGCTAGAACGGCATCATCGGAGCGACAGGTCGCTCGTCACGGAAGCGGTAAGACACGAAGGCGCCGCTCTGAAAGACGCGGATCCGTCGTTTTGGAGCTTTTCGGGGAAGAGACGAAAGACCGAGGCCTCCGAAGAAGCTCGGACCAATGACGAACTCCTTCTGGCCAAGAGTTTGATCCGAGAAAATCGCGGATGCTGGAGCTTCCTCCCGAAGCACCTCAGACGGCTACTCGACTTGGAAGACTTCGAATGCTGTGTGTGTTACGACCTTCCGAAAGGGGAGATTCGTCAGTGTCTGGAAGGCACGCACCTGATCTGCGCTCCTTGCGCAAACAGCCTTCTGATGCAAACCGATGCGTCGCGCCTGTCCTCGACGTTGCCGGGTTGCCCGGTGTGCAGAGGAGATGTGGCCTGTTTGACCTTCGACTTGGAAACGCCTTTGGTGTATGGTGCCAGAAACAGAAGGGCCGAAAGGGAGTTAGCCGCGAGAATAGCTTCGTGACGAAAAGTGAATGTGCGATCTCCTTTCCGTCGACAGGAAAAAGACATGGGAAACGTGGAAATGACATGTTGTTCGACAGTCGAAAAGGAGCGTGATTGCGAAGGAGCTGTGCCCGTAGATGTAGACGAAGCGGAAGGTCCGCGGCCTTTGAATACGCAGTCTTCTTTTCGAAGGTCGGAGTCCTTCGCCACGACAGTGTGCCTCGAAAATCACTTGGTGCCTTCACCAAATGCTCCTCGCGTTTTGGTGCGTACCTCGCCCGTGTATCATGCGGACTCTTTTCCACAACTGCCGGTTGGAAAAAAATAAGTATATGGTTCTGTGATGCCGGAAACGAGGTCGGCTCAAATCCCCAGACGCGAGGGGACTTTTCATGGCGTTATGACGTCTCGCATTGAGCGTTCTTCTCGTTTGAGGCAGGCCACATTGTGTCGTGCGGAGATAACGCTGACTCGTCTCCGAAACCGGACGATGTTGAGTCGCTTTTTTTGCCTTTGGAGAGAACCGACCTGGCGCAGTCGACGGGCTCTTCAGAAAGCTTTGAACGTCGTTCGGTACCGACAAGCGGTGGCATCTGCCCGCCGAGTGCTCCTTTGCGCTGGCTTCGACGCCTGGGCCTCGCTGCGACCGGCGCCGCCGCCCGGGCTGCAACCGCCGCCCGGGCTGCAACCGCCGCCCGGGCTGCAACCGCCGCCCGGGCTGCAGCGTATTCCACCAGAACCAAAGCGCAAAAGACTCGATCTTCCACCGCAGCGGTATCAGTAAGGAGCCAAACTCTGCAACACGAGACAGCCGCCGAGACGCCGCAGCATATCCGCCTGACCGGCCTCCAGCGCGTCCACGGTCACGCCGAGATCTTCCACCATGCCTTCGTCGCTTCTCGGTCGATGCTCGTGCACCTTGGCCGCTATGATGGCCAGAATGCGCGGATCCACGTCTGGCGCGCGGCGGCTATAGATCTCTGCTGCCAGGAGCGTGTCGACGACGACGGTGCGAAGCTTCTGACAGAGAAGTTCCGTCTCAAAAGACACGACGATGTCGTTGGGGGAGGAGAAGGTCGGAGACTTGCAACTCTCACTCTGCGCCTGTGAGAGACCGGCGCCGCGCAGCTTGAAGTAGGCCTTCTGCACGGCGAGTCTTTTTTCGGGATCTTCTTGCAAAAAACCTTTGATCGTTCGTTGCAGCAGCAAGGCCTCGTCGAGCGTGGCTCGTTTCTTTTTCAGAAGTTTGAAGGCCTGCGAGTCGGTGTCTGCATCCAGGCGCTCGTTTTCCAGAAGTTCCATGAGCAACACGCCCGTGGCCCAGGCATCTGCCGCAGGATGGGGGTGCGCACCGTCCAACACCTCCGGCGCAATGTAGGTGACGGTGCCCAGGACCCCGCTGTGTTCCGGATCTGTGCTCGAACTCGAGCTGGACCCCTTCGATTTCGAAGCGTTTCGACTCACTCTGACATCTTCACCATGGTCGCTCACGAAGCATGCGAAGCCGAAGTCCGTGAGGAAACCTCGATGCCTCCCGTCGAGAAGCACGTTTTCCGGCTTGATGTCACGGTGCACGATGGCGGGCGTGCAGCCGTGCATGAAAGACATGGCGGACAACACGTCGCAAGATATCTGCAGGCGTTGCGGAACGTCGAGACTCTTGTCTCTGATCGCATCGCTCAAGTCACCACAGTAAAGCGGCATGTAGACCACGAGGGCGAGGTAGTCTCCGATCGAGAAGCCGAAGTCTAGGAGTCTGGCGGTGTGAGGGGCCTCCATCTTCGTCAGGAGGTGCATGAATGAGACCTCGCGAAGGGCCGTCGAAGACATGGTGGACTCCTCTTCGTCGTCGCTCAAACTGACCCATTCCTCTTCCTCGAAGACTTTGGCAACGAGGTGCGTGCCTCGGGCGACGTCGAGGACTTTGAGCACGACTCCGAAAGACCCCTCGCTGATCTTCTCGATTTCCCGATACGTGCGGCCACGAAATGAGAGCTCTCCTTCCATACGCTTTCCAATAATGCCTCCCGTTTTTTGACCTTTGCCGCCACACCTGGCAAAATAGAGCATCCACGTCACAAAAGGGTGAAACGGTACAACGTCTGATGGATGATGCTGAGCATTTCGTCTCTGATGTTCAAGATGTCCGTGTCATGGGGCTTGACTAGATTGGTAAAGTCCACTTTGAGCCACCGACCGTAGGCCTGCAACTTCTCCGTCGCATGCTCGTCGGAGAGCTCACTTATCTCGAGGACGCACACTCCCCGAAAATGCGGCCTTTGGTAGCGCCCCATGTACGTCTCCACCATGGTGTCGATGAGAGGAAGTAGCGTCTCTACCAGCTGACAGGTCGCAACGTGTCGTGCTTGGATCTTGGTCTGCCAGTGGTACAGTCGCACAGTGTCGTGCATCGCCAGGAGGTACGCCACAATGTGATTGGCACCGTCCATCGATCTTTTCTTTCGTTGACATTTTTGAAAACCGCCGCCAGCCTGTTCAAACCATTCACATTACACGCACGCATCCACTTTCGGCATGGCTTCCTCGGGGTGTGGCCGTTGTTCAACATGCCTCAAAGAAGGCAACAAGTACGCATGCATAGTGCGCAAAACAGAAAAAAACTTTTTGTCGGAGAACTTTGCGTATCAGCCCTGGAGTCCGACGGAAGAAGATCTCCTTCCAGCGAATGCGCTGAAGTTCATTCAACGAACTCTAGATCTCACGGAACCTCCGAACGCGGAACCTCCGAACATACACTTCTCGAAGAACCGCTCTCGCTGGAGTCTTTCATCGATATTCGCATTTTTGAAAGGAGTCTCACACGCGAATGCCAGCGCTCGTATAGGTTTCTTTCGGAGATGCTGGCCGCGATTAGATCTTCATAAATGTCGCAACGACTCCGCGAGGAGCTGGAGCCTACAAGGGAACGCCGAAGCGGTTGTTATTTTGTGTTTTTGGGCCCTTGATGGCGCTTCTTCCAATGACAAGGACGACGTGAGGCTTCAAGTGACACGACGATTGCTCGTGTATCTCGGAGCGGACCACTCTATCCTGGACGAGTTTTACGCTCGTAGCGGCGTGTTTTCGGAAATCTCGGCCTGGGCATACAATCTCCAGACGGACGCCAGTTCGGAAAGAGCCGACTATGACGGCGAACAGTCAGAGAACGAAGAAGATGCGACCCCGGAGGGCAAGTCGTTCGAAGACCAGATGCGGGACATTCTGACGGAATCCGCCTCTGAAGTCATCGAGATGGTTGCTGCGAGCGCCAAAGAAGGGTCCCCAGACTTGTACTGCTGTCGCTGCCCCGAAGGCGTGTTAAAGGTGGGGTACTCTCAGCGCACGCCCAAACGAGATGTCAAGGACCGCTTGAAGGAGTTGGAAGAAAATTTTCAGTGGCCGCACGTTCTGAGGGCTCTCTGGAAGAACGCAGGGCACCTCGAAACCGCTGTGCTCGCTTCTCTCAGGGAGCACAAAACGGACGTGCAAGGATCTCGTGGTTCTACATCTCGCGAGCATTTCTGCTGCTCGCTGGGTGTCGTCATCGACGCCGTCAACAAGGCAGACTTCGATGCGGTCCAGTCGGCGTCTCATCCCGCTTCACGCAAAAGGTCTCATGCAGAGCTGGACGACGCCACTGAAGCAGCGAAGCTTGAATACAACACCGCCATGTACGTCGCGCGGATGAAACATGCTGAGAGGTCGGAGAGTCTGCTGCTTGAACTGGTGGCGCAGAAAGAGCCGTCGGCATTGAAGATGTTCTTCGCTCGTCTCGAAGGAACGCAGAACAAAGAAGAGCGACGCACCTAGCGGATTCGTTCACGCCGCTCCCGCTGCGCGCACGAGAGGATCGTTCGGTGCTGCTATGGGCGCGGGTGCTGGTGCTGCACGCACGGGCTCCATCAAAAGTGGCGCGGGTTCGATGTGCACTTCGCGCATCATGACACGACCTCCTTCGCGGTGGAAAAGGCGGCGCTTCACGCCCCTCATCGCCGTAAACCAGGGTGGCGCAGGCGGTCAGCGAGGCGCCGAGCAGGAAAATTCTTTCGAGGCGGGGGGGGGAGCTAGCCATGCGCCGGACGCCGCAAACGGAATCCACAGTTGCGGCTCGGCAGTCTGCCAGGTGAACATTAAAGGCGCCTCTTGCGAATCGTTCCTCTGCGACAAGATGTTCATCTTGAGGTCCACGTCGTCAAGACCTTTATGCCAGCAAGCGGTGCCTCTGTCGCCTTCGGGGCATAGGCGTGCCGACGGACCGTGTGTCACGTAGCCGTCGTAGGTCCACACATCGCCCGAGGTGTCGTCGGAGCACTCCATCACGCATTGCACGTTGCCCTCGCCACACGACATTTGGCACTTGCCCGGTGGAAACGCCACGGACTCGGGCGGCGACGCGTTGGGGTCGATCCACATCTTCCAGACGTTTGAGTTCATGTGCCGGGAGCAGGGCGACTCGTGGGACATGGTTTTTTTCAGAGCAGACGAAAAAAATCGACATATCCGCTGCTGCTTGCTCAATAAGGCGGGAATCGCAGTTCTATCTTGCCAATTCTTGCAAAAGTGGTGCTGCAGCCGAGAAGATGCGCCCCGATAGCCAGCTTATGGATCAAACGCCAGCCACGCAAGAGTAATGGAAGCCTCTTTGGAACTAGATTTCCATCATGGCGTCACACTCTCATACCTGCCTTGGTATGCTCTCGCTCAGCTCTCTCGCTGCAACCACTTTTATCGGCGGGGCTGCCGGTGCCACGTCTGGTCAACCGCAAAAAAGGAAACGATAAGTTGGACGAAACAAGACACCGAGAAGATGTGCCCAGATTGCAGCCAACCGCACCAATGGCGTCTCTACCATGCTACTGCCAATCTTGGGTTCACGGACTGCCAGCCTCCGCTCGACACACTACAGTTCGAGGGAGTATCGATCTCTCCCTTGTACCGGGCGTGGCTCTACTGGAGTTTCCCATTTTTTTCTGCATGGGAGGTCGTCACTTGCGCTGTGGGATCCACCGACCGCGGGCATATCTCGGACCCATGGAGGAGTCCGCCTCTTCAGGGAGAAGAAACTCAAAGAAGGCACATCCTGGCTTTCTTGGTGCAGCTAGTGGTGACCAGGTCTATTTTTGATGAACAGGCTCTCCACAATATTTTGGTCTTGTTGGGAGTACTTGAGGAAGATCCTAGCTGCCAGGAAGAGGAGAACCTTGCGCTCGAGAGTGCCTCTGAGAGCTCAGATGGCGACGGCAATGAAGAGATCTCACTTCGCCTGCTTCGGTCGGAGCTCATTTATTTCTGCGCAAAATCCCGGGTTGTCGCCGAGTACCTCTGTTATTCTGAGCGTCTTGTCTCGACGACCCGCATGGAAGTGATGATGAAGAGAGCCTCCTTGGAAGACTGCAATCGCGCCGCCTCTGACGCCTTCCCCATGTTGAGCACGCGCGCTTTCCTCCTCGACCGTCGCCGCAGAGACGCCCGTTCCACAGCGGAGGTGCTTCGCGCGGCTCTCGTCTCCAAGTTGAGCGAAGCGCTCTTGGAGGTGCTTCACTCGACTCTCACGCTCGACAAGAAAGCTGCCACGAGAAAGAGAAACCCGACTGCATCGGTCTTGGGGTGGGCCCACGACGTCGTTGCCTCGATGATCTCGTGCGAAGTGATGAAAGAGTACCTCTTCGTCTCGGACGCATATCTGACAGGCGAAAGTGCAATGCCGAGGAGTTCCCACACGCTCCGGCGACCAACAGAATGCGCCTCCGACGCAGATGCCTCGAAGATGTCGCGCGGCTCGGAAGTGCTCTACGACCTCATGTGGTTAAGGAACTACGATTTGCGCGAGAAAGTCTGGGCCGGGGATGCGAGGGTTAAAGTGACGACGTTCGACGTGGACACATTGCGGTATTATGAGACGTTCAGGAAGGAATACGGGAACGTCCCTGGCGGCGTCAGTGTGAACGACTTTCAGAGGCCACCAAGAGAAGCAAACGGCGATTATGTGAGTGGTAGTCAGCTTGTTCTTTTTATTCAAGGAACACTAGTACGGTAGGCGAGCTCTCAGGGAGGCGCGGAAGGAAAACACGACTCGGAAGTTGCCTCGAGGCCTCTGTCGCAGGGCACACGTGGCTGCCACCCGAGAGCGCGATCATCGAACGTCATCGACATCCTCTCCACGGCTTTCCAGATGGTCTTCCTTGAGGACCGACACTTTGGGCTTTTTGGCAACGAACTCTTGCTCTTCGATGCTAGGTACAATTGTCCCCTCCACTCTTCGATATTTGGTTTCGAGATTGTAGTAGACGTGAGCGCCCAGTCGAAAATCTTCCATGTCTAGTCGAGCCTTGTACCAAAAGATGCAGTCGGCTACGCCCGTGGACTGCAGCGTGTTGTCTAAGCATATGCATTCGTAATTCTGCGTGCAGCGCTCGAAGACTACGCAAAAATCTTCGAAGCTACCGAACACGCCAAAAAACATTTTATAAAGTTTGAGTCGATTAGCCAGCACAGTTTCTCTCATGGAGAAAACGTAGTCTACGTTTGCCCTGAGATCCGGAGGCAAATCAACCAGATATTGCAGCAAAAGTAGCACAGTTACGCGAATGTGACGGCCATTAAAAAATAGGAATCGAAACGCCTGAGATCGACAGATGCTTTTATCGTAAAACACGTCATCGAGAACCAACAGAAAATGGCGTTCTTTGTTCTTCGCAGCAAACTCTCGAGCCGTTTGAACTAAAAGGTCAATCTTTCCGGGACTGAATCTGCTGTACACGCAGCTCTCCGGCATGCAGTTCTTGAGCATGTTGGCGCTCTCCATGGTTGGGCACATGGCCATGCAAAAGTCGAATCGGTCTTTCATGGAAAATAAGAGATCCTTCAGCAGGCTACTCTTTCCGCTCCCACGCTTTCCGACGATGAGACTAATCCTGTCCTTTTTTATGGTGTCTGGGTCGAATTTTTTCACTCGCACCTGCATGCTTTTGTAAGAGAAACATTCCAGATCTTCACCTAACCGCGACGCAAGCCGAGGTGGCTCAAACGAAGCTCTAGCTGACGACGCCATGGTCGGTCGCAGGAGCAGCTGGGTCGCACCCGAAAATTTTGATGAGAAGTACGTGGCATATTATGCCGCAAAACTCAGAGATCTCCCTGACGACGTCGTCATCGCATTTTCTCACGCACGACGGGAAGATAAAGAAGAAACGCGCAGCAGTCGCATCGTTTGCATGCTGGACAATTGGTCAGTGCGCGACATCCCTTTATGGCTCGCCGAAGACGTTCCACACGACAGACAGGGGCTTTTCCGAGGATGCCATTACCAGGAAGAATTGGCACGCATGCGATCCACCGCTTCTTCGATGATGCACGTCCTCGTGAATTTGGTCTTGTCCGGCCGCGTCGTCTCAGTCGGGTATGCGGCCCAGCGATGGTTGCAACCGCTCTTTCCGCAAGAGGTGGAATCAGGTCTCCTCCCCAACGTTCCACATTATTGCCGACTCGCATCAGATGCGGAGAGCTGCGGATATTTTCACAGCGTTTTCGCGCAGAAGCTCGGCGACATAGGCAAACCTTTTCTAACCTTCGAAGAGCTCTCCGCGCAGCTCTCCGCGCAGCTCTCCGCGCAGCTCTCCGTGAATATGATCGATGTATGGTCCGGTCGGTCTCCGGAAGAAAGGACGTCCATTGGTCAGAAAATTTCTCACACGAAGGCATCGCTGCCCGCTTCTTGGAAGGCAGCGACAAAAGCTCGCATGCTCTTGGCTTGGAGCAACAAGACGGACGAAGAGATTCAAGCGATTGGACAAAAGATCTCGCAGACGAAATGCGCCAAGTTCGCTGCCATGTCCGAAGAGCAAAGAGCCGCCTTCCGCGAAAAACGGACACAGACTCTGAAAGCTCATAGCAGCGAACGCCAGTCAGAAACTCGGAAAAAGTTTCGTGCATCGATGGCGGGAAGAACAACCAAACAGCGAGAAGGCACCCGCAAGAAGTGGCAGATCGGGTTCATGGCGCGGCGCACTCGTTGGATCGCTGCGTTGAGAGCGTCCCTCGCCAAAAGAACGTCCGACTCCGTTCTCCACCAAGAATGGATCGTGAAGCTCCGAGCCAGCATCGCAAAACGCACTCCGGAAGAGTGGGCCAGGCGGTACGCTCTTCTTTGCGAGAGGCACTACTCTCGCCCGGAGTGGTCACTCCAACGTTCTCTCCAAGCCAAGGCGATGCATGCACGCAAATCTCCGGAGGCCCGAGCTCTCGAAAACGCAAAACACAAAGCCACGTGTGCTGGATGGACGGAGGAGTTCCGTGAGCAGAGGATCGCCAACATCAGCAAGGCGATCGCAGAGCGGACCGATGGAGATAAGGCGGCCTCGACTGCCAAGTTCAGGGCCACGCAAGCAGCCAAGACGCAGGAAGAAGTCGCGTCATCTTCGGTTCGCCGCAAGGCTGCCGCGGCCAATATGACGGATGAGGTTCGGGCTTCGAGGTCCAAGAAGATGTCAGAGGCCCGTGCCAACACAACCCAGGAACAGAAAGACATTAACAAAATTGCGAACATGAAAGCCATGGCCGACAAGAAGGACAAAGAGGCCGCCGATCAGATGCAGCGTTTGCAGGCGGGAACAATGACGCCAGAAGAGCGATTCCGGATAGTTAAAAACGGGAAATGTCGGTCGAAGTATCAGTCAGAAAATTCCAGCGCATCGTCGAGTAACGCTTTGGACGACGTGTACAAGGCAGTTCAAGCAATATATGCAGAGCAACCCTCTCTGGTGCAGTCCGATCTGAAGAGCTACAAGGCAAAATGAGGATCCCAGGAGGTGGCGATGGTTCCCGTGTAGAAGAAACGGATTTGGTGAAGAAACGGCAGGCACAACCCTCAAGGCCTCTGCTCGACGTGATGGGGTGCTGTCGGCGACGATTTCGGCTCGGCGGGGGCTGCGGCTGCGCCAGCGAAGCTTTGCCAACTCGGCTTTCAGCTTCACATTCTCGGCCTCAAGATCTGCCTTTGTCACACGCACCAATGAGGCGAAACGGAAAGCTTACGATCTCTGGAGCACGTCGTCCCTGGCGGGGCCATTTGATGCCAATTCGCCTGGCGACAGGAGCAGGAATGGGGACATTAGTATGGCGTTAGGAACAGCGACTTGCCCGCGATCGTCCACCAAAAAGTCGAGCAACGTCCAAGCTTTCTTGAAGTTGAGACCATCTTTCATGCGAGGTTGTGCACCAATCTCCTTCATGTGTTGAGAGATCTCGTGGATCCACTTGGGCCCAGCTCCAATGAATGCAACGATTGCGGCCTTGTACTGCTGAAGTGAGGTAAGGCGGCCCCCAGAAATAGCCGCAGTATTCACAGCTTGTGTAGCAGCACATGGCGCACGCCTGTCGATGTGGTTTCGAGCTCTGTATCGCCATCGGAAGCTTCCATGAGGACAAAGACGGTCTGCGGGTCTGCTGGCGCAACGAGCTGTTGGAAGCCGTCTCCATCGATCCGTTTCTGCTGAAGGGCCACCTGTCCAAGGTGGCGCAGGATGGCGAGACCTTGTCTCAGGCAGCTCACGGTCTTTCCAAATTCTTCGAGACCATAGGTAGAGGCCGGGAAAACGACAGCTTCGCAGCCGATCTCGTCCTTGCCGCAATGAAGTTCGACGCCTCAGTGTATCACGCGCTGCCGACCCGCTTGAGCTGCCGTCCAGATATCGCAGCAGCTATTTACGACGGGCTGCAAGCGCCGCTGTCGACAAACCCGGATGTGATTTGTGCAGTGCTCCCAGACATGTTAGATTTTGTAGGCTCCGTAACGTCCAGCACGACCCAAGAGGAAGTCGCGTCATCTTCGGTTCGCCGCAAGGCTGCCGTGGCGAATATGACGGAGGAGACTCGGGCTTCGAAGTCCAAGAAGATTGCAGAGATCCGTGCCAATGCAACCCAGGAACAGAAAGACGCTGACAATGTCCCCGACAAGAAGGCCAAAGAGGCTGCCGAACAGATGCAGCGCTTGCAGGCGGGATCAATGACGGCAGAAGAGCGACAGAGGATAGTGAAAAACGGGAAAGCTCGGTCGAACCGTCAGTCCGCAAATTCTAGCGCAGCGTCAAGTAGCGCTTTGGACGAGGTGTACAAGGCAGTTCAAGCAATATATACAGAACAACCCTCTCTGGTTCAGTCCGATAGGAAGAGCAACTTGGCCAAGGGACGATCACAGGCGGTGGCGCTGGTTCCGATCTTCAAACCGTATTTGGACATATGATGGCCTGCATCAACCCTAGACATTGGGATCGTGGTGTGATGATGCGTTGTGCTGGGGCACATGCAAGCCACGGATCGTAACACGGGTTGTCTGAAAATGAGTCCTAGCTCATCAGGACGCTCAGTAGTTATCAGACGCTCTGTATTCCTTCGCGTCACATGGCACACGTCTGTCGGTGTGGTTTCGAGCTCTGTGTTGCTATCGGCAGCTTCCATGTGGACAAAGACGGTTGGCGGGTCTGCTGGCGCGACGAGCTGTTGGAAGCCGTCTCCACCGACCCCTTTCTGCTGAAGAGCCACCTGTCCAAGGTGGCGCAGGATAGCGTGACCTTGTCTCAGGCAGCTCGTGGTCTTTCCAAATTCTTCGAGACGATAGGTCGAGGCCGGGAAAACGACAGCTTCGCAGCCGATCTCGCCGTTGCCGCAATGAAGCTCGACGCCTCGGTGTACCACGCGCTGCCGGCCCGCTTGGGCTGCCGCCCAGATATCGCAGCAGCTGCCGTGAAAGGTGCCGTTTCAATCTACGGTGGGCTGCAAGCGCCGCTGTCGACAGACCATGACGTGATATGTGCAGTGCTCCAAGCTCATCCAGACATGTTAGATTTTGTAGGCTCCGTGACGTCCAGCATGACGGTCGACGACAGAACATCGTTGGTCGTCAAACTCCGAGCAGTACTGCCAGTCGAAAAACGCAACGACATTTTGGGGAGTTTTAGGACTTTTCAGACGCTCTGTATGGAAAAAATATACAGTAATAAATGGAAACGACCGACATCGTCAAAACGTTAGTGTGTCCCATCTGGGGTTTAACTTCTTGGTGTTCTAAACGCACAGATAAAAAAAATACTTTGTACGGAGCCGCGGCTCCCCCGACTGACGCACTGCCTACAGGAGCTGCTTATGTAGGACTCGTCATAGTCACGGTGCTGTTGTTCATTCCCGCCATCTTGACCTTGTGCGGAATCATCAAGGCGTTCATGTGTGGATCCAATAAGACGAACCTGGGTGCATCCGGTTTTATTTGGGGTTTCCTAGGACTCTTCATTCCACTCCCAGCTATAATATACCTTTTTGCGGGCCACTGCGAGGGCGTCTGAAAAATAGGACGGTGCGTGACTCTAAAATAAATAACCCATGTTGCCAGGACTTCACTCCGTAAACTTCACGTCCAAGGATGCTGGAAGATAGTTTGGTGTATGCTGAAAATAGAGAACATTATTCCTAGTTTTGTCAATTCACATCAAACCAGTGCTCTGGAAACGATGAGCTATGTTGTAAAGATCCTCATCGCGAAATCCATGGCCATGGATTCTGGACGATAGGTTGCGTGTATCTCTTACATGGGATGAAAATAGAGAACCGTATTCGTGATTTCGGCAAGTAATATGTTGGTATCTGCTCCTCAAAGATTATACAATGGTATGTCCATTTTATTTTGAGTAATAATTCAAATCCAAAGAATGACTTTGGTCACAGCAAGAAATCAGCTGATGCGAACTGCTGTGCAAATCGATAAAACATCAACCCGTGGAAGACCTCGTTTAATGTCAACATCATCTACGGTAGATGCAATTCTGTTTGTGTGTAGAACGGGTTGTCAGTGGTCCATGTTGACGGAAGTATATGGTATATCTTACAAAACAATTTACCACCGTTTTAGCATATGGTCGAAAGCACGTATTTTTGAACACGCGTTTTATAATGTCGCGCGTGCGTATAGAGTGCAAAATGCAAGCAATCCCTTAATCGCGGATACGACTTTCGTTAAAAATGTATGCGGACGTGAAGTGTTGGGAAGGACTCACACGGATCGTGGACGTCAATCTACAAAGGTGTCATTATTGAGCGATTCACGGAGTGTCCCATTAGCGCTTGCTTTTCATTGTGGGAACCGTAATGATTGTCAAACTTTGCATTATTTGCTCAGTGAGTCTGTTCGTAGGCACGGTAATCTTGCGAGTCATGTTGATTTATATGCAGACAAAGGGTATGACAGTGAACAATGCAGGTCAGCGTGCAGAGCACATGGTTTGAATGCGCAGATTCCTAGACGCCGAACGCCATCTATATGGGGTGGAATCAGATCAGCCATTGAAGTGTGTTTTGGAAGAATGGACCAATACAGGAGAATAATAATGAGGTATGATTCGAAGATTTGCCACTTCAAGAGCTTCCACTATTTGGCTTGCGCATGTATGATGCCCATTTAAGATACAATTTATGAAACTTTTGCATTTGCTGGGGTACCTATGCCACTTTTGACAATCGCGATTCCATTGAGTCGACATCTGTTCTAGAATGAAGTTCACATGTATGGTGTGCCATTTGTATGCAATTCCTTTCTGCAGTTGGCTCCGATCAGAGTCCCCCATCTCACACCAGAAAACAAAACACTCACACATTCAACCTCCTCGTCCAATTTCTGAGATGTAACCATCGACAGCAATGGCCCCCAAGAAGCATGACAAGGATGAGACGACTCATCGAGCCGTCAACGTGTCTCTGGCGCAGCTCAAACCCAGCAAAGAAGTCACGGAGATGATTGAACGCTGGTGTTGTTGCATGCAAGATCTCTCTGTGAAAGCGACGATGCTTGCAAACCAGTGCATCGTGGACGAGAAGTTGACTCCAGAAGAAGCGTCAATGTATTTCCAGAATATCTCATGGTGGGAGCACCACATGAAGATATGGACAACTCTTTCAAGATGCGAGTATGCGGAGTTGTTGACACGGGGTCGTGACGCATTGATGGCCCGCAAACCATTCGAGCTTTTGCACGCGAAGAACATGACGCAGGTTATCAATTTTGCCGCCACTCAGATGAAGACTATGGCCTCAAATATGATGAATTCAAGGTATATGCCATCGGTCAAGGCGTCTTTCCGGCGGTATGTCATCCTCCTCATGCGTGAAGGAAGTCTTCAAATGACTTCTATTGAGAGACACGCCTTCGAGAAGTATTGCATGGATCGCTTTAAGGAGATTGCATTTCCAGGAATGGCGTCGGGAAAGTCAAGTCCAAGCTCCAAAAAGACCGATGCAAAGAAAACTGCAGCCGTTGCGAAGGCTTCTACAATGGGCCCTCTTTATGACCAGATCATTGCCAAGTGGGAAGCGGCTGTCCCACAATACTTTAAATGGTGTCGACAGAGATCATCAGTTCAAGGAGAAGTCAATATCTTCAAAGATGATCTATTGATGATGGGTAAGTATGAGAAGTTGAAAGAGCTCAACATCATCAATTCAAAAAATCTCACCAAGGATCAGAAACGCGAGAAAGGTGATTTTAGTAAGGAGCTCAATAAAGAGGTCTCTGCACACAGAAGGTCCCTGTCGGAAAAGATTGACAAGGATGAGTACTACTGTCGTCTACTTTTTATGAAGCACCTGCATGCAAATAAACAAGAAGATGGACATCGGATGCGGGCATTAGACGATGCACCATCGTCATCACTGCACAAGATCTCCAAGGACACCAAGAAGGCGTTCTGGAATAGCTGCAAGGCAGGCCTGCTTCTCCCTCTGTGTGGCTACGATGTCAAGTCAATACGGCTGGATGCGCGTGGACTTCAATGCCTTCTTTCGGAAGTCAAGGCAGAAGAAAAGGCCCGGAACCCACTGACGACAGAGAAGAAGAGAGTTTCCTCTTCTGCCAATACTCGAGTTCCTAAGAAACGAAAATGTCGCGATACGAAAGCACTGGATGAAGATATAGTTGTTGTTGTCTCAGACGAGGAAGACCTCGATGAGGCAATCGATGCAGAAGAAGACGGAGAAGAAGACGGAGAAGTCAAACCAGATGGAGGCGCTTCATCCAGCAGAAGTGCCCCAAAAGCGAAGCCAGCGCGTCGGGTACCCTCTGCGGAAGAGAGTGCAGAGGCTGCATCGAAACAGAGAGCATTGTTTGTGAAGACATTTCCAGGTTTGAAAACTCTTCTTTCTCGGGCGGGGTCTGGCAAAGGAGACAACCTTCTCGATAAACTTGGGAAGTCTCTCTGCACAAATGGAATTTGTGCATCTGTCTTCCTTCAAATTCCCAAACCAGACGTCGTAAAATCAGATTCTGCGGATGCAGACGACTTCTTCAAGCGTCGCAAGGATTATGATCTCGCTAGCAGGTGTCCTCCACAAAAGCTCCTACCCGGTCAACGAATGGTATCCATTGATCCTGGTCGTCGTGACATGATCGTCGCTTACGAGGAGGGCAGCAAGAAACACCTTGTCGTTTCTACGGCACATCACATTCGAAAGAGTTGGAGAAGTGCTACTACGGCGTGTACTTTGAAGGAGCAGCGGAAGGTACTTCTTACAGAGGCTGATTTCCAACGGTATATCGGTCGGTTGGACGATGAGAAGAAGGCGCGGGCTTTAATTCGAAGGGAACGTGGAAACCCATTGGATCTGGCAGAATATCTTTCCAAATCTCCAACCAAAGCCTGCGATGCGACTTCGTGGTCCACTTATCTGGATTATGTTTGGCCTGTGATCCCAGAGAGGCTGGAGGCCTTTCGAAACAAATCTATACGGCGTGCTAAATTCAAGAGTTACAGCCGCATCGACAAATCCTTGGACGAGATATGCAAGAAGATTTGTCAACTTGGAGCGCCTGAGAGTGAGCTCACGCGCCAGATCAAACATCGCGATCATCGCAATCAGAGGACATTTCGCGGTGAAAATGTCCTGGTTGCGTTTGGAAATGGCTCTGGATCCTCTACTGGTTTTGGATATGCTCCAGCTCCTCAGGCTCGACTACGACATCGGCTGGAAACTGTTCACAAATGCAGAGTGACTCTGATTCACGAATTCTGCACAAGCAAACTATGTTCATCTTGTGGAAATGAGATGGTTTATGTCGGGGAGAAGACTATGGCTGAACACCATGCTGCACTTGCAAAGAAGGGCATGAATGTCGATGTGGGCGTCACCAAACGACCCATTCACGGCGTTCTAAAATGCCTCGAATGCAACATAAGCGGCGCTCGGTCTGACTTCGGTCCTCGAAAACATTGGCATCGCGATGTCAATGCCGCCATCAACATCGGCAAGATCTACACTTGCCTTGCTAAAAATGGCAACAGACCAGATTACCTCAAGCTCCCCGGCGACGATGGAGAAGATTGAGGACACGGTCGTCACTGACTGAGATGGGCGTTTTTCAAACCTTCCATATGGAATACACACACAAAGGTCTTAGACCCGATCGCCAGCGTAGTAGGCGGCTGTCCATAATGGACAAAGTGTGTACTCTCATGGCCACATGTCTAGAAACGTGTATTTTGTGGCCTTATGGTGATCTGAGATTTTTCAGACGCCCTGTGACATCCAGTTTTGCAAACATATACAATTTTGTCAAGAGTTTCAGCAACACTTAAAACTCTTGGGCGTCCTCTGCGACTTGTTCGTGGGATGGCGTACACGCAACGTGCTAACTCGTTTTTGACAGCTATTGCAGCCATCTGCTTGACATATATCAACATATTTTACAAGCGGAATTATCAGACGGTGTGTCAGTAAACTTCTCCCTAAAATAAATGAGTGCCCCGCGTGCACCGGAACGTCGAGCTTTTTTTGACGCGGCGACGGCTCTAGGTCTTTTAAACCGAAATACCGAGGATTCGCGATACGAGTTTTTCCTGGCAACGACTCGTATGCCCTTCCAAGACGTAGATCGCTTGCTGGAAAATGCAGCTCAACGGTTTGGTATTCTTGAAGCGAAGAGAATTGCGCTGGCTTTGCCATCCCCTGGTCCGTGGCTTGTGTTTCTTGTCAGGCATTGCCTTCCATATTACAACCGAAGTTACGACGTGAG
>Ga0315283_10001325_pt1 | contig 19809 bp, 20 predicted proteins | sample YL17G09_0_MG_FD_204541 | JGI IMG/M metagenome (GOLD analysis project Ga0315283, IMG submission 204541) | Sediment microbial communities from Yellowstone Lake, YNP, Wyoming, USA - YL17G09_0 | ecosystem: Environmental > Aquatic > Freshwater > Lake > Sediment | place: USA: Wyoming | collected... | reverse complement strand
TAGCCAGCATGAGCACCCCGGAGGCGGCCATAATGGGCCTCCAGCCGAACCCATCGATCAGATAGCGCAGGGGAACCCCGGCGGTAACCGCGCCCAGGACCCCGCTGAACAGGGCCATCCCCGAAACCAGGGCAAACCGGCGGGGCGGGAACCAGTGGGCGGCCACTTTGAGCAGGGCCACGAAGGCCACGGCCACCGATCCCCCGATCAGGCCCCGCCCCAGACTGGCCCAAACCAGGTTTGGGGCCCAGGCAAAAAGGAGGGTGCCCAGTCCGGCCACCAAGGCCCCGGTGGCCAGCAGCTTCCGGGGACCCCAGAGATCGGCCAGGACCCCGGTAGGGAGTTGCATTCCTACGTAAGTATAATAATAAAAGGCTGAAAGATTCCCCAGCCCGGCCGCCCCCACGGCAAAATCGGCCATCAGTTCCGAAGTCATGACCGCCGGGGCCACTCGCAAATAAAATCCGGACAAATAAAAGAGCGCCCCCAACCCCCAGATCATCCAGGCCTGCCAGGCCGGTGGGTAGGTTTCCGCGGAGGGTTGGGGAGGTCCAAACACCCCATCCTTTCTCAGCCTGCTCATATACCTCCAGCTAAAAGTTGGTTTTCCAGAGTCCCCCCTCCCCTTCGACTGCCACCGCCAGGGTATGCTATTTATCATCCGATCCCTCTTCGTCATCCTTGGCGAGGGATTAAGCATAGCATAGGGAAAAGAAGCTGAGCAGAAAAAACAGCTTTGGAAGAACACTACGGCCAAGTGCCTTTTGCCCTATCTTTCTCCTGGACCGTGCCTTTTTCTTTCCCTATACTTTTTCTAACAAAAAGAAACTTCTCATTGCGTATGGATGGAAAAATTCATGACCACCGAGCAGCCCTTTATTTCTGAGGATGCGGAGGCGCGCCGGCAGGAACTGCTGCGGAAGCCACGGGAGCAGAAGGCCAGGCAATTGCAGTCATCGGGTTTGACAAGGAACGCATAAATGCCTTGTCTCCCGGATGAAACCAGAATGCTTTATCGATCCGAGGGCAACCGGCAAGAAAATGCTTTTGATGCCTCAGATTGGCTGGCGACTATGACCTCATATACTCGCCCAGCGAGAACAATTGGTCCTATAGTTTCTATAATAACGCCTCACGGTGACTTGGTCAATTAGAAGTCATACTGGTAAGCGAAGTCTAAAATCTAATCTCTTTTTTACACCACCCACAATATATCTCATTATTAACTTCGCCACAATAATAACAAGGCAAAGTGATGAGTGTTTTTTCTTTATGGGTATTACCGCATTTTGGACATAACCATTTTACTGACATATTTATCCTTTGTTGGCAGTTTGGACATTCGGCATAAACATCTTTATCCGCCCTTCTATCAATTAATAAATAGCAAAAACCGCATATCATGGGGATGAAGTATAATTTCCATCCACCATCAAAATGATAATAAACTAAATCTAACATCATAAATCCGGTAAACCCGATTGCTATCAAAATTAAAATCTTTTGAATATAATTGATATAATTAGCCTCTAATTTAATTGACATAAAAATTTAATCTCCTCGACAATGTTCACAAAGTAGAGTTTCTAATTCTCTTTTACAATAACCAGCGGACGTAACGGTCGCCGACAAGAAGAAATAACCATAAGGCCTTGTTTATAGGTGAAAATATTATAAATTAAGGAGGGGGCCGGGGTCAAGACCTAAATTTATTCATCAAGATTTGAAGAGAAGCCAGGATCAGAATTCTATTTGCACCGTCCTTACTATAACCGATCCCAAGAATCCCAAAACAAGGGAAAGGATTTATTGACGCATTCGGCCTGACGGATCCGGATCCCAGGAACCCTTAAACCGATGATGGCCAGGCTCATGGCCAGGCGGTGATCGTCATGGGGATCCACCTCGACGCCGGTCAGTTTCAGGCCTCCCTGAATCACCAGGCCGTCCGGCAACTCGTCGACTCGACCCCCCAGGCGATTCCATTCAGTGGCTACGGCCCCTATCCGGTCGCTTTCCTTGAGGCGCAGATGGGGCACATTCCGGATGACGGTTCGGCCTTTGGCCAACATGGCCAGAGCGGCCACGGTGGGGACCTGGTCCGGGATGGAGTTCATATCCAGATCGATCCCCTGAAGGGGTCCCCCCTGGACGGTAACCCAATCCGGGCCCCTTTCCACCCGGCAGCCCATGGCTTCCAGGACTTCGAGTATGGCCAGGTCTCCCTGGCGGGTATCGCCCGGCTTGAGATCGGTGATGGTCACGGACCCCTCGGTCACGGCCGCGGCGGCCCAAAAATAGGAGGCATTGGAAATATCCCCTTCGATGGTTAAAGGGCCGGCCTGATAGCCCTTCCCGGCCGTAACTCTAAAATAGCGACTTCCCTCCCGAGCCACGGAAACCCCAAACCGCTCCATAATTCCAATAGTGAGATCAATGTAAGGTTCGGAAACCATTTCCCCCAGGACCTCGATCTCCACGTCCTGCTCGGCATAAGGCGCCGCCAAAAGAAGCGAAGAAATAAATTGGCTGCTTTGCCTGCCGGATATCTCCACCTTCCCTCCTTTCAGCCCCCGGGCCTTAAGGGTTACCGGCGGGCAGCCATTCGGGGGCAGGCGCAAACTTCCGGCTCCGAGATCGTTCAGTGCCCGGGCCAGTTCACCAATAGGCCGATTCTGAAGGCGGGGAGATCCGGTTAGGATATACCCCCCCCGGGCCAGGGCGGCGATGGATAGGAGCAGACGACAGGAGGTGCCGGAGTTTCCCAGAAAAATGGTTTTAATTCCCGATGAAGGGGGAAACAGACCTCCGGTTCCGGAAACCACCATGGACTCCCCTTCCTTCTCCATCTTTACCCCCAGGGTCTGAAGACCCTGGGCCGTATAAGCGGTATCCTCGCATTCCAGAAAATTCGTAATCCGGCTCCTCCCTTGAGCCAGGGCGGCGGCGATGAAGGCCCGGTGGGTCAGGCTCTTGGAACCCGGGACCCGGACCCGGGCCTCGACCCGGGATCGGGGAATAATTTCTTTGATCATAACCTTGATAACCTCACTTTTGGTTTCAAACTCGAAATCCGGAACAAATCCAAATGACCAAATACCAAAATTCGAAAAATTGTAACATTTTAGTTTTTTGAAAAAACATAGTATAATAGACTGATGGCGTAGAGGCTTTTCCTCCCTTGACGGGAGGGGGGTGGGGGGTGGGTGAACTCCCGAATCTTCGACGAAACCGGCTTCACCCCCTCCCTAACCCTCCCCCGTCAAGGGGGAGGGAATAATTAAGGCTAAAATGCTACCAATTTTTAGCGCACTAAAGTGTTGAGAAAAGTTTTGTTTTGATCATTTGGATTTTGAACCTTCGTGCTTGTTTCGGATTTCGTGCTTCGGATTTCGGATTTATATATCTTGACTGTTCCTCAAGCTTCTCTCCACTGCCTCCTTCATAACCCGCAGCGGCGGCTCCAATCCCGTCCAGCGCCGGAACTGTTCCGCCCCCTGGGCGATGAACATCTCCAGACCGTTGATGGTGACGCAGCCCCGCTCCCTGGCCAGGCGGAGCAGCCTGGTCTCCAGCGGATTATAGATAATATCCATGACCGTCATTTCTTTATTAAAGGCTTCCGGAGGCAGAGGGGATTGATCAGCAAAAGGATGCAACCCAACGGGCGTAGTTTGAATGATCAAATCGGCCGGGATTCCGGCGGCATCCATCCAGGGCCGGAAGGTGCAATCCAAAGCCCTGGCCAGGGCCTCCCCCCGCTCCCGCGAGCGGTTGGTGATAATCAAGTGGACGCCGGATTTTTTTAAAACAAAACCGATGGCCCGGGCGGCGCCTCCCGCGCCGAGAATGAGGGCGGTCTTTCCGGAGAGATCCAGTAGCCGGTTCAGGGCCTGGAGGGCCCCGTCGGCATCGGTATTGAATCCAATCAACCGCCCGTCCTGATTGACAATGGTGTTGACTGCTCCGATCTGCCGGGCCAGTTCTTCCACTTCATCCAGCCAGGGAATAACCGCCGACTTGTACGGCCGGGTGACGCTCAGGCCCTTCAGGCCCAAGGCCCGCATGCCCCTCAGGGCGCCCCCGATATCCCGGGTTTCAAAGGCCAGGTAAACAGCGTTCAATCCCAAGGCGGAGAAAGCGGCATTGTGAAGGGCGGGGCTCAGGGTGTGCCTTAAGGGGTTGCCCACCACGCCGTAGAGCCGGGTGTCAGGATCGATCGTCATCTTATAAATCCTTCCGTCTTCCTTTTTCAAAGGGTGGAAGAACCGCGGGCGTGGGAGCCCGCTCTGCTGGGGAGATGGGGCTACGTGAAAACCCTTTACAGCGGAGGCGGCTCCCACGCCGCCGAATTGAAAAGCGCACCTCTATCTTCATGCTAACGCCTTTAACATTTTTTTCATTTCCCTGACCGGGATCTGCCCGGCGGCCGAGGCCTCTCCCGATTCCAGGGCGGCAAAGGTCAAATAGCCGCCCAAGAGGACGGAGGCGACCCGACTCAGTCGGCCCAGGGGTCCCATACAAAAGGTGATCAACTCAACGCCCAGTTTTCGGGCCTCCGGAATTAAGGATAGGGTTTGCAGGTTATCCGTAGGGGCTTTGGCCAGGGTCACGATCTTGACCACCTCGGCCCCTTCGGAGGCCATTTTGTTCAGCTTTTCCTTCAGGCCCGGAAAGGACGGCGTTCCCTTCACGAAATGTGCGGAAAGGATGATTTTTGACCTGCCGCGATTCTCCAAAAATTTTCTCCGCGAGGCGCGGGGAAAGCGGTATTCCAGGTCCACAAAATCGGCCCCCGCCTCCACGGCTTCCTGGAGATAACGGATCCGGGTGGCGACCCCGGCCGATCCCTTCCCCCCTTCCTCTTCCGACCGGTAGGTAATAATAATCGGCCTGGAGGAAGCCCGGATCAGATCCGGAATTGAAAAGGATTCCATCAGGTCCAAGCGAAGTTCCACCATATCGGCCAAAGTCGAGGCCCTGGACATCTTTCTCAATGCTTCCCGATTATTCCCGGCAACAATGGGAACACATATCTTCATTCAATATTCTCCCTCAGCTTATCCAGAAACTTCTCCATCTCTTCATAATCCCGGCCTCGAATAATGTGGGTCAGGTAGGTCAATTGGGAATTGATCCGCTCCAACTGCCGGATGGTGTTGGGGTTGAACATGATTTCAGCCAACAGGTGGCTGTCCTGTAAAAGCAAGGCCCGGGCGATGGTCAGATGTTTCTTAAAGGTTGATCCCGGCGCGGCCTGTTTTTTCATGCAGGCGGCAAAAACCATCGAGGAAGCAAACGGAATGGATAGGGAATAGGAGATGGTTTCATCATGCTCCTCAAAAGAATATTCCTGGACATGGAGACCAAGCCCCTGATAAAAATCCAGGAAGAAAGCCTTTCCCTCCTCACACGACTCCCGGATCAGGATCGCGTTCTCCTCTTCCAGGTTTCTGAACCCGTTCAAGGTAGGCCCGAACATCGGGTGGGAGGAGACAAAGCGTTTCCCCAGGTCGCGATATAATTCTTGAAAACCGGTTTTTACCGAGGCGATATCCGCCAGCAGGCAGTCCGGCGAGAGAAAGGGCAAGACGGCTTCAAAGGCCTGTCGGGTACGGTGGAGACTGACGGCGTTGATCACCATTTCCGGCCTCAGGGACTCAACCTCGGAAAGGTCCTCCATCCGGACAACCTTCGACCCCTTCTTTAACTTCAGGCCCTGGGGATCAAAGACCGAAACCTCATGAAAGGGACTGAGCATTTCCGCCAGCCAGGAACCCATTCCTCCGGCCCCCATGATGAATAGTTTCATTATTTTTTTACCTCCCGGTAGCAACCCAATAGTTTAAACCCGGTGGATAAGCCCTCCACCTGGTGAAGCAAGGTCGATATGGGGGGCGCCTGATCCGAACCGATGAAATCCAACAGGAAGGCGTAATTCCCCGGATCATGGGCCATCGATTCGATCCGGGTCAGATTGACGCCCGCCCGGGCAAAAACCTCCAGGACTCGAAAAAGAGTCCCGGCCTTATGCTCGGTCGAGAAAACAATCGAGCACTTTTCCCCGCCCTCCGGGTTCGGTTCCCTGGCCAGGACCAGGAAGCGGGTCCGGTTGGTCTCCCCGTCTTCGATATTTTCCTTGATGATTTCCAATTGATATCGATCGGCCGCCAACCGGCTGGCAATGGCGGCCGATCCTTCCGGTTTTTTTTCGGCCAGCATCCTGGCCGCCCCGGCCGTATCCGGAAAGGGCACCGCTTCCAACTTATTTCTCTCCAGGAAACGGCGGGTCTGGGCCAGGGCCTGCGGGTGGGAGTAGACCTTGCGGATCTCTCGGTGATCCGTTCCCGGAAGGGCCAGGAGACACTGGTGTATCGGAAGGTCCAGTGCCCCCACGACCTTCAGCCCGGTTTGGATCAGCAACCGGTTGACCTCCCCCACGGAACCGCCCAAGGTATTTTCCACCGGGACGACGCCGTAGTCGAAATCGCCGGCCAGGGTCCCTTCAAAGACATCGGCAAAGGAAGGACGGGGTACCGGGATCAGGTGGCTGTCCCACTCTCCCGCCGCCTGTTCGCTGAAGGCCCCGTGTTCCCCCTGGAAGGCCGCCAATTGATAGTCCTGCTGCTGCAATTCCTTGCTTTCCCGGAGGATCTCCAGGAAGATCCGTTCCATGAACTCGGGCCGGAGCAACCGGGAGGATCCACTTTTGGCATTTTCCAGGAGTTCTTTTTCTCGATCAGGATCCTCAATCCGTTTCTTAAATCTCTTGCTCATCAGGGCCATTTCCATCCGGCCCTGCAACAGCATAAGCAGGCGTCGATCAAATTGATCGATCCGGTCTCTAATCTGTGTTAAGGTCATAACGTCCCTTCCTTAAAACGAAAATAGCCAAAAACAGGGTTCAAGGGTCCCAGGGTTCGAGTGTAGGGGAGGGGTTAATCTATGATTTCGCCCACCAACCTCACCAATTCCTCCAAACCAATTTCTTCCACCAGGCAGCTACCGATGCCCTTCAGGAACACGAAGTGAATGGTCTTCCCGTGTCTTTTTTTATCCATTCTCAGGGCCGCCGTGATTTTATCGACAGAAAAAGAAAATCGAACCGGCAGGCCGAACCTTTGAAGTAAGGCTTTTAAGCGATCGGCTTCCGACTCCGAAAGGAATCCTTTTTTAACCGAAAGCTCGGCCGCCAGGACCATGCCCAGACTGATGGCCTCTCCGTGAGAAAGGCCGGTCACCTTTTCCAGCGCATGCCCCAGGGTATGGCCGAAGTTAAGCTTCCGGCGCTCGCCTTTTTCTCTTTCATCCCGGGTGACGATACCGGCTTTGATTGACAGGGACCGATAAACCAGAGTTTCCATGACCTGGGGATCAAGCTGCAGGGCCAGTTGAACATTATCTTCCAGAAAGGAAAACAAGACCTGATCGTCAATCGCGGCCGCTTTGACTATCTCGGCCAACCCGCAGGAAATTTCCCTGGACGGGAGGGTTTTTAAAAAATGGGGGTCACAGAGTACGAATTCCGGCTGATTGAAAGTGCCAATCATATTTTTATAGCCGGAAAAATTAACGCCGTTTTTCCCGCCCACACCGGCATCGACCTGGGCCAGCAAGGTGGTGGGCACCAATCCAAAGGAGATACCCCTCACATAAGTCGAGGCCGCGAACCCGGTCAGATCGCAAACAATTCCCCCGCCGAGCCCCACGAGAAAGGAGGAACGATCGGCCTCCAGCTCCACCAGCCGTTCATAGATAAACCGCACCGTTTCCAGGTCCTTGATCTTTTCACCGGTCCCGATTTCGATGACCGCCTCCGTCTCGAATTCCTTGGGATAATATCGCCGGACGATGGAATCGGTAAGCAGGATCACCTGCCCCGCCGGCAGGTAAACTCCGAGATGCTTAAAGCGCTCTCCTACCTGAATCTTGGAGGTCCCGGCGCTCCCTTGAATCTCGATGGATTTGACCATCACTCCTCCTCATAACCCCCATGCCCGCATGAGCACCACGAAGCATGAAAATTCCGAGTTCCCCCACCCCTCAATCCCCTCCCGCGGCGGGGAGGGGAAGTTAGAGGGCTCGGGCTGTTTCTTAAGGCTCCCTCTCCCCCACGCGGGAGAGGGTAGGGGTGAGGGGAATATCCGTAGTTAAAAGCTATTTTCATATCAAAAATAATTCCCAATTGTCTAATCCCGACTAATCAAACCGGTCCAGGCAATCCCGGAGCATTTTTATTTTACCCATTAACCGGCCAAACATCTCCGGGGACAGGGCCTGGTCTTTATCGCAGAAGGCTTCCCCGGGATTGTGGTGGACTTCAACCATCAGGCCGTCCGCGCCGGCAGCCAGGGCCGCCAGACACATGGGTTCCACCAGGCTCAACCGGCCCGTTCCATGAGAAGGATCGACGATAATGGGCAGGTGAGAGGTCTCCTTAACCGCCGGAACAATGCTTAAATCCAGAGTGTTTCGAGTGTACGTTTCAAAGGTCCTGATCCCTCGTTCACAGAGGATGACCTGGGGGTTGCCTTCGGCCAGGATGTATTCGGCACAGTTGAGCCATTCCTTCAAAGTGGAATTCATGCCTCTTTTGAGCAGCACCGGTTTATCCGCCTTGCCGACCTCTTTCAGTAGGGAGAAATTCTGCATATTGCGGGTGCCGATCTGCAGCACATCGGCATATTCGCTGACCCAGGACACATCCCGGGGATCGGTGACCTCGGTGACCACGGGCAGGCCGGTTTCTTTTTTGGCCAGAGCTAAAATTTTCAGGCCTTTCAAACCCAGGCCCTGAAAGTCATAGGGCGAGGTCCGCGGCTTAAAGGCCCCTCCGCGCAACATATTCGCTCCGGCCTCTTTTACTTTTTGAGCGGTGCGGATAGTCTGTTTCTCGCTTTCCACGCTGCAGGGACCGGCAATAACCACCAACTGCCGACCGATTTCCAATTCGCCCACGCGTATCACGGTTCGTTCAAGGGGTACTTCCCTGAACGATGCCAGCTTAAGGTTATCCCGCCACATTTCATTTCTCCTTTTCTGTATTAACGGCATTTCCCCGGACCACAAAAAAAGCCGTGAGCGCTCCAACCACCCACGGCCTTTTCCTCCAAATTTTGAAGGCCGATAGGCGGACCAATCCCAAAGAAAAAGTAGTAATAGGACCCCTTATTAATAATTAGTGGGTTCATCGTTATTTCTCCACCGCCTGAATATCCAGGGTTTCGGGACCCATCGCCTTCCACCGCAACAGGTGATCGGCCAAAACAATTTTTACCATGGCCTCCAGAACCGGAATAACCCGCGGGATGGCGGAGACATCGAATCTTCCGGGCATAACCAGAACGGCGCGCTGTCCATCACGGTTGATGGTCTCTTGTTCAATCCGAATGGAGGGGATGGGCTTTACGGCGGCTCGGAGAATAATCTCATCGCCGTTCGAAATCCCGCCGAGAATTCCCCCGGCCCGGTTTGATCCGAACCCCTCGGGAGTGATGGGGTCGTTATTCTCCGAGCCTTTTAGTCCGGCCGCTTGAAACCCGGCCCCCAGCTCGACTCCCTTGACCGCCCCGATGGACATGACGGCCTTGGCCAGGTCGGCATCCAGTTTATCAAAAACCGGTTCACCCAAACCGGCCGGACAGCCGGTTACCCGGACTTCGGCCACACCGCCCAAGGAATCGCCCTCAGCCCGGGCCTTCGCCATGGCCTCGGCCATCTTTAGCGAGGCCTCGGGGTCCGGACAGGCATAGGGGTCTTGATCAACGGCCCGTAGATCATTTTTTTCCGCCTTGATCCCCCCTAAAACCAGCGTATAGGCAATCACCCGGATCCCCAGGGGTTCGATGATCTTCCCGGCCACCACCCCGGCGGCCACTCGGGCTGCCGTCTCCCGAGCGGAATATCTCCCCCCTCCCCTAAAATCAAAATGGCCGTATTTTTTGAAATAAGTATAGTCGCCATGCCCCGGCCGGAACAGTCGGCGCAACACCTCATAGGGCCGGCTGTCCGCGTCGCGGTTCCGGATCAACAGGGTAATCGGGGCGCCCGTGGTCAGGCCCTCAAACACCCCGGAGAAGATCTCTACCTGATCCGCCTCCCGGCGCGGGGTGTCCTGGGGACCTCTTCCGGGCCGACGCCGGGCCATGGCCGGGAGAAAGTCCTCCGGGGATAAGGTCATCCGGGGAGGGCCGCCATCGATAACCACACCGACCCCCGCTCCATGGGATTCCCCAAAGGTGGTAATTCTGAATACTTCCCCGAAAGAATTACCGGCCATGATCCGATCCCTCTCTTTCTTCGCCTATCGCTTCAATAACCAAGGACGCCACCTCAGCGGGAGAAAGGCTCGTGGTATCCACCCGCAGAGCGGAGGCCCGCCCGTAAAAGGGTTCCCGGAAGGTTAACACCTCAGTGATTTCCCGCATAGGATCCGTGCCGGTGAGCGCAGGTCGACGTTTGCCCGATTGCTGTTCCTTTTCCATCCGCTGCCTCAAAATTTCAACTTTTCCATCCAGCCAGACGACCAGGGCGTTGGAAGTCAAACGATCCACATTCACCTCATCCAGGACCACTCCCCCGCCCGTGGCAATGATCTGGTTGTCCTTCTCGGATACGACCTTAACCGCCTGCCTTTCAAAGCACCGGAAGGCTTCCCATCCCCCGGCGGCAATAAGCTCCTCGATCGAAGCCCCCGCCTTTTCTTCCACCAGCGTATCCGTATCCAGGAATACTTTTCCGGTCATAGCGGACAGGATCCTTCCGACGGTGGTCTTCCCGCTGCAACGAGCGCCGACAAGCACGATGTTCATGACCCTATTCTCCATCATTTGTTTTCTCAGGCCTCTGGCGCTGGAGAAGCGCCGGGACCCTTTCCGACCCCAGGACAAAAAAAAAGCCGTGAGCTTCAGTCCGCCCACGGCTTTTGAATTTCGGAAAAAAAAATCAATCCATGAGCAGACGGGTCCCCGGCCAATAATAAAAGGTATAAAAGTCTTGCTGGGATTGGTGGCTGATCATGGTAGTCAGGTCTTTTTGTATCCTTAAAATATTGTTGCTTCTATTTATAAACGGCATCCCTACTTGTGTCAACCCTTTTTTAAAACAAAAATGATTGACGCCGGTAGGCCAGTCTGGTAGCATAGAATTCAATTTTTTTTAGAGAAATTTTATGCGATCATTTTTTATTTCAATCAATAACTGGTGGTGGTGGCAGGATTCGAGGGAGGGGTTCGTCCGCCGCTAAGTAACCCCATTAACTAAAAAGCCGTGGAGAGCCACTCCGGTTCTCCACGGCTTTTTTATTTCAGAAAGAAAAAGAAACTATGTTTACACCGGGTTTTAAGACTTTTGAGAAACTTTCCACCCAGGGAAACCTGATTCCCATTTATCGGGAGATCCTCGGCAACCTGGAAACCCCGGTGGCCCTGCTCAGGGAATTGGGGGGTTCTCCTTACCATACTCGTACACATAATCGTACACGCAATTCTCCCCCTCGCTGAGTTGAATAATGGGACACAAGATAAATTTTCAATAATATAAATCAGGAAATGGAACGGGCCATGGATGAGATCTTCAGCGGACAGTCCACTCCGGCCCAGATCAGTGCCTTTATTACGGCCCTGCGCATCAAGGGGGAGACGGTCGAGGAGATCACCGGCGCGGCCCGGGCGCTGCGGGCCCGGGCCGGCGCCCTGAACCTGAACAATCATTCGGTCAACCTGGACCGATTTCAATCTGCTCGGCCCTTTGACCAACCCGGCCGGGGCCTCGGCCCAGGTGATGGGGGTCTACGCGCCGGAGTTGACCGAAAAACTGGCTCAGGTCCTCAACCGGTTGGGGACCCGGGAGGCCTTCGTAGTCTGTGGCGAGGGCTCTCTGGATGAGATCAGCATCTGTGGACCGACCCGGGTTTCCCATCTTAAGGATAATCGGGTCAGGACCTTTGAGCTGACCCCCGAGGAATTGGGATTCCAACGCGCCGGCCTGGAGTCGATCCGGGGCGGAGACGCGGCCGCCAACGCCCTGATAATCCGGTCTATCCTGGAAGGAGAACCGGGACCGAAGCGGGAGATGGTCTTAATGAACGCCGCCGCGGCCTTTAGGGCGACTGGACTGGATAAAAATTTTCAGGAAGGGGTTCGGCGGGCTAAAGCCTCCATCGATTCCGGTCAGGCCAGAAACAAACTCGATCAACTGATCGCCTTTTCCCAGGAATGCCGGCCATTCCTGAGGAAAGCCATTTAATACGAAAGTGTTTTCCTAATTTCTTTAACCGCTGTGAAGTCCCATCAGTCCTGGGATGGACCTCTCCCTTTCCCCCATAGCATCCCGGCCTCTTTGGCGGTTTTAAGCACATAGCCTTGCTTGTGGGCCCACTCCCGGCCGGCTTCCACCAGTCGGCTATTGCCGCTCTGAAAAAAATTCTCGGCCATTTTATTAAACCCATATCGATTTAAGGCTTGGATTAGAACCGCCTCGGTTCCGGAGTCGCCGCGGGCAATGAAATAGGCATGGGCTCCGGCCACTACCTCCAGGTTTTCCTCCTGCATCGCCTTGGTCAAAAAGGTCGCCGCTTGAGGATCGTTGATTTCTCCCAGGGCCGAGGCGGCTTTTCGGCGGACAAACCATTTTTTATCTTTCAACAAGGACAGGAGCGGCTCAACCGCCTGGGGGTCTTTGAGTTTTCCCAGGGCCCAGGCTGCCTGGCTCCGAACCTCCTCCCGATCGTCTTTCAGCAACCGGATTAAAGGGGATACGGACCGGGGATCCTTCAGTTTGCCCAAGGCCCTGGCGGATTCCGCTCGAACCTCCCCTACCCCATCACCTAAGGTTTCGATCAAAGGCTCCACCGCCCGACGGTCCCGGATCTTGCCCAGGGCACTGGCGGCTTTTCTCCGAACGTAGTCCTCCAGGTCCTTTAAAGCCAGGATCAGCGGTGGCACGGCGCGAGGATCTTTGATCACTCCCAGGGCGCTGGCGGCCCGACGGCGGACAAAACCTTTTTCATCTTTTAAGGCGCTGATCAGCGGTTCGACGGCCTGAGGGTCCTTTAATTTTCCCAGGGCCTGGGCCGCCTGGGAACGGACCGACCAGTTCTCATCTTTGAGCTTTTGAATCTCTTTGGATAGTTCCGAAGACTCTCCCCAGACGGTTATGCAGGACGCCAGGAAAAGAATCAGCCCGAGAGCCGGATAGGCCGGCCACTTGCTCTTCATGGTGCTTTTACTCCTTTCGGGTCGGATCGTTTTTGTTTAGGAAGGGAGGAGGAATACATGATTTCCCCTTCCGCTGAAACTACCTTGACCAGGATGACGTTCTCTTTCACCTGAAGATAGGTGAATCCCAACTCGGGGGCGGCAAAAAGACTGCGCGGCCCCGTTTCTTTTTCCGGTCTAAGCTTTCCACCGGCGCCGGAGATGAACAGGGGCAAACCGCAATCGGCCTTGAGCACCTGCAAATTGTGTTCATGGGCCGAAAGGTAAAGATCGGCCCGGCCGCAGAGCAGGGGCAACACCAAGGCCGTCATAAAATCCGTATCCCCATGGTAGCCGTAGGAGTGGATCGGTTTGTGGCCCAACACCAGGTTCCAGCGGGCCTGGGAATTTCCCAGCTCTTTATTTAGCCAATCCACCTGGGCCGGGGAGCTGTCTAAAACATTAGTGTTGAGGGCCAGAATCTTAAGATCCCCGATGGTCAGCGAATAGACATCCGAGGGCATCCGCCAGCGGGAGGATCTTTGGGAATACTCCACTTGCGCCTTCCAGTTATACCTTTCGTCCTTCCGCCCCCAATCGTGCTCTCCCAGAATGGCATAAAAAGGGATGCAGAGACCCTCATAAGGTTTTTCAAATTTTTCAACAAACTGGGGATCATCGGCGCTCCGGACCCCCTGGGGATGAATATTATCCCCCAGCATCAGGGCCAGGTCACACCCGTTCTTTTCGCAGAACTTTTGCATGGCCCCGGCCACCTTCAATTGGTTTTCGTCTCCGGTACCGTTGTCGCCGAAAACCAAAATACGCAACTCACCGGTAGCGGAATCCGTCTGGCAGCCTTTTTGGGGAACAAGCCTGGACAGAACGACAGCCGGGGGATTTTCAAAGAGGTAATCCTTAAAAACGGTTACCGCGCTCTGGCTGATCGAAGGCGCGCTTAGGACGGTGAGGGTCCAGATAAATACCAACAGCATATATTTCTTGTGGCGCAGAGCCTTCCTTCGATTATCTATAATCATTTCGTCACCCGAACAGAAAGCTTGATTTTTTGTTAAACCTGGGCTATAGAATAGCTATTTTTTTTTCGCGCTGACATTCTAAAAAGGAGCGGACGAATTCGTTAAGCCATGGATGAACAAATTACGAATCTGGAAGTAATGCAGTCCTTGTTGGAATCGCCCCTGAGCAGTCAGTTATCCGAGGAGGAATTGGCTGATTTTGTTTACAAAATCAAAGAGATGGTTAAAGAAAAATCAAAAATGGGGTAGCCGGCGTTTCTTAATAAAATTATTTTTCCTCCGTGACCTCCTTTTCTTCTTCTGCAGCGCTGTCCCGCCACAACCAGATCACCATGGTGATTAATCCCATCCAGGCCGACAAACCGGCAAAGATGGCCATAAATACCCGGAATTTAAACTCCATCCCCTTCAGCCACAGAGTGACTGCCAAAAAAATAACCATCCCTGCCAGGAGAACACCCAGTTTTTTCCCGATTCGTTTGAACCTTGGGTTCATATTATTAACCTCGCAAAAAGTCTGACATCGACTTTCTGCTCGGCGGGGGAGTGCTTCCCCTCCCCCGCCATTTGAAGTGAATTCAAATGGTCCCACCCCCACCCCAGCCCGGCGCTTAATCGCGCTCGGGCTGCTGACGGGCTTCTGATGAATCCGTCACTCTTTATAACCTCTTAAAGAAAAAAATCCCGTTGACAGTTTTAGCTAATCAGCCTTATATAGCATAAACCTCCATAAAAATAAAATATTTCGAAGGCCACAGGCGAGATATGAAGCCGACACAGGACTTTCAAAAAGCCCGGGAACGGATGGTCAAAGAACAGCTCATTCCCCGGGGCATTACCGACCCGGGGGTCTTGAAGGCCATGGGCCGGGTGCCCCGTCACCTCTTTATAGAGGAAGCCCTCTGGGGGGAAGCCTATAACGACTATCCCCTGCCGATCGGTGAACATCAGACCATCTCCCAGCCCTATATCGTGGCCCTCATGACCCAATCCTTAGGGCTGACCGGCAAAGAAAACATCCTGGAGATCGGGACGGGTTCAGGGTACCAGACCGCCGTCCTGGCCGAAACCTGCAAAAAGGTCTATTCCATCGAGCGGGTCCGTCCCCTGGTGATCAAAGCCCGGAAGATCCTGGACCAACTTCATTACCACAATGTGCTCATCAAGGTTTTTGACGGCACCTACGGCTGGTTGGAGGAAAGCCCCTTTGACGCTATCATCGTCACCGCCGCAGCCCCCCGGGTACCGGAACCCTACATCCGGCAGTTGGCCCTTCACGGCCGCCTGGTGATTCCGGTGGGGGACCGTTATTCCCAAGCCCTCCTACGAATCAGTAAAACGGAGCAGGGGGTAGTTCAAGAGGATCTGGGCGGAGTGCGCTTCGTCAGCCTAATCGGCGATCACGGCTGGCAGGATTAAAATAGAAATTCCATATCTCAGTCATCAAGCTTCCGGATCAATTCTTTCTGACTCTTAGTTGGGTAATCATGGCCTGGACTCCTAATCTGATTTTCCTATTTTCAAATCAATCGTTTGTTTCGATTTTGTCAATGGATCTAAACCCAGTCTTCCCATTCGGCGCGACAGGTCTTAACTCATCTCTGATGTGCTTTCCTGGCGCGCTTACCTACAAATCGTTTATATCGACAGCCCTGGAAATCATCGATTATCTTTTGAAGTCTGCATTAAAAGGGCAAGGTCTGGAATTAACTTGTTCTCCTTGCCGATGCCGTGTCACTCCGCCAACCCTTCTAGGATAAGGGTGTCACTTTGCAGTCCTCAAAGGATACGTTAAACGGCAAATGGAAAGTCATTTTTGCATTTATAATGCCGGTTGCCACCATTCCTTCGAGAACTTTGCAGTCGGTTGAGCTCACCGCTTCTCGAACACTTTCGGTAGCGGAATTGCATCCCAAGACGATCACGGCCTCATATTCTCTCGCCACTTTCTCCAATTTTTTGCGCCGGCCTGACGTCCACATGCAAAGAAACCATTGATTTGGAATGGGGTTCTTGAACACTTTTGTGGTTACACCTTTCTCCTTCAGGTGCAGTTGCAGTTTCCCGATGTATTGTTCGAAAGGAACCGACTTCAGGAAACTCCTGAAGAATTGAATGAAAGGTTTTCTTTCCTTCACGGACACAACTACTGCAGGACACATATTGCAAGGCACGATCAAGGCTGAGCTTAGTCCTTCCACTTTCGAAACCACATCCAAATCATCAAAATAGATTGGCATTAGTCCCTCCTCATCTTCTCATTGCCTTGCTCAAGGCGAATAGGGTTTAACGGCAGCTTATGTTGATAATATTAGTTCTCCTTTTTAAGGGCAGTGATGAGAGGAATTTAAAAATGAGTCCTCAAGATATTCTCAAAATTGTCCTCCAGCCTTAAATTTCACAATGCCACCTACCAAGTCTTTTGGGTGGGAAACTCTGAAGGTGAACGATTAAGTTCATTACGTTCGATAATATGGTCCCAGTTAGAGAATTATTGAAATCTAAGGCACTCTTCTCTGTAACTCAAATTTATTTCCTCCCCAGAACATTTCAAAGTCATATTGCTTCCCACTTTTCCCGTCAACTTTTATAGGGACAGGATCAGAAACCATGAGTGTTGCCGGAACGAGTTGTATTTCAAATATTCCGGAGGGTCTTTGCCAAATAAGAGTTTCTCCCGGTGCAACTTGTCCCACAACCTTCCCATCATCTGATACTTCTATCGACCTTCCACTACCCATGAATTCGGATCGTCGTTCGACCTTAATTAAAACATTTCCGGGAGATAAGTTGCTCATATCAGAAACCGGCAAATATTGATGAGTTGTTGCACATCCTCCCAAAAAAATAAGCAATAAAATAATCGCAACTTCTTTCATATCCAGCACCTCCTTGAAACCCCGCTCGATTTTATTAATTAAAACTTAATATTAGATCGATGAGGTCCCCCCCCAATTCGTGGAAATCAATTTTGATTGATTTTATAATTGTGTCGTTATCCAATTCCTTCACAGACGTAGTTCTTCTTGTTTCAAATTTAAGAAGAATTTCATTGTTTAATGAATCCATTATTTCGCCACGGATTTCAACCCAAGACAATGAATACCACCAAGCTGTTTTCTTTTGGAGTCCAATCTGACTTATCGATATTTTTATAATAAGTGACCTAATATTATAGTTCATTTCAACAACTTTAATATTTTTAGGGTTATCTTTAATTCTATTAATAAATATCCTCTTCCCTTGGCTTATAAGATTTAATTTGTCCTCCTCAGTTAACGAATTTTCCATTAATTGAAATTGTGCATTTGACGTATCAATATCAGGAATTAATAATTGTCCAAAATCGGAGGTCCTAAATGTCTTTATAATTTCAAGTCTATTAATCCTTCTACCCCAATCTTCATGGATTCCAGGATTGATATTTTTTGTTGCTGCATTAACATTGACACAAAATAAGATGGTAATAATGAAAGACATAGCAGATAATCGGGATTTCATTTCCACCCTTTCATGTAAATAAAATTCAACTATAAGACTTTAATTAAAACAAATCTTGATCATGGAACCCTGAGTTCTGGAGCATTCAATAGAATATTTTGCATTTTAAGCAATGCATCTCTGGCTGCTCGTTTACCGGCTAGAGAGAAATCTGATTTGAATTCATCATACTCCGCGAGTCCTTCGCCGTTCACTGTAGGTTTAATGATTTCCTTGCCATTTGGGTCTGTAATATTGCATGTCAAATTAACTATAAAATGGGTTGGAGGCCATGTAAATGAACTCTGGGAGGAAGAAACCGTGGTTATTTCTGGGATAATGATATAGGAAATAGATAATCTGCTAATGGTTTCCGTGTCAGTAGTAGATTTAAGTTTAGTGACCTCTTTGAAGACGTTTTCCAACATCGTATAGAAGCCGGCTTCGATATCTTTATATGGAAAATAACTGACGGAATCCCCTCCCCCACCAGGGGTTGTGACATTTTTATCTCTCACTTCTGGGGCTATATAATAACCAATACTCTTTTCGATAGGAAGGAATTTGGTATCCCTTTCAATTTTACTGATATCAGGGCTAATGGCAATTGAGTGTGCACAACCGGTGATGGAAATAATTGCAACAAAAAGTAAGACATAGAAAGTAGAACGCATATTCTCCTCCTTTTAATAAAAACCATCTTTACATTTGAAACTCCCAGAATCTCTAATGGACAACTCTGTTGATCACCCCATTTATAAACGAGGATCAATTTTTACGCCTGCATCGGACCGGACTGCCCGGTTTGCCATCGCCAGGATTGTTATCAGTCGATTCCTCCTTACTGGCGTTATGCCCAAAAGCTCTTTCCGGAGTTTAAGAAAGAACGAATACCGGATGAAGAACTGTTCGTCCTGGCCCGCAGTGCCAGGCGGGTCCACAAAGAACGGGCCATGCGCCTATGCAACCCTTTTTCCTTACTTTATTTTTCCTAAAACCTTTTCAATAAAACCGACTCCAAAAGAAGGTGGGACTTTAAATTGACTGATTTCTTTTGCATTAACGGTAAGTTTGAGAGAAACAGTATTGCTTACTTGGCCTTTAGCATCCTTTAGCCAAAAATCCATAAAGACATCTCCAGCTGGGCCAGTTGGCCAGGCGTATTTGTTTTGCTGGTTTCCAGATGGACCCGAAATCCCCAATTCGGCAGCTGTAAATTTTACCGTCGTCGATCTCCCCTGAAGGGGGACCTTAGACCAAACTTCGGTAATCTCTCCATCGGAATCACACCAACAATAAGTTTTAGTAAATGGTTGCCCTGCCTTAGCAGTGCTATCGGCAGTCATGGAAAACTTTGGAACCCCATTGTTGTCACAGGACAGGCTTAAGCCTCCTCCGGTACTCGCCCCCCCCCCAGGAGGGGGGAACCCGAGTCGCTGCACCACTGCAGCCATGCAACGGCCCTGGCCTTTTACGACGGGATTGCGAAGACACCCATTTGCCTGCCGGCAACGACAGGCTCTTTTACCCAATACCAAGCCATTCAAGCCCGCAGCCCTTATCGATCCTGGCCCTGACAGGGGAATGCGTCCCGCTCTTCCTTGCGAAAGCAAGGCCCCCCTCTCGTGTGCTTTGCTCTACTGCTTGGCTTTCCTGCGTCCAAAAACATCTATGCCGTTTGAACATTCAATTACCGAAAGACATGAGTACTTCTAAACAGTCTGTTCGTTCAGTTAGCAATAGCACCAAGAGCGGCCGCAACAAGCCCGCCGGCCGGAGCATGATCCGGGAATTTTCCAGCACTTGATTCGGAACGAGTCGCAGTGAAAGTTGCGTTTACGGTCACTTTTCCCGTCATTGAAAAGGTTCCGGACATGCTGTTGCCCGTCACAGTTGCACTGCCGCTGCCCGTAATATTCACGCCATTTAGTGTGAACGGGGTGAACGTCAACGCCAACTGATTGCCGGATACCGTTCCGGTGACGGCAAGGCTGTCCCACGTCCCCGACAAGTTGTTGCCGCTCTGGCCCAGAATCAGAGTGGTCGGGAGCGTGCCGGTTTCCTTGCTATTGCCCGTGCCTTTCCACGTGCCG
>Ga0315283_10001322_pt1 | contig 19820 bp, 21 predicted proteins | sample YL17G09_0_MG_FD_204541 | JGI IMG/M metagenome (GOLD analysis project Ga0315283, IMG submission 204541) | Sediment microbial communities from Yellowstone Lake, YNP, Wyoming, USA - YL17G09_0 | ecosystem: Environmental > Aquatic > Freshwater > Lake > Sediment | place: USA: Wyoming | collected... | reverse complement strand
TCTGCCCGTGCACCTGCACGCGCCGCACGCGCACGGGCAAGCCGCGCGGCTGCAGCTCGAGCAGGTCGCCGGTGCGGATGCGGCCGCGCCACAGCGTGCCGGTCACGACGGTGCCAAAGCCCTCGACGATGAACACGCGGTCCACCGGCAGCCGCGCGGGCTCGTCGGCGGGGCGCAGCGCCAGGCCAGCGAGTTGCGCGTCGATGGCGGCGAACAGCTCGGCGGTGCCGGCGCCGCTCACGGCCGAGAACTCGACCACCGGCATGGTGGCGAACGGCGTGCCGGCGAGCAGCGCGGCGACGTCGCGCCGGATCTCCCCGACCCAGTCGGCATCGACCAGGTCGCGCTTGGTGAGCACGATCACACCACGCGTCACGCCCAGCAGCCGCACGATGGCGAGGTGCTCGCGGGTCTGGGGCATCACGCCTTCGTCGGCGGCGATCACCAGCAGCACCAGGTCCACGCCGCCGACCCCGGCGAGCATGTTCTTGACGAAGCGCTCGTGCCCGGGCACGTCCACGATGCCGAGGTGCACGCCGCCGGGGGTCACGAGTGGTGCGAAGCCGAGGTCGATGGAGATGCCGCGCTTCTTCTCCTCGGGCAGCCGGTCGGTGTCCACGCCGCTCAGGCGGCGCACCAGCGCGGTCTTGCCGTGGTCGATGTGTCCGGCGGTGCCGACGATGGCAAGGCGGGTGCTGGGGATCTCAGGGACCATGGCGGGCAGTGTAGACGATGCCGGGCCCGGGCATCAGCCGGGGCCCGGGCCGGGGCGACGCTCCACATCAACCGCCGGGCGCGCCGACGGACGATACCGGCTTGTCTGAGATATATCCGTACGAGTATATTGCATGCGTGCCGGGATCATGGCAGCTCCAAGTGACCCACGGCATCGCGATGCCGCGTCGGCACCTGGCCGTGATCAGACAGCGGCTGCAAGCTGCCAGACAACTCGACGAGAGAGGTGACCATGAAGCGCGCCAGGAGAACTCCTGACCACGTCGTAAGCTCCGGGAACGTCTTCCGGGATCTGGGACTCCCGAACCCGGAAGAGGAACTCACGAAGTCGTCGTTGCTCTTCGAGATCAGCCACGCCATCAGGCAAAGAGGTCTGAAGCAGACCGAGGCGGCGCGGATCCTCGGGATTCCCCAGCCGCAGGTGTCGAACCTGCTGCGCGGGCGAACCACCGGGTTCTCCGTGCAGAGGCTGTCGCTGCTCCTCGGCAAGCTCGGCAAGAGCGTGACCATCGTGGTGTCGGACGAGCCACCTCCGGCGGGGCCGCTGCAGATCCTCGTGGTCCGTGACTCCGCCGGGTTGATCGGCCGCATGACGAAGGTGCGGATCGCGGCCGATCAGCGACCGGCGGCGGGTTACTCCAGCGCTCGCCGGCGGGTTTCCGCCGGTGCGGCAAGTGCGAAGCAGAGCAGCGTTCGGAAGAAGCAACTGGCGAGCCCGGCTCGCTACGCCCGTCCGCGCTCCCGCCCGCGCTCGAAGGCGGTCACGCCGGGGGCGAAGTCCTCGCGCACGAAACCATAGAGCCCGCAGTGCACCAGCCCGGCCGCGTGGAACTGGCGGTCGTAGAACGCTGGGCTGCGGCGCTTCATCTCGTGGAAGTCGCCGGCGATCAGGTCGGGGCGGGTGAAGAGCTCGATCCAGGCCATCCCCTCGAGCAGGCCCGCGAGCACGCGCAGGCCGCGGCGCAACTCGCCCGCGGGCACGTAGTGGAGCACGTCCGAGCAGACGATCAGGTCGAAGGGTCCTTCGAGGCCGAGGGCGCCCAGCCCGCCGAAGCTGCCGAGCCGCAGGTTGCGCCGGCGGCCGAAGCGCTGCACCGCGTACTCGCTCGAGTCCACGCCGATGTAGCGCAGGCCGGGCCGCAACCGCGCGAGGATGGGCTGCCACGGGCCCTCGCCGCAGCCGACATCGAGCACGGAGCGCACCGGACGCTGGATCAGGTACTCGGCGGCCGCGAGCGCGAGGCGCACCTTGCGCTCGACCATGACGCCCACGTGGATGCGGGTGGCGGGGTCGCGATACCAGCGCTCGAAGTAGTCGCGGTCGTAACGCTTGGGCGTCATGGCGGGCGGGGGCACAGGGCGGCGGGCGGCGCGGCCTCCGGAAACCGGGGCTGCGCGGCGCTCGGCTACGCTCCGGACTCCTTGATGCGTTTCACGTCCGCCCCCAGTGCGGCGAGTTTCTGCTCGATGGCCTCGTAGCCACGGTCCAGATGGTAGATGCGCGAGATCCTGGTCTCGCCCTCGGCCACCAGCGCCGCGATCACCAGCGCGGCACTGGCGCGGATGTCGGTCGCCATGACGGGTGCTCCCGAGAGGCGCTCGACGCCCTTCACGATCGCGACGTTGTTCTGCATGCGCACGTTGGCCCCGAGCCGCGCGAGCTCCGGCACGTGGCTGAAGCGGTCCAGGTAGATGTTGTCGGTGATGGTGCTGGTGCCGTCGGCGACGGCGCACACCGCCATGATTTGCGCCTGCATGTCGGTCGGGAAGCCGGGGAACGGCTCGGTTACGACATCGAGCGCGGCGGGCCGCACGGGTCCGCGCACCGTGACCTCGCGCTCGCCGGCGAGCACCTCGCAGCCGGCCTGCTCGAGCACGCGCAGCACGATCCCCAGGTCCGCGGGTTCGCAGTTCCCGATCGCCAGGCTGCTGCCGGTGATGGCAGCGGCCGCGAGAAACGTGGCGCCCTCGACGCGGTCGGGGATGATGGCGGTCTCGATCGGCCACAGGTGCTTCACCCCGCGGATGGTCAGTTGCCGCGAACCGATGCCCTCGATCTCGGCGCCGCACTGCACCAGCACCTCGGCAAGCGCGGTGATGTCGGGCTCGATGGCCACGTTGTCGAGCGCGGTAACGCCCTCGGCGAGTACCGCGGCCATCATCAGCTGCGCGGTCGCACCGACCGAGACCACGCCGAAGTGGAAGTCGGCGCCCTTGAGCCGCACGTCGCGCCCGACCACGTAGCCGTGCTCGATCTCGAGGTTCGCGTTCATCGCGTTGAGACCGTCGAGGTGCAGGTTGATGGGACGCGGACCCCAGGCGCAGCCGCCGGGCAGCGAGACGCGCGCCGCGCCGAAACGCGCGAGCAGCGGGCCCAGCACGTAGACACTGGCGCGCATGGTGCGCACCAGGTCGTAGGGCGCTTCGAACGAGGTGACGTTGGTGGTGTCCACGACGCAGGTGTGGCCGTGGAAGGCCACCTTAGCCCCGAGGGTCTCGAGCACGCGGGCCATGGTGCGCGTGTCGGACAGCAGGGGCATGTTGCGCAGCGTGTGCACTCCGGAGGTGAGCAGCGTGGCGGCCATGAGCGGCAGGGCCGCGTTCTTCGCCCCGCTGATCTCCACGCGGCCGGAGAGCCGCTGCCCCCCGCGAATGATCAGGGCGTCCATGGTTTTGGGCCTCGCGTGTTCCGCAGAGGTGGAATCAAGGGTGCCCGAATCAGGCCTCGGCGACGCGACATCCATGTGCTGGTCCTTTGGTGCGGCCGATGACCGTCCCTGGCCATGCTGCGGTGATGTTCCAGGGCGCGAAGAGCCGATTATGCGAGCGCGGGCGGGCTCGTGCAAGGAGCGCGTCCCCAAGGCGCGTGGAATCGGGCGGCGAGGAGCCGTATCATCGCCGCGCAGGCCGGTCGGAAGCCACCGCCCCCACATCTTCCCGAGATCCTGGAGAACCGACATGTCGAGGCTCGCACTCATCGCTCTGCTGTTCACGCTCCTGCCGGCGGACACCGCCGGCGCTGCCCGCGTCTCCCCCGCGAACCCGGTCAAGATCGACCGAACCGAGGCCGATTCGCTGACGCAGGCCATCCTCAAGGATCGCGCCGACACCGAACAGTGGCTCAAGAGCAGCGAGACCTCGTACCTCGCGACGGTCCAGCGCGTGGACTTCGGCGCGCGCAAGACGCTCACGGTCGGACGCGATCCGGACAACGACGTCAGCATCGCGGACCCGAACGTCTCGCCCCATCACCTGATCGTGTCGGTATCGGGCGACTCGTTCCACGTCACGGGGATCGATCCCGGGGTCGCGTTCTTCTCCAAGGACGAACGGCTGACCAACGCCACCCTGGCTCCGGGCGGCATCAGCATCGGAGGCTTCACGCTGCGCCTGTCGCACCAGCGCTTCCCGGCCATCATCGTCTTTGATCCGAAGAGTCCGAATTTCGCCCGGTACAAAGGGCTCCAGTGGTTCCCGGTGGACCTCTCCTGCCGCTACCTGCTCCCGCTCACGCCGAACCCGAAGCCGGACACGGCGCTCATCCTCTCGACCCGCGGGAACCGGCGCCGCGCGGTGCGCGTGGGCTGGTTCGATTTCATGGTCGGCAAGACACGCTGCCGGCTCGAAGCGACGCGGCTGCTGGAGCCGGGCGTGGGCGAGAACGACGTCTCGGTGTTCTTCCGCGACGCCACCACCGGCAAGGAGAGCTACGCCACTGGTCGCTACGTGGACCCCGAGCGGTTGCAGGACGGGCGCTACCTGCTGGACTTCAACCTGAGCTACAACCCCGCCTGCGCCGTCTCGGAGCACTACAATTGCCCGATCCCGCCGAAGGAGAATACGCTCAAACTGCCGATTCGCGCGGGCGAGATGGACGCGCACTACCACGAATAGGAGGCTTCGTGCCGCTGCTCTCGCTGGTGGCGACCGCACTGCTCCTGGCTTCCCCCGCGGCGGCCGCCGACTCCACCGCCGCAGCCGCCCGCGATTCCCTCCCGGCCCGCGCGGGCGCGCTGCGCGTGTACACGAACTGCCCCGACTGCAAGACCGACGACCACGAGTACCTGCGCGCTCACGTCACCTTCGTGGACCACGTGCGGGATCCGCGGTACGCCGACGTGCAGGTCCTCGAGACCTCGCAGGACACCGGCGGCGGCGGCTTCGAACTCACGCTCACGTTCATGGGCCAGGGGCGCCTCGCCGGCGTGAGCGACACGCTGCGCTGCTTCACCCGACCGGGCGACAGCGACGAGATGGTGCGCCGCGCCTTCGCGCGGCTCTGCGGGCTCGGCCTGGTGCGCTTCGCCGCGCGCACGCCGCTCGCGGACCGCATCGCGGTCTCCTACGCCGAGCCCGCGGCCGCCGCGGCCCCGCGAGCGGCGGACCGCTGGCACCACTGGATCCTCACCACCAGCCTGAACGCCTGGATCAACGGCCAGAGCTCGACGCGCTACCTGAACGCCTGGGGTTCCATCGCGGCCAACCGCATCCTGAAGAACGACAAGTTCACCTTCTCCGTGAGCGGCTCCTACTACGAGAGCCGCTTCGATCTGGACGACGGCGAGCGCATCCTGAGCGTCTCGCGCAGCCGCAGCACGAGCGCCCGCTACGTGTGGGGACTGGGCGAACACTGGTCGGCGGCGGCACGCGCCTCCGCGTACCGCTCCACCTACAGCAACATGGAGTTCGACTGGGGCCTGGGCCCCACGCTCGAGTTCAACGCCTTCCCCTATTCGCAGTCCACGCGCCGGCAGCTGCGGTTCGACTACTACATGACCTTCCACCGGGCGAACTACGAGCGCGGGACCATCTTCCTGAAGACGTCCGAGAGCCTGTGGCGTCAGGGGGTCGAGGTGGCGCTCAAGAGCAGCGAGCCCTGGGGCTCGAGCCAGATCTCGCTCTCGGGCTTCCACTACCTGCACGACTTCGGCAAGAACCTGCTGAGCGCGGACGGGTCGGTCTCGCTGCGCGTGCTGGAGGGCCTGTCGCTCAAGGTCTCGGGCAACGCCTCGCGGGTGCGGGACCAGCTCTCACTGCAGGCGCAGGGGGCCACGCTGGAGGAGATCCTGCTCCAGCGACGCCAACTGGCGACCCAGTACCAGTACTACGTCTCGCTGGGCCTCGACTACACCTTCGGCTCGATCTTCAGCAACCTCGTCAACGCGAGGTGCGGCGACTAGCATGGGCTAACCGATCCACAGCCGCTCCTCCATCTCCAGCGGGCTTTGGGCCTTCCGGGAGTCACGCGCAGGTTGCGGTGCGACCGGGCGTCAACGGAACCCGAAGGGCCAAACCACCCAGAGGCGGTCCCCCGAAGCGCTCAACGCTCACCTGGGCACCCTGCTTCCCAGCCTGAACAGGCCGCTCAGCGTCCACCCACTTTCATCGCGCATCGAATCGCCTTCAGTGCTATGCTCGGGGTTCTGGCGGGAATCACCCTGCGTTGCGCATCGAGCCGAACCCGCCCGGCCGGTGACATCACACGGAGGCCGCCGTGATGAAGTGCCCGTTGTTCACCCTGCGATTCCGCGCCATCTTCCTCGCAGCCGCCCTGCTTCCGGCACTGGCCAGCGCACAACCACCGGCCTACCTGACGCAGTGGGGCACGTACGGCTCCGGGCCGGGGCAGTTCACCATCCCCTACGGTGTCGCAGTGGGCGGTGGCAACGTCTACGTCGCCGACTACCTGAACCAGCGCGTCCAGGAATTCACGGGCGAAGGCACCTATCTGACCGAGTGGGGCAGCTACGGCAGCGGCGACGGACAGTTCTTCAACCCTGCTGGAGTGGCGACCGACGCGGCGGGCAACGTCTACGTTGTGGACCAGGTCAATTGCCGGATCCAGAAGTTCACCGGCACGGGTGCCTACCTGACCCAGTGGGGATCCCCGGGCAGCGGGGACGGACAGTTCAGCATTCCCTCCGGAGTGGCGACGGACGCCGCCGGCAACGTCTACGTCACGGACGGTGGTGAGAATCAGCGGGTCCAGAAGTTCACCGACTCGGGCATCTACCTGACCCGGTGGGGTTCCCCCGGCAGCGGGGCCGGGGAATTCAGTGAGCCCTCGGGGGTGGCGGCGGACGCCACCGGCAACGTCTACGTTTCGGACTTGAATCACCGCGTCCAGAAGTTCACGAGCACTGGTTCCTACCTGACCCAGTGGGGCTCGCTCGGCAGCGACAACGGGCAGTTCAACGAGCCTTTCGGAGTGGCCACGGACGCGAACGGCAATGTCTACGTCGTGGACCTCGGCAATTCCCGGATCCAGATGTTCAACGGGACCGGCACCTACCTTACCCAGTGGGGCTCATCCGGGAGCGGCGACGGGCAATTCAACGAGCCCTTCGGAGTGGCGACGGACGCCACCAGCAACGTCTACGTCTACGTCGTGGACCGGGGCAACAACCGTGTTCAGAAGTTCGGCCCGGGCCCGGTTCCCGCCGCATTCACGAGCTGGGGACGGCTCAAGGCGCTGTACCGGTAGACCGCAGCCGCCGCAGTCCCTGCCCGGACCTGGTGGTGCCAGCGGGCGTCAGCGGATGACGGCGGCGCGCGCCAGCAGGTAGCGGGGCCGGCGCGAGAGGTCGTCGCGAACCTCTACCGCCTGCCAGCCGGGAGCGCCCTGGAGCCAGCCGGCGACTTGGTGCGCGCGCTCCTCGTCCAGTTCGAGCGCGAGCAGCCCGCCCGTGACGAGTTGGCGCGGCGCCTGCTCCACGAGCTCGCGCGCGTCGTCCAGTCCGCTTGCGCCGGAGAAGAGCGCCTGCGGCGGCTCGAACGACCGCACGTCCTCGGGCAGGACGTCCCGTTCGCCGGTCGCGATGTAGGGTGGGTTCGAGACCACGACTTCGAAGCGCTCCTGCGCGCCGACGGCCTCGAACCAGTGGCCGGCCAGGAAGCGAACGCGCCCCGCGAGTTCCAGTGCCGCCGCATTGGCGCGCGCGACCTCGAGCGCCCCGGCGCTCGCGTCGGTTGCCGTGACCACGGCGGCGGGCCACTCGGCCGCCAGCGCGAGTGCGATGGCGCCGGAGCCGGTGCCAAGGTCGAGCACCCGCGGCGCCGCCCAGCGCGGGGCTTCGGCGCGCAGGACCTCGAGCACGACCTCGACCAGCCCCTCGGTCTCGGGCCGCGGGATGAGCACGCGGGGGTCCACGGCAAGATCGAGATCCCGGAACGCGGCGCGCCCGGTGATGTATTGCACGGGCTCGTGCGCGGCGCGCCGGGCGAGCCAGGCTGCGAGCCCGGTGGATTCCGCGCGCGTGAGCTCGCGCGCGCCGAGCAGGTTGAGTTGGGCGCGCGAGCTGCCGAGCAGGCGGCTCAGCAACTCCTCGGCATCGCTGCGGGGCGTGGGCAAGGGCGCGAGCGCGGCGAGCGCGGAGCGGAGCGCGGAGGCGACGGTGGGCTGCATTGGTAGCAGCATAGCGGTCCGCAGCAGCGGCTCCAATGACACCGGGGGGGCGGGGCGGGCACGGGGCATTGGCCCAGAACCCACCCCGCCGCTGATGTCAGCGCCCCTCCAGCACAAACGCGTCGAAGAACATGAAGCCGCAGCAGGCGACGGCACCCACGATCGTGCCGACCTGGGTGCCCGCGGTGACGATGCTGGCGCGCACGAAGAACCCGCAGCCGATGGCGGCCAGCGCGCCAGCCGCGGTGTCGGGCTGCACCGTGGGTTGATCGATCTGGGCCGCCTGCCCGCTGGGCACCGGCGCGGGGACGCCGACCTGTGCTAGGGCGGCTGGCGACAGGAGCGTGAGCGCGGCGATCAGTGCGAACAGCAGGAATGAATGCTTCCGATGCATGACGTGGTCTCCCTTCAGTCGTTGTCGGCCAAGAACGCATGGATGCAGACGAGCGTGGTGTAGAAGACGCTCGCCGGCACTGCGACCATGAAGACGATGGAGCCGGCGCAGGCGACGTACCTCAACGCCGTGCCGGCTCCGTTCGGCGCCGCGGTCGCGGCCTCGGCCCGCGGCGGCACCGGCGCGAGCGCGAGCATGACTGTCAGCGCCAGCGCCACGATTCCACTCTTCTTCCACATCTCTTCTCCTCCTCCGGGGGCGCCGGGGGCTGATCGGACGATCCTGCGGGGGCAAGGCTTCCGCCGGCTGCTGCGACGCGCCCGCTCGAAGCCTGCGTGCGGGCCACGTGCCCGGCTCAGTCAACGAACCGGGTACTCACGTAACGTCCGCGGGGGTCGAAACAAAGCACTTCTCCATAGACGCGGTGGCCCCAGCGCCGGCGCCAGTCACCGCGCGCGTCCCACCACAGCGGGGCGGCCCGGAACGCGGCGAGCGTGGCGGCGCCGGGCCGGCGCGGAGTGTCAACGATGAGCGCGCCCACGCGCAGGCCGCGGCGCGGGTGGGTGGTCAGCCGCGCGAGCGCCTGCAGGCAGTGGGGGCAGTCGGGGTTCACCGCGACCAGCCAGGTGCCGGCGCTCGAGTCGGCCGTGGCCGCGCCCACGAGCACGAGTGGCGCGCCGAGACCGGGCGTCTGCCAGACCCGCGTGCGGTCGAGATGCCAGAGCCAGCCCAGCGCGGCAAGTGCCGCCCCGGCGAGCGCCCAGCCCAGCCAGCCGGCGAGGCGCCGGCCGCGCGAAGTATAGATTGAGCGTCTCATCACAGCGGGCTCATGCCGCGAAAGAGATCCATCGCCCACCACAGCGCGACCCGCGTGGCGAGCCACGCCAGCGTGGTGACGAGCAGCGGCCCCCGCAGGCGGCGCCCGGTGCCGGCCGACTGGAGCCAGGCGGTGATCGCGATGCGCGCGAGCGTGAACAACCCGAGGCTGCCGAACGCCACCCACAGGACGGGCTCCACTGCGGGCAGGCGGTCCTTGAGGAGCTGGAGCCCCGCGACCGGGGCCAGCCAGGGCGCGAGCGCCGGTGCGCGCCCGGCCAGTGCGACCAGGCTCTGCGCGAAGCGGTCCACCAGCGAAAGGGCGACCAGCGCCACGAAGAAGCGGGCGTACGGCAGGCGCACGCCGCGCGTGCGCCACCACAGCGTGTAGGCGAGCGCCTCGACCGCGCTCGCGGCCAGGCGCGCCAGCACCATGATGGTAGCCGCGACGGCAAGGTTCAGCTGCTGCCCGGCGCCGAACTCACCCCCCTGCCGCAGACCCAGTTCCCACCACGAGGCGAGGGCGATGAGGAACAGGAAGACGTTCATCCGGTGCATACGGTGGTAATCGGGCGCGGTGCGCGCGGCCAGGGCCGCAGTCGACGAGTTCATCGGGACCTCCTTGCGGTGGGGCGCCCGGCGGCGAGGGCCGGCGGGGCGGGACCGGGAGCGACACCGCCGCACCGCAAAGCGCGTGCCGTGCACCGAAACGCGGCGCAGGCGCCCTCCGCTGGCATCTGGGATGCCCGGCACTGTCCACGACGCTGCGGGTTCCGTCCACGACGTCTACAGCGCCGCCCGGGCCGCGCCTCAGTTGTTCGCGGCTGAACCCAGGGCTTCGAGCCGCTCGGCCATGTCGGCAGCCAGCAGCGCCTCGGAAAGGTCGTCGAGGTGGCCCTCGAGGATCTCCGGCAGGTTGTGCACGGAGACGTTGATGCGGTGGTCCGTGACCCGGCTCTGCGGGAAGTTGTAGGTCCGGATCTTGGCGCTGCGATCCCCGGTCGAGACCTGCGACTTGCGCTGCGCGGCATACTTGGCCTGCTGGGCCTGCAGCTTGGCGTCGTAGAGCCGCGCGCGCAGCACCTTCATGGCCTTCGCACGGTTCTTGATCTGCGAGCGCTCGTCCTGGCAGGTGACGACCAGATTCGTCGGCAGGTGAGTGATGCGCACGGCGGAGTCGGTGGTGTTCACACCCTGCCCGCCGGGGCCGCCGGAGCGGTAGACGTCCACTCGCAGGTCCTTCTCCTGGATGTCCACGTCCACGTCCTCGACCTCGGGCAGCACCGCCACCGTCGCGGCCGAGGTGTGGATGCGGCCCGAGGCTTCGGTGTCGGGGACGCGCTGCACGCGATGCACGCCGCTCTCGTACTTCATGCGCCGGTACACGGCTTCGCCCGCGAGCGAGAAGATGATCTCCTTGAAGCCGCCCACGCCGGAGGGGCTGGAGGACATGATCTCCTGCTTCCAGCCCAGGCGCTCGGCGTACTTCGTGTACATGCGGGTCAGGTCGCCGGCGAAGAGCGAGGCCTCGTCGCCCCCGGTCCCGGCGCGGATCTCGACGATGACGTTCTTATCGTCGTCGGGGTCGCGGGGCAGCAGCAGGCGCTTGAGCGCGCGCTCGAGCTGTTCGAGACGCGCCCGCAACTCGGGCAGCTCGGCGCGCGCCAGCTCGGCCAACTCCTCGTCGCCCGAGGCCACCGCCTGCTCGTCGTCGGTGAGGGTTCGCTGGACGCTCCGGTGCTCGTCCAACGCGCGGATGGTCTCCTCGAGCCGGGCGCGCTCGCGCGACAGGTCGCGCAGCTTCTTCGGGTCGCTGACGATCTCGCTCACTCCGAGCAGGTCGGTCAGCTCGGCGAAGCGCTCCTCGACCTTCCGGAGCGCCTCCCACATGCCGGTCGAGGCGCTCATTGGATGAACGCCATCTCGCCCTGGGCGGGCACGCCGGCGCGCTCCAGGGCGATCACGGTCTCATCGTTGCGCACGCGCTCCAGTGCCGCGATCGCGACGGCGCACATCTCGAGGTCGGGCTCGCGCGTGGTGAGCCGCTGGAACTGCATCCCGGGCCAGATCAGCCAGCGCACCACCGGCCGGGTCGCGTGGCGGCCCGAGAGCCGCACGAACTCGAAGGCGATGCCGGCAATGAACGGCATGCAGGCGATGCGCAGCAGGTGGTCGCCCACCCCGCGCGGCTTCCCGATGAAGCTGAAGACCACGACGCTCACCACCACCACCAGGAACAGGAACGAGGTGCCGCAGCGCGGGTGCAGGCGCGGAAAGGTCATCACGCTCTCGGGTGTGAGCGGCGCGCCGCGCTCGATCGCGTGGATCGACTTGTGCTCGGCGCCGTGGTAGCCGAGCACGCGGCGCATCTCCTTCCACTGGCTGATGAGCAGCAGGTAGAGCACGAACACCAGCAGCCGGAACACGCCGTCCACCACGCCGAAACCCACCCGGCCGTGGAAGCCGAGCCAGCCGGTCACGCGCGCGGGCAGGATGACGAAGAGGAACATGCCGAGCGTCAGCGAGAGCGCCACGGTCGCGAACTGGAGGAGTTGCTGGGCCGCCGAGGGCTTCGCCTCCGGCTGCGCGCCCGCTTCGCGGCTGGCCTCGTCGGCGCTGAAGTTGAGCGCCGAGATGCCGAGTCCGAGGGTCTCGATGAGCGAGACGGCGCCGCGCAGGACCGGCCAGCCCAGGGGCTTGAAGCGCCGGGTGATCGAAGTGAAGGGGCGCTCGAGCAAGGCGAGCGTGCCGTCCGGGCGGCGCACGGCCACCGCGATGCGCGAGGGCGAGCGCATCATGACGCCTTCGATGACGGCCTGGCCGCCGACCGGCAGGAACGGCATGGGTCCTCCAGATGCGCGAACGGCCCCCGGCCGGTGGCTGGACCGGACGGGAGCCGGATGCGGAACGCTACTGCCCGGCGGTCTCGGGAGTCTCGGGGGTCTCGGCCTTCGCGGTGGCCTGGCTGTAGCGCCGATGGAAGCGCTCGATGCGGCCTGCCCGGTCCATGATCTTCTGCTTGCCCGTGAAGAACGGATGGCAGTTGGAGCAGATCTCGAGATGGACCTTGCCATCCTTGGGATTGGGCTCCTGGGTGGTCCGCGTCTGCCATTCGTTGCTGCAGCTCGCGCAGTGCAGAGTCTGCAGGTTGTAGATGGGATGGATACCGGCTCTCATCGATTCCTCCAGGTGGGTCCTGCCAGGGCCAGCGGGGCCTGCGTGACCGGACTCGTCCGCGCTGAATCCCCAGCATGACAGCGGCCGAGGATTATGCCCGAAGCGGGCCGGGAAACCAAATCGCTGCGGCCCCCGCGACTGGTGCGGGCTCCAACGCCTGAGCGATCTAGCGCCCCCCTACGGCTGGGGCGGCAGGTTCATCGCGGCCCACTCCTCGCGCGCCGGGCCGTAGACACCCGGCACCGCGAGCCCCGCCTGGCGCATGAGCACGGTCATCTGCGCCCGATGGTGCGCCTGGTGCAGGATCAGGGAGGAGAGCGCCGCGCCGCGCGCCCACTGCTCGCCATACATCGGGATCCGCTCGATCAGCATGTCATCCGTCCAGTGCTTCGGCAGCGCCTCCGAGACGGCCCGCGCACAGGCCTCGTACACCCGGATCATCTCCGCCAGCGGCGGCCGCGACGCATCGTCCCCCGGACCGTCTACCGGCAGGTTCGCATGCCTCATCATCTCGGGCAGCGAGATGACGCAGTGCCAGGTCAGGAAGCCCAGCGTGCGGCCCCCCGGGGCCACGGTCTGCGTAAGCGACGCCTCGGTGAGGACCCGGAAGACCTTGAGCGTGGCCTCGGTCTCGTACTTCCAGGCCACGAGGAAATCGTCCACCTTGCGGAACATCGTCAGCCCTCCTTCTTCGGAGCCCCGGCAGCCTACGGGCCTCGTCCACGACCCTCTCCCGCAACCGGCAGATGATACGTGAAGCCGGCGGCCTCCGCGAAGAGATCGGGGGGAGGCACAACTCAGAGGGTGATGACCTTCGCCGCCTCGAGTTGGGCGCTGAGGATGTCGGGCATCGCACAGGCCGTCCCCACGCGCTGGCGGTCCTTGAGGCCGTAGAACTCGAGGCAGGTCGTGCACACCAGCAGCCGGCAGCCGCGCGGTTCGAGCGCGCGCAGCGCCTCGAGCACGGGCGAGCCCTCGCAGACGAGGTGCACGCCCTCGGTGTAGAAGCACAGCGCCCGCGGCGTGAGACCGCCCGCCAGCAGCAGCCCGAGGTACTTACCCATCAACGCGAGCTGCAGTTCGGACTCACCCGAGCCCAGACCCTCGCGCGGGACCAGGATGACGGTGGAAACCAGCGACGCATCGCCACTCATCGGGGACTCCTCGCGGCGCGCAGGCGCCGACGTTCGGCTAGGAGTTCATGCTCTCCAGGAACTTCTTGTTGGTCTTGGTGTCGGAGAGCTTGGTGATCAGGAACTCCATGGCCTCGACCGAGTTCAGTTCGCTGAGAAACTTGCGCAGGATCCAGATGCGCTGGAGCATCTCGGGCGACAGCAGCAGCTCCTCCTTGCGGGTGCCGGAGCGGTTGATGTCGATCGCCGGGAAGATGCGCCGGTCGGCGAGCTTGCGGTCCAGCACCAGCTCGCTGTTCCCGGTGCCCTTGAACTCCTCGAAGATCACCTCGTCCATGCGCGAGCCGGTCTCGATGAGCGCGGTCGCGATGATGGTGAGCGATCCCCCGCCCTCGATGTTGCGCGCGGCGCCGAAGAAGCGCTTGGGCCGCTGCAGGGCGTTGGCATCCACGCCGCCCGAGAGGATCTTGCCCGAGTGCGGCACCACGGTGTTGTGCGCACGCCCCAGCCGCGTGATCGAGTCGAGCAGGATCACCACGTCGCGCTTGTGTTCGACCAGGCGCTTGGCCTTCTCGATCACCATCTCGGCGACCTGCACATGGCGCTCGGCCGGCTCGTCGAAGGTGGACGAGACCACCTCACCCTTCACCGTGCGCTGCATGTCGGTGACCTCCTCGGGGCGCTCGTCGATCAGCAGCACGATGAGCACGACCTCGGGGTGGTTCTCGGTGATGGCGTTGGCGAGCTTCTGCAGGAGGATGGTCTTGCCGGCCTTGGGCGGCGAGGTGATGAGCGCGCGCTGGCCCTTCCCGATGGGCGACAACAGATCGATGATGCGCGTCTCGATGCAGCGGTCCTTGGTCTCGAGGTTGAGCTTGTCCTGCGGATAGAGCGGCGTGAGGTTGTCGAAGAGGATCTTCTCCTTCGCCACCTCAGGGCTCTCGAAGTTGATGGCCTCGACGCGCAGCAGCGCGAAGTAGCGCTCGCCCTCCTTGGGCGGGCGCACCTGCCCGGAGACGGTGTCGCCGGTGTGCAGGTCGAAGCGCTTGATCTGCGAGGGCGAGACGTAGATGTCGTCGGGGCCGGGCAGGTAGTTGTAGGTCGGCGAACGCAGGAAGCCGTAGCCCTCGGGCAGGATCTCGAGCACGCCCTCGGCGAAGATCAGGCCGTTCTTCTGGGTCTGGGCTTCGAGGATCTTGAAGATGAGATCCTGCTTGCGCAGGCCGCTCGTGCCCTCGATGTTGAGCTCCAGCGCGACGCGGAGGAGTTCGGACATGTTCCGGGTCTTGAGCTGCTGGAGTTCCATGGTCTGCTGGTCGGTGGGAATCGCGGTCTGTTCCATCGCTCGCCTTCGCTGGTCGGCGCGACTGCCTCCGGGGGCACCTCCCGGCCGATGACCGTGAGGCCCTGCCGGATCGCGGCGGGTGGCCGTGGGGCGGACCGGACACCGGTCCGCTGGCCTATGGTGGATGGGGCTCGGGGTAGGTGGTCCTGGCGGCGGTCCGCAGATTCCGGACCGGCGTGCAGCGGCGCTGGACGGTTTCCTCGGGTGGTTGCTGCGGTGGACGAAGAGTTACAACAGGGCACTTTCGCGATGCGTTGCCGGGGAGATCCACGCGCTCGGGGGCCCGAAGGCGGAGCGTGCGGCGAGCGAAGCGCGACCTGCTGGATCACGCGGGCGCGTCATCGACTCGCACGACTAGAGTAGGTATCGGCCTCCCGGGTGTCAAGGTTGAGCCGGGGGGTGGGAGTCACGGGGCCGCTCCGAACCACGCGGAATGGCTCCGGCAGGCGGACAACCCGGGCCCGCCACCACCGTGCAGCCCGGAATGCCGGGACTCGCGAAACGCGATGGAAGTCGTGCGCGCTTTCGCCCACGCCTTCGCACCCAACTCGGGAATCCCGCGCCATTCGCGGGTAAGGCGCTCAGCACGCAGGCAGGCGAGGCGTGGCACATGGCTTGCGGTCGTACGGGGGTGAGGGTGCGCTGGGTCGCGTCCTACCTCCGAGCCTGCCACCATCGCGCGGCCCGCCACCCCTCAACCAACCAGACGCGCCCCGGGTTCCGAGAGGACCCGGGGCGTTCGGGTTTGGATGTGGAGCGCTGGGCTACCGGGCGCGGCGCGCCAGCGGGACGGTCACCTTCACGAATGCGGGCTCCATCACGCACCAGTCCGGCAGGGACTGGGCCGCGACCTGCGCGCGCAGCGTGTCGCGCCGGCCGCCGAGCCGCACGGGCTGGAGCACGACGCTGTCCAGGCGCGCCACGGCCGAGCGCGGACCGGTGACCAGCACGCTCTCGGGGTCCACCATGACCACGGACGCCCACGAGGTGTCGTTGCCGGTCGCCCCCTCGACCCGCAGCGCCGTGGGCAGCCAGCGCCGCACCTTGCGCTCGATACCGATGTCGATGGCGCCCGGTCCGATCACGCGGACCGCCTCGACACCTTCATAATAGCCGGTCAGCGGCAGATCCTCGGCGGACACTTCGCGCTCGAAACGGCCGGGGCCAATGCCGTCGAGGGAGATCTTGATGGGCGGCTCGGTGACGCGCATCCGCAGCAGCTGCTTGCCGGTCCCGCGCAGCTGCGCCTGCACGGTGGAGGGCACCGGCCCCGAGAGCGAGAGCGAGTCCCCGAGTTCCTGCACCTGGACCGGGAACGACATGGTCATCTCGGCCGGACGGTCGAGGTAGACGTTCAGGTAGACCAGCAGCGCCAGCAGCAGGGCGGCCAGCTTGAGTACGAGGTTGTCGAACAGCAGCCCGCGCAGCAAGTTCATGCCCGTTCCTCCCCCGCGCCAGCAGGCGCGTCGCCTTCGACCTCGGCCGCATCGTCCCCCTCACCGGGCTTGCGCAGGCCGTGGCGCTCCATCCGCGAGTATAGCGCGCGGCGCGTCAGTCCGGGCAACCGCGCGGCCTGGCTCTTGTTGCCCCCCGCGCGCTCGAGCGCCGGGAGGATCAACTCCCGCTCCAGCACCTCGAGCGAGAGCCCCTCGGGCGGGATCTCGGGGACCCAGCCGGGAGCGGCCGTCGCGCCGCGGGACGCATCCTCACCGGAGCCGGCGATACTCAGGTGCTCGACATCGATGGGATCGCTCCCCGCCAGGATCATGGCCCGCTCGAGAGCGTACTCCAGCTCGCGCACGTTTCCCGGGAACGGGTGGCGTTCGAGCGCCTGCAGCGCCCGCGCGGTGAGCTTGTCCTCCGAGGCCCCGTGGCGGCGCAGGAAGAGCTCCGCCAGCAGGCGCACGTCGCCGGGCCGCTCGCGCAGCGGCGGCACGGTGATGGGAAACACGTTCAGCCGGAAGAACAGGTCGTCGCGGAACTGCCGCTCGCGCACCATGGCCTCCAGGTCGCGGTTCGTCGCCGCGAGGATCCGGACGTCCACGGTCAGAAGCTGGTTGCCGCCCACGCGGGAGAAGGTCTTCTCCTCGATCACCTGCAGGAGCTTGACCTGGAGCAGCAGGGGCAACTCGCCGATCTCGTCGAGGAAGAGCGTGCCTTTCGCGGCATCCTCGAAGCGGCCGGGCTTCTGGCGCACCGCACCGGTGAAGGCGCCGCGCTCGTGGCCGAACAACTCGCTCTCGAGCAGGGCCTCGGGCAGCGCCCCGCAGTTCACCTTGACCCAGGGCCCGCCCGAGCGCCGGCTCGAGAAGTGGATGGCGCGGGCGAACAGGTCCTTGCCGGTGCCGCTCTCGCCGCGCAGCAGCACGGTGGAGTCCGTGGCCGCCACCTTGCGAGCCAGCTCCAACGCGCGGGCGAGGGATGGCGCGGTGCCGACGATGGTGGTCAGGTCGCGGGTGAGCGAATCCACCGTGTGCGTCAGCCGCTGGTTCTCGGCGCTGAGGTGACGTTCGCGGGCGGCCTGCTCGAGGATGACGCCGAGCTCCTCGCGGAACTCGCCCTCCTTGTCCACGTAGTCGTAGGCGCCGAGCTTGAGCGCGCGGCGCGCCGTGTCCAGGCTGGCGTAGGCCGTCATCGGCACAACCGTGGTCGCGGGCCAGCGCCGCTTCACCTCGGCCAGCAGCGCGAGCCCGTCGGGCGGGGCCATGCGCAGGTCGGTCACCACGGCGTCGAAGACCGCTGCCTCGAGCCGGCGCAGGGCGGCAGCGCCGCCGTTCACGAACTCGGTCTCGTGGCCCGCATCGCGCAGCTCGAGCGCCGTGAGCTCGGCATTGCGCACCTCGTCGTCCACCACCAGCACCCTCACGCTACGTCCCTCCCTGCGATCACCTCTCAGCCGGGACTGCTCGTGACCCGCTGCTGCGAACGCGATCTGACCGCGGTCTGCCGCGGTCCTGGGTCTGGTCGCTCCGGGGCACCCGCGCGCAGCGTGGGTCCGGGGTACTCGACCCGGACCCGCCTTTGGCGGGTGCCCCCGTCGCGACCAAACCCAGGACCTTGCATCCCACGCTCATCTCGCATTCTCGCGACGCGCGTCACGAGTAGTCTCGGCTTTGGGGAAGCGCACCGTGCTCGTGGTGCCGCGCCCCACTTCGCTCTGAATCCTCAGCTCCCCGCCCGCCCGCTCGGCCAGGCTGACCGCGAGGTGGCCACCCTGCGGCATGGCCTCGAGCGCGACCGCGGCGTCCCCGGTCTCGGCCGCCCGGCCCGCGTCGCTGCCACGCGCGAACTCGAGGTAGCGCGCCACGGTGCGCGAGAGCCGGTCGGTCTCCTCGACCACGAAGTCGGCCATGCGCCGGGCCTCGGGCTCGAGGCGGCCGAGGCACTGGGCCGAACCGCGGATGATGGCGAGCGGGTTCTTGATCTCGTGCGCCAGGGTCGCCGTCAGGCGCCCCATCGCGGCCAGGTTCTGCGCGCGCGACAGGCGGCGCTCGAGCCGCGCCGCCGACCAGACGCCGCGCACCACGATGGCGGCGAGCAGGAGCACCGCCAGCATGGTGGCCACCACGATCAGGAGTGTTGTGCCCTGTAGATTGTGCATGGCTCCACGCTAGGCCCTCTGCCGCAACAGGATGAGACTCAGCCGGGCAAGAATCGAGACAGGTGTTGATTTTCCAATGGTTTGCGGCCCGGCGTACACAATCCTCAGGCCACAAGGGATCAGGAGCAGGGTGCGGCCGAGGCGCGAGACCACCGGCAGGTAGGCAGGGGCCAGTTCCACCGCGACCACCCCGAGCACCCGGCCGGTCTGGTCGCGGACCGGAGCGAAGCCCGCGCGCAGCAGCGCGCCCTGGTGCCGGTACGGGGCCGAGACCACGGTCTCGCCACGCAGCGCGCGCCGCAACGCCGGACCTGCAAGCGTGCCGAGGACGCTGGGCAGCCCCTCCGCGAACTCGGACTCGCGCGCATCCACGACGGTCACGCCGGCCGAGTCCACCAGCGATGCGCCGGCCACCCCGGTCGAGGCGCGCAGGGTCACCAGTTGCACCCGGAGCGCGAGGTAGGCGCCGCCCTCCTCGTGCAGGCAGGCCTCGGCCAGGCCCGCTGCGCCGATCTCGCGCGCGGCAGTGGCGGCGATGCGGCCGATGCGCTGCTCGAACTCGGACTCGAGCGCGCCGGCCACGCCCTGCCAGGTGAACCACGTCGAGACCGCGGTGGCCAGCACCACCGCAAGGGCGAAGAGGGTGATGAAGACCAGGGTGCGCTGCACGGGCTCCCTCCCGGCGGCGAGTTACGAGCCCGGGCGGGCCCGCGACGCGCCTCGTTCGGACGGGGCGCGAATCGTCGACCCGCGCAATCTAGCAGGGCCGCGGGGACTGTCAACGCGCCGGCCAGCTTCCCGCCGGCGCGTGCCACCCGGAAGCCGCGCTGCCTGGCGTCGCCGGGAGGAGTTGTCAGCCCGCGAGCTTGTCCCGCACGCGCAGCAGGCGGGTGCGCGCCTCCCCGGCGATAGGCGTGAGCGCATCGTTGCCCACGAAGCCCATGGCGGCCGCGGGGTCCATGAAGGTCACGACCGAGCCGCCTTCGTCCTCGTAGACCGCCACGTTGCAGGGCAGCAGCAGGCCGATGTTCAACTCGGCCTGGAAGGCCCGGTGCGCGAGCGACGGGTTGCAGGCGCCGAGGATGACGTAGCGCCGGAATTCCACCCCCAGCTTCTCCTGGAGCGTCTGCTTCACGTCGATGCGCGTGAGGACGCCGAAGCCCTCCTCCTTCAGCAGCTCGGTCGTGCGCTGCACGGCCGCGTCGTAGTCAAGC
>Ga0315283_10001321_pt1 | contig 19827 bp, 19 predicted proteins | sample YL17G09_0_MG_FD_204541 | JGI IMG/M metagenome (GOLD analysis project Ga0315283, IMG submission 204541) | Sediment microbial communities from Yellowstone Lake, YNP, Wyoming, USA - YL17G09_0 | ecosystem: Environmental > Aquatic > Freshwater > Lake > Sediment | place: USA: Wyoming | collected... | reverse complement strand
CCGGCTACTTCGTTGTGGGTCGGCCGGTCGGGGTGTGAAGTTGGGTCTTTCTGGCGTTGCGCGCCCACTCGCCCCGGCTATGCTCCCACCGATCACTGATGCCATACGCATCCGGCAAGTTTTTGCTGGAATACTCGAGTCTGCGAACGTATCTTGTGCAGTCGCACGGTCCGTCGGTAAATGGAGTTCGCAAGGCCCTATCGGGTGCAATGGAAATGCGGGAATTGAAGCGAATACAGGGATTTTCGGGGAGAGCGGCCGGTGCGCTCCTCGTGTGCGTTTTCCTGATTTCGGGCGGAGAGCAGCACGCAGGCAACTCCTACGCGCAGTTCGAAGGGGAACGGCGAAGGGGCGACCTGGCACCCATCGAACTTGCGGGTGGCTCGCTTGTTGAATTCAAGACGATGGTCTCACAGACCCTGGCCGGCGAGGAAGCTTACAGCATCTTTCTCCCGCCCTCCTTTCGTCGGGACACTTCGCGCACCTATCCGGTCGTCTACTTCCTTCACGGCCTGAACAATGACCAGACAAGCTGGACGGTGGAGCGCTATGGCAATCTTCAGAACAAGGTCGAAGATCTGATCCTGGAGAAAAAGATACCCGAAATCATCATGGTCCACCCGTTTGGCAACAACAGCTTCTACTGCAACTATGCCGACGGAACAAAGCGCTACGAGGATTTCATCACTGGGGAGCTCGTAGCCTGCATGGAATCGAATTACCGGGCGCGAAAAGGCCGCGAGCACAGGGCAATCGGTGGAACCTCGATGGGCGGATACGGTGCGCTGAAGATTGCGATGAAGCATCCGGAGCTCTACTCAGCAACGGCGGGGCATTCTCCGATCATTTTCCTGGGGCGGAACCCGCTGGATGTTCCCGACGAACTCAAGTCTTCGCGTTATTTCCAGTACTTTGCTTCGATCCTGAAGCTGATCTTCGGGGACCCGATACAACAGGATCTATGGGATGCGAACAATCCCCTGGTCCTGGCCAGGAGCGCGAAGCTGAGCGGGCTGAAGATCTATTTCGACTACGGCACTGCGGACCGGTACAACCAGAGTATCCACCTGGATCAGGGAGTCCAGGCGCTGGATCGGGCGCTGACGGAAGCAGCGGTCCCTCACTCCTTTCAGGTGTACCCGGGAGAGCCTCATGGCTGGGCACTGGTCTCGCTGCATTTGAACGAATCTCTTCCGTTCCTGTGCCGGAGTTTTGTGCGGTGATCCACCCACAGCCGCGGTATCGGCCGGATTGCCGAAGATGCGGCCTGACCCTCAAGGTGATCGGGGTGTTGTCCGGATGAAAACCATCATCGAACCTTTCAAAATCAAGGTAGTCGAGAAGCTGCGCATGACGACGCGCGAAGAGCGCGGGCGCATTCTCATGGATGCCGGGCACAACCTCTTTCTGATACCCGCCGCGGACGTTCTCATCGACCTGCTCACCGACAGCGGAACGGCGGCGATGAGCTCGCGTCAATGGGCCGCGATGATGGACGGAGACGAAGCCTACGCGGGCAGCCGTTCCTGGTTCCGCTTTGAAGAGTGCGTGCGCAGCATCTTTGGCTTCAAGCACGTGATTCCCACGCACCAGGGCCGGGCAGCGGAGCGGATCCTGTTCGCGTCCACCTGTCGCCCCGGGGATGCGGTTCCGAACAACACTCACTTCGACACCACCCGTGCGAACATCGAATATCGCGGCGCCACGGCGGTCGATCTCGTCATCCCCGAGGGGCGGGAACCCTCAGTTGTGCATCCGTTCAAGGGAAACATGAATCCGCCTGCCCTCAGGGATCTCATCAGGGAATGGGGTCGGGATCGCATCCCTCTTGTTCTCCTGACGGTGACCAACAACTCCGGCGGCGGCCAGCCGGTCTCGATGCAGAATATCCGCGAGATCAGCGAAATCTCCCACGATGAGAGAATCCCGCTGTACATCGATGCCTGCCGCTTTGCCGAGAACGCTTATTTCATCAAATTGCGCGAGCCCGGCTACCAATCCAGGTCGGTCCGTGAGATCGTTCGCGAGATGTTCTCCTATGCCGATGGCTGCACCATGTCTGCGAAGAAAGACGGGCTGGCAAACATCGGCGGTTTCCTCTGCACGAACGATGCAAAGCTCGCCGAGCAGGAGAAGGAGCTTCTCATCCTGACAGAGGGATTCCCGACCTATGGGGGAATGGCCGGGCGGGACCTCGAAGCGGTTGCGGTGGGACTGCAGGAGGTCCTCGAGGAGGACTACCTGCAATACCGGATCGTTTCCACGCAGTACCTGGGAGATCACATTTCACAGGCGGGAGTGCCGATTGTACAGCCCCCGGGCGGCCATGCGATCTACATCGACGCAAAGGCCATGCTGCCGCAGGTGCCGCCCCTCGAGTACCCCGGCCAGTCGCTTGCGTGCGAGCTCTATCACTGGGCGGGGATTCGCGCGGTGGAGATCGGAACGGTGATGTTCGGACGGAGGAATCCCGAAACCGGCGAGGAGATGCCGGCCGCCATGGAGCTGGTCCGCCTGGCGATCCCGCGTCGCGTGTACACGCAGAGCCATATCGACTACGTAGTGGAGGCGATCCTGGAGGTCTATGAGCGGAGATCGTTGCTGAGGGGATACCGGCTCGTCCGGCAGGCGCCCTTTCTCCGTCACTTCTCGGCCCGCTTCGAGCCTCTGTAGCGATTTCCATCTTCGCGTGCAGAGACAAAACAACTCGGAGAACCGGTTGGGTTACTTCGAAAAGATTCAGAGGGCCGTGCTCCGAATCCCCCGCGGCAAGGTCGCCAGTTACGGCGAGGTAGCACGGGCAGCCGGGTACCCGGGAACGGCACGGCAGGTTGCGTGGGCCCTCAGAAATGCCGAGGCCCGAGGGATTCCGTGGCAGAGAGTGCTGGGGCAGGGCGGGAGGATCCTCCTTCCCGGCGCGGCGGGCCTCCATCAGCGGACCCTTCTCGAACTCGAAGGGGTGCGTTTTCTCGGCAGCCGCGCGGACATGCGGCACTGCGGTTATCGCTTCGGGCCGAGCCGTTCCAAGGCTCAATCCACTGGCTGATAATAGGTGTTTCGACGTTCTGGTTGGTACCCGGCGTTGCGGATCTGACGCCGTAGTTCCCCTTCGTCCATGCAGAACGACGTGCCGGCAGCCCGGACGACATTCTCCTCGAACATGGTGCTGCCGAAATCATTCGCCCCGTAGCCGAGGGCGATTTGGGCGATCTGCGCGCCCTGGGTGACCCAGGAAACCTGGATGTTGTCTATGTTGTCCAGCATTATGCGCGAAAGTGCCAGCATCTTCAGATACTCGTATCCCGTGGTCTTGATTCCCCCGAGTTCCGTTCCCGCGGGCTGGTAGTTCCAGGGGATGAAGGCGGTGAATCCCTGTGTCTCATCTTGCAGTTCTCGAACCCGCAGCAGGTGCTCGATCCTGTGCTCGATCCGGTCGACGGACCCATACATCATGGTGGCTGTCGTCCGCATCCCGAGCGAATGAGCGTCGCGCATCACGCCAAGCCACTCGTCCGTCGTGTCTTTGTGCGGGGATATCTCTCTGCGGACCTCATCGGCCAGCACCTCACCCCCTGCGCCGGGCAAGGTGTCGAGGCCTGCCGCACGAAGCCGGGCGATGGTCTCCTTCACAGAAAGGCGCGCGAGATGAGCGATGTAGAGGATCTCCGTCGTGGAAAGCCCGTGGATATGGATCTTGAATGCTGACTTGATGGAGCGAAAAAGATCCTCGAAGTACTCGATCCTGAGCTTGGGATTGAGGCCGCCCTGGATCAATATCTCAATCCCGCCTGCGTCCACCGTCTCCTGTATCTTCCGGAAGATCTCTTCCTTTGGCAACACATAGCCTTCATCCGAGCCTGGTGGGCGGTAGAACGCACAGAAACGGCAGCGGACCCAGCAGACGTTGGTGTAATTGATGTTCCTGCCGACTATGTAGGTGACGATCCGGGCCGGGTGTTTCCTCTGCCTCATCGAGTCGGCCATCCGGGCAAGCTCCAGCAGGCTGGCGTGCCGGTAGAGATCGATTGCGTCGCGAGAACCGAGCCTGGCTCCGGCAAAGCAGGATTCGGCTATCTCTTCGACCTTGTGCGAGACTGCGTTCATCGGGCACCCGCGTATAGATCCACAGGGTCGCGTGCGGCGGACCGCACAAGTTCGATCACGTTCTCTCTGCCAGCCTTCGCTGTGCCTGCGTTCCCGTCGTCGGATCCGTCCGGGAAGGGAATGCCGCCGATATCGTCCGCCCCGTACCACTGGGCCGCCTGGGCCACCGATTCGCCGATCGCCGCGATCGGGCCCCGCACGCGTGAGATGTTGTCCAGGAAGAGGCGCGCTGCCGCAATTGCCCGGAGCTGGTTGTAACCCGTGGGCATCGGAGTTTTGACGCCTTCCGAGCGCGACTGGAACAGGAGAGGGGTGCAGCACTCGAAGATGTTCCAACGGTCCTGCAGTCCGCGCACGCAGATGAGCAGATCCGCCAGAACCTCCGGATCGTCGCCATCACCCAGAACCCAGACAAACTCGCACTTGAGGCCGAGTTCGGCAGCCGCCCGGATCCATGGAATGTACTGGTCCATTCCTTGGATGCAGGCTGGTCCCGTGTGCGGATCCTCAGGTGTCAGATCGGCCAGCACCCCGCCGGCGAGTGAGTCGATCCCGGCTTCCATCAGGGCAGTCAGCACACTGGCCGGCTGTTGTCTGTCTTTCTTTGCGGCAGCATACAGCTCACTCCACGAGAAAGCTCGCAGATGAAGCTGCGCGTTCAGGCTCCGGATCCTCTGCACGAGGATGCGGAGGTCCTCAACGTGCAGCTCGGCATCAGGCCCGCCGGTGAGGTGAATTTCGCCCCCCGGGGACGACGTATTTCGGGCGGCAACCTGCGCGAGATTTTCCACCGTTGGGACCGACTTGCACGACAGGTGCTGAGCATCGCACTCGGGACAGGCCGTAACTGGACGCCCGGTATGATTCAGGTGCATCTGGTAGCGGTAAATGGTCTGGCCGCCGGAAGCGCGCTCTCGGGCGACATTCGCCACGGCGCCCAGGCCGGTGAGGTCGCAGGTGTTCCACAGCCGCAGAAAATCCCTGCGGCCCAGCCGCTCGCCTGATCCGACCTTTGCAAGCACGTCCGATAGCTCGCGACCGGCAAGTGCTTCCAGTCTCATTGCCCCCCCCGCTTATCCAACAAGAGTTTGAATCATATCGGGCCGCGAGCCGCGGTGTCAAAGATGGGGCCTGCTTGAAACGAAAAAGCAGGTTGACGGGCCGGCGGCCTGCCCCGGCGAGGTCCCGCTGCCTCCCGGGGAGATCATGCCCCCCTTGAATTGCGGCAGAGAGTACTGGAAAGATAGACGGCGTGAATCCCTTGGACAAGGCTGCATTGACGGCGACCATCCGTGAGGAGGCTGCCCGGCTGGGTTTTTTCAGGATGGGAGTTGCACGTGCGGGGCCGTTGCCCGATGGCGAGAAGCTCGACCGCTGGCTGCAAGAAGGGATGCATGGTGAAATGCATTACCTGGCACGGCAGGCGGCCAGGCGCAAGCACCCCGAGCGGATCCTCCCGGATGTCCGATCCATCATCACGCTCGCGGCCGGGTATTACGCCGGAGAGAAGTCGGAAGCCGCCGCGATCGCAGGGAGGATAAGCTGCTACGCCGCGGGTGAGGACTATCATCGCGTGATGGAGAGTCGGCTCCGGGTGATAGCGGGACTTGTCGCAAGGCTGGTTCCAGGAGCCAGAGCGCTCACCTATGTGGATACCGGGCCGGTAATGGAGAAGTCCTGGGGAACAGAGGGGGGCCTCGGGTGGATCGGCAAGCATTCGAACCTCATCACGCGGCAGCAGGGCTCATGGTTCTTCCTGGGTGCGATCCTCCTGAATTTCGAGCTGGATTACGGAAGGCGGGAGCCAGATCACTGCGGCACATGCGAGCGATGTATCTCTGCATGCCCTACGGGTGCCATAGTCCAGCCCTATGTAGTGGATGCGCGTCGATGCATTTCCTATCTCACAATCGAGCTGCGCGGCACGATTCCCCGCTCCCTGAGGCCTCTGATCGGGAACCGGATCTTCGGTTGCGACGACTGCCAGGACGTGTGTCCCTGGAACCGGTTCGCTTTGCGGACTCCCTTCGATAAGTTCCTGCCGCGCGAGGGTAGCCTGGCGCCCCCCCTGGCGTCCCTGGTCCATCTCAGCGCGGAGCAGTTCCGGTTCAGGTTTGCCGGTACCGCGATCCTGCGTGCCGGGCGGGATGGTTTTGTCAGGAATGTCGTCGTTGCGCTGGGGAATTCGCGGTCACCCGATGCGGTCGGAGCGCTGGCCGGCGGTATTAGCGATGAAAGCCCGCTTGTGCGTGCCCACGCGGCATGGGCCCTGGGCAGGATAGGCGGGATGGATGCCCGGCGCATCCTGGCCGATGCGCACCCCCGTGAACAGGCGCCGGAGGTCCGCGAAGAAATCGTGCTCGCCCTTGCCGATACCGGGAACGATCAGCTGTAGCCAGCCTGAGTTTCCTGGTCGCAGCCCGGATTCGGGCTAGACTGAGATGGGCGCCCTTATCGCGGGGTGCGGGTTGTAGTCGATCAGTGTGAAATCCTCGTACTTGAAGTTGGAAATGTCCCGCACGGCCTGGTTCAGAACCATTTTCGGCAGGGGCCGCGGCTCGCGCGCCAGTTGTGTTTCCACCTGTTCGATGTGGTTGAGGTAGATGTGCGCATCGCCGAAGGTGTGGATGAAATCGCCCGGATCCAGCCCGGTAACCCGGGCTACCATCATGGTCAGAAGGGCGTAAGATGCTATGTTGAACGGCACCCCGAGAAAAAGGTCGGCGCTGCGCTGGTAAAGCTGACACGACACCCTGCCTTCATCAACGTGGAATTGGAACAGGCAGTGGCAGGGAGGGAGCCTCATGTCCTCGAGCTGGCCGACGTTCCAGGCGCTTACGAGCAGTCGCCGGCTGTCGGGATCTTTCCTGATGTCTTCGATCACCTGCGAGATCTGATCAACCCGGCGTTTGCCCGGGCCCTCCCAGCGCCGCCACTGAGCCCCGTAGATCGGGCCCAACTCCCCATCGTCGTCTGCCCAGTGGTCCCAGATGCCGACGTTGTGATCCTTCAGGTAGCGGATGTTTGTATCCCCCTGGAGGAACCAGAGCAGTTCGTGAATTACCCCTTTCAGGTAGAGGCGCTTGGTCGTCGTGACCGGAAAGCCGCGGGCCAGATCGAAGCGCAACTGCCGCCCGAAAACGCTGATAGTCCCGGTGCCGGTCCGGTCCCTTTTCCGGGTCCCGTTCTGTAACACATCTCTCAGCAGATCAAGGTACTGCCTCATGCTCGCTCACCTGAAGACTCGACTGCATCCTTTATAGCATGGCAGGTCCGGTCCAAGCAGGTCCGGTCTGTTAGACCGTACCTCTTCCCCCGTCCCCGGCATATTTCCGCTGAAACCTTCCGTTTGCGCTTCCGTCAAGTCTTCTCAAAAAGTCATGTTTTGGCAGAAAGGTATTGCCGGGTTGGCTCGATGCCCCTGCGGATCCCGTCGCCCCGCGTCTCCTTCACGGGCTGTCCAACGCCTGTAACACCTCTTCGATATGTCCGTCGACCTTTACTTTCGGAAAGAGCTTTTGGATCACGCCGTCCTTTCCGATGACGAAAGTAGTGCGTTCGATGCCCATCACCTTCCTGCCGTACATGCTCTTTTCTTTGTAGACACCGTATGCCGATGCCACCTTCCTTTCGGTGTCGGCGAGCAAGGGCATATTCAAACGGTACTTGTCCCGGAACCTGGCCTGCTTCGGGATGTCGTCCGGACTGACCCCAATGACAACGGCTCCTCGCTTTTCAATCTGGGCTTTTGCATCGCGGAACCCGGATGCCTCCCTGGTTCAGCCAGGCGTGTCAGCCTTGGGATAGAAAAACAGTACGACTTGCTTCTTGCCGGCGTAATCGCTGAGGCTCGCCTGCCTGGCATGGTCGTCCTGCAGCGAAAAGGCGGGGGCTCTGCTTCCTTCCTTCAGCATATGACCTCCGAGCAGGGAATGGACTGGGTGCGCTGCGATTTTACCATCGGATGACCTGGCCGGGCCGCAAGATCTGCTGTTACGCGCTCCGGTGATCAGCCGGTAGATCAGCGCGGCGATGGAGTCTATGCCGGCCAGGAGCGCACACCAGAACTCCTGGCTGTTGATTGTGTGCGCCGCGGCACTCGAAGCTCCGACAGCCCAAACTATGCCCGGCGCAGCCGGATAACACCTGCGGCCATGGAGGCTACCAAGCTACACGAGCAATAGCGACTTGCTTTTTAGCGGCCCGTGCAACATGCTGACGCCTGGGTCACTGCCGCCCTATCCATGGAGTTGGCGAGGCGCACAACGTGCTGACCCGGGCTTGTACAATTCCGACCGCAGACGGGCGACACCTATCCTGTTTCGCACAGATCCTGATGGACCTGTTTCCATATGCATGCCCCATGAAGGCTGTTCTGAGTTTTCTTGTCATCATAACCATATGCCGGCAGCACGCGCATGCCCAGGCGCCTGCAGCAAGAGCCGTTCCTACCGTTGAGCGCATTCGGGTGGACGGAAAACTCGACGAACCGGCCTGGCAGAGCGCGCCTCCGATAGGACCGCTGCTTCAGGCTCGGCCCGACGAGGAGGCGGCAGCCACGGAAGAGACGGTGGTGCGTGTGCTGTACGATTCGAGTGCGCTCTATTTTGGCATTGCGTGTCATGACCGTACGCCCTCAGGGATTGTGGCGACGCAACTTGCCCGGGACGGTGCTCTGGAGGTAGACGACTATGTAACTGTTGTACTCGGCCCGTTTTTTGACCATCGCAACGGATTCTTCTTTGCCGTCAATCCGGTGGGAGCTCGCGCCGATGGCCAGATCGCGAACAATGCCGAGCATCCCACCCTCGACTGGGATGGCATCTGGAATGCCGGCACCCGCAGAACGCCCGAGGGATGGGTGGTGGAGATCGCAATCCCTTTCAAGACCCTGCGCTTCAAGCCCGGCCAGACGACCTGGGGCTTCAACATAGAGCGGCAAATCAAACGTCGAAACGAGATCGACAGGTGGGCAGGGCCGCGGCGGAACATATGGATGTCGAACCTTGCCGAGGCGGGCGTCCTCGAGGATCTGCCGGTGATCAGCCAGGGGAAGGGCCTCGAGCTACGCCCATATGGTCTGGTGCGCAGGTCGGACGGCCAGTGGGAAGCTGACGGCGGCCTTGACATCTCGAAGGACCTGCGTCCCAACCTCAACGGATCCCTCACCATTAACACGGACTTCGCTGAAACCGAGGTGGATACCCGGCAGGTGAACCTGACCCGGTTTCCTCTCTTCTATCCTGAAAAGCGGGCGTTTTTTCTCGAGGGAGCCGGCGTCTTTGAAACTGCCGGAACCTCGTCGTTCGAAACGGACCTGCTTCCTTTCCACAGCCGGCGCATCGGGCTCTCCGAGGGCCAGGAGGTGCCGATCATCGCCGGCGGCAAGGTCACCGGCAGGCAGTCGCGTTACAACATCGGGTTTCTCGAGGTGCAGACAGCAAGGGTGGACGATCTCGGACTGGCCAGCCAGAACCTGCTCGTTGCACGCGTGAGCCGCGACTTCTGGCGCCAGTCCTATGTCGGCGGCATTGTCACGAGAGGCAATCCCAGCGGCCAGGGAGACAACAGCCTGATCGGAGCGGATGCTCGATTCGCCACCTCGACCTTCCGGGGTGATGACAACCTGAGCCTTGATCTTTTCATGTACCGCACCAGCCACGAACTTACTCACAGCACGGATTATGCAGGCGGATTCAAGCTCGACTACCCGAACGATCTCTGGGATGCCAGGGTGTCCTGGAAGCAGATCGGGAGCAACTTCTGGCCTGCCCTGGGATTTGTGCCGCGCACGGGCATCCGCAAAGCCGACTTTGGAGTTCAGTTCAAGCCTCGTCCGGAGAAATACGGAATCCGACAGTTTAGCTTCGAGATCGAATCTTCGATCGTGACCGATCTCGATAACATAGTTGAGAGCTGGGCCATCGGGACCTCCCCTTTCGGCGTCGAGTTCGAATCGGGCGACCGGATTCATTTCAACTTCTCTCCCCAGTCCGAACGCCTGCAGGAGCCATTTGAAATATTCCCGGGGTTTGTCATACCCACAGGGTCCTACACGTGGGCTCACTATTCGGCGATGATCGAAACCGCCAGCAAGAGGCCCTGGGTGATCCAGTTCAACAGTGGCTGGGGAGGCTTTTACGACGGCACACGCCGTGACCTGGGGCTCGGACTGGTGCTGAAGCCCAGCGAGCACTTTCGCTTTGCAGTCAGGAGTGAACGGAACGACGTCAGCCTGGATCAGGGTGACTTTTTCGTACAGTTGTTCTCCACGGAAGTGGCCATTAACCTGTCGCCCAACGTCCTGTGGGCGAGCCTCCTGCAGTACGACAACGAGTCAAGGATTCTTGGCTTCCAGGGTCGTTTCCGCTGGATCCTGAGACCGGGGAATGACCTTTATGTTGTGGTAGACAGCGCGTGGCTCCGCAACCTGGATTACAGTTACACGTCCATGTTCGACAGCGCGGCCGTCAAGCTGCAGTACACCTTCCGATTCTAGCCTGACGGCTGAAGCCGCCCCTGTCCGCGATCCTGTTGCATGAGTTCCACTTCCACAATCGGACGCCTCCGTCAAGGGATTCCTGAGGCGCTGCACTCGCGGCCTGCAAGCGGGATCTGGAATCAGGACGCTTCGCGTTGCGGGTCCAGGCTGCCCACCGTCCTTTCCACTTCTGCGAGGATCTCGCACGATTTGACCAGCGCCTGCATCGTGTTGTGGTCGTTGTAGAGCGGGCGGTCCTCGTCCAGGTGCGCGACGTGCTTCCGGATCACCGCATGCGCCGCCGCCACGCCGCGTCCGGGGGTGAACTGGCGAAAATCCAGAGCCTGGGCTGCGGCCATGAATTCAATTCCCAGGACCCCGTAAGCATTATCGAGAATCTGGTCGTTCTTGATTGCCGTGTTCATACCCATCGAGACAAAGTCCTCCTGGTCGGCGGCGGCCGGGATGGAGGCGATGGAAGCCGGCGAAGAAAGGATCCGTTGTTCGACGATCAGGGTGTCGGCCGTGTACTGGCTGAGCATCATACCGGAAAACATGCCGGCTCCCTTCGTGAGGAACGCCGGCAGGCCAACACTCAGCGCAGGATTGGTCAGCCTGTTCAACCGTCGTTCTGAGAGCACGCAAACCATCGTCACGGCTGCGCCGACCATGTCCATGGGGAGAGATACCGGGGTGCCCTGGAAATTCGCGCCCGTCAGCGTCAGCTTTAAATCGGGAAGGAAGATCGGGTTGTCGGCCACGCCGTTGAGCTCCGTTTCGACCTGTTTTTTGGCAAAAGCGACGGCATCGTGAACTGCCCCGATCACCTGCGGCGAAGACCGCATGGAATAGGCATCCTGCACTTTGGTCTTCACCTTGCCTTCCATCAGGTCGCCCCCGTGGATGCACTTCAGGATCGAAGTCGCACTCCTTGCGGCTCCCGGAAATCCGCGGAGCTGGTGCAGCCGTATGTCGTAAGGCTTCAAGTTGGCGCACAGTGATTCAAGCGTCATGGCGCATGCAATCTCGGCCTGCCTTAGCCAGCGATCGATGTCGTAGAGCTGAAGAGCGCTCATGGCGGTCAGCAGGTTCGATCCGTTGATGGTCGCCAGTCCGTCGCGGGCCTGGAGGCCCGGGACCGCAATGCCGGCGCGGTTCATCGCCTCTATCCCGGGCAGTCGTTCGCCGCCGTAAAAGGCCTCTCCCTCTCCCAAGAGCAACAATGCGATCTGGGACATCGGAGCAAGGTCTCCGCTTGCTCCCACCGATCCCTTTCGGCACACAACCGGCGTGACACCCTTGTTCAGCATGTCCATGAGCGTCAGAGTGATTTCGGGGCGGCACCCCGAGTAGCCGCGCGAGTGCACGTTGATCCTGCTCGCAATGGCCCCGCGCACCTGTTCCACGGGAGCTGGGTCGCCGATGCCGGCCGCGTGGTTGTAAATCAGGTATCTCTGGAACTGCTTTACCTGCTCGTCGTTCAAGACGACCTCGGAGAATTCGCCGATGCCGGTGTTGATTCCGTACATGATTTCGTGCGCGCGGATCTTCTCTTCGAGCATCCCGCGACACCTCTCAATGCGCTCCAGGGCTTGCGCCTGGAGATCCACCCGCTCCCCGTATCTCGCGATACGCACTATCTTATCAATTGTCAACGAGGATCCATCGAGGATGACCGCCATGCCATTGTGTCCTTTCAGAACATGTATCCTGCCACTGCAACCTCCGGCTTGGGCCTGGGGCCTGCACTCCCACTGGCGTGCACACTCTGCGGCGGAGGAAGGGCGTGGCCGGAATCTCCCGGCGACGCCAAGCCCGGCGCGATTCGCATCTGCCGACCCGCCCGTGCCCAGAGCGCGGGGAGTAAATCCTATTCCCGCGCGGCATGTCTCGTAAAGCGCCGCGTAGACGCACAGGGCTCATCTGGCGGAACCGGGTCTGGCCGAGCCGCGCGCGGAGCAGCAAGGCACGCCCGCAGGCTCTTATTGATCGCAGATGAAAACGTGATAGCGGAACGGATCCATATTGGAATTTCAGGGTCAGACCCCATTTTTTACTTCGGGGGGTCGAACTGGATGGTCGCTTTCGAGGCAAAGCGTTTGTAGTCGCTGTAGGTGATGGTCTCCTCGATGCGAATGCTGTCCTGCTGAAAGTGAAGCACACTGTCAGCGTGTGTCCAGACCGGGAACCAGTACTTGTTGTCGATCCTCTGGCGAATGGTCTCGAACTGCGGGAATTGCGAGTTCTTCTTCTGGGGCACCGGCTTCCCGACTGTGCGTACGACCTGCAAGTCCTGGTCGTCGACCCAGATCTTCCCTTCGAAGTAAAACCGGCCGGATTTGACGCTCTTCGGTACCACCGAAAACACGTAGCAGTCGAGCTCGTCAACCTTTTCCGTGCCCTGGTAATTGAGGTCATACAACACCAGTTCCTTTTCGGTCAGCGCAAATGGCTGGAGGTTATCGATGACCTCTTCATCATCCCTGGTGAAAATGACGCTCCTCAAGTTCCCCGCTCTCCTCACTATCTGGACGTCCCGCCGGCCATCATCCAGGAACACGATGTCGGAGATGATCGTCATCCTCTCCTGCCGCGGCGCCCCATTGACTGAGAGCACGCGAACCTCGGCGATCTGGTGGTAGGTGTACTCCTTCCAGGCTTCATAGAACTCCGTCTCCCGGGCTGAGAACGCGCGGATGATCTCCTGAGGCGTAAGATTCCCCTTTTCGGAAGCCCGGGGCTCTGTCTTTGTGGGAGTCTGAGCTTGGATCTTCGCCTGATCCGGCACCTGTGGCCGGGACCACCCGAGAGATCCGATGACAAGGACGCAAACCAGCAACATCGTGTGCTTCACCCGGCCACCCTCCTGGTAAGAGGATACATCGGGACCGCAAGAGTATCATCCGGAATCACAACGGGGGCGGAAGTGGCAGGCTGCAGATTTCGGAGTGAGCGGCTGACATGCCCTGCCGGCGGAGAGATTTCCCGCCGGAGAAGTGCGGTGAACACGGAGAAGGGACTCCACCACGGGTGTGAAGCCGCCGGGTCCGATTGACGAAAAGGGAATTCGGCGGCAGCAGGCTGCCGGCGCTGCCGTACCACAGCCCGGTTAACCGGCGTTGAAATGGTCTTGCGGCATCGCTATACTTCCTGTGCGCGCATTCTGTGCACCCGGAGCCGATGATGAAACGACTACTTCCTGTTCTGCTTGCGATTCTCGCGATCGGGCTTCTCACGGCGGGAGCCGCGGAGAAAGCCCCTGCGATCGCGTTTGACGGCATCGCCAAGGATGTCGGAACCGTCACGGAAGGTGCAAGCCTCAAGCACGTCTTCACCTTCAAGAACAAAGGCGACGCTACGCTCGAGATCCTGAAGGTCGAGCCTTCCTGAGGGTGCGCCGCAGCTTTGCTGTCAGCAAAGCAGATACCGCCTGGTGAGTCCGGCAGGATCGAAGTAACTATAAACACGCAGGGGCAGACGGCTCTTCACAAGTCCATCGTTGTGATTTCAAACGATCCGAAACAGCAGCAAATCACCTTGAGCCTCACCGGTACTGTCGTGCCCGAGTTCGGCCTTTCGGAGCGCGGCATATACTTTGGCAGCGTGCCGCCGGGCAAGGAAGTCGTCAAAGAGCTGCTCATAACCATTCCGCCTGAAAAATCAGTGAAAGTCCTGAGCGCCGAGTCTACAGACCAATACGTCACCGTAAAGCTCGAACCCGTCCCTGGCAGCAACGGCAAGAAGGTAAGACTGGTGGCGACTCAGAAGCCCGATACAAAAGCCGGCTATCACTTCGGGATGGTGGTGATCAAGACGAACAGCACCTTCACGCCGGAGTTGAAAATCCCTGTCCGCGGCATCGTAGCGGCCGCGTCCCAGTGATCCTCCCTGGCGGGGCGGCCGTCGGGCGTGGCCGTCGATGGCGGCCCCTCAGAGGAAAGCCTTTATCAGTGCGGTTTGCAGGCCTTTCAGATTCGTGTTGACCTTGGCCAGCTCCGAGATCTTCTCCTCGAGCGTGCGCAACAACTGCCGTTTCTCGAGGCCGTTCTTCACGACGATCAGCAGCGCCGCATTATCCCAGGGCTTTTCAATGTACTGGTAGAGCCCTACCTGGTTTATCGCTCTGATCGCATTCTCCTTATCCGCGTACCCCGTAAGAAGCACACGGATCGTCTGGGGCTGAATTTCCTTGAAGTGCCCCAGAAAGGTGATGCCATCCATCTCGGGCATGAGATAGTCCGATATCACGAGATCGACTGGCCGCGCGCGTGCGTTCTCCAGAGCCTGCTGTGCGGAGGAGTGGACAATCACCTCGTATTCGGTCTGAAGACGGAAGAGGTTCCGCAGCGAGGTCAGCACCATCTCTTCATCGTCGAGAAGGAGGAGTGCAGGTCGGGGGGTGTCAGTGTTCATTCGTCTTCCTTTCCTCGGTTGTGCGGACAGGCAGAACTATGGTGAATGTCGCGCCGCGGCCGGCCCCGCTCTCCAACTCGATTCTGCCCCCGTGTGCTTGCACTATCTTGCTGCTGATGGACAGGCCCAGTCCCGTTCCCTCACCGGCCTTCTTCGTAGTGAACCCCGAGTCGAAGACCTTGGGCACCAGGTCGGCCGGGATTCCCCCCCCGTTGTCGGAGATTGATATCCTGACCGTGTCCCGGTCCCTCCACGTCCTGATCCGGATTTCCCCCGGACCCTCGATCGCCTGCGCGGCATTGACGAGTATGTTCATGAAGACCTGGTTCAACTGGTCCGGGAAACACTCGATCTCCGGAAGGTCGCCGTATTCCCTGACAACCTGGATCCTGCCCTTGAGCTCGTGGGCGATGAGCCTGAGAGTGCTTTCGATTCCTTCGTGGAGGTTGGCCTTCTGCCGCAGCAGCTCGTCGTGGCGCGCGAAACCGCGCAGCCCATTGACAAGCCGGAGAATCCTGTCGCAGGCAAGCCTGCTGGTGCGCAGAGATTCCTCGGCTATGGACAGCGCATCCTCAAATCGCCGCCGGGCGTGAGAGGCCTCATCCGCGTACTCGGATGCGATCAGCCCCCTCATTTTCTGCACAGCCAGTGCTATGGTGTCCGTATTGCTGCTGATGCTGGCTAGGGGAGTATTCATCTCGTGGGCGATCCCTGCGACCAGGTTGCCGAGTTCGGCCATTTTTCCGGCCTGAACCAGTCGGGCCCTGGACTCCCGCAGCAGGCCCTCGACCTCGTCCAACCTCCTGTGCAGGTCGCGCGGATCCCCGGCGAAGGTTGTCTCTTTTCCGCCACCCGTCTCAGGCGCATGTGGATCGCGCCCGGAAGGCTGATTCTCCCTGTCATCCGGCATGCTGTGTTCCAACTGCGGTGGCCAGACCCCTGATGCGCAGGACGAGATGCTTGAAAAGCCCCTGAATGATGTCGACGTGATCGGTCAGGACGTCATAGAAGTCATCGCGGGAGATGAACAGGATCCGCGACTCCTCGAGGGTTATGGCCGTAGCGATGCGCGGCTCATCATCAAACAGCGCCCAGACACCGAACGAACCGTTGGGGCCGATGCGGTCGATTTCCTCGCTGCCTCGTCGCATTGCAGCGGACCCGGAGACCACGACATAAAGACCGTCGGGAGCGTCGTTTTCCCGGTACAAAACCCGGTCAGGACCGACGACGGTCTCCTCGGCCAGGGCTGCAAAAAAAGAAACCTGCTCTGCCGTGACGTGCGAGAAAAGGTCGATGTTCTGAAGCAGCAGAACCCTTTCGATGATTGTCAACATGGCGTCCTTGCACCTGCCGTTTCCCACGCCCCTGCAGGGCGGTCCACCGTTGGGCACTAGCATACACATGCGCAAGGCGGGGCAGGTAGCTAAAAATCGAATCGGCGGACAAAGAGCCGCTCCGGCCGCCGGAAAAGTAGTAAGCTCTTGGGCGGTTTTCCTGAGATCCTATGTGCAAAACTGATTTCAAAGGAGACGCCGGTGACCATGCGGAACAGGCTCCCAGCCGTTGTCTGCGCTTTGACGTTGCTCTTGACCGCACTTCTGATGTCGCCATGTACGTCAGCGAGAGAGATGGCTCAACAGTATCAGCCCGAGGTCGGCCAGGAGGGCAAGGACGTGGTGTGGGTGCCGACCCCGGAGGCGCTTATCGCGACGATGCTCGATCTGGCCAAAGTTACGCCCCATGACTATCTGATCGACCTCGGTTCGGGGGACGGCCGTATCGTGATCGCGGCCGCTCAGCGGGGAGCACGTGCCCTTGGGGTTGAATACAATCCGGAAATGGTGGCGCTCTCCAGGCTTAACGCCGAGAAAGCGGGCGTTTCCGGCAAAGCAGACTTCATGCAGGCCGACGTTTTCCAGAGCGACTTCAGCCAGGCCACGGTACTTACGCTGTACCTCCTGCCCGACCTTAACCTCAAGCTGAGGCCCAAGATACTCGGCCTCAAACCCGGCACACGGGTGGTGTCCAACGCCTTCACCATGGGGGACTGGGATCCTGACAAGACCGCAGAAGTTGAAGGCCGCACAGCCTATTTCTGGACTGTCCCGGCCAGCGTCGCCGGCACATGGGCATGGCAGGCACCGTCAGGCAAGGCCGAGCTCACGCTCAGGCAGACCTACCAGAAGATAGAAGGCAGCCTGAAGCTGGACAACAGGGTGGTGCCTCTCGAGGGTGCCAGGCTTGAGGGCAACCGGATCAGCTTTGCCGTCAAGGAGGGCAACCCGTCGGTGCGAAGGTATTCAGGCCGTGTGAGAGGCAATGTCATCCTGGGCACCGCAAATGTTGCCGATGGCGCAGGGATCAAATGGACCGCACAACGCCGCCCGGAAAAATAGAGCGGCCCGCCTGGCAATCCCTCCGTCCCGGTACTGCACATCTGTGCCATTCAGCAGAAGGTGCAGGCAGTTGCGGCGATCGAGCGCCGCAATGAGACTCTTGCGGTCCCAACCTGGGGCCCCGTTCTGGCGCGCCGGTGAATACCTCCGGGACCGATTGCATCATCGCGAAGGCAAGCCGATGACTTGCGTTAAGGGAGAAAACGCTCCGGGTGTTTCAGCTTCTCAGGCAGGTAAGTGTCAATGACGTAGTTGAGTCCGTGCTTGGCCAGCGCCTGCTGCTCGGCGCGCACGCCCATCCGCACGAGATATTCGATTGCGTTGATCCAGTCCTTGTGATGGCGGATGAAGGGATCGTTCTTGATGGCGTCCCGCGCCCGCTTTATGTCCACATCCTTGAGAGGGTGCGTCGGCAGCTTGTAGTCGACGATATCCTTTGGCGTGATTCCGAGGAACCTCGCCTGAGGCACGCAGAAGAACTCGTTGAGGTGAGCCGCATTGCCCGACCCGACCTTGAGGGTTCGGTAGATATTGGTGATGCCGTAGGGATCACCGTCGACGAAGACATAAACCGGGATCCGCTTGAAGTCGGCGAGCCGGCGGATGAACCGGCGGCAGGCTCGCGTCGGGACCCCGCCCATGCTGATGAGGATGCAATTGGTTTTCTTCCAGTAGTTATGCTTCACCAGCCTCTGGAACATGCCGGCAGTTTCGATCACCAGGATAAAGTCCGCGTCGGTCTCAAACTGCAGATTCTCCACTGAGATGGGAATGCTGTAGGCGCCCGAACCGAACTTCGTGCAGTCGATGTGCAGCTCCTTGCCCGTATCCCGATCGTGGTCGATCACTGTGAGCCGGCCGGCGACATCCCCGCCTTTTTCCTCAGGTATGAACCCGAGCTGCTCGCGGTTGACGCCGAAGAAGGCCTCGACGTCGTCCATCACGGTGTCGGATTCCGGCTGTTCGCTGAATCGGGCTTCTTCCCAGTTCTTCGAAACGTAATACGCCTCCCTTTTGGTGGCTATGTCGTCGCTTTCGACCAGTTCCTTGGAGAGGGCGATCATGCGTAGAGTCTGGGCAAAGGTCTTGACCGTGTTGACGGTGAGGGTTCTTTCCTTCTTCTGGCCTGCGATCTCGAAGAAGCCCCGTTGCGGGTTGTACTTCACGTTGGCGAGTGACCGAACGGGGAACTTCATCGTCGGTTTCTTTCTCGCCAGAATCTTGCGGCGGATCTCGTCGGCCGAATTCCTGATCGAAGTCAGGATATTCTTGTTCTCCGGGTTGGAAGGCTTGCGGCCGGCAGGCTGTTTTTTGGGCATTTCAGATGGCTCCGGTCTTCGGCTGAGCGGGATTCACCCGCAGGGCGGCTATGAGATCGGTTCATGTGATCGGCTGCGCTCGAGGACATCCTTGAGCGTCACCACGAGTTCCTCCTCGGCAGGTTTGGACATACCCAGGATCTCGCGCAGCGCGATGCCGATGTGGGGGATATATCGCTCTATGTAGGATCGCTTCTTTTCCTCCTCGACCTCCCGGCGGCGCGCGCGAATGTGGGTTGACAGTCTGCGCCCGCAATCCTGGAGAGCCAGACGCAGCTCCCGGGTTATCTCCGGGTAGGCGGCGATCGCTTCCTTGCTCTCGGAGGTAAACGGGACCCAGACGGATGCGATGTGCACGAAGAGCACAACCGGTCCGGTCGGGAGGGCTCCCTTGGATTGTGAGAGTCCGTAGGATCGCCAGTCGATGCTGAGCACCGCCTTTGTGACGGCGCAGCTGGACTGCTGGTACTGCAAGGGCACCCGATTCGCGAAGCGCAGCAGGTCCACCAGGCCATCCGCGGGCAGGCCCCCCCCGTGCGCCATGCCGACTTCCACAAGGAAGGGGTTGCCCCGGTAGACGGCGGGCGAGCGTGAGACGGCGGTGAAAAAGACCGCCGGGATCTCCTTCTTTATCCCCGACAGAATCTGCTTTTCACCGATGGGTGAGAGGCAGTTCGTCGGCGGGCTCATGACCTTGACGCTGTTGATCGCCTTGTACAGGCGTTCGGCCTCCTGGACGGCTATCAGGTGAGGGTTGGAGCCGGGACGCAGCTCCGCGGCCGCGCAGATTTCCTCGGCCACACGGTCGCTGACGCGCGAGAAATCGCGCCTGAGGGTCAGGTCGAGACGGCGGGAGGATGTTTCCTTCAGCATCCTGATCAGGACTCCCAACTCGACCCCGTAGGGGTGAGGCTTGATGGCCCGTGGCTCCGGAGGCAGGTTGTCGGAGGCCCGCGGAAACTGGAGCGTTCCGGCTCCTCCGGGGAAGCTATAGAAGATCTCCGCGTGCGGGTTGGCTATGGCGGTCTGCCGGATGTAATCGTCGACGGAGTGACGGCCCTTCTTGTAGGTTCCCACAAGCTCGATCTCAACTCTCGTGCCGTGCTGCGGT
>Ga0315283_10001320_pt1 | contig 19836 bp, 18 predicted proteins | sample YL17G09_0_MG_FD_204541 | JGI IMG/M metagenome (GOLD analysis project Ga0315283, IMG submission 204541) | Sediment microbial communities from Yellowstone Lake, YNP, Wyoming, USA - YL17G09_0 | ecosystem: Environmental > Aquatic > Freshwater > Lake > Sediment | place: USA: Wyoming | collected... | reverse complement strand
AACGATATGAACAAATAAATTATAATTGCGTAGACGTTATTACATCTTTCCATTTATCATAACACGCCTCACGAGTTAAATGCACTTTACTAAATTGATAAGCATTTTCCGCAATTTGTAATGCTTTGTCATAATTATCTAAACACCATTTTGTTTTTTCAATTAAATCAGATAAATCTCTTTTTACAGGAATATAATGTTCCCATTCTTTTAAAAATTCAAAGAAATATTCTTTATGTGGTCTATCTACAATTAATAATGGTCTATGAGACCAAAGTAAATGTTTGAGTCTTCCAGAATAACCATTTCCTTCAATGTCAATTAACATTGAATAACGTTTTACTAAATCAGGAGTAGAAATATATGTTGTACTATTTAACATTATATTATCATTATTCGACCTAATCCAATTCATTTGAAAAAAATCAAATAATTCTTTATTATTATTACCTATTTGCAACATTTGATTTCTTCTAAAATTGGTCATTGCGCCTATCCAACCAATCTTATTAATTTCATAATTATGTAATCCAGCATCACTTATTTCGTTAACAAACAATTCATAATCATTTATGCCTGTTTCTGCCCAAGAATGAAAATTAAAATCTGGAATTAACTTATTGTAATTATTTTGTTTGCTATAAGTGTAATCATTTATACTCCGTTCAGAATCGCCTGTCTCTATTTTAATTTCGTTAAAATCATTGAAATTATATTTTTTATCTGCTTGTTGAATACACCAAAAAGTCGAAAAATTGCGTCTTTCATAACCCCCAAAATCTTTAAAAAGTAGGTTTCCATTTATTTTTGAAAAACTAAAAGACATTTGTAATTATGTCTACAATAATTTCATTTTATAAACTAATAATTCAATAAAAATATATTATTGAATTACTATGAATTACTATGAATTGAAAATGACATTCTTTTATCTTTTCATAATTTTGTCACGAACAATCATTAATGCATTGTCTAATTCAGGTTCTTTTCCAGATTTAAATTTCATTAATTTCGCATTTTTGGTTTGAATCAACAATTGTGTCAGTTCTGGATTTTGAGTAAATTTCGCAAATTGTGCATCATATACATTTTTATTTTCGCGTTCTTCAGTGTAATCCTCATCCACAATAACTTGTTTTGGACGAATTAATATTTTTTCAAACTTACCCTGTTTACTTCCTGCTGCTTTTGCCATTTCAGGATTTGCAGATAGTTCTGTTCCTGATTCTATTGCAAAACTCAAATAGAATTCTGGATTTGTTTTTTTAAATTTACAAGCATTATAATAATGTTCAACACTTGACCAACGATGATTGTCCAATGTAAATGGTGCAATCCAAAAATACGATAATTTTCGTCGCCATTCGTGAATAGAGTGCAATCCAGTAAATTCTTTGATAAATTCTTTTGGTATTTTTTCTCCTGACCCTTTTCCAGGCAAAGGCACATTATTTGATTTCTGGTAATAAATAAATACGATTTCATCATCATATAATCCACGCAATTTCGCTTCTGTAAATTCTTCCGAGTTTTCTACTGTATTTTTTGGTGTCCTTAGATTCATAGCCTCTTTAAACTGCATAAATTCGGAAATCAATGAAAATATGCCTGAATTTCGTTCCAAACATTTATTCACAACCAATTTTTTGATTGAATAAGGAATCTCGCTAAATTTGAAAATTTGTTTGTTTTTATAGCCAATCAATTTATAATGATTTCCGGTATATTCTACTATGATATAAAATTCCGGGTTAAATGCACCTCGTTGTTCAAGAACCGAATCATTCATATGACCACATTGTAATACATTTTTTAAATCTTGATTTCTATATGCCTCATTTGACATTAAAATAAATTTTACATTTAATACTCGTTCCATTGTAGATATTGCCCAGGTTTCTGCCCAAAATTCACACGTTTTAATTTTCTTTTTAAATTTCTCCAACGTATCAAGCCCTTTCATAAATGTGTATTCAGATAACATTCGATTTGACGTTTTTTTCTCTTCTACAAGTCTGTCGTGAGTTGCCTTAATATCCTTCGCCTTAATAAGCATTTGATTTTTTTCGTCTCTATCTAAAATATTCATTATTTTATCTTTTATTGTTTGATATTCCTTAGATAATTCTTTGATTTGTGATGTATCACTTGCAATGGATAGATAAATCAAGTCGTACTGTTCTTTATATCCCATAAAAATATTATCGGTTGCCTCTGATGCCAATTTGTCTCGCAATTTTTTAACGGTTGTTTGTTGTCCAATGCTAGAAAATGCATCTCTAATAGTCGCAAAAAAACAATCGCCACCGCCTTCATTGTCAGTTATTGTAAAATGCGGATTTTTCATAAATTTCTGCATCCAGTTGTCATTTTTGTCTTCTTTATATTTCTCTACAATGTCTTTTGACTCATTTTTGGTTTCTTCCTGTAAAAGTTCCGGCACGTGAAATCCGGATGTCATTATAAAAATATCCCTTCTCTCTTCGGGAATATCATATGTATCTTTTTTTTCATCTTCTTTTTCTTCTTCTTTTTCTTTTTCATCTTCATTGTCAGATTCGTCCTTTTCAAACTGATGCTTAGATTCGGATTCGGATTCGGGTTTCATTCGCAACTTTTCCAACATTTCTTTTGTGGCAAAAGAATAAATAATGGGTTCCCGTAATTTATCAATATCTATTTTGCCATACTTGTCCAAATAATATTCATAATTTGAAGATTCAATTTCATATAAACCAATTTGAATGACTTTATTATTATGCTTTACTAAATAGATTGGATAATACAATATATTTTCTTCTTCATATTGATTTCGCATATTTCCCAAAGCAATGATTATGTCTACATCTTTAATTTCAACTTCATACAAATCCACTTCTTTTTTAATATCATCTTTATGTATTTTTTTTGATTCTAGATAATTGACTGTAGCATTTATCTTTGATAATACCATGTATTAGTAAGAGAGAAATCTTTATTCGTTTTCAATTTATTATAAATTTTTTCATAAATTTATCTTTTTTTAATTCCGCCAAATATTTCCACATTCTTTTTCTTTTTACCACAATTTCATAGTTTTCATAAGTATTTTCATATAAAACTAACGTGTTAATAATGTCTTCCTTATTGCATTTTGTAATTCTAATGTATGACGTGATTCCATAATAATCGCAAATAAGATTTAATTGTTTCAATGTTAAATAAGAATAATTTGTTAACTTTTCTTCTAATTCGTGGTCTTCTAATTCTTGGTCTTCTATTATTTTATTTTTTGCATCAGATACAATATCGGTTATGTCGAATGTATCTTGGTCAATAATAGTATAATCCGTAATGGTGTAATATAAATTTTCGCACATAATAATATAATCAACAACATTTTTATATTATTATTATTATTCTCATTACATTTCACATAAATCCATATATTTAAAAATTGACTTGTTTGATAAACTCGGATAGGATTTCATTTTACTTTTTGCCAAATTTTGAAGAATAGTGAGGAATGAAACTCCATCAATCATAATTTCTGCAACCAATTCTGCTTTGAATAACAGGGCAATGTTTTCAGTCAATTCGTCCACTTCATTCTTTTTATTTTCCAAAAGAATAAACTGTTGAACTTGTGTTAATAATTGTGACAACAAAGTCATTACTTTCTCTCGTGAGATAATATTATTCTTCATCAAATTTAATATAAAAGTGCTCAATGATTTGCGACATTCATTGTCCTTGTTATTTTTACAAAACGCATCATAATTTACAGCAGGGTCAACATATTCAACATTATTAAATAATTCCATAAATGAATTGAAACTATTGTTAAATATTGTTTTCATAATATCAAACCTGCTTATTAAATCTGAATACAAGTCCGCGTATAATTTTGAATAAAAACGGTTGTTTGATGCAATCTCAAATATATGCAAACAAATACGCATTAAATCTTCGTCTGTTATATTATTTTCAATCAATTCATTTAATAAATCCACAATTTTATTATGACAATCAATATAATTTTTATCTGTTATTTTATTTAAATGAAAACGAATCATATCTATTTTTGAATCAATTCCTTGTTTTTGTTCTATTTTTGTTGTTTTAAAACTACGAACTTTTTCCCAGGTTTCATTATTTGCATTCACTGTTGGAACTTCTTTCTTTTTAAATACAGGCGTTTTTATATATGTTGGTGCGCCGACTTTTGAAGCCAACTCATTTATCAAGACGATTGTCTCATCTGGAAGAGAGAAATTAAACCCATCAAATATTATATTTTTAAAATCTTGATGAGAATATATGGTAAGCATTCTTATAATATATTAATTATACATTTATATTATTTAAAAAATATAAGATTATTACTATTATATATGGAAAATTGGGATGAATTAGACATTGACTCAAGTATATTACGGGGAATTTATGCATATGGATTTGAAAAACCTAGTCCAATTCAAGCAAAGGCAATTCAACCAATCATTGATGGAAAAGATATTATCGCACAAGCACAATCTGGTACAGGAAAGACTGCCGCATTTACTATTGGAGCATTGACAAAAGTTGATGTGACACTTGATAAAACACAAGTATTAATATTATCACCTACGAGAGAACTGTCCGTTCAAACTGCCAGTGTTGTCTCAGGAATTGGAAATATGATTGATGGATTGGTTGTCGCAACAATGTTTGGAGGTGCGGCGTTTAGTTACCACGTGCGCACACCTCATATTATTTGCGGATGTGCCGGGAAAGTATTTGATATGTTTCAGCGAAATAAAATTAACGGTCAAACTATTAAATTGCTTATTTTAGATGAAGCGGATGAAATGCTTTCTCTCGGATTTAAAGAACAAGTGCAAAATATATTTCAGTATTTAAATGATGATATACAAGTTGCCATATTCAGTGCAACATTACCCGCACATATTTATTCCATTACTGATAAATTTATGCGTGACCCTGTTACTATTTGCGTAAAGGCAGAGTCTCTTACATTGGAAGGAATTTCTCAATATTTTATTGCTTTGAGAAATGACAGAGATAAATATGATGTATTAAAAGACATTTACACTTATATATCATTGTCTCAATGCATTATTTATTGTAATAGCATTAAACGCGTTGCTGATTTATGCGAATCAATGAAACACGATGGATTTCCAGTGTGTTCTATACATAGTAATATGGACAAGGTAGAGAGAGAAGAAGCATTTAACGAGTTCAAAAATGGCAAATATAGAGTGTTGATATCGTCAGACATTACTTGTCGCGGTATTGACATTCAACAAGTCGGTGTTGTCATTAATTTTGATATACCTAAATGCGTTCATAAATATTTACATCGTATTGGAAGAAGCGGACGATGGGGACGAAAAGGAGTGGGAATCAATTTTATTACTCAGATAGATGTAGAGAAAATCAAAGAAATTGAGGCTTTTTATTCTTGCCAAATTCAAGAAATGCCCGCGAATTTCGCAATTTAGTTGAGGAATGGATGATTTAGTTATATTCTAAAATCATATTATGCTATGCTTTTCGTTTCTGAAATAGCCATACAAAAAACCCTATGACGATGTAAAATGGTAATGTTAACATAAAATTTATAAAATCTAATATTTCCATAACAGTATTTTTTTTATCATATATAATACAAATATATGATAAAAATTCTCGGCATTCGTAATTAATTATGTATTATAACATAATAGCAGAAAGTATGAACGTGCTTTAATATTTGAAGATGATGTAATACTATCTCATAATTTTATAGACAAATCATTTTTAATTGTTTTATTTAAAGTTTTAATTTGGTTACCCAATATTTTAATTGTAATTTATCATTTTTAAATGTTTTCATTTTAAAATTTTTTATTGTTTTATCCAATAATTCGTGAGTTACCTCATTCCAATCATTTACAATTAAAACTGGTAAATTTTCAAATAATTCTAAAAATTTTGGTGCTTTAACTATTGGTATACAACCTAAGCATAATGCTTCCCAGGTTCTATGACAATCCATACCACATCCAAATGGAGATAAAACAAAAGAATAATTTATCGTATTTTTCCAGTTATGTGTTCTTGGTGTAAAAGTATTATTTATTTCTAATAAATCTGGAGAAATAATTTTTAATGATTTATTTCTATCTCCAAAACGATCATTATTTTTTGTAAAATTAACATATATTTTTGGTATTCTTTCATAAAATGGTAATGCATTTTTTTTTATATTAAACAGAATCATTTCTTGTTCGCTTGGTAAATGACCTTCATCTGGTAGTTTCCATTTACAACTTGGATTATTCAAAATTGTGTGATAATCTAAACCAATGGGCATTTGAATAATCTTTGAGTGACTCTGAAATTCACTATTTTGAGCAAACCATTTTATTAAATATTTCGATTTAACTAGAAAATTGAATTGTGGTATATTTAAACATTCCCTAGGGACACATAAATCAGAATCGCCTGAAACAAGAAAAAAGTTTTTATTTATTTTTGGAAATATATTTTCTACAAAAAATTTTAATAAATCACTACAAACATAAATGGACATACCATTAAACATATGTTTTAACATAAAGTATAAGTATGTTTTATCATTATCACAACTAGATTTTGGGTAAGGTGAATGAAAATTGCAAGACTTTAATATTCCTCTGCTGTTTACAAAATGACACAGGTTTTCCATTATTATTTATCAATAGAAAAAAATTTGATTAGTATATTCTCTCAAAGTAGTTAGGGGTTAGGACAATATAATCGTCCAATTTAATCGTCCAATTTAATTTGTTGAAAATTTATTCGTAATTAATTATGTATTATAATATGTATTTCATAGTATGATACCATTTAACCTTCCTATTTTTTACAACAAAGACAAATGCGAATTAAAACCGCACGTTATCGCCGATTTAGAATTAGTTGAACCAATTGAATCAGGACCGTGCATGTATGATTTTGTCATCGGGTCAGAAGCAAAAGATTCGCCTTTCTCTCGCAATCTTATTCCACAAGTAGCACAATATTATACTACAAATACAACCTTTTTGAAACAAACACAGAAATTGATAAAAACATTTGTTTCTGATTCTGATTCTGATGATAAACATAATGCTGAAATAACACACATTATTGATTTATGGAACGAAATAAAAAAGGATACAGGATTTAAAGAAAAATATATGTTTGTAAATTGGGAAATGTGGGAATTCTTAAATCATTCTGAACACTTTTTACAAATTATGAGCATGTACAATATGGCATCTCCTATTATATCACTTGTCATGCCACTTATTGTTTTAATTGTTCCATTTTTTATTATACAAATAAAAGGATTGCGTCTCTCTTTTTCGGAATATTATGACATTATTAAAATGATATTGGCAAATCATTCCATCGGGAAATTACTTATAAATTTTAATCAAGTAAAAATGGAACAAAAAGTATACATTCTCTTGTCTGTCGCATTTTATTTCTTTTCTATTTATCAAAATATATTGTGTTGTTTGAATTTCAAAAATAATATGATAAAAATACACGCATATATATTTGCTTTGAGAAAACATTTGACTGCGGTCGTTCATAGAATGGATAATTATTTGACATATTCGTGCAAATTGTCTACTTATGAACAATTTAATTATGCCGTGAAAGAGAAACGACAAGTATTGAATGATTTGTTGTATCAAATCAATAAAATTAATGAATTGAGTTTTTCACTTGGTAAATTCAGTCAAGTCGGTCATATTATGAAAACATTTTATGAATTACACAATGAAAAATCATACAATGATGCCATTTTATACTCTTTTGGATTCAATGGTTATATCTCTATATTAGAGGGAATTCAGTCAGGCGTATCAGCTGGAAAATTGGGCTTTGCCAAATTTGCGCGAAAACGAGAACGACTGCAGCGAGAGAAAAACTGCATCTATGGAAATTATTATGCGGCATTATCTGATTCATCGCCTATGCCAATTAAAAATGACATTTCATTAGATAAAAATATTATTATTACTGGACCCAACGCATCAGGCAAAACAACTGTATTAAAATCTGTATTAATAAATATTATTTTAACACAGCAATTTGGTTGTGGGTTTTATAAGAAGGCGTCGATTGATATGTATAGTCATATTCATTGTTATTTGAACATTCCTGATACATCCGGTAGAGATAGTTTGTTTCAAGCCGAATCTAGAAGATGTAAAGATATTTTAGATATTATTAAGCAACATCAGAAAAAAGAAAGACACGTTTGTATTTTTGATGAATTGTTTTCTGGGACAAATCCGGATGAAGCTGTTGGAAGCGCTACTGCTTTTATGGATTATTTGATGAAATATAAAAATGTGGATTGTTTGTTAACCACTCATTTTATTCAGGTTTGCAAAAATTTAGAGAAGAATTCGTCTATTGTAAATTGTTGTATGGATACTTTTAAAGAGGGAGATGACGGCAAACACGTTAATACATATGTGTTGAAACCAGGCATTTCTTTAGTGAAAGGAGGAGTGCAAGTTTTGCGCGATTTAAATTATCCAAAAGAAATTATTGACAGTGCATCGCTATAACACAATAACACAATAACACAATAACACAATAACACAATAATTAAAAGCACGAATCGGAATCGGAATCGGAATCGGAATTAAAGCACGAATCAATTGAAACAAAAACAAAATGATAATGAAGATGTTAATTTATTTTTAGGTGTTAAAACTCGTTAATTTATGAATTAAAATATATCCTTTTTTATAATGAACTTATTTAATCCACAATTTTTGTTATTTTTAGCACTTTTATTGTTAGTTGCAGGATTTTTATTGTTTTATATGGATATGAAGATGAGAGAACAAAATCATAAAATAAAGGCAATTGCGGATTTAGCAACAACTATAGCTCAGTCTATCAAAGGAGGCAACAATACTAATAACACTAACACTAATAATAACACTAATAATAACAAGGAATCAACTAAAGAAAACATTGAATTAATAACAGTTTCTGATGACGATAGTAGTTCGGATGATGATGATGATGATAGTAGTTCGGATGATGACGATAGTAGTTCCGATGGTGATGACAGTAGTTCGGATGATGATGATGAAGATAATAAGGTAAAGGTAAAGATTGAACCAGAAGAACCATTGAAATTAAATATAATTAAACACGTATTTCTCTCTCAAGAAATTAAAGAAGAAAAAGAAGCAAAGGAAGAAAAAGAAGAAAAAGAAGAAAAAGAAGAAGAAGAAGAAAAAGAAGAAAAAGAAGCAAAAGAAGCAAAAGAAGCAAAAGAAGCAAAAGAAGAAGAAGAAGAAGAAGAAGAAGTTTCAGATGCACTTGAAGAATCTGAATCAGCATTGTCATTACCAGAATCACAAGAAGAATCACAAGAAGTAACCACAACGGCTGACCTAGACGGATTTAAAATTGTATTGTCATCAGATTTAGATTACAAAAAAATGACTATTGCAAAATTGCGCCAAATAGTTACTGAAAAAGCACTCGCGTCATCCTCAGATGCAAGTAAAATGAAAAAGCCGGAATTGTTGAAATTATTAGAAGCGGAAGCCGAATAATTTTCTCTCCAACAATAGTATAATGTCTTGGGCACAATGTTATTCTGGTTCAAACAATATTCATTTTAATTTTCCGCCAATTATGAGCGATGGTAGAAATTATGCTTCTTGGCAACCAGAAGCTGTAATTAATGAGCGAATTCAAAAACAAGAAAATATACAATCGAGTTGGGATTATAGACAATATATGCAAAAAAATGGGCTAAAAATTATGAAATACAATTCGCACGAAGCCTGTTATGATTTAGGAATAAACCCACACGAATTGACAAATACCACGCCTTCTAACAATGTGCCATTTTTATATAAAAATCAATTTGACATGAGTGCTCCTGGGTATGGTTATTGCAACAGTGATTTAAAATCGCCATATTTATCGCGACAACAATTGAATGCACGTATGATTTCACCATCAATTACTTTAGAAAAATAACACGTAAATATATGGACCCGTCGTCGTCATTACCCGCATTAAAATTACCTGGAATTAGAATAGATCAAGAAGAGAAAGAGCTGATGCCAGAAAGAGGTATGATTTCAACCCCCACTTTTTTTCCTACAAATCCCGAGAAATTAAAAAGAGAGAATGCTATCTTAGATGCCGTATATGAGATACCTGCAAGAACGAGACAACCTACTTGTTTAGTATCAATTGTTACTCATTTACACGGTAAAATTCCAGTTGTAATTTACAAAACAAAATTAATAGTAAAAGATGCTAATTTTATTGTTAAAACTGTTCCAAATGGAAATAAATTATATACACGAGTAGTCGCTCCTGTTGGAAGAGCTCATACTGAATACACGGAAGAATGTCCTTCTTATCATTCATCTTTGCGTATTATTTATGTTTCACGAATGCGATTATTTTCAAATATACAACATTTGCCCCATGTTCATTTAAATGAAACTGAAAAGGACAAGTTTTTTCTTAGAGATAATTATAATGAAGACAGAAGCGGATACAGTGAAAAAGGATTGGCTTATTTAAATGATGATTTAGAATTTAAAGAAACATTAGAGGATCCTCATTATGGTAAATATTTTTCAAAAAAAGACGAATATTTAGAAAAAGTATTTACTAGTACACCAAATTTTTTAGATCCCAATTTACAGAATCCAGAATTACTTGGTATTTATATTGATATTGCAATTATTGAGCCAAAGGTTGACGATGAAACAAAAAGCACTGTCACCGTGAAAACATTTATTTTATCAAATAAATCTGAAGAGTTCTCTCTCGCAAGTATTGTGTATATAGAAGAATTGTTAGTTGGTGGCGATCCTAGAATAAAACAAGAATTGGAAGAATTTATAGAAATCGGAAAATGTAAATTAAGCACAATCATAGAGGCAATTTCATCATATACGAAAAAAGAAGGTGTTCCAGATGGAAATACATCTTTCTTTTTAACAGATTTATCGTGTAGTGTATATAAGACTTTAAATGATAATGATACACCTAGGAAGTTAAAGGCATCTTCCTCTATTAATTCAAATGATTTGGATGATTACAATAAAGAAATAATAAGCAAATTATTTGATGATTATAACATTAATGAATCCCGTCTCGAGAATTATGCAAATGAAGAAAGCACCGGTTATGTGGGTTATGTGGATGATAATGAAAGATTATTGACTTTTGGAGAAATACACGGTAAAAGACTTTCGAAAGAACAAATGAAAAAACAAGAATACAATAAAATGATTGAGATATTGACCTCGAAATTGCCTGATTTGCGAAATAGAGTTGCCGCTGGATTTATTGATTTCAACAAGACCCGACGACATAGGACCAAGAAACGCACAACAAAGAAACGCACAACAAAGAAACGCACAACAAAGAAACGCACAACAAAGAGACGCACAACAAAGAGACGAGGTAAAAAATAAATAAACACATCAAAACAATATAATAATAATTTACTATTTATTATTATATGAAAGTCGTAAGCATTGATGTAGGGATTAAAAATATGGCGTTTTGTGTTATGTCGTCAAAAGAAGAAGAAAAAGAAAAAGAACCTCCAACAGTAGAAACGTGGGATATTATTAATGTTGCCGAGGAAACACCGAAAAAATGTGTTCATTGTGTCAAATCCTCCACCGCGAAATTCAAAAAGAATGACACGTTTTATTGTTTAAAACACGCCAAGGCAGAAAAACAATACATTATTCCAACCTCTGAATTAAAACACGCAACCATAAACAAACAAAAAATCGTTCAATTGCACCTTCTTGCAGACAAATATAAAATCAAGTATGACAAAGAAAAGATTAGAAAACCCGAATTAGTTTCTCTCATTCATAAATATATAGAGGACATCTGTTTTGAAAAGGCTACAGAAGTGAATGCATCTAATGTAGATTTGATAACTGTCGGTAGAAACATTCAAAAGAAATTTGATGCCATATTTGATTCGATTGTTAACGAAATTACACACGTGATTATTGAAAATCAAATAAGTCCAATCGCGAATCGAATGAAAACAATTCAAGGAATGGTTGCACAATATTTTATTATGAAAAATCCGTCGATTATTATTGAATTCATTTCTTCTTCTAATAAATTAAAAATGGTTGCTCAAGATACGGATGATGAAGACTCGTGTGATGCCAAGGATACAAAGGATGCCAAGGGAGAGAAACTAGATTATACCAGTCGAAAGAAAAAAGGCGTAGTTGTATGTTTGGAGTTATTAAAACACGACAACACTATGACTGCTTATTTAAAAACCCATAAAAAGAAGGACGATTTAGCAGATGCATTTTTACAAGGAATTTGGTACATAAATAAAAATAATAAACAATAAGATGCGTTTTTGACTTAAAATAAATTTACTATGAATAATTAATGGATGACATTATTGAAATTTCCGAGTTAGATTGGAATACTCCAACTCAAAAATCAAGTAATTTCGGTTCTGGAATTGAATTACTTATGAATGATAAAGCAAAAGAAGGCTCTAAAAAAATGTCAAGTGACATTAATTTAGATGATTTGAACAATTTGGAAAATGAATTGAATAATTTGTCAGAAGATACAACATATACTTCTACAAAATCCAACTTTTTTTCTGGTATATCATCCAGTGATGAAAATAATAATAATAATGATAAATCACAATCGCCTGGTTCTGGTTCCGTGAGATTTGGAGGATTGGATGAAAATTCGCAAACGTGGGATGGATACGGCAAATTCAATAATATTCCTTTAAACCCTGACACTCCCACAGTGCCTACTCAACCACAAATGTCAAAAGAGGAAATGTTGAGAGAGAAATTCAAAATTTTGAGAAAACTTGAAGCTTTAGAGAAAAAAGGTGTGGAATTTTCTAGGAAATACACGATGGAATCATCTTTGGCTGAAATGCAAGGTGAATATGAAACAATTGTTGATGAGAAAAATAAGAAAAATTCAATGAAATTTCAGGGTAATATGCTAATGGCAATTATCAATGGGATTGAATTTTTAAATAATAGATTTGACCCATTTGATATTAAATTAGATGGTTGGAGCGAACAAGTGAATGAAAATATTCAAGATTATGATGATATTTTTGGAGAATTATTTGAAAAATATAAATCGCGTGCTACAATGGCACCAGAGCTTAAATTACTTTTTCAATTGGGAGGAAGCGGTATGATGATTCATATGACAAATACAATGTTTAAAAGCGCAATGCCTGGAATGGATGATATTTTACGGCAAAATCCCGATTTGATGCGTCAGTTTCAATCAGCCGCAGTAAATAGCATGGGACAATCTAGTCCAGGATTGTCGGGATTTATGGGTGGTATGATGAATGGTAATGATGCACCACCTCCTCCTCCAATGGCAACACAAGGACCCAGAGCGGTTCCTCCTCCAACTGGACGACCCGGAAATAACAATTATATGAATGGAGGAGGCGGAGGTGGAGGAGGCAACGATGGAATACATTTTAGAGAAACACCTAGACCTATTAACACCTCTTTAGAACAAGATAGAAGATATACACCATCCGTAAGACCTGAAATGAAAGGACCAAGTGACATTAGCGAAATTCTCTCTGGATTAAAAACAAAAACAATAAGCATTCCTGTTGAACAAGACAATAATAATAATAATAATAATAATAATAGCACAATTAGTATAAATGATTTGAAAGATTTGCAAGGTGATGGTAATGTTCCAAAGCGCAGCAAACGACGACCTAAATCTGATAAAAACACGGTTAGTTTAGATATTTAGAGGAACGCGTATTTTAAATGACCCATTAAGGTTTTAAATCTTCGCCGGTTTAAATCTTCATCCATCAACACATTTATTCATACAAAATAATGAATGAACTCCAGTAATTTCAAACAATAAATGTAAAAATACACCTATTGCAAAAAAGAGCACTATTTTATTTTTTATTATTTGAGAGAAACACGTTCCTACAAATAAAAAGAGGAATGCTTCCATAACGCATTCAATGAATAACATTAAAAAGGATTGATTGAAATAAACACAATTGCAATAATATTGCTGAAATCCTAGTAAATATCCAAACAAATGTTTTATAAATCCAGCAAGTAATAATAGAGTTTGTGTGTTATTTTTGTAACTATAAAGAAAAAAATATATAAAAACACAATAAATTCCAACTAATACACATTCAATAATAAGGTTCATTATAAGTAATTATTTTATTATTATTTATAATGATTGATTTAATTCAACTTATATATTATTTTTGGTTGTTCTTAATTATTTTATAGATAACAATATATGAATAGACAACCACAACAAAGATATCAACCACAACAAGGATATCACCCACAACAAGGATATCAACCACAACAACAATATCAACCACAACAAAGATATCAACCACAACAAGGATATCAACAACAATATCAACCACAATCACAGCAAGGATATCAACAGCAAGGATATCAACAACAAGGACATCAACCACAACAACAATATCAACCTCAACAACAATTCCAACAGCAACAACAATCACAACAATATCAACAACAATATCCACTATTAGAAGATGGACCTCAACACATAAGTGTTCTTACAAATGTTTTTAATAGAAATAATGAAAACACAAATTTTACTTATATGATAAAAATGCCTAGGTATAATAACACCCTTTTTATTTTTAATGATAACGATCAAGATCACTTTACAGGTAAAAAAGGTGCAAATAACGCGGAAATACGCATATATAATTTTTATGCACCAAAAAAACTACCATATCCACATAGTGCTGGAATTCCTACAGGTTATTCTTCTGGAAGCAATGGAGGTTATACAGGATTAATGGATGTAGACCCTACAAATAAAAATGGAGAAGTGCCGTATAATAGTATTATTTTTGCTTATGTTGAAATTCTTTCATTATTTTATATATTTACAAATACATTTACTCAAATTATTTATTCCATAAACAATAACAAATCTGATTTAATTTCCACAAGTATATTTGTTGTTGATAGAGGTGTTTTAGAGTTTATAACATATTTACTTAAAAATATTAATTATTATTATTCTCTCTTTTATAATACTATTGAGAGACACGAACAGGGTTTAGAAAAAGGCACTGAATTATTTACACAAATACTTTTAAAAAAGACAAACCATTTTATACAAGGAATCCCAAAAGATAACAACAAACAAAAACAAGAAATGACAGCAGAAAAAGAAAGACAGAAAAAGATGGACGAAAATAAAAGAGCAGAAAAAGAACAGAGTGAAAAGCTAGAAAAGAGAAGAGAAGAGATAAGAGAAAAGAGAAGACAAGAAACAGAAGAAAGAGAAAAGATAAGAAAAGAAAGACAAGAAAGAGAAGAAAGAGAAGAAAGTAAATCCTCAATAGGTAGTGATGCAGCAGAAGAAGAGAAAAAACTTGCAGAAGAAGAAGAGAAAAAACTTGCAGAAGAAGAAGAGAAAAAACTTGCAGAAGAAGAGAAAAAACTTGCAGAAGATGAAGAAAAACTTGCAGAAGATGAAGAAAAACTTGCAGAAGATAAGAAAAAACTTGCAGATGATGAAAAAAAAGAAGATGAAAAAAAAGAAGAAGAAATTACTCAAGATGATGGGAAAAAAATAAAAAAAAGAATGAGAGAATTTTTAAAACTTATGAATAAATATAAAGATACAATTAAAGATGTAAATAAAAATGAGACAATTTTATACAAATTATTTATCACTTTAAACACAGAAATTGTTGATATGCCAACTGTTTATTATGAATCTTCTATGACAAATAAAAACGAACAGCATAAATATATTTATGTAAACCCATATGCACAATTTACAAAAGAAACAAATTTATATAATAATAAATATAATATAAAACTAAAAGAAAAACAAAAACAACAAAATTCTATCAATGAGAAATTAGAATATAATGTTAAAGAAATATTAAAATATTTGTTCAAAGAAGGAACTATTATTTATCTTGGAAAAGATTCCAAACCTTATGTAATTAAAAGTTACACATATATAAAGCCAGTTTTAAATGAAGATGATGCCGATGATGAAGAAGATGATGAGAAAGACCCATCAAAGAAACCGATCCCTGTAGAAAATGATGAAGATGATGTTTTGCATAAAAAAACCATTGTAATGAACGCTATTAAAATATCATATTTTAATAATAATAAAACAATATATACAACAATTAATTTGAATTTGTTTCCAGGCAAAACATTGCCAGCAGCGAATTCTCCAAATTTTAAATCCTTTATTTGTTTACAAAAACAAAATGATATATATAAAAAATGGGGTATTTTTAGTGGGATAGAAAAATGGCAAAAGTCAAAAAAAGATGATAGTCCTTTTGAAAATAATAAAAGTGTAATGCCAACTTTTATTGATGATGCTGTTTATAAAAAATTTGCTGAAAATGGAAACAACGAAAAAAATAACGAGCCACAAGACAATACCACAAGACAACAGAAAGAAGACGATACCAGAAGACAACGGACACGCCCACAAGACAATACCACAAGATATCAATCACGCCCACAAGACAATACAAGAAGATATCGAAGACAAACAAAAGGAGGCACCCGAAGACAAACAAAAGGAGGCACCCGAAGACATCGAAGACATCGAAAACAAACAAAAGGAGGCACGCGAAGACATCGAAGACATCGCCCACGAAGAAATTAACTCAACTACTAATTCTAAAAATTATGTTCATCCGACGCAGATACTGATAAATTAAATTTATGCAACGCTTCTTTTTGCATCTTTACCTGTGCCTGTTTTTTCGATTTTTCCAATACAGCTATTGCCGAATTTAGTTCTGTGTCAGAAATAATTCCATCATTGTTTGTATCTATAAGTTTATGTAAAACCCTATAACTATGAGGAACAATACACAATGAACTTTCTTCGTTAAATAAATGGTCAGATAAAACAGTAAATATGGCGGTCAAACCAAGCGCTGTATAAATGTCACGAGTGCCCATCCAAGACATTGCAAACACAAGAATTTGTTTGCTTAATGTATATTTCATGTATTCTTCAGTTGATTTACTAAATTGAATGGTTATAAATTTAGAACCCACGTTTAATAAAATCATAATAATACCAGCAAAAAATTTACTATTGTTTAAATACATTATGTGTTCGTGTACAAATGATAATAAATTGAAAGAGATTATTTTTACCATATATAAAGATTATAAAAATAATAATTCAAAATAAGGCTTGTTGTATAGATATTTATTTTTCTTAACTAAAATTAAATGTTTATTTTTCGTTATTTGGGTCTCTAATTCTTCAAGGGTTTGGGTTTAATATTGTGAATAATTTAAAAAGGATTCTTTTACATTGGTAGTTCCTGACACATCTTTTGCGCTATCTTTAGGAGGAATTGGGAGAGAACTCACTTTTTTACCAGTAGTTATATTTCTTTTTTTTTCTTCAATGGTTGCTATATCTGGTGTTGTTGTGTTGAGGGATGATGTTGGGTTTGATGCTGATGCTGATGTTGTGTTTGATGTTGTGTTGAGGGTTGATGTTGGGTTTGATGCTGATGTTGGATTTGATGTTGATGATGGTTTCGGTGTGGTTTTAGATGGTGGATTTTGCATATTTTCAAAATCAGATGACATTTGTGAATAAGCTAAACAAATCACTATTAATAATCCGAGCCCCATCGTTTTATTATAATTTGTTGTTGCGACTAATCCAATAACCAATAATAATCTTCCTAAAATAGTTCGAAATAAAAATTTATTTGAAATAATATAAATTATACACAATGCGACAATAATGATTCCAGCCATAGCCTTTTTATTTCTGCTTAATTCTTCTAATAGCATATATAAATTAGTTATATAAATTATTATCTACATTTTTATTAATAATGTCTTTAGCAATTTATGCTGCTCCATTTGATAATGACAATACAACTAATAATGATAACACAACATATACGAATGTGGAGAAAAAACGACAACAACATAACAGAACACAAAAAAGAAATCCACCTTCTGAAAAAGTCAATTCAATATTGGAAAAAATTCATTCGAATTTATACAATGAAGACAATAATTTGTTAGGAAATTATCCTTCTTCACACGAAAACAATGAACCTATTTTATTTAACCCACCTCCAAAACCGGAATCAATGAGTGGATACAAAATTGCAAGCAAGGAGAACAAGCAACCACATAAGGAACAAATGACTAACTTAGGCAATCAACCTCATCCTAATTATGAAAAAGACAATTTGGAGTTAAATAACATACAGGCGAATTATGGCGATTCTCACAGTGCTACTGAATATTATAAAAAAATGATACCTAATTATAAAGATAATTCTGCTGGACTTGGAGTTGGACATACACGCAGTAATGGACACTCAATGTCTGCAACATATGACAATGTTGCGAATGATGTTCTTCTTCAAAAACTGAATTATATGATACATTTGTTGGAAGAACAACAAGACGAAAAAACAAATAATGTTACTGAAGAAGTAATATTATATTCATTTTTAGGGATTTTTATTATATTTGTTTGTGACAGTTTCGCGCGTGTCGGCAAATATGTGCGATAAGTGTTTGCGTTTTGACTCATTTTCTTTTTGGTCGTTATAATTTATGAAATCCAAAAATATTATTAATGAATTTGTAATGAATCCTATTCGTAGATTATCAACTTTTATTTATAAATATTTTAAATTAAAAAAGGTAAATTTAAAACAATATCATATTCTTCACAATTTTTATATATTTTTGATTGTATTTATATTGCTGTTTAATAATAATTTATTTCATTTGATAATATTATTAATTATTATTTCATTGGATGCATTTTCAATAGTTGTATTACATAATTGCCCTCTGACAATATTAGAAAAGAAATATTTAAAGACGAGCCTTTTTGAACAAAGAAATAAATTAATAAAAAAAACAGGAATACCTTATAAATGTAACCATGAATATGAACAAACACTTGAAGGAGTAATTAATGTGTGGATGTTAATATCATCAAAATGTTTACTTATCATTTTTTTTAAAATGTGTAAATTTGTAAAAATTGAAAATGAAGCGGTGTAATTCAATTTCATTAATATCATATTTATATAATAATGGAAAATAATGTTAAGAAATCTAAAACTATAAACAAAACTATAAACAAAACAAAACAAATAAAGAAAGAAAAAAGAAAAGGAAAAAGATGTCAAAAATCAAAAGTTAATGTAATCAACGCCGTTAAAGAAAATTATAAATCTTTTTTATGTTTTGCTATTGCAATTTATTTGATTTCGTATGAAAATTTTTTATGGGGAATAAGTTCTTTTATCATAATTTCGTTTCTATGCTATTATTCTCATTATTTATTTCATACTAGAACAAATATATTTACTATAATACATAACTATCATCACGATAATGATAATATATTGTCATATTATTTGCAAATATTATATGAAATATCTTGTGGAGGTATATTACTTTTTTTACACTATTTTTTTAATATAAATATAGTTAATTATTGGATAGGACTATTTTGCGTATTGACGTATGCATCCGTTCATAATTATAATTATTCTATTTTAAAAATAAATAATGTTCATAAATTACATCACAAATATATAAAAATCAATTATGGTCCTGACATACTAGATATAATATTTAAAACAAAACATCCGTCAGAAAGTAAAGTAGAAAATACAGACCATTATATTAATAATATAATATTATTTACACTTGTTGTTTTAGTAATAAAAAAGTATATCAATATAGA